>Ga0315281_10014400_pt1 | contig 10667 bp, 11 predicted proteins | sample YL17G07_0_MG_FD_204540 | JGI IMG/M metagenome (GOLD analysis project Ga0315281, IMG submission 204540) | Sediment microbial communities from Yellowstone Lake, YNP, Wyoming, USA - YL17G07_0 | ecosystem: Environmental > Aquatic > Freshwater > Lake > Sediment | place: USA: Wyoming | collected... | reverse complement strand
GCGGGCGCGCCAGTCGAAATAGCGTTCTGAGGTTTCGTCGTAGGCGCGGATGAGTTCGGGCGTTTCCTTGAGAAAACCCTTGGCTGCGAAAATTTCGCTGACGGTTTTCCGGTCGATGTCGCTTGCGGTGATCCTCAGCGTCGCAGTCGCAAGTGTCCCTCTGGCATTGGCTTTCAGTTCGATGAACACCTTGCCCGATTCGTCGTTGGAGTCCGGCGTGTAGTCGAGCCGGCTGACCACGTAGGGCAGGGGTTTGACGGTCACGTTGGCGGTGAACAGCCAGCCGCGGATGGCGTCCGTGACCAGGTAATGCACCATCGCCGGCAGCACCATTTCCAGGTCATCGGCTGCGAACCTCTCGCCGTCGCCGCGCAAGGCGCGCTGCAGGGTGGCAAGCTGCGCGGCGCGCACCTGCATTTCCGGCCCTGCCTGCTCGTAAAGCCCGCGCAGGAAGTTCAGCTCGGCTTCGGAGAGCTGGCTGAACAATGCTTCGACCTTGTTGCCGAAGCGCAACTGTTCCTTCAGCGAGGCCAGGCCGGGGAATTCCGTCACCATGGCTTCCACGTAGGGACGCTCGATCTGAAGCTTCATTACCTATTCTCCAGTTGCAATCCTGACGCCACCACGCCCCGAATCATGCTGGCCCGTCGAACGCTTGATAGACGAACAGCTTGGGCTGGTTCTGGCGGTACACGCGCAGCCACATGAGCATTGCCGGCACCAGCGAACGCGTAGCGAACCACAGAGCCGTATCCGTCGCTACGCCACCTTCGTTCAACTGCCTGGCCACTACCTGCCAGCCATCCCAATCGATTTCCGCCAGCAGCTTGCGCGTGTCGCCGGGCAGCCGGGCGGCGGCATCGCTCATGCTCTTTACCTGCCGTTGCACTTCGGCACGGGTCAGGCGCGAGCCAAGCAGCTCAGCCTCTTCCAGGCCCTCGGACAAGATCATCACGCCCACGCCGGCTTCCTCGATAATGGAAAGCAGTGTCGCGTTCAACATGTCGCATTGCTCGATGATTCGGTCATGGCGTCGTGTGCGGTTGCGGTCATTGGCGGTTTCCCTGTCTCGACAGCACCTCTCAAGCAATCGGCATGCCATCGCACAAGCGCCGTTAATCAATTGGTTATCGGACCATGGTGTGGCGGGTTTGTACGAAATGCTACAAATGGTTTGAGACAATCCGCGCATTTCCCCGCTGGCTCAGCGCCGTCCCATCATGGTTGCGGTCCGTGATCGCGTCTTAACGCATCCTGATTTGCCCTCAAGCTTAGCCACATGAAAAATACCGTCATTCCGGGGCTGCCCGAAGGGCAGAACCCGGAATCCAGCGGTATCTCCAGGCAGCGCACTTGGATTCCGGGTTCCGCTACGCGGCCCCGGAATGACGAGCTGAACTTGGGGGCCAATCAAGTAACTCTTTTTCGGCACAGAGCTTGCTTGAGAACATCGATACCATCCCAAAAACGCAATTCAAGCCACAGAGATCACAGAGGACACAGAGATGAAGCGGGCTTTGCATGTTTTTCCAGCGCGCCTGATGGGTGAAGCCACTGTCTACGGCAACCCATTGTTTTCCCTCTGTGCTCTCTGTGTTCTCTGTGGCTAACTGAGTTTTTAAGGATCATGTGAAATTTCGGAGGGTCGTTATGCTGGACACAGTAATTGTCGGCGGGGGATTGTGCGGGTTGGCGCTGGCCAACAGCCTGCATGCGCAGGGGCGTTCCTTTGCCTTGTACGAAGCGCGCGAGCGGCTGGGCGGGCGCATTCTGTCCGTGCCGTGTTCGACCGCCGGCATGGCGGTGGACCTCGGGCCGACCTGGTACTGGCCGGGTACCCAGCCGCGCATGAGCAGGCTGGTGGCGGAACTCGGCCTCGCCAGTTTTCCCCAGCACGATAGCGGTGCGGTGCTGCGCCTGAACGAAGCGGACAAGAAGCCCGAGACGATGGCGGTAAATGGCGTGCACGGCGGCGCGCAGCGCGTCGAAAACGGCATGGGCGCCGTGGTGCATGCGCTCGTGCAACGCCTGCCGGCGGGCAGCCTGCATCTCGGATACCAGCTCTTCAGCGTGCGCGACCGCGGCGATCAAGTCGAACTCCAGTTCCGCTACGGCGAGGCCACCGTGATCGTGCGGGCACGCAACGTCGTGCTGGCCGTCCCGCCGCGCTTGCTGGAGGAGCACGTACGCTTCGATCCGCCGCTGGAGCCAGCGACGCGCGAAGCAATGCGCTCCACCCACACCTGGATGGCCGACCAGGCCAAGGTGCTGGTGGGCTACGAAAAGCCATTCTGGCGCGAGGCGGGGCAGTCCGGCACGGCTTTCGTCATGCACGAGCAGGTCGTGCTCGGCGAAGTCTTCGACGCATGCAACGGGGCAGGCGACAAGGCGGCGCTGGGCGGCTTCTTCGCGCCGTCGCCGCAGTTTCGCGCGTCGGTGCATCCTGCCGTCGTGCCGATGCTGATATCGAGCCAACTGGTCCAGCTCTTCGATCTGCCCGCCGAGCACGGCGAGCAGCACATGCAGGACTGGGCCGCCGAGCCGCTCACATGCAGCACCCTGGACCTCACGCCGCCCGACGCCCACCCCGAATACGGCAACCCGCTACTGCGCCAGCGCTTGTGGAACGCCAAGCTGCATTTCGGCGGCTCGGAAACCGCCGGCTACGGCGGCGGCTACATGGAAGGCGCGCTCGAAGCCGCCGCGCGCATCCACCGCTCCCTCGCACCGGAACGCACTGCGGGTGCGCAGGAGGAGGGCATGGCCGCGTCAGCAAACGACACCTGCCTGGGCCAGTTCAGCGCATGGGTTGCCGCACAGCGGGCCACCCCGCTGGATCGCTATCGCCACCACCTGCATCAATATCTCGCCAGCCAGCATCGCGATCAACTCACGCAGCGGGCGCTGCTCGCCACGGTCGAGCAGCTATACAGCGAAGCCCTCGACGTACTCGATGCCTTGCCATTCGACACCAGCGGCGTCACGGTCCAAAACGGCCGCTCGGACCTCACACCCGCCGTGCTGGAACCCCTCGACGGATTTATCAAGAACCTCACCGACGAAGCCGTGCAATTCAACCGCGGCTCCTGCGCGCTTTCCAATTTTCCCGCGGAACACGACCCGGCCAAGGACTATGTGGATACGATTTCAAGGGACCTCGCCGCTGCCTGGCGCGAGTTCGCATTGAGCGCCAATGGGGTATTGGTGGCCAAGGGGAAGGCAGCGGAGGCGCGTCAATCGTCTTGCTGAGAGGTGATGGCCGGAAAGGCAGATGGTGACAAGCGCCGACGAGCGTGGCAACAGCACGTAGGCTGGGGTGAGGCACGAACCCCAGCCTACGGTCAGAGTTAGAAGGGGCGAGTTCGGATTAAATCCGCGGTCTTATTAGCCAACCTCAAATTGCCAGTTGTTCCGGCGTTATCCCCAATGCCTTGGCGATTTTCTCGCGGGTGGATTTCCTGACGGGTTTCTTGGCTTCTTGCTGGGCGTAGGCGCTTTGCGAAATGTCGAGGCGGCGTGCGACTTCCGATTGGGTGAGTCCGAGGTGTTCACGCCATGCGCGAATGGGAGTCATGTCCTTGTTGATGACTTTGTCTACGACTGCGTTGGGGATGGCCGGGGCGCGCTGCCTGGACAGGCTCAGGTATTCCGCATAGGGGATCACGGCGAAGGCGGGTTTGCCTTTTGCATCTTTCAGAATCTGGACGTTAGCAGGTGCGCTCATTTCGTTTCTCCACTTGCGTGATAGTGACGACGATGGGTGTGCAGTTCTGGTCAATTTCAAATATCAGCCTAAAAACCGCAATTCAAGCCACAGAGATCACAGAGGTCACAGAGATGAAACGGGTTTTGCATGTTTTTCCAGCGCACCTGATTGGTGAAGCCAATATTTGCGGCAACCCATTGTTTTTACTCTGTGCTATCTGTGTTCTCTGTGGCTAACTGAGTTTTTAAGGATCAACCGATGGTCGCCGACACGAAGCCGGTAATCGTCGCGGCCTTGCAGGCGTTTGATGTCACCCGGACAATCCGGCCATCCTGCGAGTTGCTGCGCCTCGGCGTAGATGTTTTGCCGCTTGCGCTTGTCCGCAATCTTGCGAAGTTGCCGCACCGCCTTGGCTGACCATTCGATGGCGTTCATGGTTTGGAGCATAAGTTGTTTATAAGTTTTGGCAAGAGGCAAACAGGAGCGGCTTGAGCGCGGTAGGAGGTATGGTTTGTGTAGGATGCGGTGAGGCACGAACCGCATCGCTCGCGGGAATCGGTCCGAAGGCTCTTCACCGTCAACATTGCCAAACGCAAACGAAACCGGCTCGGCGGCGAATGGAATGACGCGAACGATGCGGTTCCTTCGTCACCGCATCCTACTTGCTTTGCAACCGACTCAGCTCAATTCATGGTATCTGCATGCTATTTCTGGCCGGCGTGGATACGGTCGAAAGTATTCGCCATCTCGTCCAGGCTGATGCCGGTCACCAGTGCGTCGGCGAAGACATCGGCGCCGGCCAGCCATGCAGCCTCGCAGCCTTCGTCGGCCAAGGCGATGGAGAGGGCGTGGATGAGTTCGTAGGCAGCCCAGACGTAGCCGGCATCGCGCAGTGCGGATTGCATGGCGTTCTGTACCAGGCTGCGCACCATCATGTGAGGCATGGATAGCGGGATGCCGTCGAGACGGCCGGCGGCGGCGTCCGCGCAGGCGCGCTTGTCGTAGGAGGCGTGGCCCCGGCAGGCAAGCGGCCGCGCCGGGTAGATGACGCAGACTCCCTTGGCGATGAAAGGGCAGCGGCGGCGCAGCGCCACCCGTTGCCGTTCGTCGGCGCCGCGGGTCGCGCTGTCCGCCTCGGCGATCCGTTGCCGCAGATCGATGCCGGCCTGTTTCAAGGCGGCATCCGCCGTGCGAACGTAGCGCGCCACCATCAGAGCCTCGGGCGCCGTCGCGATCACGCGTATCGTGCAACAGGTCGCGCATCCCTTGTGACAGGCGATGGGGGGCTGGCCTTCCGCCTGCTCTGCCACGTTGCCCTCGAAACTGCTGTAGGCCTGCGCCAGCAGCGCGGGCACCATGTCGTCGTCACCGCGCCGCTGCGCCAGGGTCTCGGCGAACGCCCGGTGCTGGGCCTTGAAGAACGCCAAAGCACCGTCTTCTTCAGTGTCTTGAGTCATCGTCACTCCGTCTTTCATCGGTAGTCGGGTGGGCAAGCTCTACCATGCCCACGAGCATGGCGGTAAATCGGTGGGCACGTTCCGCTTTGCCCACCCTGTACACTGTTTACAACCACACTCTGAGTATGGGGAATTCTACCGTAAAGACGGAAAGGACCGAAGGGGATGAAACCGATTCGAGTATTTGCGTTTGCCGGCCCCCGAACCGGTCATGCATAATGGCGCCTTTTATATCCCCACGATCTGGAAGCGAACATGTCCACCATCCCTGCCTGCCCCCAATGCACCCTGGAGAACACCTACCCCGACGGCGAAAACTACGTATGCGCAGACTGCGGATACGAGTGGCCGATGACGGGGGAGACGCGCGCCGATGACACCGGCGGCGCGGTGGTGAAGGATGCCAATGGCAACGTGCTGGCCGATGGCGACGCCGTGGTGCTGATCAAGGACCTGAAGGTCAAGGGTTCGTCCATCACGCTCAAAGTGGGCACCAAGGTGAAGAGCATCCGTCTGGCCGGGGGAGACCACGAGGTGGATTGCAGGATGGACGCCGGCAACTTCATGCTGAAGGCCTGCTTCCTGAGGAAGGTTTAGGGAAGGCACGAAAAAGCCCGCTTCGGGAGTGCCCCTCGTTCAACAATCAACAGGGACTTGGCCAGGAACAAACACCGTGAGAGCAACATACCAAATCATCTCACAACAGTCTGTGAATCCGGATATTCTGGATGCCCATGGAATGACACCCCTCGTAGGCGGTACACTGCACCCTTTCCCTGATTGAGGGCTGACCGTTGCGCAATATCCAAAAGAAAAGTCTCATCGACCGTTTTCTGCTCGATAAACTCCTCGGTAGCCAACAGGAGCGCGACTCGATGCCGCTCGTGCCCAGTACGATTCCCGCTACCTGGAGAACCTGGATAGCCGAAAACCTGGCCCGCGGCGGCGATCCGGAGCATTTGCTTGGCGTGCTCATGGAAAATGGGTTTTCGGAAAAGGCCGCTGCGGCGGAACTCTTCGAGGCCGAAAATCACCCCTATGTTGCGGCAGCGGCGAAGATCAACGATCTGCTGCAAAGAAGGGAATGGCTGCTGGGAATGTGCGACTCGCTGCATGCGCTGGACTCCAGATATACCGGGATCGAGAGGAGGCCCCTTCCGGATTTCGCCACCTTCGTCGAGCAGTACTACAGCAAGAACCGGCCTGTCATATTCACCGGCGCGGTCGACCACTGGAAGGCGCTGCAGCAGTGGACTCCGCGCCACTTGCAGGAAGCATACGGCGACGCCGTGGTGGAGATTCAATACGGAAGGGACACCAACCCTCTCTACGAACAGCAGTCCTATCGGCACAGGAGAAAAGTCCCCCTCGGCGAATACGTGGACATGCTGCTCGACAGCGATTCCAGCAACAACATGTACATGACCGCCAACAATTTCGGCGTCACCAACAAAGCGCTGTCCGGCCTGTTCGAAGACGTGGGCAACATCGGCGACGGCTACCTGGACATGCCCCGGCTGCTGGACCAGGGGTATCTGTGGTTTGGCCCCAAGGGAACGATCACGCCGCTCCACCACGATCTGACCAACAACCTCTTCGTGCAGATTTACGGCAGGAAGCGTTTCCGCTTCATCCCGGCGCTTCAGGTTCCGCTGATGTACAACTTCCACCATGTTTTCAGCGAAGTCGACATGCTCAACCCGGACCTGGAAAGGTTTCCGGAGTTTGCGAACGTGACGGTGATCGACTTCGTCGTGGAACCGGGCGAGACGCTATTCATTCCCATCGGCTGGTGGCATCACGTGGTGGCGCTCGACGTTTCCATCAGCTTGAGCTTCACCAATTTCAGCGCAGTGCCAAACTGAGCGTTTCTACCGATATTGGCCTTTGCGCATCCATTTCGTCGCGATCCATTTTTCGCCGCGTCGCACGGGGGCGCCGCCATGCAGCGTCAGGGTATCCTCGCTTCCGTCGGCCATGACATTGCGAAAGTACACCGCATTGCCGCGGGCCGGCACGATGCTGAGCCCCAGTTCCGGGAATACGGTCTCGCCGCCATCCTCCACGTTGTTGAGGTAAAGGACGAGGGTCGCCACGCGCTGCCCGCCGTTGCGCAAGTGCACCGCGCTTCCCGCCAGCCCGGGAGGAAAATAGTCGTAGTGGGGCCGGTACTCCTGGCCCACGCGGTAGTTCAGGATTTGCAGGCCTTCGCCGTTCTCGACCGGCAACTGCATGAGTTCGGCAATCCTGCGATCCAGTTTCTTGATGAACGCGGTCTCGTTGATGTTGAAAAACGTGCCGCTACTGGTCCTGTTTTCGTGCAGCAAGGCTGAGCCGGAGTCGTCGTCCACCGTGGTCGAGCGGGAGATTTTGGGCGTCGCGAGCGCGATCAGCTGCTCGCATTCCTCGGGCGACAACACATTGCCGAACAGGATGATTTGCGGCGACTCGTACTCCATCAGGATAGGCACGTCCCGGTCGCTGGTGCACACGATGTTGCTGGAGCCCAATACGATCCCGTGTTCGAGGATTTCGCTTTCCTCAGGCGTTTCCACCGCAGCAGCGCGGCTCCCCTGCGCTTCCTTGATGCCGCGTATGGCCCCGGCGATCACCATCCTGTCGAAATTGTTTTTTGCGAGAATCTGAACCAGCTCTTCTTCCGGCACACCGCGCCCGATGTTTTCTTCGACCCAGTGCTGCCAATCGGTCGGCATACCGCTTGCGGCTGAAGGATGGTCCTTGTCCGGCGCGGCTTTGACGACGCGCATGGCCTCGTCTATCGCTTTCCGGGCGAATTTGTGTTTCGTCAGAATCTGCACCAACTCCTGTTCCGGTACACCGCGCTCGATGTTTTCCTTTATCCAGTTCTGCCAGTCAGGCGGCATGTGGTTCATCGTCCCCTCCCCCTATTTTCAAGACGTCGCTTTCAATCCCGCTACACCAAGCCCGGTGAACCCCAAAGCGCCCGGTCAACACGCCCGCAACAGGCACACCGCCTCCGCCGCGATGCCCTCGCCGCGCCCGGTGAAGCCGAGCTTTTCCGTGGTCGTTGCCTTCACGTTGATGCGATCCGCTGCGGCACCCAGGTCGGCTGCAATGTTGTCCCGCATGCCGGAAATATGCGGCGCCATCCGCGGCGCCTGGGCGATGATGGTGGCGTCTATGTTGCCGACCGTGTAGCCGGCCGCAGCTATCAGGCGCGCCACTTCGCGCAGCAGCTCGCGGCTGTCTATGCCCTTGTAGCGGGCGTCGCTGTCCGGGAAATGCCGGCCGATGTCGCCCAGCCCGGCCGCGCCCAGCAGCGCGTCGCAGATGGCGTGCAGCAGCACGTCGGCGTCGGAGTGACCGGCCAAGCCCAGGTGGTAGGGAATGTCCATGCCGCCCACGATGAGCTTGCGGCCCGCGGCCAGCGCGTGAACGTCGAAACCGTGGCCTATCCTCATGCCTGACTCTCCCTGTTGTGCAATATCAGTTGTGCCAAATTCATATCCTCAGGATAAGTCACCTTGAGGTTGCTGCCGTCGCTGGCCACCAGCTTGGGGCTGAGCCCCAGCCGCTCGATGGCGCGCGACTCGTCGGTCGGCGCCTCGTCGCCCATGGACTCTAGCGCTTGCAGCAGCATGCCATGGCGGAACATCTGCGGCGTTTGCGCCTGCCACAGGTTGTCGCGCGGCTCGGTGCGCAGCACCCGGCCCTGCGCATCGGCGCGCTTCAGGGTGTCCGCAACCGGCATGGCCAGCAGCCCGCCCACCTCGTCCGCGCCGATCCCGTCGATCAGCCTGGCCAGATGGCGGCGGCTCAGGCACGGGCGCGCGGCGTCGTGCACCAGCACCCAGTCATCGGCCTGGCAATGCGTCCGCATCGCCTCCAGGCCGTTCAGTACGCTTTGCGCGCGGGTGTCCCCACCGACATAAAGGACTTGCAGCCTGGGCGCGAAGGCCTGCCAGTCGTGCCGTGCCCAGTGGGCGTCCTGCGGCGCCAGCACCACGTAGACGCGCTCGATTTCCGCAGCGGCGCAGAGGGCGGCGACAGCGTGATAAATCATCGGCCGGCCCAACAGCGACAGATACTGCTTGGGCAGCTCCGCCGCCATGCGGGCGCCGCTTCCCGCGGCGGGAATCAGTGCAAAGTAGTGGGGCATGCCGGCTCGGTTTAAAAAGGCTGATTATCGGGTGATGTCGGGCGTTCCCGCAAGTGCGCCGGGTCTATGATGAAACCAGATTGTCCACTTCCGCGGCAGCCACGCATGCAGGTCGGTTCAAGCGAAGCGGAACCGACAAACCAAACGCGCCGAATGTCGGTTCCCGGCCTACGGCCTTGAACCGACCTACGGGCTTTCGCAGGGTGACCGGTCTTGATTATCGCGACGGCCACCCGCATTTTATTTATATTCGCAAATACCCAAGGAGACCCCGCCTTGTCGCACACCCGCTCCCCCGCCGTTGCCGGCGCGTTCTACCCCGGTCAGGCCGCACACCTCGCCCAGACAGTGGATACCATGTTGCAGGCCGTGACCAACCCTGAACCAGCCCGGCCGCCCAAGGCCATCATCGCGCCGCACGCCGGTTACATCTATTCCGGCCCGATTGCCGCCAGCGCTTATGCTGCGCTGCGCGCGCTGCGCCATGTCATCAAGCGCGTGGTTTTGCTGGGGCCGGTGCACCGCGTGCCGGTGCGCGGGCTCGCCACTCCAGGGGCGAACGCGTTTGCGACGCCGCTGGGCACGGTCTCCGTCGACGCTGTTGCGATCGCGGCCATCGCGCATTTTCCGCAAGTGGTGGAAAGCGCCGCAGCGCATGCCCTGGAGCATTCGCTGGAAGTGCAACTGCCTTTCCTGCAGCAGGTTCTCGACGATTTCACGCTGGTTCCCCTCGCCGTAGGCGACGCCACGCCCGAGGAAGTCGCCGAAGTGCTGGAAGCCCTGTGGGGCGGCGCGGAAACGCTGATCGTGATCAGCTCCGACCTGTCCCATTACCTGCCCTACGATGTCGCCCAGGCAACGGACAAGCGCACGGCGCAAGCCATTCTCGACCTGCGCCCCGAGCTCGGCCACGAGCAGGCCTGCGGCGGCACGCCGGTGAACGGCCTGCTGCTGGCGGCGCGGCGCCGGCACTTGCAGCCGCAATTGCTGGACTTGAGGAATTCCGGCGACACCGCCGGCGACCGCGGCCGCGTGGTCGGCTATGCCGCGTTTTCGTTCACGGAGGAAACCGCAGATGCCAGCTAACCGAGGCCCCATCCTGCTGCCGATTGCCCGCGCCGCCATCGCGCAGGCGCTGGGCCACACCCATGAAGCGCGTGAGGATGCACCGTGGCTGCTGGAGCACGGCGCCTGTTTCGTGACGTTGACGCAGGGCAGCGAGTTGCGCGGCTGCATCGGCACGCTGGAGGCGCACCGCCCGCTACTGGCGGACGTCAAGGCCAACGCGCTGGCGGCAGCGTTCCGCGACCCGCGCTTCATGCCGCTCGGGACGGCGGAGCTGGACGTGACGCGCGTGGAAATC
>Ga0315281_10014399_pt1 | contig 10668 bp, 7 predicted proteins | sample YL17G07_0_MG_FD_204540 | JGI IMG/M metagenome (GOLD analysis project Ga0315281, IMG submission 204540) | Sediment microbial communities from Yellowstone Lake, YNP, Wyoming, USA - YL17G07_0 | ecosystem: Environmental > Aquatic > Freshwater > Lake > Sediment | place: USA: Wyoming | collected... | reverse complement strand
TCCAAAGATTCCGTCTGAATAACAACGCCGGGAATATACTTCAATATCTTTGCGTAGAGGACATTATTCCAGATATCATCGCCGTAGCAGGAATGAATAAAGGATAACGAATCCGGATTCGCCAAACTAAATCCCTCTATTTCAAATACAGTGGTTTTAGTGATTTCATGTAACCTCGTGGCTTGCTCTAGTGTGAAAAAGCGATTAAATATTACTGATGTATAAAGGCGCAGCCAATGTCCGAGCAGAATACGCCAATAGCGCAAGCTGTGGCTTGTGCCATGATAACGGTTAAGAACCTCTCCCAATTCCGCAAGCAGCACGACGAAAAGCTTCTCAACATAATCATAGTCCCTGTCTTTTTGATCCACATCTAATCCATAAGGCTCGGCAACAATGGCATCCATCGTCGACCACAATTGCTGCCGGTCATAGCGGCAACACCACTGTCCGAGAAAGATCACAGGTTGATCAAACTTCCAAGACCGCTCGTCTGACGTCGTAATTAGAAAACGTTTGACACCCATTATTTTTGTACATCCTGGTATGAAATAATTTAATTACAATGCAGATATATTACTAATTTAGATTGGCTATCTTCCTTTTCGCAGAGGAAGCATTTTATCGTCATGATTGTGCCCAAGCTTAGACGGCATGATTGCAATGGTTTTGCGCAAGGATATCCCATCCAAATTCTGAGCAGACAGGCTAAATTTCATGCTCCAAAATGCATTTGCAAACAGGAGCCGTAAAATTTGCATTGGCGTCTTTGAAAAACGAACTGCCGTGGTAATTAATAGTAACGGTTTAAAAATATGCGCTGTTATGGGATTGAACAGTAACGGTGCATACTTGAAACCAGCGTGTATATTAAAATAACCAGACTTGCCTATTCTGTTACCCGTATCACCTTGTGTCATACTTGATGGGGGGGGAACATCACGTTTCAGGATACCGCTAAATCTTCTTTTGATAATCTTGCTTAATCTAATCCAAAATATACCAATGTAGTACCATGCAACTTGGAGCAAAGAAAGTCTATTATCAACGCCATACTGTGACCGATAGTGATGAGCATCAAGATGGGCCGTAATCAATGGTCGCCATGTTAATACCTGCAGCAAAGGCAAATCTGTGGCATTCACAAAATGATCCGTATGATAGGCATCAATATCGCTGATATTAATCAAGTATTTTTCTTCCTCATTTACATCGGCTCCAATCAAGCCATGTTGACGAGCGTATTCGTACAAGGGTGTTCCTGGCAGGGCCTGCGCGTAATTGATACTTATTAAATCACTTGCTGTTTTACCTTTCCACCACTTGACCGACGAAGAAATCTCTTTCAAAAATTCAATTGTTTCTTCGATTGTTTTATCGTTTTCGCCCGGCATGCCAATTACCAACTGAATAATGGTGCCCAAACCCACTTCACCCGTCCACTTAATTGCGTTAGTATTCATCTCAACGGTAGCATTTTTTTCCATTACACGAAGCATCTTCAAACTGCCAGACTCAACGCCAAATATTGCCATATAACAACCACTGTCTTTCCAATGTTGGAGCGATTCCTTGCTTACCGTTCGTGTTCGCACTCCAGCAACCGACCATATTACTCCCAACGCACCTAGTCCGCTTGCGACTTCGTTGGCATGATTAATGTCTGAACCGAAATTTTCATCAGCGATTATAATACAGCCGACATTGTACTGTTTTATTAGATATCGAACATGTTCAATAACCTGACCCGACGGACGAACGCGGTATCCTTTTTCCCATCGATGGCAAAACGTACATTGATTGACACACCCCTTGGCCGTCACGATCCAAGCAACCTTCTTGCCAAATTCAACTACCCCATCATACCCAAAAAGCCTTTCGTCAATATTGTCACTAATAAAATGAGGCAGCGAGCCATCGGCGTCTAAGATACTATAATCCGGCCATTCAATATCTTTCGAAGAAAGTATTTCACCATAGCCGGTAAAAAAAAACTCACCATCTTTTTCCAAATAACATATACCTTTGATCGTCCTAAGTGTGTCTAAGTTCAATGGCCTACCATTTAATACGCGAACCAACGCCTGAATAGTCAATTCTCCATCACCCACTACGCAAATATCCACCTTGCATTTGCGCAAAAGAATCTCCGCGGATGCAGCCAGATTACCGCCAACAATTATCAATGTATTCGGAGATACTCTGTTAATAAGACTCGACAAATACTTTGTGTAGGCATAAGCAGTCGAAACTACAGCACTTATACCTACGATGTCGAACTGATTTATTTTAAAATAAGCCTTAATCTCATTATGGCTATAGCGAAAATAGTCAATATTGTAAAAACGCGCGTCTTTTCCGATTTTCCGGAGGGATTGAATAATCGACATACTCCCAAACGGCGGATAATCGGTCGGAATTCGGCGTATAGGGGTAGTACAAATACAAATCTTCATAAAACCTTCTTCGAATACCTGACCTTGAGAATTTTATTAGAAACCTTGTAGAGACCTGCGGACTTACGCCCGTAGCACTTTTTAAAAACCTAACTACAACTTAAAACTTAAAATCTGTTAACGTTGTGGTGTTTCGCTAGCCTTTAGCCCAGTGAGACGCTTATCACGTTCGAATGATGGCTGCCAGCCCATACCTCGGCTGTAAGCGGCATTAAGCTCAAACATATCAGGATGCTCATCCAGGAATTCAATGATCGCCTTCATAGGTACGCTTTTTAATGTGTCAGGATCGGGCAAACAAAAATGCTCAATGATGGCCTTTATCACCAAAAAATCCTCAGGGTAATCAATTGTAAGACGATATTTTGATAAGTCGGGAATATGCTCAATCCGCTCGCATTTAAACTCTTGGGGGTTGTTCCAGAAGTAAAAAGTCACATGTTCTCTCTCGGATGGTTTTATTGCATAGCGCCAAGCCTTCTCCAAAGCAGCGAAACTCATTATTGAGATATCCATTCCATCCGGCCAAGACGAGGGTAATGGTTCAGAATTGGAAATAAAATCGGCTTTTCCTGATTCAAACTCACGCACCATCGAGCCGAGCACCTCCGGGTCCATTAGTGGGCAGTCTGCTGTGATACGAGCAACTGCATCAGGCATCATTAGTCGAGCCGCCTGATAGTAACGATCAAGCACGTCGTCCTCGCTTCCGCGGTAGACTTGGAAACCTGCAGATTCAGTAAATTGGGCAATTACATCATCGCGGACATCCATGGTTGTGGCCACGACGGTTTCACTAATTTCCGGGCAGCAAGCCACACGACCAAGCATCCAGCCGAGCAGTGGCTTGCCCAGGACGGGAATCATTACTTTGTTAGGAAGTCGTGCCGAGCCCATACGGGCCTGAATAATTGCAATCGTCCTCATGTTTTACGCCTACTAGTAATGTAATTCTGGATAGTTTGCACCATATTCTTCTGCTCGACATCAAGATTACGGATAAAGTCACCCAAACCGTCAGCAATGCCGAATATGGTTTGTGGATCGTTAAGGTTATCAACAACTACCTCATTTGATCTTCCTAACAGGCCTCCCGATACCACATTGACCCCACTAATTTTATTGCGGCCTATAGTATTTTGAACAATGCGCTCCATTTCCAATGCAGTAGCAACATGCCCTTCGAACCCGGCTCGAATATCGGCACGGTATATTGGGATGTCTTTGCTCTCTGCCAATGCAATAGCTTCCTTTTGAAAACACCCCTTGCCCCCATCTATTAGCACAGCCCCCGGTGCCACGACTTCGACCATCGCTGCCGTAATCATGGCCTGGCCTCCCGTCAAGCCTACCAGCAGATCTACACCTATAGCAGCCTCAAGGAGGTCCTGGCTCCCGAAGACCTTGGCAATTGTCTCAAATGGCTTAATTATGTTTATCGCAGACACGATAGCATCGAGTTTCTCCTTATCTCGCCGGGATATCGTTACATTCATGCCTCGTTCGACCAACTTCAGTGCAAGCTTAGATCCAATATTTCCAGCTCCTATGATCGCCGCCTTCTTGCCGCTCAAACCCCGGGGGTAGGAGGAAAGTATCTGCACTATCAGACTCTCAATTGAGTCAACCGTCAAATCATTTCCCTTGTATGTTAATACCTTGGAATGATGCACAACCTCACGGATCCACCGTTCAGGATTTTCAAAACATTGGTCGCCAAAAGTGGAGCTGATTTTTTTTTCGGTATCGATCAACACATAGTCGACCTTGCCATCAATTTGTTGCGCTATTGTTGCTGCCTGTTCTGCCGAGTACACAATCACGCTTCCTGCTACCAATTGACGAGTGTTCCGTATCGGTGAGAAGTACAGCTCTGCGTTATTAAGCTTGCGCGTGTTGCCGATGCAAAAGCCAGTGAGTTTGTTCTGCACTGAGGCAATACAACTAATTTCCTTCAATATCAGGCGCAGTTGTTTTTCAGAAGAAAACATCAGATGGCGTCCCACGTTATAGGATGGTCTGCATCAATACGTATACGGGCTTGACGGCCTATGATTAAATCAAGATATTTTGGCAGGATCCCAATACCAGGGGACTTAACAGTCAGCATTTCCAAGGTAATCGTGGTGCCGACCTGAATATCGATGCGTGCGAAGACAGTTCGCCTTAATCTTTGAATTGATCTGTACTCGCTAGCCGAGATAGCCTTAATACCGGTTCCCAATGCCATATAGGTCGCATTCGCCTGTTCAGTCATAATCTTTAAACTGTCCGGTTCCAGCGAGAAAAAATGATCCGGACCTTTCATCGAACGATCCAGGGTGACGTGTTTCTCGATCACGCGAGCACCCAGCGAAATGGCAGGTGGAACCAGAAAGTTTTCAGGAAAGTGATCTGAAAAACCGACATTAACCTGAAACGTATCAGCCAGTCGTAGGATCATGCGGAGATTCGATTCATTTGCTGAAGCGGGGTAGCTAGACACACAATGCATCAGGATCAAGTCCGGATTACCAACCTCAAGTATGGCGTTCACCGCTTCTTCTACATCACCAAGCGTTGACATGCCAGTGGACATTATGATTGGCTTCATCTTCGTAGCCACCGCTCTAATCAGCGGTAAGTTGACCACATCCATCGAAGCGATCTTATACGCTGAGACGTCGAGCCGCGAAAGCACCTCCACAGAATCGAGGTCGAAAGGCGTAGAAAACACATCGATGTTCCTCGAACGTGCATAGCAAAATATATCCTTGATTTCTTCCCATGAAAAGATCAGGCGGTTGAATAACTGATGAAGGTTTTCTTCCATGTCAAGGAAATCTTCATTGTAGCGAGCATCCAACACCTTGGAAGAAATGCGCTCTGAGCTGAAGGTCTGGAATTTGACTGCCTGGCATCCTGCAACAACGCAGGCGTCTATCAACTGCTTGGCCAGTTTGACACTTCCGTTATGATTGAGTCCGATCTCACCAATAATATAGGGTGGATATTCCTGTCCGATTGATATATTGCCAATCTGTACCACCTCAGAGAACATCTTAACTCGACGACTCACTCGTTGTACTCGGTTAAATGCCGATCCTCTATCTTGAATCATGGACACCAAATCAATCGATTTGGCGCACAGAATCTGGAGGTCCGCATACGAAAAATCAGCGAGTGCCCCTGTTGAATAAAAATTCCCAATCCTGTCAAGATCGCTTCTTACTTGCTGAAGTTCGGTTTCAAATCCTACTCGAAAGCTCGGATACACCGGACCTAGATCAATATGGTGAATCTTAACAATCTCGTTGCGCTTGATGAAATCCAACCGCTCAAGATCGGCAATGACTCTTTCTCCCAACTGATTCTCGTCCAAACGTGAAATTGCATCGCCCGAGGTATAGGCAATTTCACAACAAATTATTGACCAACCCTGAGGAATTCCAATATCGCTGAAGCGTGTCTGCAATCCAACGCGGTGGAAGATAATTCCCCTGTCTTTAAAATAGAGCCAATCCGCATCCTTTGGGAAAGGATCGGGACCAACAGTAGCGATGGCTACCAGCTTTACGTTGCGAAAGCTAAGATTGCAACGTACATCAAAAAATCGCGCGTTAACGGTGATCGGCAATGTTGAAACCATAATATCGTTGCTGCTGAGTTCGACCACTCCATTGCTGGTTACCACACGGCGAATCATTTCACCCTCAAGTTCGATCCTTTGTACTTCGGTCTTGAAGTCGATTGATCCGCCCAGTTCAACGATCTTTCGGGCCAGAATTTCCGTAGTCTGACCGCAACCTTTTTGCGCTACGCCCGACCACTGGTCGGCATGGAAGGGCTTTTTCTCCTGGCGGATTTCAATTCTTTGAGGTGCCCAATTGGCGGAAAGTTCGGATGTGGCAATGCCCCAGAGTTTCTCAGGATAGTCTTCATAGAACAGCTTCTGCAGCGTAGGGCCTACAAGCGCTATCATGTAGTCACGGTAACTTGTGGCAGCTTGCAGCATACCCGGATCCTTGTCCGCCATCTCCGACACTATTTGATTGTAAAGGGCCGGCGGAAGCCGCTTCAGGGTTTCGTCGGACAACGGGTAATCAAAAAATTTGCCTTCCACATAGTTCTGGCCGTAAAGGGCCGGGGTACGGAATACTCCGGGGAAAATGTTCTGCCAATATGCAATGATTTCAGGGCTGGATGTATGAAAAAGATGTGGTCCTGCATCGATGTAATAGTCATCAAAGCGTAGTGTACGCGCCAAACCACCTGGTATCGGTAACCGTTCGATGACCTTTACCTTAACGCCACGTCGCGCAAATTCGAAGGCCGATACCAGCCCGGACATCCCTGCGCCGAGGACAACAACTGTGCGGTCTACCATGCCGTAAACCCTCCGTCCACAATTATGTTCTGGCCCGTAACATATAGTGCCTCTTGCGAGGACAGGAAGATCACGGCGCCGCAAATATCCTTCTCGTTTGCCATGCGGTTTACAGGGGTACGTGAAGCGTAGTTGCGCACGAAGTCGTCTCCCTGATAATTGAACACGCCGCCGGGACTGACGCAGTTCACCCGAACCCCCAGTTCAGCAGCATGAACCGCGAAATATTTCGTCATCTGAATGACCGCCGCCTTTGATGCGCTGTAAACTTCGGAGTTTATACGCGCACAGTCGGTGTATATGCGCGGATCACTGCTGACAACACCATAGACAGAGCCGATGTTAACTATACAGCCTTGCCCTTTCTCCTTCATTAGATGTAGAGCCTCTCGTGTACACAAAAAGGTACCGCCCACGTTGACCGACATGACTTTCATGAACTCAGCGTATTCTCGTTCCCAAAAAGGTGTGAACACACCAATGCCGGCGTTATTGACCAGTACATCCAAACCCCTCCCGGATGCCCGCACCTGAGCAAAAGCAAAACTCACCGATTCCGGACTACTGACATCGAATACCAATTTCCCCAAAATCTTGTCTGCGGGCAACTTTCCAGCCACTATATCCATCCGTTCGCCTGAGCTGTCTGCCAACCAGATATTTGCTCCCTCGGCGACGAAGGCCGTCGCAAAGCTCTCTCCTAGTTGACCGCCCGCGCCGGTAATCAAAACCACTTTTCCATTCAGTCTCATGGTGTCTCTCAGTTCAATCGATGAAAGCCGGGACGGGATACGCCCCCAGTCAGGCTTGTCGACAAAGTACCTTGGAGGGTCCGCTGAGCGATTTGCTCAAACACGGCAAGAGCCGCTTTTCCATACGCTTCCACATGCTCGCGTCTGTGCGCAAAATTTGCGTAAAACCGATTGGATGCCAAAAAGCCGTGCTTTAGCATTTCCTGTACGAAGAAAGTCATTTTTATCTGAGCATCGTCGCCGTCAAAAGCAAAATGGCTCATTGGATAGATCCCATGGATTTGAATGATCAGACCTGTGGCCTTGGCCGTTTCGGCCCAAACTTTCTGAACATCCTGGCCAATACGGCCAAGGTGTTCACTAACGTTCTCTCGGCGATGTTTACGAATCGTCGCCAAAGCCGCCACGGGGCCAATGCGATCGGTCCAGTAGGTACTACTGATGAATGTGCGTTCAGCAGCTTCCATCACCTCATCACGACCGATGACAGCCGCCATCGGATAACCGTTGCTGATGGCTTTGGCTAACACGGCCACATCCGGTTCAACACCCAGCACCATATGAGCGCCGCCCGTGGTAAGACGAAAGCCCGCCGATACTTCATCAAAGACCAAAACTGCTCCTGCCTTATGGGTAATAAGTTTAATTTCTTCAAGAAAACCAGCATGTGGCCTCTCGTTACGAATCGGCTCCATCACAACCGCCGCAATTTCGCCGGGATATCTCTCGAAAAGGGCTTTTAACTCGGAGATATTGTTGTATTTGAAGGGTAACGCCGTACCCCGGAGCCCCTTTGGCACCCCAAGAGGGCTAAGACCGGGAAGCAAATGATCATTAAGCGAGGCATCGTCTTGAAGGTTGGCAGCCAAGTACCAATCGTGCCAGCCGTGATAACCGCAAAAGGCAATTCGGTCGCGTCCCGTAGACGCACGCGCTATACGCACCGCCACCGTCAATGCCTCACCCCCGGTACGGGTATAACGCACTTTCTGGGCCCATGGATGAATCTCGCAAAGTAATTCTGCCAGCTCAACTTCTTCGGGTGCATTAAGACTAGAACTGTTGCCATTACGTATGCACTCGATCACAGCTTCATCTACCTCAGGGTCGCAGTAGCCGAGTATATTCGCCCCTATCCCGCTGATACTCATGTCCACATAGCTGTTCCCTTCGATATCCCAAATAACTGTACCTTTAGCCTTGCTAAAATATGTAGGCCAAACACCTGGGGCAAATTGATCTGGTCGTTTTGACAGTAGCTGAGTTAGACCAGGTATTGACTTCTTCCCTCGTTCGATCAACTTAATAATTTTTGTCACTTGTATGATGTCCTCTTAACTTTTAGCTTATGACTGCCACGACATCGTAGAACGTCACAACGTTCTTAATAAGATTATCCCATCTGGCAGTTGATTTTGTCTGACTGTAACCAACTGTTAAATTGATTTACGAAAATCATGTATGATTGCCCATTCTAAAGTTTAGAAGTACAAGGTAAATTACTCTTATGTAGAGCAAGTTCTATGATCTTTCAACCATATTATAACCCACTCGGTAAGGACAAGATCCGTAGTAATTCTTCAATGACTTTTATTTAAAACAAACAAATGAAAACCACCCTCTATCTTGTTTGCCATCTCCATTTGAAATAGCGGATCAATAAGCATCATAAGAGTTTCCATCCATTCCTTCTTAATATTTCTTCTTTCATCAGGAGTCAAACAGTTTGTCATTTTGATGAGATGAGGACTAAGCGAACGAAGCCCTATGTCCCAAATGTTAAGCGTAAGCGGAGAAAGATAATACCCGTGGTCGGAAACTTCAAAACCAACATTGCGGGACATCCCGACAAACTCCTTGTAAGAAAATGTCCTGTGCATGCTTTCCGACCTTCCCCGATTCAATAAACGCAATAATTCCGAGTTGGTTTCTTTCCATCGGTATGTGACGCAATAATCAAAAAAATTAGAATTGGGAATACATAAAAGTGCCGATCCACCAGTATCGAGAATTCTATATATTTCACCGAGTGTATACGTGGGATCGTTAAGCCAATACAATATATTTGAAAAAACAGTTTTAAACTTTCTATCATCGAAAGGCAAGGCTAAATTAGCATTATATTCCAGAGTGTTTTCGTAAAAACTCAGGTTTTTTGCCTGGTTCAAAAGGTTTAATTTGTGATCAAGGCCGTACGTAAATGAGTATCCGGGTTTTACGGTTATATATTTTGCACTGCTTAAGGTATAAGTATCGTAGATATCCCTATTTTCCCAGAATTCTCTTGTATCCGCAACATTAATATACCAGTCATAATCTATGGAAAAATCTCCGCCGGCAGTTATAAAACTGAATATGCCGTTTCCGCATCCCAAATCCAGAGATGGAGGAACTATTTCATATTTAGATATCAATATTGAGGCAATAGCATCCCAGAGAGCGGATTCCGGGCGTAACCATTTTACGTTGAGATGCGTTCTCAATAAATCAGTCTGGTTTGTTTTGGACATTTATTGTCTCTGAGTAAGTATCCCTTATTATCTTAACAGTCCTCTTTATGCCTTGGCCATCTACTAACTCTTTCCCGGTCTTACTCATTTCTAAACGTAAATTCATATCATGAATCATCTGAATTGTACGATTGTAAATATCAACTTGTTCTACATCCTGCCCGAATCCTAAATTAATGCCGAAACCTTTGTTTTGCATTCTATTCGCAGTTTGAACTTCAAAAAGCTCCCCACAGATAACAATCGTCGGCACACCCAAACAGGCAAGCTCAAATAATGTATTCCCTCCGGCACTAACAGCAAAGTCAGCTTCAAGCATTATATTCGACAAATCGCTCTTTTCTCTTATGATATTATATGTCCGTTTTGCCTCTCTTAGGGCTTGATCAAGTTCAAAATCATGCGAAAAATTTGGGCCGAGTGCCACATTAATAGAAATATCAGCTGGAACGGCCTTCAGTGCTTTTATGATCTTCGGCGTAAAACCATAAGTATCACTACCACCCTGAGTGACAAGCAGGTTTTTTACTTCTGCCGTTATGCTTTTAGGGAGATAGTGTTTATCCTGATAAACAGAACTTAAT
>Ga0315281_10014397_pt1 | contig 10668 bp, 9 predicted proteins | sample YL17G07_0_MG_FD_204540 | JGI IMG/M metagenome (GOLD analysis project Ga0315281, IMG submission 204540) | Sediment microbial communities from Yellowstone Lake, YNP, Wyoming, USA - YL17G07_0 | ecosystem: Environmental > Aquatic > Freshwater > Lake > Sediment | place: USA: Wyoming | collected... | reverse complement strand
CCCATCTTGCCGGCCACCGGGCCATCGCCGCCGCCCTGGGGGCCGTGGCAAACGACGCAGTAGGTGTCGTAGATCCGGCGGCCGCGCGCCAGCGAGGCGGGCGTGCGGGCGGCGGGGTTCACCACCAGCGCGAGATCCGTCGTGATGTCGAGCGAGTCTTCCCGGCCGGTGACGGGGACGGAGCCGGGCGGCGGGGTGAGGGGTCGGGGGGCGCCCAGGGGCGCCTCGAAGGGCCGCGCCACGACCTGGTCCCGCATGGTGGTGAACCACGGCACCTTGCCCACGGCGTTGTCGAGCGTGGTGCAGCCCGACAGGCTGAGCGTTAGGCAGACGGCGACCGTCGCGACGCGAGGAGTCACGCTGCGCGACTGCGCGTCTGGGCGTCTGCCCACTGCCCTAGACATCGTTCACCTCTTCCGCGCCCGCGGCCCGCATGATGGACTCGGCGGCGGTGACCTGCGCCGGGCCGCCGAACGCCACGATGCCGTACTTGTCGTTGCTGAAGCGCGGGTCGTACCCGGCGGCGCGGCGCAGCTTGGGCAGCCGCGCATTGATGAACATGCCGGCCACGGTGGCCAGCGCGCCGAACAGGATCGTGCATTCAAACCCGATGATGACGAACGGCGGGAGCGAGACGATCGGCTTGCCGCCGGTGACCAGCGACCAGTCGAGCGACGTCGAGATCGCGTACGCGAAGCCCAGCGCGCAGCCGCTGAGGCCGCCCACCAGGGTGAAGAGCCGCACCGGGCTTTCCTTCTTGGCCAGCACCGCGTCGAACTCGTGGCACGGCACCGGCGTGTACACGGTGAGGTTCGCGTAGTCATGGGACTTGAGCTCGCGCAGGGCGAGCACCGCGGCATCGAGGGACCCGAAGACGCCTACGACGCCGGGACGGGTGAGGGTAACGGGAGGCGTGGCCATCAGTGCCCTCCTCCCGCCCGTTTCGTCCCCGGCGGCGGCAGCGACTCCTTGATCTCGGCGATGGCCATCGACGGGAAGAACTTGATGAACAGCATGAACCACATCGAGAACCAGCAGAAGCTGCCGAGAATGATCCCCAGCTCGATCCAGTTGGGCCGGTAGTACGCCCACTGCCAGGGCTCGAACTCGTGCGCCAGGCTGCTGACGATGATGACGAACCGCTCGAACCACATCCCGATGTTGATGAAGATCGAGATGACGAAGAGCGTCGGGATGCTGGTCCGGATCTTCTTGAACCAGAGCAGCTGGGGCATGAAGGCGTTGCACGTGATCATCGTCCACGTGGCCCACCAGTAGTCCCCGAAGGCGCGGTTGTAGAACGTAGCGCGTTCGATCGGGTTCCCGCTGTACCACGCGACGAAGTACTCGGTGATGTACGCGTACGTCACGATCGAAGACGTCAGCAGGCACAGCTTGGCCAGGTTCTCGAAGTGCCGGACCTGGACGTAGCGCTCCAGCTGGAAGGCTTTGCGGAGCGGGACCAGGATGGTGATGACCATGCCGCAGCCCGAGTAGATGGCGCCCGCCACGAAGTACGGCGCGAAGATCGTGGCGTGCCAGCCGGGCACGATCCCCATCGCGAAATCCCACGACACCACGCTGTGCACCGAGAGCACCAGCGGTGTCGACAAGGCCGCGAGGTAGAGGTACATCCGCATGAAGTGCTGCCATTCGCGGTCCGAGTTGCGCCACCCGAACGACAGCAGCCCGTAGACCTTCCGGCGCCAGCCCACCGCCTGGTCCCGCACCGCGGCGATGTCGGGGATGAGTCCCATGAAGAGGAAGGTGGCCGACACCGTGAGGTAGGTGGAGATCGCGAAGACGTCCCACACCAGCGGCGATTTGAAGTTCGACCAGAGGCCGCGGATGTTGGGATACGGGAACACCCAGTAGGCGAACCACGCCCGGCCCAGGTGCAGCACCGGGAAAAGGCCCGCCGTCATCACCGCAAAGACGGTCATCGCCTCCGCGGCGCGGTACACGGCGCTCCGCCAGCCCGAGCGGAACAGGAAGAGGATCGCGCTGATCAGCGTGCCGGAGTGCGCGATGCCGACCCAGAAGACGAACGTCGTGATGTACGTGCCCCAGAAGATGGGGGGCGTGTACCCGGTGACGCCCATCCCCCACCGGAGCTGGCGCGCCCAGCAGAACGCGCCGAAGGCCAGGCCCGAGAGGATCCCCGCCATGGCGAGGAACCAGCCGCGGCCGGGCGGCTCGATCGTCCGGATGATGTCCCGAGTGACGTCGGCGTACGTCGGCTGGGCGGCCGGCGCGCCGTGCGGCATCGCGGGAGCGGGGGCGGCGGCGGCGGCCATGACTACGCCTCTCCCGCGTGGAGAACGCGGCTCAAGTACGTGACCCCCGGTTGCGTATTGAGCTGCTGGAACACGTGGTACCCGCGCTCGTCCTGCTTCGTCCGGCTCACCCGGCTCTCCGGATCGCGCGCGTTCCCGAAGGTGATGGCGCCCGCCGGGCAGGTCTGCGCGCACGCCGTCGTGATGTCGCCGTCCTGGAGCGTGCGGCCGCGGACCCGAGCGTCGTTCTGCGCGAAGCGGATGCGTTGCACGCAGAAGGTGCACTTCTCCATCACGCCCTTGGTGCGGACGGTGATGTCGGGGTTGAGCTGCCAGCTCAGCGTCCCCGGGAACGAGTACTGCTCGCTCGCCGGGTTGCCGTAGTCCCACCAGTTGAAGTAGCGGACCTTGTAGGGGCAGTTGTTCGCGCAGTAGCGCGTGCCGACGCAGCGGTTGTAGATCTGGCCGTTGAGCCCGTCCGGCGTGTGGTAGGCGGCGTAGACCGGGCACACCGGCTCGCAGGGCGCGTTGGCGCACTGCTGGCAGAGCATCGGCGTCTGGCGCACCTCGAAGTCGGTGCCGGTGGGGAGGTCGTTCTCACCGCCGGCGAAGCCGTCGTAGTAGCGCTCGATCCGGATCCAGGCCATCTCACGGCTCCGTACCACCTGCGACTCGCCGACCACCGGGATGCTGTTCTCCGCATAACAGGCCGTCACGCATGCGGAGCAGCCCGTGCAGCGGGAGAGGTCGATGGCGAGCTCCCACTTCGGATTGTCCTTGCCGTAGATGCCGAGGTTGGTGCGCTGCAACTGCGACGCCGCGGCCGAGTCGATCGCGGCCTGCTCCGCCGCCGTGATGGCCTCGACCTCATGCTCGGCGTGGCCGGCGGTGAGCGCTGCGAGGGTCACCGTGCGGGCGATCCCGCGGTCGTGCTGCCGCGCGCTGCCCTCCGTGGTGGCGAGCGGCCGGCGCTCTCCGGTCGGGACGATGGTGACGCGCGTCTGGCAGAAGGCGAGCGCGCCCGAGGCGTCGGTCGCGTCGGCGGCGAGGAGGGCGAGCGGGCTCGCGCCGCGGCCCCGCGCCAGGCGGCCGTAGGCGGTGTGGCCCTGCCCGATCGGCATCGCCGCCACGTCCCGCCGCACCCCGGGGAAGACGTAGACCACCGCCGTGACCTTGCGCGCGCCCGCCACCACGTCCACGACATCCCCGTTGCGCACGCCCAGTCGATTCGCGGTCTCCGGGTGCACTTCGACCCAGGTCTGCCAGGTGATCTTGGTCGTCGGATCGGGCAGCTCCTGGAGCCAACCCTTGTTGGCGCCGCGCCCGTCGTAGAGCGCCGCCGACGGCACGGCCAGCAGCACCAGGCCCTCCGCCGGGCCGTCGAACGCCGGCAGGGCAAAGGAGAGCCGCGCGAAATCCATGGCGAGTCGCACCGGCCGGGGCGCGGCCGCTGCGAAGGTCCCGCCGGCCGCCAGCTCGGCGTCGAACACCCGCGGGGCGATGCCGGCGGCGACCAGGTCGCGGGCCGTGGTGACGCCGGCCGGAGCGACGCTCTTCCCCGCCTGCGCCGCGATGGCGAGCAGCACGTCCGCCGCCTGCCTCGTGTCGTGCACCGGCGTCATGACCGGCTGCACCAGGCTTCGGACCCCCGCCATCGGCTCCAGCGCACCCCACTGCTCGAGCGGGGTGTGATCGGGGAGGACGAGGTCCGCGAGCTCCGCCGTTTCATCGGGGTGGCTCGCGAAGGCCACCTTGAGGCGTACCTTCGCGAACGCTTCCGCGAAGCCCGCCGTGGCGGGCAGCGTGAACGCCGGGTTGGTCCCGTGGACCATCGCCACATCCACCGCGCCCGCGTTCATGGCGGCGATCAGGGTCCGCATGTCCGCGTACTTCGACACCCGCTCCCACGGCGACGCGGCCGGGAGCCGCACGGTGCGGCCGACGTTGCCGGCCACGTAGTTGAGGAGGTTCACCGCGACCGCGGTCTGGGTCGCCGCGCGGTGCTGGTTGGCGACGCCGCCCGCGACCGCGAGGGACGGCTGGGCCTCGGCGAACTCGGTGGCGAGCCGCTCGATCACCGCCTCCTCGACGCCCGTCGCCCCGGCGACGCTGGGCGCGTCGAAGCGCGCCAGGATCGCGCGCAGCCGGTCGGCATCCACGCCCGCGACCCGCGCCTTGCCCTGCCGCATCACCGCGTAGGCGATGCCGAGGGCCAGCATCCCTTCGGTCCCCGGCTTCGGGGCGACCCACTCGTCGGCGCTGAAACCGGTCAGCCCGCGCCGCGGCTCGACGGCGACGAACCTCGCCATGCGGCCGTCACGATATCCGTGCGACTCGGCGAAGCCCCGCGCGAACTCGGTCGGCGAGAGCCACGTCTCGAGGAAGTCGGCGCCGAAGGAGAGGATGTACCGCGCCGCCGCGAAGTCGGGCTCCGGGACGGTCGCGACCCCGAAGGTCAGGCGGCTGGCCTCGCGCAGCGGCTCGTAGGCGAACGCCTCGTAGCGCAGGCGGCGCGTCGAGCGGAAGGCCGCGAGGAACGTGTCGTAGAGCCGGTCCAACGTGCCGCTGTCGGCGCCGGTGATGAAGGCCAACCGGTCGGTGCCGGACGCGCCGGCCGCACCCACGGCCGACGCGATCTGCGCCACCGCCTGGTCCCAGGTGATCGGCTTCCACACGTTGCCGTTGCGCTGGCGCGGCTGCGCGATGCGATCGGGATCGTAGAGCCCCTGGAGCGCCGCCTGGCCGCGCGCGCAGAGGCGCCCGCGGTTCACCGGATGGTGCGGGTTGCCCTCGATCTTGATCGCGCGCCCTTCCCGCGTCTTCACGTGGATGCCGCACCCCGCCGGGCACTCGCGGCAGGTGCTGGCGTAGACGGTCGGGATGCCCGGGATGAGGTCGTCGGACGGGATGAGGTACGGCACCAGATGGTCGGCGTTGCCGGAGCCGCAGCCGGCCGCGAGGCCGGCGCCGGTCACGCCGGCGACTTGGAGAAAGCGGCGACGCTTCATTGCTGCCCCATGACGCGCTGGGCTAGAAGTGGCATGTCGTACAATCCCGCGTGATGCCGCGCAGCATGTGACAGTTGGTGCACCACCCCATCTGGTTCACGTTCAGCGCTGCGAAGACCCGCGGCATCTGCTGGATGTTGCCGTGGCACGCCTGGCACGCGAGCCCCACGTTGACGTGGCGCATATGCGGGAAGTGCGCGTGCTCCGAGATCTTGTTGATGCGGACCCACGGGATCGGCTCGCCGCGCGACGCGTAATCGCGGACCTTGGCGATGTCCGCATTGGCGTTCCCCGCCGTGTCGGGCGCCGCCATGACGAGGTGGCAACCCATGCAGGTGCTCACCGTAGGGATGTTGGCGGTCCAGGCGTTGGCGGCGTTGTTGTGACAGTACAGACAGGGGATACGATACTGGCCGGCGTGGATGTCGTGGCGGTAGAAGACGGGCTGCACCGGCCCGAGGAGCCGGGGCAGAGTGGGCCAGACTCCGCCGGGCAGCGCGCTGTCGAGACTGGAGTACCCGGCGCCATGCACCGCCAGGAGCGGGAAGGTCCACCCCGACGCCGGCGCTGCCTGCCGCGCACCCTGTCCCCTGGCAATCGAAACGCCGGCAAGGGCGGCTCCGACCACGAGCAGAGTCCCGCCGGCGATGATGATTGTAGTCCGCTTCATCCAATCCCGTACGAGAGAGGTAGGCGCATGTGCGATCGATGACCAGGGGAGACGAAAGATTCTAGCCGCGCGACGATGCAATCACAAGGGCGGAGCGGGCGCCGCGGCGGCCGACTCGAGCGGGCGCCGCCAGAGTAACAGCGCGCCCCCCGCCGCGATGAAGACGCTGAGCACCTGTCCCATCGAGAACGGACCGAGAACGAGCCCCATCGGGTTGGCCGCGCTCGCGAACTGCGGGTCGGGCTGCCGGGTGAACTCGACGGTGAAGCGACACGCCGCGTAGAGCAGCAGGAACGCCGCCGTGATCACACCCGGCCGGCCGGTCCAGGCCCGACGGCGCAGGTAGATCCACCACACGACTACCACCGTCAGCGCGCCCTCGAGCAACGCCTCGTACAGCTGCGAAGGATGCCGCAGCGGCACCTGCGCGGCGACGGCCGCCCAGCCGCCGTTCGCGCGCAGCGCCGCGTAGGCGTCGTGCCAGCGGAGCGAGCCCGCCGCGGCCAGTTCCGGGGAGAGCGCGCGGGCTACCGGGTCGGTCGGGAAGCGCACCGCCCAGGGCACGCCTGGGGAAGCGATCCGGCCGTACAGCTCTCCGTTCACGAAGTTCGCGCAGCGCACCAGGAGGATCCCGAACGGCCCGGCGAGCGCGATCGCGTCGGCCAGGCGGCGCCAGGAGTGCGCGTGCCGGCGCGCGAAGAGGGCGGAGCTGATCGCCACGCCCAGGAGCCCGCCATGGAACGACAGGCCGCCCTCCCAGATGCGCACCAGCTCGAGCGGGTGGCTGAGCATCCGCGGCTCGTAGAAGAGCGCGTACCCGAGTCGCCCGCCGAGCAGCACGCCGGCGACGAGCCAGCCGATGAGATCGCTGATGGCGTTCTTGCTGAGCCCGATGAAGGCGTCGCGCGAGAGCTTGTCGAGGATGAACCCGGCGATGAGGAACCCGGCGAGGTAGCCGAGGCCGTACCACCGGACCTGCAACGGCCCCAGGTGCAGCGCCACGGGGTCCCAGCCGGGGAACGGGATCTCGGCGAACGCGACCAGGGCTTCTCCCGGAAAAGACGAGCGCGCGCCCCAAGAGGGACGCGCGCCCGCAAGCTATGAGGCCCTAGGCGGCGGCGCTACCCATCGATTTCGTTGCCGTCGTGGTCCTGGTCCTCGAACGCCTTGATCGAGTTCTTGATGTTGTTCTCGACCAGGCTCTGATTGGGCTGGCCGTTGTTCGCCGTGGCCGGGTTGACGAGCGGACCCGCCGCCCCGTTGCGGAACCAGGTCGAGAGATCGAACCGGATCGTCAGGTTGGTCGCGCTACCGCTGGCGTCCACCACGAGCGGCGGGCTGAAGGTGTACTCCTGCTCCGCATCGAGCGAGGTGGTATACGTGAAGGCGACGCCGTTGAACGTTCCCCGCACCCGGATGCTGGTATTGGTCGGGAACCCGGGGTTCGCGGCGAAGAAGGCCAGGTCGACCGAGTCGTTCCCCGGCTTGTGGATCTTGAACTCCACCTTGGAGTACGTGCCCGAGTCCACCGGCACCGTAACGCCGAGCGACGTGCCGGCCACGAGCGGCAGGTTGACGAGGGTAGAGCCGGTCTCGAATTCCTCGCACGCGCTCTCGTCCGCGGTCGAGTCGCAGTTCACCGCCGTCGTGACGCGCCTGAGCTCGATCTTCCGGAGTACGATCTCCACCGACGTGATCCGTAGCGTGTCGGTTCCGACGCCCAACTTGAAGGTGTCGGCCAGCACGTTCTGGACCGACATCGCCCCACTGACGCCGGGCGGCTTCACGCCCGAGAACGACAGCGAAACGCTCTGACCCTTGCCCGCTAAGGGGCTGGTCGAGTCGCTGCACGCCGCCACGCCGAGCATCACGAACATCCCTACCCACACCATCCGCTTCGCTGGGTGCCTCATCGTTCCTCCGTCCAAGGTTGTGGACACCTGTCCACGTCCGGCGACACCGGGATGCGCCCCAAGTGCTGCTCGAAGTGCGAACAATTTAACCTGGATGGAGGATCGTGGCCGTGCGAGACGTCACGCGGGGAGCGTGCGCACATCACGCGTCGGACATCGTGCGACCGTGGCTGGACATGATGTCCTGCCTACGTGTGACCTAGGTCATGAATGATCCTTCACGGGCGTGGCGTGGGATGCGCCTCGCTCCGCGAGTTGCGGGCTCCGCTGCGCCGCCATCTCCTCGATGACCGCGTACCCGTCACCCAGCGCCGCCGACAGCGCGCGGGCCAGGCCCCGCGCGCTGTGCGGATCGTCGCCGGCGGGCAGCATCCACTCGCAGCCGGTGCAGCGGATCGCTTCCTGCAGGGCGGCGACGCCGCACTGCGGGCAGAAGCCCGGCGTGCTCACTCCGAGAGCTCGAGCCTCGCCAGGGCCGCCTCGGGGAGGCGGAAGGGGAAGTGCGTGCCGAGGACGAACCGGCCCCGGCCCACGGTGCGGAAGAGCTGCGCCAGGTGGTCCTCCGGCGGACCCCAGATCCAGCTCACGTCCCAGCGGATCCGCGCGGCCTCCTCCTGCGTGGACCCGAAGTGGACCTCCTCGACGAAGGCGCGGTCCGCGTTGGTGACCAGGAGCCGCACGGCCGGATGCTGGCGTACCGTGGCGCGGACGTCCGCGCCGATGAGGTCCCGCGCCACATCGAGCGGATGTCGCTGGCGCCCGTCCTCCAGCCTGACGGTCATCACCAGATCGAGTCCCGCTTCCGCGCACCCGGCCGCGAGGTCCCGCATGGCGCCGCCGCCGGCGTCGAAACCGTAATGCGCCGGGTAGGTGCGCACCGCGGGACATCCTTCTTCTTTCGCGCGGGCGACCTCGCGCTCCCATCCCGGATACGCCGGATTCGCCGCCGGCACCGGGAGCAGGCGGCGCCGGTGCGGCGCCAGCGCGGCCAACAGCTCGTCATTCCCGGCGGCAACGTCCCGGTAGAAGATGCTCGGCACGTGCCCCACCCACGCGCGCGCCACACCCAACCGGTCCAGGTCCGCCACCAGGCGCGCCGGCGTCGGCTCCGGCAGGGCGCGGAACGGATACGGCCCGATCAGGGCGTTGTGATCGACCAGCTCACTCACGCATCACCCACGGCCTTTCGCCTATCACCGATGGACTATCACTCATCACTCATCGCTCATCACTCGTCGCTCCTCACCACATCACCACATCACCTCCTCACCTCATCACCATCATTCACCCACGACGGTCCCGCCGAACAGCCTGGCGGCATTCTTCCACCGCACCGCTTCCATCGCGTCCGCGCCGAGGCCCATCGCCCCGAGGGCGCGCAGCTTGGCCAGGCCCGTGTCCATCGTGAGGTCGGTGCCCCACAGCAGCCGGCCCGTGCCCACGCACTCCAGACTGAGCTCGAGCATCCCGCGATCCACGCCGCTCCCCGACAGGTCCACCCAGATGTTGGGCACTCCGACGAGCGCGCGCAGCGAATGCGCCCAGTCCCCTCCCCCGCCGATGTGGGCGAGGATGAACGACGTCGCGGGATGCCGTGCGGCCAGCTCCATCAGGTCGAGCGCGTCGGAGATCTCCTGGTTCGATACGTCACCGCGGCGATGCTGCCAGATGTGCTGCAGGACCGGTGCCCGTCGCGCCGCGGCCAGCTCGGCGATGGGATCGAGCAGGCGGTCTCCGGCGCGCCGGCTCGCCGCCAGCTTCACGCCGATCATGCCCTGGTCCAGGAACGTCGCGATCTGGCCCAGCGCGTGGGCGGCGAAATTCGGGTTCACGGTGACGTAGCCGCGGATCGCGGCATGGGCGCGCATGAGCGCGAGCAGCGCACCATTCCCGTACGCCACGTCGTCCGGCGAGGGGAAGTACGTGGGCGAACCGTGGCCCCACGTGCCAAGGATCGACGCTAGGTGCGTCGTGATCCCGATGCGCGCGCCCATCGCCAGCCGCCGGGCGTTCAGCTCCTGCCAGTCCGCGCGCCCGCCGCGCTCGTGCCAGAAGTGGACGTGGACGTCCACGAGGGGCGATGCGCCCGCCGATGCACCACGGCCCCCGCCGAGCGCGGTCGGGCTCACCGGGCGCTCTCCGCCAGCGCGTCTCGCACCGCCTCGAGCGTGGTCTTCGCCTCCGCCTCGCCGTGCGCCAGGCTGGGGAAGTTGTAGGCGCCGCGCTTCAGCAGTACCCCGCGCTCCACGCACCCGAGCAGGAAGCGGCGCTCCAGTTCCGCATCCTTGAAGCGCAGCAACCACATCTCGGGCAGCCCCAGGAGGTCCGACTCCCCACTCCCCACTCCCTTCATGCCCTCCAGCATCATGCCACCGATCCGTCGCAGGTGCCCCGCCACGTCCTCTGCCTGCCACACGTCCAGCACCGCGCCCGCCGCGGCCAGCGCGACGAACTCCGTCGCCAGCGTCGAGGATATCCAGGTCTCGCGGAAGCGCGCCATGAGATCGGCGCGGCCGAGTACCGCCGCCAGCGGGAATCCGTTCGCGAGCGCCTTGCCGACCACCGCGAGGTCCGGCCGCACGCCCCACCGCTCGGCGGCGCCACCCCTGGCGAGCCGGAACGCCGTCTTCACCTCGTCGAAGACGAGCGGGCATCCCCGCGCCGTGGCGAGCGAGCGCGCCGCCTCGAGCCATGCCAGGGATGGCGCCCGCTCGATCACCGGCTCGAGCAGGATCGCCGCCGGTGGCTCCCCCTCACCGCACGCCCGCTCGAGGGCGACCACGTCGTCGAACGGCACGGCT
>Ga0315281_10014396_pt1 | contig 10669 bp, 7 predicted proteins | sample YL17G07_0_MG_FD_204540 | JGI IMG/M metagenome (GOLD analysis project Ga0315281, IMG submission 204540) | Sediment microbial communities from Yellowstone Lake, YNP, Wyoming, USA - YL17G07_0 | ecosystem: Environmental > Aquatic > Freshwater > Lake > Sediment | place: USA: Wyoming | collected... | reverse complement strand
AAACCGATGCCCACAAACAGCACTAGGCCAAGTGGCGTACGATGCACCTGCCAGTTAATCTTCTGGTTGCGGGCCGCATCGTGAAAAATACCGTTTATGGATAGTGCTTCAGACAGTCTATCCGGTACGGCAACTTCCGGGAATTCTGATTTTTTCGCCAGTGCCATCAGTACCACGATGCCGAGAATGGTGATGCCGAGAGCGATCTGCACCAGCGAGGCCGGAATGGCGAGGCCGATCATGGCACCGGCAATGGAGCTGGCGGAAGCCAGCACCGCCAACGGCAATGCCAGACGTAGGTTCGCGAGCCCGCCGCGTAGAAGCGAAGGTCCCGCCGCCAGAGCACTCGCCAAGGCAACCAGCAGTCCCGCACCGCGCACGAAATCCAGATGGAAAGGGAAAAAACCGCCGACGATGGGTACGAACAATACACCCCCGCCAACACCGGAGGGCACAGCGACGATACCGAGAAAGAAGCAGGTGATAAAAAGCGCCAATGCCCATCCCCACCAAGGTATGCTGCTTCCAGTTGGTAGGCTTTCGGCAGCGTAGGCTCCTGCCGTAAATAATGTCAACATGAGCATGAGCAGCAACGCGTTGGCTTTGAGCAAACCACCGGTATTTCGCAGTCTGAAAACAACCTCGTCAAGCATCAGAATTCACCTTGGTAATAGAATTTTCCAAAATATTGGCTTCCAACAGACATTGCAAACAAAAATAATACGATAAATATCATCGCAATCAAATTAAATTCATCAAGGAATCGAAGCCAAGATGGCATCGTTCAACCTACAATTTGATAGTAAAGATTCTGCGGGTGGTTGGCTTGCGCGAAAAAAAACCAGCGCTCCGCCAGCAGCCCAATGTGTTGAAGTATAAATGCCACACCGAATGCCACAGGCACAAACATACCGATCGCCAGCAGGGCCAGCGGGACAACAAAAGCCAGCAGCAGGAAAGCCGGTTTGACTGCCCGCAGGAAAGCATCGCTCTTGCCGTGAAAGAATTCCCGCGTATTGAACGAACCGCCCATGGCGCCCTGTGAGCGCTGCACGATATGCGGATGTTTGATACCGATAGCGGTCTGCATGGTCGATTCCGGCCTCAAGCGGGCATTGCGCAGCAGTGATGCGATGCGCCCAGCGAACGCCAGCAAGGTAATAATAATTGCCCAACCGGCGAAAAAATCAGCCTGTGATGGTGCCGCCAACGCCGAATAAAATGCCGCCAGCATGAAGCCTGAAGAGCTGCCAAGCAATACGTAGTTGATGACCGTCAGTGGCGAATGCCATTCACGCAGGAAGCGCAAACAGGCGTAGATCATGCCCGTGCAGACGAATAAGGCAAATGCCAGCAGCGTGCCAACAATACCGAGCACAATAGACAAATCGATGCGCAGCCCGCTGGGTAACGTCATCACTTCAGGCCGGTATCCGACCAGATGCACTGTGGCGTAGATGAATACCAATCCCATGAATACGGGCAGAACGATAACCTCGCGCGACAGCCACGAAGTGCGCCACTGCGTGGCCGAACGCCAGGCACGTTCAGGCCGACCGAGATGAAAGAACGAAGCGATCAGTCCGCCCGCCAAAAACAGCAAGGCCAACGCGCTGCCATAGCCATAAAATGTATCGGGCTGCACTGGCAACAGACCGAACAGTGCATATGATTGATGCGTGAACAGCGCGAGAAATAACCCCTGCCCGATGCCGAGCAAGATAGTCAAAAAGATCACAGAAAATGCAGGTTTCATATTTATTTTTACCAGGCGGACACATCTTCCATCGACGGTTCACCTTTGCTCGGTTTGGGCAACTGTCCATCGACCTTGAGCGGGTTATCCGCGCGTTCCAATTCGTCCTGATGAATCTTTAGTCTAGTCTTGCGGCGCGGCAGGTAATGGTTGGCCGGATGCGTACCCCACTCTGGCATCAACGCGTAACCACCGTCCTCGCGGATCGCCTGCGATACCGCCGATGCCGGGTCGTGGATGTCGCCGAACAGGCGCGCGCTGGTCGGACACGCTTTTACGCAGGAAGGTTTGCGGTCGATCTCCGCCAGCGACATGTCGTAGATGCGGTCCACGCACAGAGTGCATTTCTTCATCACCTTCTGCTTCTCGTCAAATTCGCGCGCGCCGTACGGGCAGGCCCAGGAGCAATACTTGCAGCCGATGCACTTGTCGTAGTCCACCAGCACGATGCCGTCTTCCTTGCGCTTGTACGATGCGCCGGTCGGGCATACCGGCACGCAGGGCGGGTCTTCGCAATGCAAACAGGATTTCGGGAAATGCAGCGTCTCGCTGTGCGGGTACTGACCGATCTCGAAGGTCTGCACGCGGTTGAAGAAGGTGCCGGTCGGATTCAGCCCGTAGGGATTCTCGTCGCACAGCGGCCCGGCAGAACCGGAGGTGTTCCATTCCTTGCAACTGGTCACGCAGGCGTGGCAGCCGACGCAGACGTTCAAATCGATGACCAAGGCGAGCTGGGTCATAGCGAGCCTTTCAATTGAATAATCCCGAGCTGGGTCATTTACTTATCCTCCCGCAGTTGAACTGCTCCTTCCCCCTGGCAGGGGGAAGGTTGGGATGGGGGTTGAATCCCCGATAGATAATTCCAAATGGCAAACTTGACTCCCTCAATATTATTCAGCACTTCATTGTTCCAGAATCGCATTACGTGAAAGCCCTTTTCCTGTAACCATTGTGTCCTGATTGCATCGTTGTTTGCATTCTCTGCATGTTGTCCACCATCAACTTACAATATCAACGCAGCTTCCAGGCATACAAAATCGACAATGTAATTACCGATGGGGTGCTGCCGACGAAACTTATATCCAGCAAACTGTTTCAGCCGCAGATTTCGCCAGAGCAGTTTCTCGGCATCGGTCATTTCGCTGCGCAGACTGCGGGCATTTTGCTTTGTGGTTGCTTTAAGTCTCGTCAATCCACTCACAATTTCCCCCCAGCTCCGCAATGAATCCAAAACATTCAATTAGAACCCGCAGTCCCTTCCCCCTGGCAGGGGGAAGGTTAGGATGGGGGTGGACTCGTTGCTACATCCACACTTCAACCCCCTCCCTAACCCTCCCCCTGCCAGGGGGAGGGAATTATGTTTTACCGCCCTTCTTCTTGCCACCACCAAAGTAGGCCAGCCAGCCCGGACGCTCCTGCATACCGGGATATTTCTTCATAGGTTCGAATTGCGGCGAAGTCTGTTCGGGTTCGCCCGCTTCCGTTTTATAAATTCGCACACGCACATCGTACCAAGCCGCTTGTCCGGTGATGGGATCGGAGTTGGAGAAGCGCATTCCGTCCGCTTGCTCCGACAACTCTTCAGAGATGAGATGGTTGAGCAAAAAACCTTGCTGCGATTCGTTTGCGTCCAATGCCAAGTTCCATGCGCCAGCGGCCTTACCGATGGCGTTCCAAGTCCACACCGTACCCGGCTCCACCGATTCGCTGTAGCGCGCCATGCAGCGCACCTTGTCCCACTGTGACTCGACCCATATCCAGTCGCCGTCGGCGATGCCCGCATCTTGGGCGGTGCGCGAATTGATATGGAGATAGTTGTGCGCGTGTATTTGGCGCAACCAGGCGTTCTGCGAATCCCACGAGTGATACATCGCCATCGGGCGCTGGGTCAGCGCGGTGAGCGGATATTTCAGTTTGTCGCTGGTCTGCACCTCCAGCGGCTCGTAGTAGAACGGCAGCGGGTCGAAGAAGGTCTCGATGCGTTTCGCCAGATGCGTGGGCGGCTGGCGCGTGATGCTCCTGCCCTGAGCGGCAAGGCGGAATTTCTGCAACACTTCCGAATACAAGTGGATCAGGATCGGCTCGGCATAGCGCGTGATGCCGCTGCGCTGCGACCATTCGAGGTAGCCCTTGTTCCAGTTGCGCATGTATTGGTACGAGCGCGGCAATTTATGGTGATGCACGCAATCGTTCTTGGCGTACATCTCCCACTGATTCGGGTTCGGCTCGCCCTTGATGGATTTCTCGCCGCCCTTGCCGCGCCAGCCGGACAGAAAGCCGATGCCGGAACCCGGCGCGGTCTCCCAGTTGACGATGAAATCGGGATAGTCGCGGTACTTGCGCTTGCCGTCCTTGTCGGCGAAAGCAGGCAGCTTGAGGCGCGTACCGAGTTCGATCAGCACCTCCTGAAACGGCTTGCATTCGCCGGTCGGCGGCAGCACCGGGATACGCACCGAGTCCACCGGGCCGTCGAATTCCGAGATCGGCCTGTCGAGCATGGACATCACATCGTGGCGTTCCAGATAGGTCGTGTCCGGCAGAATCAGGTCGGCGAACGCGGTCGTCTCGGAATGAAACGCATCGCAGACCACGATGAACGGGATCTTGTACTCGCCGTCCTCTTCCTTGTCGGTGAGCATGTTGCGCACCTCGGTCGTGTTCATGGATGAGTTCCATGCCATGTTGGCCATGAACAGCAGCAGCGTGTCGATCTTGTAGGGATCACCGCGCCAAGCGTTGGTGATGACGTTGTGCATCATGCCGTGCACCGACAGCGGATATTCCCAGGAGAAGGCTTTGTCGATGCGTACCGGGCTGCCGTCGGCATTGACAAACAGGTCATCCGGGTCGGCAGGCCAGCCCAGCGCCATACCGTCCAGCGGCGTATTCGGCTGCACCGCGCGCGGGTCGTTCGGCGTGCGCGCGCAAGGCGGGATCGGGCGCGGGAAGGGTGTCTTGTGACGAAAGCCGCCGGGGCGGTCGATGGTACCCAGCAGCGTCATCAGGATAGACAGCGCGCGTATCGTATGAAAGCCATTTGAGTGTGCGGCCAAACCGCGCATGGCATGGAACGAGACCGGATTACCCGTGACAGTATCATGTTCTTTACCCCATGAATCAGTCCATGCGATCGGCAGTTCTATTTTCTGGTCGCGCGCGGTAATGCCCATCTCGTGCGCCAGACGCTTGATAGTGTCGGCGGGAATGCCAGTGATCTGCTCCGCCCATTCCGGCGTGTAATCTTTGACGCGGTCTTGCAGTAACTGAAATGCGGGCTTGACCGGCGTGCCGTCCGATAATTTGAATTCGCCAAGCAGGTACGGGTCTGCGCCTTCAGTATGCGTGACCACCGCCTTGTTGGTGTTTCTATCCCACCACAGTTTGTTCTGCGGATCGTAGCAGCCTTCTTCCTTTGCCACTTCGGTGCGCACGAACATACCGAATTCATCATGTTTGTCGTCAAGATTTACCAGTTGTCCGGAGTTGGTATAACGCACCAGGAAATCGCGGTCATACAGGCCGAGTGCGATGATCTCGTGAATCAGCGACAGCATCAGTGCGCCGTCCGTGCCGGGACGGATTGGTATCCATTCGTCTGCAATGGCCGAATAGCCGGTGCGCACCGGATTGATCGAGATGAAACGTCCACCCTCGCGCTTGAATTTCGCCAACGCAATTTTCAACGGATTGGAATGATGATCTTCCGACGTGCCGATCATGATGAACAGCCTGGAGCGTTCCAGATCGGGGCCGCCGAATTCCCAGAACGAGCCGCCGATGGTGTAAATCATTCCCGCTGCCATATTCACCGAACAGAAGCCACCATGTGCCGCGTAGTTGGGCGTGCCGAACTGACGCGCAAACAAACCGGTCAACGCCTGCATTTGGTCGCGCCCGGTAAACAGCGCGAATTTTTTGGGATCTGTCGCGCGGATATTAGCCAGACGCTCACCGAGAATAGAAAATGTTTCTTCCCAACTGATCGCTTCGAACTCGCTCGTCCCGCGTTCCGCTCCCGGCTTGCGCCGCAACGGCTTGGTCAGTCGCGCGGGCGAATACTGCTTCATGATGCCGGATGAACCCTTGGCGCAAATCACGCCTTTGTTCAGCGGATGGTCCGGGTTGCCGTCGATATAACGCACTTCGCCGTTGCGCAAATGCACACGGATACCGCAACGGCACGCACACATATAACAAGTGGTATTGCGAACTTCAATCATCGCATCCGCAACCGGCGGAGCGAGCGGATCGTGCAGTGGGGTTGATGGCATATAGGTAGATAGTTGGTTCGCGTGATTATCGCGGCACGATAGCCTCACCGAATAGCAATTCTTCAAGTGTATGAGTATGCGTTTCATGCGGCGCAGCTGCCATAGCCGTTATGAGGGGGAATAACATAACCCGTAAGGGGGGTGTAGCCATCAACCCATGAGAGGTATCGCCGACCCGGTGAGGTTGCTCTAATGTGCGAACCTGCGATTTTTATGAGTAGCTGTTAAATTTACGGGAGCGAGTATGGCATTGGTAAATCCGCACGGTGGTGGCGATCTTAAACCTTTGTTGCTGACAGGAGAGGATTTGATTGCCGAACTTAAACGTGCCAATGCATACCCGAAAGTGGTCGTGGGTTCTCGTGAAAAAGGCGACCTTATCATGCTCGGTATCGGCGGGTTTACGCCGCTCAACGGCTTCATGACTCATGCAGACTGGCAGGGTGTCTGTGACGGCATGACCATGACCAGCGGCTTGTTCTGGCCTATCCCTATCACACTCTCCACAGCCAAAAACACTGCGGACACGATTTCCACGGGCGACAATATCGCGCTGACAGATCCCGATGACGGCAGCATTCTTGCCACGATGATGGTTACCGAAAAATACACCATCGACAAAGCGCATGAGTGCGCCACAGTCTTCGGCACCACCGACATAAAGCATCCCGGCGTAAAAATGGTTATGGACCAGGGTGAAATAAACCTTGCCGGTCCGGTAAAAGTTTTATCGCAAGGCGGTTTTCCGCAAAAATATGGCTCGCTATTCAAAACACCGCGCGAAACCCGCGATTTGTTCAAAGAGTTAGGCTGGAGCAAGGTCGCCGCGTTCCAAACACGCAACCCGATGCACCGATCGCATGAATATCTTGCCAAAGTAGCCATTGAGGTTTGCGACGGCGTGCTCATTCATTCGCTGCTCGGCAACCTCAAACCTGGCGATATCCCTGCCGAAGTACGTACCCATGCCATTATTGCACTAACCAAAAATTACTTTGTTGCCAAGACCGTTGTGCAGGCCGGTTACCCGCTCGACATGCGCTACGCCGGGCCGCGCGAGGCTTTGCTTCACGCGCTGTTCCGACAGAACTACGGCTGTTCGCATCAAATTGTCGGGCGCGACCATGCGGGTGTCGGCAACTATTATGGCCCATTTGACGCACATCATATTTTTGACCGCCTGCCCGAAGGCGCGCTGGAAACCGAAGCAATGAAAATCGACATTTCATTCTGGTGCTACAAATGCGGTGGCATGGCTTCTGGCCGCACTTGCCCGCACGACGATGCCGACCGCCTCCAGGTTTCTGGTACCCAGTTGCGCAAGATGCTTTCGGAAGGTTCCACTGTACCGCCAGAATTTAGCCGTCCTGAAGTGCTGGAAGTATTGCGCAATTACTACGCTAAACCGGAAGAACACTGAAGTGTTGATGCCGGAGTAATCAAAGGTAAAACATCACATTATGTTGCATGAAAAAAAACGGTTTTACCTTTCCCGCTATAAAAATTTTCGTTTCATTTTTTGATTCAATTACTAAAAGGAGTATGAGGAATGCCAACGTTTGTGCGCACTGAGAAATGTGATGGTTGCAAGGGACAGGACAAAACCGCCTGTATGTATATTTGCCCTCACGATCTGATGAAACTGGACAAGGATGGTTCCGAAACGGGACACGCGATGAAGGCCTTTAACCAGGAACCGGAGCAATGCTGGGAATGTTATTCCTGCGTAAAAATATGCCCTCAAAACGCCATCGAAGTGCGGCACTATGCCGACATCGTGCCGTTGGGCGGTTCGGTGCAACCGTTGCGCGGGTCGGACTCGATCATGTGGACTATCAAGTTCCGTAACGGCAACATCAAACGTTTCAAATTCCCCATTCGCACCACCTCCGAAGGGTCTATTAACCCGTACGGCAACAAGCCGATGCCCAAGATGGCCGAGCTCACCGTGGACGGTGTGTTCACCAAGAGCATGATGGGTGGCTACCGCGCAGGCAAACCCGAAGAACTGATCCGCCGCAAATAGGTTGGGTTTTAACCCAACTTGAGTAAAACCAATTAAATATGATGAGGTGAATGAAATGTCTGAAGGAACTTTTGGAAATCCACGAATTGTCGAAGAAGAACTCGATATCCTGCTGATCGGCGGCGGCATGGCCTGCTGTGGTGCTGCTTATGAAATGATGCGCTGGGTCGAAGCTGTAAAGGCTGAAACCGGCACCGAACTTAAAATCAAACTGGTCGACAAGGCCGCAATGGACCGCTCCGGTGCAGTGGCACAGGGTCTGTCCGCGATCAACACCTATATCGGTCCGGAACAAGATCCCGCTGATTACGCACGGATGGTATCCAACGACCTGATGGGTATCACCCGCGACGATCTCGCCTACGACTTGGGCCGCAACGTCGATGATTCTGTGCATCTGTTCGAAGAATGGGGTCTGCCAATCTGGAAAACTGATGCCGAGGGCGTGCGCCACGACGGCGCAGACTCCATCAAGGAAGGCCTGCCTCTGCTGAAAGACGGCGGCAAGCCAGTGCGTTCCGGCAAGTGGCAAATCATGATCAACGGTGAATCCTACAAGTGGATCGTCGCCGAAGCCGCCAAAAAAGTCTTGGGTTTGAACCGTATCGAAGAGCGCATCTTCATCGTCAAACTGATCAACGACAAAAATGACCCGTCGCGCATTGCTGGCGCAGTCGGCTTCTCGGTACGCGATAACACCATCCACATCTACAAAGCCAAGTCGATCATGCTCGCCGCCGGCGGTTGTGTGAATCTGTTCCGTCCCCGTTCCGTGGGCGAAGGCCAAGGCCGCGCCTGGTATCCGGTATGGAACGCCGGTTCCACTTACGCGATGGCTGCCGAAGCCGGTGCGGAAATGACCATGATGGAAAACCGCTTCGTGCCCGCCCGTTTCAAAGACGGCTACGGCCCGGTCGGCGCATGGTTCCTGTTGTTCAAGGCGAAGGCTACCAATGCCTACGGCGAAGACTACATGACCAAAAACAAGGAAATGCTGAACGACTATCCTCCTTACGGACAAGCTGCTGTTCCCGCATCGTGCCTGCGCAACCACTTGATGCTCAAAGAAATGAAGGAAGGTCGCGGCCCGATTTATATGGATACCGTGACGGCGCTGGCAAAGCTGCGCGAGACTTTGTCGCCCAAGGAAGTGAAGCACCTCGAAGCAGAAGCTTGGGAAGACTTTCTGGATATGTGTATCGGCCAATGCGGTGTATGGGTCGGTGAAAACATCGAGCCGGAAAAGAAGATGTCCGAACTGATGCCAACCGAGCCGTACCTGCTGGGTTCGCACTCCGGTTGCTGTGGCATCTGGGTATCCGGCCCGACCGACGTGGGCGCGCCGACCGCTGCCGACCCCGAAGAAGAAGGCGTACCGGCTCACCTGCCACGCGGCTGGAACTGGGGTTACCGCTCCATGACCACCGTGAAGGGTTTATTCACCGCTGGCGATGGTGTGGGTGCATCCGGCCATAAATTCTCTTCCGGTTCACATACCGAAGGTCGTTTGGCTTCCAAGGCGATGGTCAAATACGCGCTCGACAACAAGGACTGGAAAGTCGAACTCGACACCCCGGCAGCGCAACTGGCCGAAGAAATTTACCAGCCGGTGCGCAACTTCCTGGAGCATAAGGACTACAGCACCGCCATCGACGTGAACCCGAATTACATCACGCCGAAAATGTTGCAGTTCCGTTTGCAAAAAATCATGGACGAATATGTTGCCGGTGTTGCGACTTATTACAACACAAACGACAAGATGCTCGCCGTTGCTGAAGAAAAACTGGAGATGCTAAAAGAAGATGCCAAGAAGATGCGTGCAAAAGACCTGCACGAACTGCTGCGCGCTTGGGAAAACTACCATCGCATCATCACGGCTGAAGCGCACATGAAGCATATCCAGTTCCGTGAAGAGAGCCGCTATCCGGGCTTCTACTACCGCACCGACAAAAACTTCGTTGATGAAAAGAATTGGCATTGCTTCGTTAACTCGATCTACGACAAGAACAGCAAGAAGTGGACCTGCTTCAAGCGCAAGCACGTGGATCTGGTGGACAAGTCCAAGCTGTTCAAGGCAGCCCCGCCGCACTAAACGGACCTTTGCATGGCAAGTCGGGTGTCGCGGCGGCACCCTTGCCACCGCCGCAAATGTATCTGAATCACCCAAGAGGAGATCGATATGGAGAAGAGGCTGTTTGCTGCATCAATACTATCCACGGCTTTGCTGGCATCAGGCGCTTATGCATCTTCCGGCATAGCTTGGCCAGACGTGGTTGTGCATCTGCATGGCGGCGGCAACGCCTATCTGGTTGACACCAAGACCGATGCGGTCGTGGCAACGCTGGATACCTGCAAGGGGGGCTCGTTGGGTTCCACCACGCCAGACGCGAAAAAGGTGTATGTGAGCTGTGCTGCGGAAGGCCAGAAGGAGGTGGTGGTCATCGACCTCAACGGCAAAAGCGTGGTCAAGCGCATCGAGACCGGAAACCGTCCCAAGCACGGCATCGTCAGCCCTAACGGCAAGTGGGTAGGCATCAATCGGCTATTTTGAATTTCGAGTGGGTTAAGCGGCATGCGCGTTGAACTTCTTAAAATCGAGCTTGCCAGCAATGAGGA
>Ga0315281_10014395_pt1 | contig 10669 bp, 10 predicted proteins | sample YL17G07_0_MG_FD_204540 | JGI IMG/M metagenome (GOLD analysis project Ga0315281, IMG submission 204540) | Sediment microbial communities from Yellowstone Lake, YNP, Wyoming, USA - YL17G07_0 | ecosystem: Environmental > Aquatic > Freshwater > Lake > Sediment | place: USA: Wyoming | collected... | reverse complement strand
CCGAATGAGGGCGATCTGCCCTACCTGCCTGGCACTAGCGCCGTGAGATTAAGCGTTTTTTTGGAGAAAGGGTACATTAACGATGTTGCCACATGTGTTGCAAAAGGACCAGGTCCCGACGTTTGTCAAACACCTGCAGCAGACGTATCGTGTGGTCGGGCCGGTAGCCAAGGAAAAGGGCTTTTACGACTATCAGGTGATCGAAGAGCCGAAAGACATTTATCTGGATTTCCCCATTACAGTTCAGTCGCCGAAAAGGTTCTTCCTTCCCGCGTACGAGACCCTTCTGAAGTACAACAGGGCCAAGCAGCAGGAAGGCCCCAAGGTCGAAGTTGAGGCCCCCCGAACGGTGCTTTTCGGCGTCCATCCGTGTGATATTTACGCTACTTGGGTACTCGATGCTGTATTCAGCAAAGACCCGAAGGATCCCTATTATCTCTCCCGCCGCGACCGGTCCGTTATTATCGGGCTGGACTGCCTCAAAGCCTGCGACGAAAAGTCGTTTTGCCTGGACATGGGCTCGCTTTATGTGCAACAGGGCTTCGATATCATGCTGACCGATCTCGGCAGCCGGTATTACGTCGAAGCGGTAACCGACATTGGGGAGAACATCGCCGAACAGTCTGACGTGCTTGTTCTTGCTACCGCCAAGGACCACGCCGCCCATCAGCAGGCCCAGGAGAAAAAGCAAGCCAATTTCCAGCACAAGGTTCCTTATGACACAAAATATCTGCCGGAACTGCTGGACCAGAGCTATGACTCGCTCATCTGGGATGCCAACGCACGTCGGTGCTTTTCCTGTGGGCAGTGCAATCTGGTCTGCCCGACCTGTTACTGTTTTGATATTGTTGACGAGACGAAACTCAATTTGACCGAGGGAGAACGTGTTCGCAAGTGGGACGGCTGCCAACTGCAGGGCTTTGCTGAAGTGGCCGGCGGAGAAAACTTCCGCGAAACGACCGGGACGCGGCTGCGTCATCGTGTCATGCGCAAGGGCTGCTATATGAAGAAGAAGTACAGCAAGACCGGCTGCGTCGGCTGCGGCCGGTGCGATCGCAACTGTCCCGCCGATATCAGCATTCTGCGAACCTACCAGCAGATAGCCTCCGGCACCGTCGCGGTCTGATCGCAAGGAAGAAGGATCACCAGGAATTCACATTCGGAACTCATCAGAAAAGGACATAATGATGCACCCAACAACAATACTGGAACTTAAACCGGAGGCTTCGCCCTATCTGCCCATGTCGGCGAAGCTTATCCACCTGGAACAGTTTACCGAGAAGGAAAAGTTTCTTCGGTGGGAACTGTCTCAATCTGTTGAATGCAAGGCCGGTCAGTTCATGCAGGTGGGGCTGATGGGCGTGGGCGAGGCCCCGATCAGTATCACCTCCGCCGCGGGCAAGAGGAACGTGATCGAAATGTGCATCCGCAACGTCGGAGATGTTACCAGCGCTTTGCACCAATTGAATGTCGGTCAGTCGGTGTGGATGAGAGGGCCGTTCGGCAACGGCTATAATATGAGCAACTGCGAAGGCCAACGGCTGTTGTTTGTCGCGGGCGGCCTGGGGTTGGCCCCTTGCCGGAGCTTCATCCTCAGCGCCCTGGAGAACCGCGAGAAGTATCAGGATGTCACCATCCTGTATGGCGGCCGGACGCCGAACGATTTGCTTTTCAAGGCCGATCTTGAAGAATGGTCTGCCCGGAAAGACTGCCGCCTGCTTGTGACCGTTGACCGTGCGGACAACTCCTGGGCCGGTCACGTCGGCGTGATTACGACCCTCTTCCGCAAGATAAAGGTGGACCCGACCAACACGACGGTGTTTGTGATCGGTCCGCCTGTCATGTTCAAGTTCGCCGTGCTGGAAGTGCTCGCCATGGGTATTCCGGAAAACCGTATTTACTGTTCGCTTGAACGTCGAATGAAGTGTGCGATCGGGGCGTGCGGCCACTGTCAGATCCGGGAAGTCTATGTCTGCCAGGAAGGCCCGATTTTCACGTATCAGCGAGTAAAGCTTTTGCGAGAAGGTATCTGATGCCAACAAACCTGTCGCGAAGCCGCTATTTCAGATAGGTCGCTGGAAGAAACAAAGATAATGATATTGATGACACTTGAGGTAATAACATGAGCAAGCCAAAGATTGCAGTTTTCAGCTTCACGAGTTGTGAAGGCTGCAGTTTGGAGATACTCAACTGCGAAGACCATATCCCCGAACTGCTCGGACACGTGGACATTGTCAATTTCCGTGAGGCGGTTTCAAACCGTTCGGACGACTACGATATCGCCTTTGTCGACGGGGCTGTTTCAACGCCACGGGACGAAGACGAGATTAAGGAAGTCCGCAAGAACGCCAAGGTGCTGGTTGCGATCGGTGCCTGCGCGTGTACGGGCGGTTTGAACGTCATGAAGAATTATAAAGGATTGGATTATTGCCGCAAGTGTGTCTACGGCGATAAGGCCGGCAAGGTCGAGACGATCGACGCCCGCCCGTTGGATGCGGTGGTGCCGGTGGACATCAAGATCAACGGCTGTCCGATGCCGAAAGCGGAGTTTCTCGAGGTGGTCACGGCCGTGCTGATGGGCCGAAAGCCGAGGATCCCCAACTTTCCCGTCTGCGTCGAGTGCAAGCGCAAAGGCAACGTATGCCAGTGGCTTAAAGGGGCCGTTTGTCTGGGCGTGGTCGCTCGAGCAGGATGCGACGCGATCTGCCCGACATATAACAAGGGGTGTGTCGCCTGTCGAGGCCTGGTGGACGAACCGAACGCCAATGCGTGCAAAGAGGTTATGACCGAGCATGGGCTGAGCATGGAGCAAGTGCTCAAGGAATTCCAGCTTTACAACGGATATTATGAAGTCGCCAAACAATAACAGCGAGCACCGCTGATTTTCGAGGAGGTCTTGGCAATGGCAAAAACAATCGAGATTAACGTTCACCATGTCACCCGGGTCGAGGGGCATGGCAACATCAAGATCCGTGCGAAAGACGGCACAATCGAGGAATGCAAGCTCGAAGTCGTCGAATCGCCGCGGTTCTTTGAAGCCATGCTCGAAGGTCGCACCTGGAAAGACGTCCGGCATATCACGACCCGCATCTGCGGCATCTGTGCGGTCGGCCACGGCCTGACAAGTGTGCAGGCAACGGAGAATGCGTTCGGGATGAAATGGTCCAAACAGACCGATCTGCTCAAGAGGCTGATTTGCCTCGGCGAACAGCTTCAGAGCCATGTTTTGCATGAATACTTCCTGGCGGCCCCGGACTTCCTGAACGTCGCGTCGGTCGTGCCGCTCGTCCAGAGCCATCCGGAGGTGGTTGTCCGGGCTCTTAAGCTCAAGAAATTCGCCAATCAGATCTGCGATATGATCTGCGGCCGAAAGGTGCATCCGATCGGTATGGAGCCGGGCGGGTTTGCCTACACGCCGAAGCGGAAAGAGTTGCAGCAATTGCGGGCGAAGTTCGATGAAATGGAGCCAGACATTACCGCGACCGTGGATCTTTTCGCCACATTGAAAATTCCGGCGTTCCAGCGGGAAACGGAATATGTCTCGTTGAAACATGACAAAGAATACGCCTGGCTCGAAGGTCAGGTTTACAGTTCAGACATGGGCGGGGTGGCCAAGCAGGACTACCTTAAGATCGTCCACGAAAAAGTCGTCGATCATTCGACATCGAAGCATGTCGCCAACAAACGCAGCAGCTATCAGGTCGGCGCACTGGCGAGGGTGAACAACAACTACGATCTGCTCTTGCCCCACGCCAAGGCGGTGGCTCAGAAACTGGGCTTTAAGGCCCCTTGCCATAATCCGTTCATGATTAACGTCGCCCAGGTGATTGAAATCGCCCAATGCTTCTATGACGCACGCAATGTTGTCGAGGCACTGATCGAGCTGGGGCCCAAGCCGGAAGAATCGCCCGAGGTGAAGCCCAAAGCCGGCCGAGGGGTCGGGGCGACCGAGGTGCCGCGCGGCATTCTCTTCCATGATTACACTTACGACGACGAAGGCAAGATCGTCAAAGCGAACCTGGTGATCCCCACCGGGCAGAACCTGGCCAATATCGAAGACGACATGCGGGCACTCGTGCCGCAAATCATCGATCAGCCCAAGGACGTGATCACCCTGCAACTCGAAATGCTGGTCCGGGCGTATGATCCGTGCATCAGTTGCTCAGTGCACTTCTTGAACGTCGAGTTTGTATAACCTAATAATCGCAACGTAAGAACGGTCAACGGTCAAGCGTCAGCAATCCGTCGTTTACTCGCGTTGAGGGCTGACGCTTGGCCGCTGTTATTTTACGATTTATATCATGGCCAGAGACACCGACAATAGGCCCAGGCTTCTGGTTTTGGGGCTGGGAAACATTCTCAGCGGCGACGACGGAATTGGTGCGATTCTTATCCAGCAGCTTGCGGAGCGGATCGATTCGGACTGGCCCGTCGAGCTGATCGAGGCAGGAGTCGGCGGGCTTCGACTGCTCAACCTCGTCGAGGCGGCCCCGGCGATTCTGGCGATCGACGCGGCGGAGATGAGACTGCCGCCGGCAGAGGTTCGCTGGCTTACCCCCCGCCAGTTGAGCGAGCCGGCCCAACTCGGCTACAGTCTGCACAACATCGACTTTGCCCAAACGCTGAGGCTCGTCCAGCAATTCTTTTCCCGTCCGCCTACTGCGATCCTGGCCATTCAAATCGGTCAGGCGAAGCCAGGGACGGAATTGAGCGAGACCCTCAGAGCCGCTCTGCCACAGATGTTGACAACCGCTGTCGAGGCCCTGAAGAACTGGCGGGATAGAGCTGACATGCTGGACAAGGTGCTGAGTGACCCGGAGATCGACGGCAAGGATCGGCAGTTGCTCGCCTGGCTCAGACCGAACCTCGCCTGATTAAAATCGGGACTTTCTGGAGAAGCAATGCACGAACACAAGCTGGCAAGACAACTGGTGCCGACATTTGAGCAACTCGCCCGGGAAAACAACCTGACCAAGATCACCCGATTGGTGCTCGACGTCGGCATGTTACATGCCGTGGAAGCCGATTTTCTTGTCCACAGTTTTGAGCACGCCTTTGAAGGCAACTCTTTGCTGGAAGGGGCTCAGGTTGAGATTAACACGATTGAGCCAGGCACACAGGTCACCGATGGTGACGGTCATCGCAAACCGGCGGATGGATGGGAAATCATCGTCCGCAAGATCCAAGGCGAGTGACAGAATCCGGCTTCAGGAAACAATGCTCTCCTGAAGCTGAGAGTCGAAATTGGCAGAAAACCTCACGGGCACGCTGCGAGCAGACTTTATCGGTCGGGCCGGAACACCTACCACGGTGGTTCCCGCCGGGACATCCTTAATCACCACCGCGCCCGCTCCGACGACAGCATCGGCGCCAATCCTGACGTTCTGGATCACCGTCGCTCCGATACCGATAAACGCGCCCGCCTCGACAATGACCCTGCCGGCAAGGCGAGCCCCCGGACAGATATGGGCAGCGTTGCCGATGATTGACTCGTGATCGACAATGCAGGCGGTGTTGAGTATGACGGAATTTCCGATCTGACAGTGGGCACAGACGACGCTTCCGGCCGCCACCACCACATTGCTGCCGATTGTGCATGTTGAGGCAATGTTGGCAGAAGCATGAATCGCATTTACCAGGGAAAGGCCTGATTGATCAATAATCTCAGCATATTCGCGGCGGACACCATTGTCACCGACTGCCACAACAGCCCCTTCAACGCCCTCAATCTTGAGTTTTTCAAGGAGAGAAAGATCGCCCAGCACAGGCAGGCCGTCGACGCGCCGGCCATGCAACAGCGTATTGCCGTCGAGAAACCCAATCGCACGATAGACGCCCGCGCTTCGCACGATATCCAGTACGACCCTCCCATGGCCGCCGGCCCCAAAGATCAAGACATCCATGTTTATGAACCTCCGTATACCTATTGTCGTACTAACAAGCTGAAAACCTTTTGTAAAAGTTTCACGCATCCCGTCCCAGCCGGAGCCAAAGCCGCGACTGGAAAAGGAGATAGAGCCGAAAGAGGCTAAAGTGACACTGAAGGCGGACCGATAAAAAACAAGAACGGACGATTCCCCCTTGTTCGATGGCCGGACTGAGGGGAGAAAGGCGAGCTAGGCTCATCTTCACAATATCTAAATCACTTCCGCTGCAAAAATTATTGTATGAGAGGGGCAAGCTCGCTAAAATCAAGCAGTTAGGCTTGACATGGTGACTGGGGTTATGCAAGGAGACCCAACCGGTGCTGCGCAAATGGTTTTCGTTATCGGCCTTGGCGTTGACAATGGGCTGCAATTCAATATGGAACGGCTGGTTGGACCCGAGCCAGGTGGGACGCTTTCGGCAAAGCGAGGCGACCACCGAGATATTGCGCAGCATAAGCGTTGCTGACGAACCGTTAATCAAAATGAACTCCGTCGAGCCGGAACCGCAGGATCTCGAGGTCAACGCACGTGATTATCTGCTCGGGCCAGACGATATGTTTGATATGAGCATTACTGACCTGTTTGGACCCGGCCAACCGCCGTGGATTCAACTCATGCAGGTTTCCCGCGAAGGATATATCAAGATTCCGCAGATCAAGCAACCGATAAAAGCGGCGGGAAAATCGACCCTTGAGCTGCAAGAACATATCAAGAAAGTACTTGCGGACGAAGGTATCGCATCCGACTCCGACGTTACCATTTTGATACGACAGGCTCGACATGCGATGATCAATATCCTGGGGGCAGTCGGCACCCCGGGCAGCATTAATATTCCTCGACCTGATTTTCGTCTGATGGATGCGTTGGCCGCTGTGGGCGGTATCACGCCGGTAGGTGGGCCAAGACAACCGCTGGTGCGCATGGTGTATGTGTACCGAGCAGATCAGGAGTCGTCCGCCGGGCCGATTACGACGATGTCTCCGGCAACCCAACCCGCCGAGCTTGTTTCTTTCGATACGGTGGAGCAACCCGAAACCGGCGGACAGCAAACTGGGCATTGGATCTATGCGGAAGGTGAGTGGAAGTTTGTTCCGGAAACGGCAACCACCACCAGCGCCCCTGCTACGTCCGCTGCCCGCCCAACCGTGGCGGCAACCGGCCCAGCCACCCAGGCTGCCAAGCCCGCCGTAGTTGAAAAGGCGCAGGAGACCTGGGAAGAACTCGCCGAAAAACTGCCGCAAAAACGAATGATCGGAGTCCCTCTCGACAAGCTGGAGGAGTTCAATAATCGCTATAACATCGTTATCCGCGACGGCGATACGATCTGGGTGCCACCGCCGATGCAGGGTGAGTATTATGTGATGGGTAACGTATTCCGCCCAGGGCCCTACTCTCTCACCGGGCGGGACATATCGATCCGTCAGGCCATCGCAACCGCTGGAGTTGGCCCGCTGGCCGACCCCGGTCGTTGCGAGTTGACTCGTCGGATCGGAGGCGATCGGGCACAGATACTTTATGTCAACCTGGACCGGGTTTTTGCTGGAAAAGATCCCGATGTTTATCTGAAACCGGATGACGTAATCAACGTCGGAACCAACCCCGCGCTGCCGTTCCTGGCTGTAATAAGGAACGCGTTCCGACTGACCTACGGTTTTGGTTTTGTTTACGACCGCAATTTTGCTGACATTGACGCATTCAGCAGCCAACAGAATCCCATGGACCGGCGACGCGTCTTGCGGGCGCAGAGAGGACTGCCTTAGGCACTATATGGTGACATCCGTAACACAAGGAAAAGCGGAAAACGGTGGAGGTGGGAATGCTGACCGATCGACGCCCCGCAGCACGGGCGCGTCACGCAGAGTTCGCCGTCAGAGCAGCCCGATCACCTGGAACCAGATCATCGGTCCGGAAGGATGGATTAAGATCGTTATTCTGAGCGCTCTGATCATCTTCATTTATCACATACAGATAGATGGGATGGTTCGGACGTGGATCAGTGACGGCAACTGGCAGCATGGTTTCTTGATCCCTCTGTTCAGTTTGTACTTTCTCCATCAGCGACGGGAGAAGCTGGCCCAGATCAAACCCAACACCAATTGGCTCGGATTGGCACTGATTGTTTTGAGCACTCTCGGCCTTCTCTATAGCCTGTATCTGCTGAGGATGGGTTACCCCCAGCTGTTGATGTTCCTGGGAACGATTTTCGGTGTGGTGTTGCTGTGTTGTGGCTGGCGGACAATTCGGGTGACTTGGCTTCCGATTCTGTTTTTGTTTTTCGCCTTGCCACTGCCGAGGCGGCTGTACGCCTCGATAACGATTCCAATGCGAATATGGGCCTCGAAAGTTGCCGCGGCAGCGCTCAGCACGGTGCCGAATTTGACGGCGGACGCCCAAGGAGCGGTCATCATAGGCATGTATAAAGGGCAGGCATTCACCCTCGACGTCGCTGAACAGTGCGCAGGAATGCGGTTGATGATGGCGTTCCTGGCTCTAGGCGTGGCGATGGCGTATCTATCGGATCGACCCCATTGGCATCGAGTAATCCTGGTGCTTTCGACCCTGCCGATCGCGCTGTTCTGTAATTTTCTGCGGGTCGCCATTACCGGTTTTATTTATGTTATGGTCAGCCCGACCTTTGCCACGGGCGGATTTCACACGACACTGGGGCTGTTGATGCTGCCGGTGGCGTTTTTCCTGTACTGGGTTATTGCGGAGATGCTCGGCAAGATTTGGATCGACGAGCCCGTCATGGAGCAAGCGTAGCCGATGTCAGACACGCTAAAACACATGTTCAAAGACCGCGCGTTTGTGATCTGCGCCGCGGTGTTGCTGGCTACCGGCCTGGGTATGACACTGGCCCAGAATATGATGAAAATGTATTTTCGCAAACTGCCGGTTCCGCTCCGCAAGTCGTTCGATACGTTTGATACTGGAAAGATGTGGCCCTACAAGCTGGCGATCAAAGGAGCGAGACTGCCCTCTGAGATCGAAGACGAACTGGGGACGCAGGATTACAGCCATTATATTTTTGAAGATACCACGCTGACTCAGCAGAACGACCCTGGCAAGTACGTCGATCTTTTCGTGACCTATTACACCGGCAGTCTGGATCAGGTGCCCCATGTTCCGGAAGAATGCTGGATCGGGGCAGGCAAGAAACCTCTTGATCGAGGCCAGCTTGTCGGTCTGACCATCCCAGGTATCGGACTGACCAACAACGAGCTGAAAGTCAACCACCTTCGTTTCCTGGACAGGAGCGACTGGACGGAACAAAGCGTGATTTATTTCTTTTCGGTAAACGGGTCGTTTACTGCCGGACGTGACGAGACGCGGATGCAATTGTCCAATCCGTTGATCAAATATGGCTATTTCAGCAAAGTAGAGCTTTCCTTCAGAGGAGTTCAGCCCGACACTGAACAGGCGAGGCAAGCAGCGGCCAAATTCCTTGCCAAAGCCTTGCCCATTTTGCTCGAAGACCATTGGCCTAACTGGCAAGAAGTGATCAATCGAAAAGAATAGATATGACTTCGCCATATTATAGTACATTTGCCTCTGCAGCCCAGCCCCTCACGGTGGCGGGCCTGCATTGTGTGAGAAGGAGATACCTGAATGCCTGCAGCACGTAGATTGAATAAGCGCCTGGTCGCCATGCTGACGATTGGGATGATTTTCCTTTTTGCCATCACGACATTCCTGGTGCTCAGGACGGCAAAGAAAGATCCTGGGCCCTATGGCGAGCAGGGCGATAAGTACATGGAAAAGCGTGACTTTACCAATGCAGCCAAGGCCTATGAAACCGCGTTTCTTCGCAGTGACAATGATACCAAATGGCTGATGAAGGCGTGTGAAGCGCTTCTCGAGGCAGGGGAACCGCCGAGGGCACTGGGTGCGCTGCGGCGAGCTCTGATTGTCAATCCCAATCTCATCGAAGCCCAGAAACGCCACGTGGAAATATTTTATGATTTCTGGGGACGGGGCGGATCTGCCGGCAACATGAAGTATCTGCAGGAACAGGCTGAAAAGCTGCTGAATATGCTGTCAACGGCAAACCAGAACGATCCAGAAGTACGAAAAACGACTGCGCTTGCGAAACATTGCCAGGGGCTGGGCCTGTATGCCCGCCGGGCCGAGAATCCCGCCTTTGTGGAAGAAGCGAAGAAAGCAATCCGGTCTGCGATGGAACTGGACATTAAGGCGGATTATGTTCGCTCGCTCGCGTTTATCCCCTGGACCGAAGCGATGCAGTTGGCTCAAATGGCGGCGGTAAACGACATCGATCTCGGCGCCTATGATGAATTCGTCAAGCAGATACATGCCAAACTGGCCGAAGCTGAGAACCTCTATCTTGACGCAATTAAACGGGCTCCGGAAGATTCCGAAATGCTTCTGGGACTGGGCACATTCTATCTCCATGGCAAGGGGACAATGGAATCCGCCCTGGAAAGTTTCTGCCGAATTCAGACCCAGGGACGGCAAAGGGCCAAAACTCAATACGATCTGGCACAAAAAGAAATCCAGGCGAACCGCGCGATGACTCCGGAAGAACGGCATCAAAGAACGGTGGCCCTGTCGAGAAAAACCGATGAGTTGCTTCGAGAAATCCCCAACTGGAACGAGCGAGCCAAAACCCATGCGAAGGCGGCCACACAGACCGCCGCAGCAGCGGAACAGACACTGAACCGGTCGGTCGACCTGGCAAGGGGTCCGTCTCAAAAGGTGGAGGCCCTGGTCGCATTGGGAAG
>Ga0315281_10014393_pt1 | contig 10670 bp, 12 predicted proteins | sample YL17G07_0_MG_FD_204540 | JGI IMG/M metagenome (GOLD analysis project Ga0315281, IMG submission 204540) | Sediment microbial communities from Yellowstone Lake, YNP, Wyoming, USA - YL17G07_0 | ecosystem: Environmental > Aquatic > Freshwater > Lake > Sediment | place: USA: Wyoming | collected... | reverse complement strand
AATCCATACGTGGAAAGGCGGCTCACGCACCTGCATGCCCAAATAAATCGCTATTAGCACAACACCCCAAAACTCCCCTTTTTTTATGGTTTACCCCAGAACAGGTAAACCTTCGTCTGCAGAAGCATCCCGACCACACGGATAACCCTGGCCAAATTTGCAGAATCCGCGCCTTGAACTGCAGCCACATAAGCGACCGAGTTTCCGAAAGGCTTGTGCCGATCACCGAGCTCCTTGCGCAACCGCGGATTATCATTCTTCGTCAGAGCCTCTTTCACTCTGGCCAGTTGCTCAGGGCTCAAGTTGTATAGTATACTACACACGTATTTTTCGCTTCCGAGAAGTTGCAGATTAAACCCTATGTCTGAAAGCACCTTGGATATCTTAATGGCTTCTTTATTGGGTCCTTGCTCAACGACTTTTCGCATTCCTGCCTTCTCAGCGAAGGGATTGTACTTGGCCATAACAGCGACCATCTCAACGTAGCTTGTGCCCACAAGCGGCAACGTCGCGCGAATCAGCCTAGCACCCAACCCAATAGTGCGGTACTTGGGATGGACTACAACCCTCAAAATTATGCTCACCTTCTCGTTCAGCTCCTTCACAGCCATCCTTGGCAAAACCTGACTCCTTCCAGCGCAGTTCATCGGCGGATAACAATAGACGATCACACCGCAAAGCTCGCTACCACGCTTCAAACAGAAGATCGCACGAGCAGCTCCCAAGTTCCGGCTCCGGTAATGGAATTCCTCCAGACCGTGCCAATCCTTCCGTGTGCCAGCTTCAACCTGCATTTCCTTGGCTAGGCTGCACTCTCCTGCAGGCTCGTTCCGGTAATAATTCACGGTGATTTCCTTGCCAAAACGCTTGTGCACGTATACGCTAGGCTTCAAATCCTCAAACAGATCCTTGTGCGTCGTTGCCACGATTACAGACCTGCCGAGAGCCCTGGCGAGCTTCTGAAGGTTGAAAGCCACGATCTTAGCCGTATCACGATCCAGCGTAGCCGCAAACTCATCCATCACCCAGAACCGCGCTCCACTCTCGACCATCTTGGCGATACGGTAGCGATACTTTTGACCATCCGACAGCTCTCGAAAAGTACGAAGGAAGAGAAAAGCATCATTCAAACCGACCCTACTTAGCAGCTCCAAGCCCTCTTCGACGGTTTCGCCCACCGTTTCGATCAACGGGTTATTGTGCTGCAATTTCACGTCTGCAACATTGATGCAGGTTTCCCGCATGCCTCGCCTGATATCTTTTTCAAGGGCATTCAACAGAACGCTTTTGCCGCTGCCACTATCGCCAGTGATATAAACGACGTCGCCAACTCCTATTTTTAGCTCGGTATCGAGAACCGTGAATTTCCTTCCCTCGTCAATGCCGAGACCGAAAGCCTGAGCAACCGCAATGGTCCGCGGCGTGAGTTCTGCAGATGTGGAGTAGCTTATTTGAAAGCGAAACTTGCCCTCTGTCCTATCGTAGACGCGCCGGAACCTGTGGATCCTGAGAGGCTCGCGGTGTCTAACCAAAGCGTATAGCCTCTAGATCGAAGGTTTTCATGGCGACAGTGGCATAAACGCCCAGGGCAATGGACCAGAAAACATCGTCGTGCGTACCATTGGGATGGCTGAACGCTTGGGCTCCGTCCTTGCGCAATTCATATCGCTCCAGGTTCAACTCGCTGCAGATATCGCCTCTGTAAGGCTTCTCCCACGTCAAGAGCGGATAGAAAAGCTTCTGATCACCCATCCGCTGCTTGAGCAAGCTGGCCATTTCGCTCTTGCGCGGCACAGAAAATGTAACACCTTCAGCGTTCTTGATTCCCGCATCTTCCATGTCGCTGATGATGCTCGGGCCCTCCTTCGTGAAGTCAACCCGGATTTTTTGGAAGCCGCCCCAACGATCCTGCAAGGTCTTTATGTAACCCAGAACGTGAGCGTACTTCGTCGGCTGCATGAAAATCTTCAAGTGTCGCAGGAAAAGTTTATCATTCAATCGTTCTAACACGCTGAAAACGCAATAATCTCGCACTTGGGCGAGATCTAAGCCAGCGAAGAGATCGCCTTGATTTCCTTGTTCAGGGTTCCAAGGCTGCAGATCCTCGCCACAATTTTTCTCAGTGCCCACGCACGACACAATCAAGCTCTGCGGCAGCCAAACGTTCTCATCCTCAGCCCACTCAGCCTCCATCTCACGACGCCACCGTGCGGGATCCTCGCGGAACTGCTTCCTGATCTTGTCCAGAATGGCCTTTTTCAGCGGTCCGTTCGGCTCCTGAGCCTGCTCCCAAGTGACGTGATGCCTCGCAAAATCACTGAAGTCCTTATGGTTACAGATCTTCCAGAACAGCGAATCGCTATTCCACGGCGTGCTCGTGCAGATCAGTTTTCCGTTCGTCGTCCCCAACGTGAAGAGAATCGCGTCGTAAAGGTCGGCATCGCAAGGAGTCCATGCGCTCTCATCCCACCATATAACGCTCAATGTTGGCCCACGTATCGTTTCTGGATTGTTAGGAAAAGCCTCGATCACGCTGCCGTTCGTGAACCTGAGTACCGTGCGCTGAGGCTTATAGTACAAGTCGGGTGGGATCTTGCGCAGAAAATAGGTTATGCGCCTGATGTTAAGTTTGGTTTGACGCCACGAAGGACCGACAGCAGCTATGTAGCTGTCTGGGTGTTTGAGCGCGTAATTCAGTAATAGAGCTGAGACGGTCCAGCTTTTGCCGCTCTGCCTACACCAACGCGCCGCGAGAAATTGGTTCTCTTCGAACAGTTTGATGAATTCCTTCTGGTACTCGTAAGGTTCGAACCCCAGAACTTGACGGAAGAACTGGACAGCGTCGAACTGCAACTCTGTGACCTTCTCGTCTTCAGCGATCTCTCTAAATCTCACGTCACTGAGGAGGCTGTCCTCTTCCCTCAGAAACCTTCTGAGGTCAAGCTTTCTTCGTCGTCTTCTGAACAAGCTGTTCATATTTCTGCCTCAAATCAAGCAGCATATCCTCAATAGCCCGATAATCGACGTAGTCCGCGAAAATGTCCTTGTAGATCTTCACACCCTGAATGATGCCCCGCAACCGTTGCACCTCAACGATGTCAAGGCCCGGCTTCTCCAACTCATTCAGTGCACGCACGAGGCGCTTCATCGCTTTCTCGATGCTTGGCAGCTGACGAGGCAGCTTCAAGTTAGAAGAAGAAGCGAGACCTTTTCGTGCAGGCGTCTCTTCTTCTTTTAACACAATCCCCATCTCGTCAATCTTCGCATAGATGGAACCCTTTGTTTTCCCGAGAGCTTTAGCGATCGAACTGACGGGTTCTCTCGTGGAGAGGAGATCTCGCAGTTTAGTCTCTTCCTCACGACTCCAAGGCTTGCCCTTTGTCACGGTATTCCTCCTTCAAGACGAAAAGCCTCTCTCTTTCGCGCATGGTTCTGGTGGCCATCCCGTTCCTCCACAGTTCGTTCAGGTGGGCGCTCTCCACGGCTCGGGCACGTCCTGTTATCGCAGCAACTTGTCGAGCTGTGACCGGCGTTTTGATGGTCTTCAGAGCTTGGACGGTCGTCTGTATGCCTACGGTTAGGTAAACCGTATTACCTGCAGCGGGTCCACGTGGACCCCTGAGCTCCTCCCCGACCATGGATATCTTGATGTCTAGGATGTCGATTTTTTGCAGGATAGCTTTGAGCATGAGGTTGATCGTATGATAGGCGCTGGCCATCAGCTCGCCTTCTGGCCTATGATTATTCCGCTTACGAACGTGATCAAGCTGGATATGGCGACGAAGATCTCGCTATTCCAGGTATGGAGAAAGGCCATGTGAGCGATTTCGAGAGCACATAAGCATACAGTCATATAGACGGCAAACTTCACAGCGTAGATCAGTTTCTCGTTTGGTGCAACGATGACTATGTGCTGGTTGCCCCGGGTGCCCCTGCGTCGTATTTTCTTTGTAAGGACTCGCCTAAACCAGTCAGCCAAGGCCCTTCACCTTCCTGATGAATAACTGTCTGCAACCCTCGACCCTGTATCTCTTCAACCGGATCTCCCGGGACGTCTCCTTACCTATTACGTCCACGGAATTGACTAGAGAGAGCGGAATGCACGATATCTCCCACGTGCGAGAATCAGGTACGTAGAGCTTACCTAGCAGGACGTGTTTAGGGTTGCCCTCCACGCCCAAGAAAACGCCCCATTCGTCAACCAGAACCTCAGGTTTCTTAAGCTGACCGATAACGCCGCATGTGTCGTTAGCGTCAAACCAGCCAACCTTGATGCAACTACCCTTCTCAAGGTGCATGATCCGATTATAGAGACGCTCATCCAAGGCTAAATCATCCTCGCAATCTTGTGCCGGCTCATCTGGTCGGTCTTGCTCTTCAAAGCGTAAAGATAATCAGCGAGCTGCTGGATCTCCCTGCCGACCGTGAAACTGACCTCAAGTTCTCCCTTGTCGGCATCGAAAACGTACTCTACACCAGTTTGAATCCGGAAGTCGGCATCAACATTCTCATTCGGCAACAAGACGTGGATCTTGTCAGCTGGCAAGACCGGCGTGGTACCATAATCGAGCACGGTACTCTTTATGGACGAGTACTCTGCGTACTCTTTCAAAAAGTCGAGGATCGCTTTCGCTCTCAGATTACATTCATTGTCTGAATACAGTTCCTCGTCTGTGTCGCTATATTCCTGAACCTCGTACTTGGTTTGGCTTCCGGGATCCTCTCGAACGGCGCTGTAGCGCCTCCCTCCAAAGAATAGCCCATCAATGCGACAATAACCTGTGGCTACGCCGCTTGCAGTCCAGAAGTCGATTCTGATTTTCTTGATTTGTGTCCAATCAAAACCGGTTTCAACTCCCCAATTATCCGCGTACTTACTGCCGACCTTGAGTTCTTTCGCATTCCATTGATTCACTCCGATACTGAACCATTGCCAGGCTACCTTGTTGCTGCTGTCGGTGAGCATTACGGAAGTTGAGCCGTTAAAAGCACTATCTTTCTGGAGGAATAGATGCAAAAGAGGGTACAAGTCGCAGTTTACGACGGATTCGAGCGTTAGCTGAGCGCCAATCCATTCCAAACTGCTGCCATACAGCCTTACGCTGGCAGAACCCGATACCTTCACTGCGGTGTCGATGTCAAGGTCGCCAGCCATGGAAGCCCAATCGCCCTTCCAATTATCGCCTACCCCGCGGTGTTCCTTGCTGTAGACGTTCTGATCGGCAATAGAGATCCGCGTGTAGAACCGGACCGTGACGTCTTTACTGATGTCTCCCCAGATGTCAAGCCCCGTGTGTTGTTTCAGCTCGTAGCCGGTGTTTGTAAAGCTTTGATCCGTTACGATGGTGGTTTCGGACCCGCCCTCCTTCTGGCAGGTTATCTTGTAGTAACCCGTTTCTCCGGAGACTTTAGCCTGAAGCTCAACGACCTGCAAGTGCAATTTTTGACCGGCTGGCGGGTTGTAGATTGCAGTTCCAACCAGCTGATAACTCGTATTGTCATGGACATCCTCAGCATCATCGGCAATCAGATAATTCTCAGAACCATCCGACAAAGAATCTTTATCGCTCGGTTCCGACTTGTCAGGCGCTCCATAAATCGTAACCTTGTTTCTGATTCTCAGAGAATCCTTGGTATAATCGCTTTCCTCGATTACGTCTATCAAGCTCACAGGGCTCGTTTTGCTGTTTTGTCGGAAAAACTCGAATTTCCCATCAGGTGCTATACGAAAGTCGTAGCCGATGACTCCACTCTTGTCAGCTGTGCTCGCGACGTACTTTATGATGTCTATTGCAGGCGTATCCTGGTATTTGAGCTCAGCGTATGTTGTGTCCGTGTCCTCAACCAACTCTGTCCCGCTGCGACTGTGGCTCAGGACCGTGTAGTTGTCGATGACGTCTTTGACGATTGCCTCGCCCTTTTGGTTCGTGTACGTTTTGGTTACGCGCTTGGAGAAGAGGCTTTTCCCGACACAGCGACCACTCACCTTAACATAGTGCGTGGTGGGCGTGCTCGGATAGTTGATCTTCTCAATTTTTCCAGTTAACAACAATGGACAGTTTGCACCGCGACCCATGTAGACCGTCGCGTTCGCGCCTTCCTGAAGCGGATAAGTCCCGCCAGGGCTATACTTTTTGTCCCAGTTCTGCATCAAAAGCTCAAAGCTTGAGACTTCGCCTGTGCAACCCAGATGAAGGGTTAGGTTTTTGACATCACCCTGAGGAGGAGTTACGCTCCCCAAAACCACGGCAAGGCTCGGGTTCGCAACAGACACTTTCACTCGACTCCACGACGTGCCAGATCCAGTTCGCCGGCACGCTGAATGTTGCGCCCTTGGGATGGAATCTCCGCAGCAGCCGAATTAAAACTCTGAACGCTCGAAGTGGCGGCATTCATGCTATTGCTGAAAGCCCACATGGCCGCGGCAGCCGTGACGATCACAGCGATCCCGACACCAGTCAGTGCCAAAAACGTCGCGTAGCTGATGTTGAGCGCATTTTGAGCAGCTGTGGCGATCCAGCATGCAGCAGCGTACACTTTCTGTGCAATGGCTACACCGATAGATGTATTCATGAACATACCCATAACGGTCACGACAGACATAATGGAAGTGAAAGTGCGAGCCTGCTGATCGTTCAACAAGCCGAACTCGTGGGCAATGTGCCCTATCGCGACGCCAGTCGCGCCTATCCCCGCGATCGCTAGACCCATATTCTTTATCCGCGCGGTCAAGGCCTCAGCATCGGTCTGAATTCTGGCGAACTCGCTACTTGCCCTATTGATAGCGCGAATCGTAACAGCGATCTCACGAAAACTCATGATAAGCCAGCCTCCGATTTCGCTTGCTCCAAGGCTCCAATGATGTTCATTTCAAGGCTCGGAAGGTACTCCTGAATCGCAGGCCACAAGTACGGATGAGCCTGCATGTACCTGGTACCGAACTCGATGAAGAACGCGTAAGTGGTATCAGCACCCAACTCAGCAACCCACTCTTTTATCGTAGCGTAGATCTTACTGCGCAGATATCCCGATCTAACTCGAGCATTTCGCATTGCAGCAGCCTTCACGTCGGCAGCCCAGCTAGCCAAAAAGCGGTATACTTGGTTCTGCATTGCAGCGTCAAACCTCTGCATCGCCGCTTGGAATTCCTCCATGCCTTCCACGTCGCAGGTTACTTCAACGGCCATGTTTTTTCGCCTCTTTCTCCGCTCTTGCCCTTTCTTCTTCCGCCATCTGGTCCATCACGTTTAGGATGACACAGAATTCTTGGATTGTTCGGGCTGGCTGGTTTCCAAGCTGGGTTGGGGTCCATCCGAAGGTTTGACAAAGCCGAAACTCTGAAAGAGCCGGGTGCGGCTTTCCTCGTCGAGCTGCTCGAGTAAAAAACGGAGATCCTCGTGGCTCATGCCATTGAGTTTGTTCGCGACTTTTGAGAACAATTCACCGAGATCTATCGGGATCCCGATATCCTCGCCTAGAAGCCTTTCAAGTGATACGGGTTTGGTTTCTGGTTGTTTTTGGAGCGATGCCCAGATGGTCTCTGCTTGGATGGCTATGAAGTCGCTGCTTTCAACTTCGCCGCTGGCCTTGCTGTACTTGGTGTGCTTCTGAATGATGCGGTTCCGCTTAGCCCACGTGATCTCTCGGAACACGTAGCTGCCCTGATATTCTTTCCCGAATCTCTCATCAATCTCCAAACATTCCGTCTTCATTTTATGCAGCCTCCAGAACCTTCAGGCGATTCCTAGCGGCAATCTGCAGGTCGTCTAGGAAGATTTTCCGCTTCCACGGCGGCATCTTCGCCAGTCGCATCCGAATCTCCAGACAAATCGCGCACAATCTCGCCATGTGACACAAGCCTCCTAACTGGCACTGATCGCTACAGGGCCCTTGGCGACAAACGGGGCCTTGCAGCAGATCAGGTCTTCCAACCATTTCGTGTGAGTTATGGTATCCCATTTGCATGCAGTGAAAACCGCCTTGCACGTGCCACCTAGCCCGAATTCCAGAGTAAACTCCGCATCGGCTAGAGCCTCATCCAGCTCTTCCTTACTTTCGAACTCAAAAGCCAGTTCACCGGACAAGTCCCTAGTGCCAAATGGAATGTACTTCGCAAGGTGTCCGTTTGTGCTGCGAATGACGGGAACCCTTCTCGGGTGGTTGAGGATATCGAATTTCCAATCAGTCACACGCTCCAATGTGCTCGTGGCCTTCTTGACGTAACTCTCGTGGAAGGGCACCGCTCCCGAGTGGTCTGCATAGCTTGCTCCTGAAATCTTTGCTATTCCTGTCTCGAGGTCTTGCCCCTCAAACTCCATTGTCGCTCTGATTACGTCTTCGATGCTGCATTGGACGGAGACTTTGCTGATTCGCATCCCCTTATATAGGAGGGATAGAATGTCCGAGGCAGACGCAAAAATTCCCTTGTAGTATATTACTTGGCAACTGAGGCTCTTGTCCTGATCCACCTTCGCCCATTGTAATAGTTCAATTGGTGCATCGGAGGGCAACGCATAACCTATCTTCAAGCTGGGTTTACGAAGCCCCTTCTTGATCGACTGCAAGTCGTAGTTGCCGCCGCCGCGCAGTTTAAGGTTGCCCGGGTCGAAACCCGGGTCAATCGGATCAGACGGAACGCTTAGCATTGTTGGATTCGTTGGCGTGGTTCCAAAGACAGATTCAACGACGGAGTAGAATCTTTGTTCATCCATTCCATAGGTTTCAACCATTTCTTATTCCTCATGACACTATGAAATTGTGACAAACCTCCAAGCTTTCACCGCGATCTCAGCGCTATGGAGATATGGCTTCAGGTCAGTGACGAGGACGTTTCGGAAATTCTGCAGATCTACGTGCGTGATTCCAAAAACTTGGATAACGCATTGAACAAAATCGCACATGAGAACTGCAGGTGTGGCACCGTTGCTCGTCGCTCGAGTCCTTGCGAGGAGGTAGATGTAGCCGTCAGCGGTTATGTAATCCGTGAGATCAGATAGATCAGATGTGAGGGTGTAGCTCAACGTCTCTTCCGTGCCAACTATGTTCCAAGCGATGCTCTGCCAAGCGCCTAGAACGTGATTCCAAACCCTCAAAGCCACACCGTTACCCGTTGGAGCAGTTCCGTAACCCTCAAAACTGAGACCAATCGACTTAACACACTGCTCTCTCGGCTCAATCTTGAAACGGAAAAGCATCAGCGCATACTCGTTGTTTACGGTTGTACTCTTGGAATGCCTAACATCGTCGCTGGACCAGATTTTCTGATAATTAGCTACTGATAGTTCAGCCCACGACGCGCTCGAGGGTGCGATCTCCGTAGTTGCTGCAGCGTCAAATGCCTTATGCGGGTCTCCGGCTGGATATCCGAGTCCATAGAAATTATACGTGGTCTGATAGGGCAGGTTCCGGTTCTCGCGGATAATCGTCTTGACTTGCTCCGCGATCTTCTTCCTCATCACTCTTCCAGGGTCTGAACCTGGAGCTGACTTGTCAACACTGAAAACACTACACTTCAACAGGTTGACTTCACGCTGCAGCCTGCCATCCTTGATTATCTGGTCGAAGCCATCAAGCGTCGAGACAGTGACCTGTCCGTCGTATTCCTTCAAGATTTCGCGGTCATAATTGCCCTCAGTAACCACTAGCCTAGCAAAGTCACCGTTATCCTTCGTGACACGAATCAAACTTGCGATGAGTCGGATCAATGTAACAACAGGATCCTCAAGCTCGGCGCTCACCCAAAAGTCCTCCGAATCAAAATCTTCCGCCGCAAAGTCACCAATAAATGTGTAAGTACACATGGCGTTAATCCTCGCATATGAAGCACCCAGCCGGAACGTTATTGTTCTTCCCGCTTGATCCAAGGGTTAATTTATTGGTGCGAATCTTATTTGTCGTTGGGAATGCGCCAATGCCATCCCAGTTGTAATTCCATCGTGGGATAGATGTGTCATCGTCAGGACAGTCTATTAGCAAATGTGCAAAGCCCTTCTCTGCGAAGCCGATAAAGTTGAAGTTATCTTTCGCGAGGGGAATCTTGAAAAAGTGTGGCGATAGGACTTTCACGCGCGTTATGCTGTGATTGTTGAGTTCCATGCTAATCCCGTGATCTGTTGGAGTGTCGACGCGGGCGTTTTGAATCGTTATGTCGTAAATATCATCGTCGATCGCGTGTAACTTTATTTCGTTGGTGACATCAACAAGCCATAGGTCGGTGATAATGTGTCCTCCGTCGCCTTTGCACAGGAAACCGGCTCCGTTTGCCGTTCCCCAGACTCGCTCGAAAAAGCTGTCAATCGCGTTTTTTTCTACACATATCGCAGCGATACAAGCTCCTGTGTAAAACCTGGCATCCCGCAGTAGATTCCAGTAGCTATGGCCGCTGCTTGTTGTTGTCTGTCCCAAGGAATGATGTCCATATCTTGTGAAATTCTTGAGTAGTAAATGTTCAAACTCGCCGTGCTTAACATTGTCAAGTTCAAGGGCGTCTTGGTTCCCATTTGCATCTATGCAAATATCTCGCAATACGGGGCGACTTTGCGCATATGCTGTGTGGCCGTGATAGTGCGCGTACTTTACGGTTGGACTCACACCTGCAGCAGCTTTTATTATAGTTCTTTCGCCGCAACCCTCAATAATGCCTTCTTTTGTGCCTAAAATCGTTGCTTCTT
>Ga0315281_10014392_pt1 | contig 10670 bp, 11 predicted proteins | sample YL17G07_0_MG_FD_204540 | JGI IMG/M metagenome (GOLD analysis project Ga0315281, IMG submission 204540) | Sediment microbial communities from Yellowstone Lake, YNP, Wyoming, USA - YL17G07_0 | ecosystem: Environmental > Aquatic > Freshwater > Lake > Sediment | place: USA: Wyoming | collected... | reverse complement strand
ATCTCAGCGCTTGCGCAGATCCCGAGAAAGAGACGCTAGAGACAATCCTTAGGCTGGATGAACCAGTTGTCACCATCTACGATTGGTGTGTGCGTCTCTTGGTGCGCATGTGCACCAGCCGACCGTACAAGAAGCGGAGAGCTAGCTTTTCCAAATACTCGCAACACGGACCTAGCTCTCATCTCCCGTGATCATTTCAAAGACAAGCAAGATAAGGCCAACGAATCCTCAGAAGTGATCAGAAGGAAAGATTGGAAATGGTTTCCGTGGAGGAGGTCCTCAAGAGACTGGAGGCCAAGGCCAGACCTGATCAGCTGGAAGGAATGGCCCGATTCGGGATGGCCACCGAGAGGAGATTGGGTGTATCGATCCCTGACATACGAAAGATGTCGAAGGAACTAGGAAAAGATCACAAACTCGCGATTCAACTCTGGGAGACAGGTATACCTGAAGCGAGAATCCTGGCGGCGATGATTGATGAGCCTGACAAGTTGTCGGAGGCTCAGATGGAGGATTGGGTGAAGGGCATCAATTCTTGGGACGTATGTGATCAGGTGTGCCAGAACCTCTTCGAGAAAAGCCCCCTCGCTTGGAAGAAGGTCACGGACTGGTCCAAACGAGAAGAAGAATTCACCAGAAGGACCGCTTACGCACTGTTAGCCTGTTTGGCGTGGCATGACAAAGACGCAAGAGACGCCGAATTCATCAAGCTACTCCCAGTGGTGAAACGGGGAGCGACGGATGAGCGCAATTTCGTGAAGAAGGCTGTGAACTGGGCGCTGAGGAGCATCGGGAAAAGAAACCCGAACCTGAACAAGGCTGCCATGAAGACTGCTAAGGAGATCCTGCGAATCGATTCAAATGCCGCCCGATGGATCGCTTCAGACGCGATCAGGGAACTCAGTAGTGAGCCTGTCCTGAGACGGCTGAGAAAGAAGCATTAATCCTCAGGCTGAGCGTTCCAGCAATGCCATCCCGATTCATCGCCACGGGGCAGTTTTCCTTATTCGTCCAGCAGTCGTCTGGGAGCATTCTATGCGAGTCTCTTGGTGCTCACACGCGAAATACCCGACGGGGGTACTTCATTTTCTAGCTTTCCGAGTAGCAGCTTTTCTGCTTGCGAAGAGCATGACAAATATGCCCACTAGCCCTATAGCGCTCGTGACGCTGGTGGTCCTTTCTCCAAAGATTTGGCCACCAATCATCAATATTACTCCTATCGCAATTAACACCACTAGGGTTCCAATCAACACATAGTCCCATTTCCTCATTCGGATCTACCGCTCCACATACAGTAGGCTCGCCAATATCAACAGCAGGCACGTAGCGAACCATTACGAGGAGAGGAAGTTTTCGTCGCCGTTGATAGATAGGAAAAGAAAGCAGGTAGCGCGCGTGGATCGGGGTGCTAGACGCGCGCTCGGATGAGCTGCTCTAGTCGGGTCGCGACCATTTGCTGAAGAAGCTTCTTCGTTTTGGTTGGCAGCTCGTACTGGGGCTCCCGGCTGGGAGACCAGGTGCTCGGAGATGTACGTTGGATTATTCCGTCATCTTCAAGCTGTCTTAGGTTTCTGCAAGGGCTCTCACATGTCTCGTCGATTCCGCATCGTTGACATACGTATCCGATGGGAGCAGCATTCTTTGCTTCATTCAAAGCCAGTATGATTCTGGTCTTTCTTTCCTCAAGATTCTCCAATAGTTATTCACCTCCTCCTGTTGATGTGAAGCTAAGTCATGGCCTCCGTGACGCGTTCCTTGGCGATTTCCATAGCTACGACTCGAGGTATTGTGCCAGTTTCGATGGAACGGTCGATGACTAGCGCTGTGTTCTGTCGTATCTTAGAGTCGATGAGACCGAATGCTTCGTCCGGACTCCTATCTTTGTACTCGGCGTATGAGCCTATCACGCCCCCAGCATTCACTAGGATGTCAGGCAGAACTATGACGCCTTTCCTGTGGAGAAATCTCTCGGCTTCACTTGTTGTTGGATTGTTCGCTGCCTCAAGAACAGCCTTCGCTTTCAATCGGGGAGCTGTTTCCATAGTCAATACATTGCCGACAGCCGCTGGAACAAAAACGTCACAGTCTACGTCATAGATCGTATCGCAAGGTATCTTCATGGCTTCTTTGTAGTTCCCCAGTGATTGGAACTCGCTTTTCGCATATGCGAACTTCGATACTTTGGCGAAGTCTATTCCCTTGTCATCATGAATCGCAGACCAGTAGTCGGATATGGCAACTATGCGAGCTCCTTTCGCGCATAGGAATCTCGCGAGTTCTGATCCTACGTTTCCAAAGCCTTGGATGGCCACCCTTACGTTGTTCAATGAGGGAGGTAACGGCAGCCAACCCTTGGCGTGTTGCAGCATGGCATCCATAGCGACCGCGACGCCGAACCCTGTGGTGCCCGTCTCGTGGGGGATGCCTCCCAAATGTTCGGGCTTGCCCGTCGCGGCTTTGAGATCACCGATTTCGTTGACGAAGGCTTCGATTTCTTTCTCGCCGACGTTCATGTCGGGAGCACTGATCCAGCGACTTGGAACATACGGCGAAATCGACTTGGCGAAAGACCTGACCTGCGCGATCCTGTCACCCTTGTAGGGGTCCGCGCGTATTCCTGCTTTGGCCCCACCGAACGGAAGATCCGCCAATGCGCACTTCCAAGTCATCGTGCGAGCTAATCTGAAGACCATGCTGGCACTGACATCCGGAGCAATTCGCATACCGCCTTTCCCCGGTCCTCGTGCGGTGTTGTCTATGACAAGCACGCCGCGTACTCGGGTCTTGGGATCGTAGGTCTGAACCACCAGCTCGGGTCCCCATTCGTCTGGAAAAGTCGAGATGTCAACCTGTCCCAGAAGTTCCCTCACTCTTGCGCCCGCCACTTCCTCGAGGACCGCTTTCATCTTGTTCATCTGAGATCGCTGCAGACTCAGAATGAGTCGCGTACGGCATAAACCCCAATTACAATAAAACGTCGTGAGATGTCAATGATGTCTATGTTGCGCCGCGGAAAATGGCCTGTCTGGGTGCGATTGGGGGCGTCCGATGACAACATTATCAATGGCGATGCCCTTAATATATGTGAAATATGTTACTATGGAAGGGCCTCTGATGCCAACTCTGTCTAGGCTGCTAGGTCGTGCGTCATCAGAAGTGCTAGAGGACGAGACGAACCTACTTCTTCTGCGCAATCTGGTATCGGGAAGATGTGTTAGCGTAAATCTGAGCGCGCTGGCGAAGGCGACTGGAAGGCACAGGATCACCGTTAGGAATGAGGTTACGGAGCTTCTGGAACGGAAGGTCGTGAACCCTCCAGTCTGTCCGTTCATGGGGCTCTACAGAGAATATCCTTTGCTGGTAGTCGTCCGAGCAGATCTGCCAGACGAAAAACGTGTTAACGATTGGGTCGCTCAGGATAGGCACATATTCGCAGCTTACTGGTCGCGCCATGCAGAATACAACATGATACTGCTCATCTATCAGAAGGACGTTCTGGCCTATCAGCTCTGGAGAGAGTCGCTTACTGAAGAGCACAAGATACCACCTAGAGAGGCGAGGCTTCCCTCGTACTCTCTCTATGTCTCCAACCAACTGATGATCAAATATGAACCGAACGCGGCCATTGGCTTGATGGAAGCTGAACTAAATCGATCCGGAAAACTCGAGATCAATGGCGTCACACTTGATCGGGCACATTTCGAAATCCTGAAACTCTTGGTGACTGGTGGTGTCTTCAAGCTCAACGAGAACTTCCTCAGTAGAGAGCTTCGCATTCACAGAAAGACGGTCGTGAAACGCGTTGACCAGCTGTTGGGGCAGGGCTGGATATTGAAACCGGTATGCAGGTTCCCTGACCTGCTTTGCCCTCCAAACTACGTGGTGGCATATTCCATGGCAGAAATCCGAAAAGCAAGGGAAAGAGTCACACTTGCTTTTCAGAACGACCCACACGTCTCAATGGCCCTCAGGATAAGCATAGGGGGCTACAATCTTCTACTCATGAGCGCCCATCCGGACATCTCTGAGCACATGGAATGGGAGCAGTCGCTGAGTAAACGCTTTCCATCATCCATAGGACATGTGGATGTCACCTACTTGTCTCCCAGGACGAAAATTCTCATCGACCAGCAGAAGGTCTCATTAGGTATCATCGAGGAGAAGCTCGCACAAGCAAGAGGAAGAAAAATGAGAAAGACCGTCTCGTAGCATTCCGCGGTTTCCTATCCCAACTGAACGCCCTCTCATGGAGTGGAAGAGCGATGATTCGACGGTTATCCCTGATATCGGCGAGTGATCCTGAGTGCCGAGGTGGAGAATGAGGCTGAGAAGAGCTTCTGCATTTCTGAGCGTGTCCTGAGCATTCTTAGATCTGTCAAGAGGACTCGTCCCAAAATCACTGTACGTGGTTCGTGTTTCCACGAATGCGTACACCTGTTCGACGCCCAGCCTCCGCAGCCAGCATCCCACAAAGGCCGAAGACCGCGATGCAGATTGCGAGGGCGGATTCAATACTTCCAGTGTAGGGCTTCACAAAAGAGACGATTGCTGTGGCCGGCGCAACCGAGAATATCAGAGGAGCTAGGAGAACGCCGTACAGAACGTGCAGGGCCGATCCTGCAAAGCCGGCTGCTCCGCCCGCCCACCACTTCTGGCCCTTGGCCGCTTGGAACAGAAGGCCGTAAGCTGGTATCATGAGTTGCCCTGGCAACACAAGACCTCTGACCAAAGCAGTTACGAGAAAGGCAACTATTCCGATGACCCATTGCTTCCGACAGAAAGCTAGAGTGACAGCAAAGAAGAAACAAGTCACGAACGAGGCGATGACTATGGGCGGCAGAGTGGGATAGACTGTGCTGTATATCGCTGCCTCAATGACGCCTAGCATAGCAGAGAATACCGCTGTAAAAGCCACGTCTGTGGAGTCAAACTCAAACAGTCTCAAGATAATCCCGCAGTAGCGTCGTTTTGACGCTACTGGACTGAAAGTTACACATATGCCTTGGCGTAAGTCGTATCGCTTACCTTATCTGCACGATTTTGGCGACCGTCGGGAGGAGGGCTCATCGTCAGGTCTCTTGGCGGGGGCGCACAGGACAACGGTTGCTCTCGTATCTGTGATGGTGGGCAAACCGGTGCACACGCGACAAGAGGGGATGCTTATGCGTCCTCTTTTTCTGCGGCCTTCTTGATGCTGAGAACGATTTCGACAGGGACGTCTTTCCTAGTCGTAATCACGACGATTCTATCCTGTACCTTGAATCCGTGGACGCTGAGTTTCTCATAGCTAAGCGAGACAATCTCTGACCTTCCGAAGTATCTCTCCATCTGATGAGCGATTCCCTGGATAATCGCCGCCCATGATCCCGCGAAACCAGCCACGGCTTCTTTCGACATTAGCGGTGTCCCTAGCATCCTTGACTCAAGGATCTCCCCGTCAAGGTTCGCGACCATTGCGAATCCAATCCTCTTGTCCATGGCAAGAGTCTTGTCGCAAAGCGCGCTCATTCTTCATTCCCCTGCTCAACTCAAAGCAGTCCGAATCAATATATGACTTGGCAGTCTGGGTCACACGCGGTCACGCTGGAGAGATTACGTTGCTGGGACCGTAAGCGCTAGCTTCTCAGAGATTCTCTGCAAGAGGTTTGGCAGGTTAGCTCCCGTCTTCGAGCTTATTTCGATTATTTCATCTCTTTCGAATATCTTGCGAGTCTCCGCGAGCACCTTGTCCAAATGTTCACGGGCTGCAAGATCCACTTTGTTGATGCAAATCAGGATGGGAACGCCGTGGATCTCCTTATTCATGATCTCATGAGAGGCCGTGACTTTCCGAATCACTGTAGCAAGGTCATCGCTACCATCCACGAAGAGGAGAACAAGGTCGGAATTTGCCAGTTCGTTCAACGTGGTGTGGAAGGCGTTTAGCAGCAGAGGGCTGAGGTCCTCGATGAATCCAATGGAATCAATCATGATGAATGAGTCTTCGAAATTCCCTGGCGTCTGTGTGGAGATCTTTCTTGCAAATGTGGAGAGCGTCGTGAAGGGGCCTAAGCCTATTTCCTTCGATTCCGACGCGAGCCTGTTGAAGAGCGTAGTCTTGCCGCTTTGAGTGTAGCCTGTCAACGCGACGATTCGGAAGCCGGCCTTTCCTCGATGTTCTCGAAGACGACTGCTCTTCGATCTAATGTCACGGAGTTCCCCTTCGATCTTGCTTATCCGTTTCCGCGACATCGCTTCATAGACTTCGTATGGATACTGGCCTGGCCCTCCCCTTCCCATCTGTTCGCTCGTAATGCCGTGCATTCGAACCGATTCTCTGCCCCAGGAGAACGTGTAACGGAGCCTAGCTAATGCGATCTGAAGTTTGGCCTCTGTTGTCGCGCAGCGTTTCTCGAAGACTTCTAGGATGAGCAAGTTCCTATCGAGAACACGAACATCGCCGAGTTTCCTCTTGATTCGGAATACTTGGCCTGCCGAAAGTTGCCGGGTGAATATTACCGCTTCGATTGAGTCTGCTTTGATGGTCTCTTCGATCTCATCGATTTTTCCCTTTCCTACGCAATAGGCGGAATCTACCGAGTCCCGGTGCTGTGTGACTTGGCCGACCACATCGTAGCCAGCAGCTTTCGCTATGTCGCTCATTTCATCTATTCGCGGTTTGCTGCGAGGAAGAATCAACTCTACGAGAAGCGCTTTCAAATTCGGCACGAACTTTGGCTGCAGAACCTTTGCCATTCAATCTAGCGTGAGGCTCATTTTCTTGGCCGCTTCCATTCTCGCACAGCCAACGCAAAGGCCGGTCTCAGAAAGCAATCCCGTTGAGAAGATAGGGCTGCCGCATTTCTTGCATGTTGCTGGAAGTGCCATCATTACGAACTTCGTGATGACTAGCCATATCGCTAGCTATAAGGAAGAGACCAAACATCTCGTTCTAGCCAATCGATCGCCTCAGAATAGGCTTATTCCTGATGAATTGCAGAAAGCTGTGAAGCTACGCTAGTTGAAGATACGTTGGCTGTTCTGAGGCGTTTCATGATCAGAGGGGGAACAGAACGAATTGCTCGCCGGTCTGAACCGAGACCTTATTGAGCCTCGCCGGACTATGTCCCCTTATGGCAAGGATCAGCGCGATCGTTCGCCGACACAACAGAAGACCGGGCGGGATTCACACTTTCGAGACCAGTGACGAGATCGCTCACTCGTGGCAGCTTCTTACTCGAGAGCAGCAAGTCAGCTTGAATGATCAAGCTGCGAAGAACCATGAAGACCTGCCAGTCCTTCTTGAAAGGTTGCTCAAAGAGCGAAGATTATAGTCCAATGGAAGCTGTAGGCGTCAGCGGGGACGATCTAGAGCAACTGTCGATCATGAACGCACGTAGCGCGTCGTAGGCAATAACAATCTTGAAGAATGTCTGGGAAACATTGTTGATCGAATCTCATATGAACGTCAACGTTCCGGAGAAGATATTTCTCACAAGAGGTGTGGGTACCCACAAAGAGAGACTGGCAAGTTTCGAATTGGCTCTTCGCGACGCGGGCATAGCCTCCTGCAACCTAGTCTACGTGTCAAGTATCGTACCTCCCAACTGCGCCGTGTTGTCGAGGAACGAGGGCTTGGCGCTTTTGAAACCCGGTCAGATACTGTTCTGCGTAATGGGTCGAATTGACACGAATGAACCGAATAGGCTAATGGCCGCAGCCATTGGAATGGCACTTCCATACGACAGAACAGTGTATGGTTACCTTTCTGAACATACGTCGTATGGCCAGACGCAGGAGAAGGCTGGTGATTACGCCGAAGATCTGGCTGCTTCAATGCTCGCATCGACACTCGGCGTGCCGTTTGACGTTGACAACGCTTGGGACATTAAGCAGGAGATATGGAACATATCAGGCAAGAAGGTCACTACCAGGAACATCTGCCAATCGGCAGAAGGTCACAAGGATGGACTGTGGACGACAGCAATCGCTACCGCCATAATGATCTAACCCAATAGCCCAAGTGGGTATCTTGGTTCACACGGACACGAGAAGACGTTCACATTCTCTTCTATACCCAATGCGGCTCTGCCGGCCGGGGGTTATGCCATGCGTTGGATAACGATGGCTGGCGCCTCAAATCATAAATCGTGAAACGCCGCTCTCTCGCTGTGGAGAAAATGTCTGTTTCGCCTCAAAGACGAGTTGAACACGAGCTTCAACAACTGCTGCTTCATGTTGAGCAACACGAGTCACACGACATGGAGAAACGACGCAGAATCCAACAATTGCTGGATGATGTTAGATCATCCGATCCAAAACGAGTGCAGAGGGCTAAGAGGATAGCCAAGCAAGACTATCGCATACCAAGTGAAGCGTAGAGAATCAATTTGCGTAGACGGGCCCTCGTATATGGGTCTCCTGGTGCGCACACATGACTGTTGAGGCTCAACGGTGTTGGTTCTTCAGTCATCTGCTGCGTGTGTAGTCTCTTTCGAGTGCTGCTATGTACTTGTCCCAGATTTCGTTCGTTTGTTTCGTGTCTTTCTCTTTGGTCGGTGCATTAGCGATTTTGTATTTTGTCTTGAATGTGATCTCCAATTTCGTCTTTCTGGGACCGAGGCTCATCAAGTGGTAGTCGCCGATCTCATCATTTTCCTGTCCAGCCAAGTCTAAGTGCCAAGCGTTCGGCGGCTTGAGTGTCACAATGCGGACAGCGCTACTTGCCTTCCCCCGTCGTCTGGAAGTGGACATGTAGATTACCCGCTGTTTCGTCTTCTGCAGAATGATTCTCTTCGTCTTCGAACCCCAGATCTTGGGGTCGTCCTCTCTAAAATCAACACACCAATTGTAGACGAACTTGAGAGGAGCGTTGATCACTCTCGAAATATGATAAGTGTGGCTCGTGGCCATGGATCGATTCCTTACCAAGGGGATGAATCTAGACAATGTTCGAAGGTATAAGGCAAATGAATAGGGTGTCACAAATGACCTGTCATGTAGAGTCAAGGCTAATAGAATTCCAGTCCTTGGTGCGCACACAGAATCAATCGAAAACGAGGACGCGCGACGGTTCAAATTACACCTCTAACGATGTGACATGTGACGAAGGTCGATTGAGGAATGAGAAGGATTAGTGACCTACTGCCTTCTGGCTCCGCAGTCTGGGCAGAAGAGCCTCACTTGAGGCATGAGCCCTCCACAATATGAACAGGGGACAGATGACTTGGTGCGAAACGCAGTCTCAGAATTCCGTGTTGGTTGAGCCTTCAAGCTTTGATGGTGGAAGCAGACATGACCTGATCGCGTATCTCGTCGGATTCATAATGTATTGTGACGTGCGTTGGTTTCAGTATTCTTCTGAAGGTTGCAAGGGCTGCCAAAGGGTCGCTAGCGCAGCCGCATGTGGCGCAATCAAATTCCGCCGTTCCATACAATTTGGATGTGTGAACGGTTAGGTGGCTGGTTGTTATGAGAGCGTTGACACTTACCCCACCGCCCATTATGTCGTCACTGACCTTGTAAACTAGAGGGTTCGTTGTTTTGGTTCTCGCGAGGCACATGTTCGCGTTGCGAATCGCTGTCAATGTCGTACTAAGGAGAAGTCTGTCGTCGAGAAGATCTGAGCGACATCCGTGGAGTGTTGCGACAATCTGCCTGTAAGCGTATGGTCTAGCATTCAATTCTTGTGCTCAAGATCCCCCGCGAATAATTCCAGTTTCCATCATCGCGGGACAGAATAGATATAAGTCTTGTCTCGCTGACTCCGAAGAATTCTTTTCACCAAAATTCTACGCGTAATCGCAAATTTCGGTTTACAACACCGCGGATGTTCCGATTGCTACAGTCAACGCCAAAGAACTTTCTTCATGAACGAATGACTCCGCCCATGTGAATGCAAATGTATCACGAGATTTCTTACATGGACGGAATGAGCCATTCGAAACGGTCAATGGACTCCAAAGGTTAGAAGGCTGCCTTCGTACTCTCACATTCCATCCAGCTCGACTGTAACTTCCAGTGTCTACTGATCATGCGATCAGGCTGCGGTTCCGGCAGGGCCTTGAACTTCATGCATGTGATTTGTCCCGCGACTCAGGCCATGTCGCAGAACCAGCAAATCCAGAGCATTCCCAAGCCCTCGTAGTCTTGGTTGAGAGGTTCCCTGACTCGTTCATCGTTGTGCGTGGGTCTCATGGTATGCGCCCCTGAATTTGAATCGTCTTCCATGTTTGTGCGGAGCTGCCTGCCACCTCTCGTTGGCTCCCCCGGTTCCTGTCTTTCCATGATCAACTCTGGAGAGGCGAACATGATGCGGTTGCGAGTTCCACTCACTGCTGGAAGTGCGACCCGTAGTCGACTGTATTCTTCGTGTCTGCTCCTGACAAATCGACCTGTTGTAAGCATTGCTGGCGTTTGTTGTACGCGGAATATAGACGCATGAAACAGCGAACTCTAGGCGAGAAGGCAAGAGCAACGCTCCGCAAGGAGGGAGCCCACGCGGTTCCTAACCCCACTTTTTCAGCGGCAGTGGCAGTATTCCTGTACTGTGTAGCAGCCTGAGCATACTTTCCCTACCAGTGGATCGTAGCGTAGGCGTTTGCCACATTTGACGCACAGCATCTGCCCATAGAGTTCTCTTGCGCGAGCATCTTGCATGATCTATCGCACAGAACATGTGGTGGTCGCGC
>Ga0315281_10014391_pt1 | contig 10673 bp, 14 predicted proteins | sample YL17G07_0_MG_FD_204540 | JGI IMG/M metagenome (GOLD analysis project Ga0315281, IMG submission 204540) | Sediment microbial communities from Yellowstone Lake, YNP, Wyoming, USA - YL17G07_0 | ecosystem: Environmental > Aquatic > Freshwater > Lake > Sediment | place: USA: Wyoming | collected... | reverse complement strand
TTTAATAAGATTGTATAATTTGTTGCCATTTGGCATATTTTCTTTTAAGTCCGCATTGGATAATTTTCAAAATCAGAATAAATGTAATTGCCTAATGTAATAAATCCATGTTTATTTTCTATATACAATCTTGAACACTTATGTCCTTTTGGTGAAATTAATTTATCTATTCTATATTTAATGTTGAAGCTCATCAATAAACTTTCAAAATAGGACCAATCTTGTTCGTAATTACTTGTTAGTGAAAATTGTCTTTTGGCGCTGTATTTACTAGCTGCTTTATGATACCAGCAACCATCTCCGTCGATGAGCCCTCTAAACCAATATGACTTTAGTTCTTCAGGAATATGTGATAAAATGGAATTAGCGGGCTTAGAAGAATTTGGTTTATATTCATTTTCAATTAAAAATTCACACATTTCTTTTGTTGTTAAGGCTAACATACTCTGCGGTCTTCTGTTTGGTCTATTTCTATGATATATTCTCCAATCTGCAAATTTATTAAATATTGGTTGAATAATTTCAATGTCGTCGGATACGCATTCTACTCTAATTTCGTGATGATATTTGGAGTATCGTATCCAGCCATCTGCCCAAATAAAACCTAGTGCGTATGATAGTTCTTTGCTTTTGATATCCATATATGATATACATACCAGAACCTATCAGTGCCGACAATATTTTAATAACAAAGGAGTACATTTTATATGGGACTAAAACACTTTAACTTCCATGGATGTTAACCCCCGCTTTCTTTTGATTGCGGGGGAACAAAAGGACACGACGGCTTTAGTCTTTATGACGGATATGGTCAAGTTGAAGATTATATCGCATGGATGAAGAAAAACGCTGATGAAGATTCGGGCGGCTTCGCTATTACCAATCATGGAACAATGAATTCCATTGGCTATATGGCTGCTGCCCAAAAGAAATATAAAGATAAAGGCGTTAAACTTGTTTATGGTTGTGAATTTTACAGTATTCCTTCATTAGATGAATGGGCAGTCTTAAAACAAACTGAAGATGAAGCTAAAAAAGAAGAAAAGAAGAAGAAAAAAGATAAAGAAGATGATGACGGCGATAATCTTGTTTTTGAAAATGAAGCAGAAAGTAAAGCAAAATATTTTGATCCTATAAAGCGCCGCAATCATCTTGTACTCTTTGCGTATAATCAAAAAGGATTAACTAATTTATATCGTTTAGTTACACGATCACATCGCGAAGGGTTTTACAGAAAACCTAGAATTGATTTTAGGATGCTCGAAGAGCTAAATGAAGGCATAGTAGCATCTTCTGCTTGTATTGCGGGAATTCCATCGTATCTATCTATGCAATCAGAAAACACAGAAGAAGCTCATAAAAAATACGATAAAGAATTATTTCCATTAATGGAAGTCTTTGGTAAAGATAGATTTTATCTAGAGCTTCAGTTTAATAAGATCCCAGAACAACAGATAGTAAATCAGCATCTTGTCGAATATGCAAAAAAGACAGGCTATAAATTAATCGTTACGGCAGATTCGCACTATCCAAGACCTGGTGACTGGAAAGCTAGAGAGTTATATCGCATGCTTGGCTACCAAATGAATAAAAGCCAAGACATTGATAAATCTATTCTTGATAAGTCTATTGACGAATTAGATTGTCATTTGTACTTAAAGAACGGAGATCAATTATTTAAAAGCTATAAAGACAGCCCGTTTGCAGAAATGTGTCCAGATGAACAATTAATTAAAGAAGCTATAGAAAGAACTTATGATATAGCACATAATTTTTGTGAAAATGTTAGACCAGATAATACAACAAAACTTCCCAAGCCATCAAAAGTTGTAGCTGGTAAGATTTCGTTTGAAGTTCTTAAAGATATGACATTTGCGGAACTTAAACTTAAAGGACTAAGTACTGAACAAGAATATTTTGATAGATTAGTACATGAATTAAAAGTTATTAAAAAGCTTAATTTATCTGATTATTTTCTTTTAATGAAAGAAATATTAGACGTTTTACGTGAGCATATGCTTTTGGGCGACGGCAGAGGCTGTTTGTCCGAACGCGCGATGGTTCGTTGCGCTTATGGGTTGAAAAATATTAAAGAGATTAACGTTGGAGATGAAGTATTTGATGGCAATGGCAACTTGTGTAAAGTTTCTAACGTTTTTGAATATGACATAAACGAAGATCTCATAGAAATTGACGCTCATTATGGCGGCTATCCGATACAAATGACATCGGATCATAAGGTTTTAGTATCTAAGGTTGTAAGAGAGAAAGATAAAAGTAAATTACTTCAAGGCTACAAGTACGTAGGGAAAAAAGAACCTTGCTGGATAGAAGCTAAATACATCGAAGAAGGAGATATAGTTGTTTGTCCAAAAACGAATTACAGTGATGATTTAAAGTTTATCGAAATTGAAAATCCAATATACTCATATAAAAGAAATGCAGGGGGCGTAAAAAATTTAGCAAAATTAGCAGGAGTCTCAGCCTCTACGGTTTATTCATACAAAAAACCAGAACGATCAGGAAGATTAGCAAGAAAAAAGCTAGAAAAGTTTTTAGATATAAACAACATAGATTTAAGTGAAGTATTTACTAAAAATATTGTAGTTGCAATTCCAAGTAAAATTAATATTAACTTTGATTTTGGAAAATTATTAGGATTGTGGATTTCAGATGGATGGCTTCGAACAAATGTTAATTCTTCTGTTGGATTTTGTTGCAGAAAGTCAGAAGACAGCGGAGAAATATCTAAGCTATTAAAAGATATTTTTAATATTTCTCCAACGATAAACGATCACAAGACTAAAGATTTAAGACAGTTTACCGTCAACCACAAAGGCTTAGCTGATTGGTTTAGATCGTTTTTTCCTGATTATAAATGTGTTTCTGGCACTAAGTATATACCTGATAGTTTATTTCATACTTCAGAAGAATTTAGGAGCGGTTTGCTATTAGGGTTGTGGTCTGGAGATGGAAGCTACAAAGGCAAAACAAAGTACTCTACTGTTTCTAAGAAGTTAGCAGAAGGTGTATTTTCTTTACTTACCTCTCTAGGGCTACATGCAGCAATTAAGTGTAGTAATAGAGTAGAAAGGCGTAAAAATTTTAGAAAAAACTTAAATTGGACTGAATATAGCGTAGTTTCTGCTCCGTATTTTAAAAACGTGAAAACTTCATCTGGATTTTCTTATGATAATAAATATGTTTATTATAGAGTTAGATCTGTTAAAAAAGTATCTGGATATAAAAAAGTTTACGATATAACTATCCCCACTACTAATTCTTATCTAACTGATGGATTTCTGGTTCACAATTCTGGTGCCGGTTCTTTAGTTAATTATTTACTGGACGTAACTTTATTAGATCCCGTAAAAGAAGGACTGCTATTTGAAAGATTCCTTTCCTCGGCTAAAGCTAGTGCAGACATAGATTGTGACGTAGAAATTCGCGAAGATGCCTTAGAAATCCTCAAGGATCATTTCGGTAACGATAATGTTATTGCTATTTCTAATTACAATAAATTACAACTTAAGTCTATTGTAAAAGATATTTCAAAGCTTTATGGGATAGAGTTTTTTGAAGTTAACGCTGTTACGTCAGTTATGGAAAAAGAAGCTAAAGATAAAATCTTAGCAGATATTAATAACGATCAAAAGCTTTATAATTTTAATTTCGAGCAAGCATTAAAGTATTCTCCAACTTTCAGGGCATTCATTCAGAAATATCCTATCATAGGCGTGTATGCTGAAAGTTTATATCAAGAAATTAAGAGCATCGGCAAACACGCTGGCGGTATTATTGTCATTCCAGACGCAGAATCATGTTTACCTATTATTAAAATCAGAGGAGCAGAACAGTCTCCAATTACAGAAGGTGTTTCTGCACAACATTTAGATTATTTTGGTTTAATTAAGTATGATATTCTTGGTCTTACTACTTTAAAAATTATTCGTAGATGTATAGAAAATATCCTTAAAATTCAAGGTAATGAAAAGCCATCTATAAAAGATGTATGGAAATTTTACAACGATAATTTAAGATCTGAGCGTATTGATAGCAAAGATGAAAAAGTATTTAAGAACGTCTATCATGCTGGAAAATTTCCTAGTATATTTCAATTTGAACAATATAAGGTTCAAGATTTTTGTATGAAAGCTAAACCTGAGAGTGTGAAAGATTTAGCAGTTCTCACGTCACTGTTTCGTCCAGGACCGTTGTCAGGGCAAGCCGATAAAAAATATTTAAATTATGATCCATTTGAATTAAAAAAAGAACATCCAATTATTCAAAAAATACTTGGAGGTACTCGTGGACTAATCGTCTTCCAGGAGCAATTTATGAAATTGGCTCACGAACTTGCAGATCTTTCTCTGGAAGAAGCAGATGTTTTAAGAAAAATTTTAGTTAAACCATCACAAGAGTTAGGAGAAGAATTAAAAAAGAAAAGAGATGAATATAGGATAAAATTTATTGAAGGATGCGTAAATAAAGGACTTGCAAGAGAACGAGCTACTAAACTTTGGGACGAAGAAATCATAGGATTTATTAGTTACGGATTTAATAAAAGTTTACTTTTTACTGAGTCAGTATCTACTTATACTGAAGACGGTAAGAAAATAAAAGATAAGCAGATTTTAGAGATTATCGTTGGCGACTATGTTAAATCTCGCGATGAAGAAACAAAAGAAGATATTTTCGTTAAAGTTCTAAATAAACACGATCATGGCGTATTAGAGTTGGTGGAGATAGAACTTGACAACGGAAAGAAAGTTTGCTGTACTGTAGATCATAAATTTAGAACATTTGACGGAAGGATGTTGCCTCTTTGGAAAATAATGAAAGAAAACTTAGATATAGTTGCATAAGATGCAAGAAAGAAATATATGCAAAATTTGATGTTTTCCTTTAAAAGGAATCAACTACTAAAACGTGTAAATTTATTTACAGAAAATAAAAGTAAAACAAAACAGCTAGATGTTTATGATAAAATAAATAAAATCATTATAGAATTTGATGGTATTTTTCATTTTAAAAATATTCTTAAGTGGAACCAACTAGAAAATGTATCCGTGAAAGACTTAAAATTAAATTCTTTAAAAAATGAATTTTGCATTATTAGGGTTGGATATGATCAGTTTTCATATAGAAAATTAGATTATGGTTTTAAAAAAGATTGTTTGGATTGTTTAGATATTTTAATAAAAAGAAACACTAAAGGATTGTACTGCCTAGGGGAGACATATGGCGAAAATAATTTCTTATCGTCCAATTGGAAAATATCAAACTTATGATATCGAAGTAGATCACTCAGATCATCAATTTTATCTTTCTAACGGAGTTCTGACTTCTAATAGTCATAGTTTTTGCTACGCCTATGCATCATTTCGTTGTGCTTGGCTATATACTTACTATCCAGAACAATGGATTAAAGCTTGCTTAGAGTGCGATCCGGAACTTAGCAAGACCATCAACACTACGCGCTCCCTGGGGTATAATGTCTCTAAAGTTGATATAAATTTATCTGCCGTATTGGAATGGAGTTATGCCAATGATACCTGGCTACCGCCATTAACGTCACTTAAAGGTCTAGGAGATGTTGGTGCGTTAGAACTTATGAAACAAAAACCACTAGAAGGTTTTAAAGATTTACAAGATTTTTTCTTTAATGAAAATGGAACATTTAGGTGGTCTAAGCTTAATAAAAAATGTATTGAATCTCTATGTAAGACTGAAAGCTTTAATTCATTAGGTTGTGTTGGTGAAAATAAATTATTTACAAACTACAGACATATGAATGATTTTTTATCTGAAAATTGGGATAGATTTAAAAAAGGCAAAGTAAAATTAGAAGATGCTGCGTTAGTTGAGATAGATGACTGGACGAATCCTGAAAAAATTAAAAATCAAAAAGATATTACAGGATTTTACGATAAGGGATTAATAATAAATAAGTTATTAAAAACTTTTAGAGAATTTAATATATCTGCAATAGATGAATATTATGACGACGAAGAAGAAAACGGACCGATGAATAAAATCTGGGCTGTTGTTGAAGATATTGAAGAAAAAACTTCAAAGAATGGCAAGTTATATTATACGATATCAGCTTCAGGAATGGGAAGTAAGATTTACAGATTTAAAGCAAATTTAAAACCTAATGATTTATCTACTTGGCAAATAGGTAGTGCACTTATTTTTTCCTTGACATATTCGGACGAATGGGGCTATAGTCTTTCGACTCACCAGAAAGCTTTAAGGGTAAATAAATAAATGGCAATCATATTAGAAAATGAAGCGTTAACGTTTGATGATGTTTCTTTGATTCCAAATTATTCCACAATAAAGTCTAGAAAAGAACCACTCACTTCAGTTGAATGTAATAACTGTCATTTTACTGAAGACTTAAAGCTTAAAATTCCGATTATTGCTTCGCCAATGAATTCTATATTTTCTCCACATATGGCTTATGCTTTTATGGAGATCGGAGGAGTTACGGTAACTCACAGATATATCGCGACTAAAGATCTGTCGCGCAGTCTACAGGATATTTTTGATATTATGCAGTGTTCTACTGAAGAACTTCCATTTTTTTCCATTGGCGCTACGGGCGATTACATGGAAAGAGTAGATTTACTCTTTAAAGAAGGAGTAAGAAAATTTTGCGTGGACGTAGCCAACGGATATACTACGGTATCGCTAAAAGCCTGTATGGAATTAAAATCTAAATATCCAGATATCTTGTTGATGGCTGGAAATGTTTGCACTGGCGAAGGCTATAAGGCTTTAATTGAAGCTGGAGCTGACATGGTTAGGGTAGGTATAGGTTCTGGCGGCGTCTGTAAGACGCGCATTGTAACTGGCTTTGGTGTGCCGCAAATTACCGCCCTACAAGATGTTAGAAATACAAAGCAAGAAATGCAATTAAATGACGAAGAAGGATTGATTGTAGCTGACGGTGGACTTAGAAATTCTGGCGATGTAACTAAAGCATTATGTTTTGCCGACTGTGTTATGCTCGGATCTTTACTTGCTGGAACGGATGAAACTCCAGGCGGGAGTTTCCTTGACGCTGATGGCTTAAAGTATAAAACATATATGGGAATGGCTAGTGAGGAAGGTAGAAATTTATTTTTTGACGAAGAAAAGTCAAATTTCGTGCCGGAAGGAGTCGCCGTTAGAGTTAAATGTAAAGGTCCAGTAAAAAATGTTTTACAAAATTTGATTGGTGGGCTAAAATCTGGTATGAGTTATTGTGATGCTCACAACTTAAAAGAATTAAGAGAAAAGGCAAGATTTATAAAAATAACAAATAATGGGTTCATAGAAGGAACTCCGCATTTAAATAACAGATATTAAAGGAGAATAAGATAATGACTAGTTTAATGAAGATTACAGACTCTCAGATGACAAAAATATATAAACTTTTGGACGATAATCTAAAAAAACGTGGGCTTGAGTCCCTACAAGATGTTGTTGAAGTATATAATGCTCTAGTGTCTGCTGTTAAAATTCACGAAACAGAGCCAGATAAGTCAGCAGATTCATCATCAGAAGATTGGCACCCATCATCGTCTGAAGTAGAGGAGCAAGATGCAAAATAATATAATGAAGAACATTGACCTTTTAGATTTGGTTGTAGTTAATGTATTCAAAGGCGTACCTTCCAGGGAAGATCCTTTTCCTTTAGTTATATCCATAGACCCGCTAGAACAACACAAAAGATTTGTAATCGACAGCAGCGCTCAAGAGATGCTGAATAATAAGCTGACACAAAAACTTAGAGGTTCAGACCCTAGAAATCCAAATACCATTACTTACGCAAAAGAGTTCGTTAGTAAGATGATTAGTGAATTACATCGATCAGGTTTGTGTTTTTTGGAAGACATTCCAGATGCAAAAGACGATCCATATAGCGATCTAAGAAAGCTGCTAAAAAGATGAGCGCATTAAAGCTTATTGTTGCGCCCGATGATCGCCTAAGTATCAAAACAGAACCAGTTCAGTTCTTTAATAAGGAACTAAAAGACGAAGTGTCTGAAATGGCTGCCATAATGCAAAAAGAAAAAGGCGTAGGACTAGCAGCTAATCAGGTTGGATTAAATAAGAGTATATTTGTAATTGACGTTCCTTATTTAGAATCTCAGGATGGAAAATTATGTAAATCCTACATTAGGAGGACCATGATCAATCCTGCCTTAGAGCTTTCTGGCAGTGATATTTCCATCGGCGAAGGCTGCTTGTCATATCCAGGAAAAATCATTAACGTTCCACGAAAAAGTTCTTGTCAGGTTACATATCAAAATTTGTTTGGACAATTCGTCGTAGAAGAGTTTAGCGGCATTGTTGCTATAGTCGTACAGCATGAGTTCGATCACCTTTTAGGTAAAACATTTATTGACTACGAACCAAAATCATGATAGTCTTTCTATGTGCTAAGGGCAGTTAAATTTAGCGATCCAATTCTTGTAGACATGGATGGGACATGCGTTGATATGACTCCTGTCTGGCTTAAAAAATACTATAAAGCTACTGGCGAACTAATAAAAGAATCACAAATTTCCGATTGGGATTTTGAAAAGTTTGTAAAATATCCTATTGTATTTCATAAAATCTTAGAAGAAGAAAATTTCTTTTTTAACTTAAAGCCCATGCCAGGCGCAGTTAAATATATAAATAAACTAATTAAACATGGATACAACATTGTATTCTTAACTCAATTACCAAGAAGATCTAATTTTGCTGCAAACGACAAAAGACGATGGATTAAGCGTTATTTCCCAGATTTTGATCTTAAAGATCTAATTTTCGCTCACAGAAAGGAATTAGTGAGCGGGATGGTTATATTTGATGACAACCCGCATCATTTAAGGAATTGGAAAGAAAAGTGGGCTTTTACTGGCAACGCAATTACAGCAGCTATCGACTGTCCATATAATACTTCCTTACAAGTAGACTGGAGATTTAAACACAAATCAACCGCTTGGAAAGAATTTTATGAAAATGTTCGCCGTTATTACATACCTAATGAATAGTTATCTTACAGGATGCATGATGTTGTGTTAGATACGCTAGAACAAAAAGAGTCATACGAGGTTGTATTTAACCTACTAAAGAAGATTATAGATCATTCTTATTCAACTTCTCCCGTAATAGGGATCCATACTGTAGAATTAAATATTGCCAATAAAGACTGTTTACTTCTAAGGATCAAAGATAGGGATTTATTTTTTGTGAATCCGTATCTTATATTTTGCGGACAAACACTGACGATTTTTTCAGACAATATGTGTCTTTCTTTTGAAGGCAAAGAAAAAGAACAGATTTTGTTTTACTTTTACTTCAATAAGTATTTAGATAGACTAAAGAAGGTATATGTATGAGAGGATACAAAGCTGAGCGTGTAAATTGTCCAATTAAATTAAATAAAACAGATAGAGACAAATCTAAGATTAAATTAGTAGAGGACAAGCTTAGTTTTCAAAAAATGATGGAAGTTTGTTTTTACGCCTACATGAAAAACAATAAAGCAATAATGGAGTTAGTGGCTCCATACGCAGATATTAAAAATGATAAAAAAAGACGTAAAGAATTAACAGAATTAGAGGCTATGGATATTTTAAAACTCATAGAACAAGAAAATGCATTTAAATTTGCAGAAGGTGGCGCAGATGGTAAATAGTATTATATATAAAATAGTAATTGAAAGTACTTTGCAGGAGACTATAGTCGAACTAGAAAAAAAACTTGCCAATAATCAATATATTGTTGTTGCGGCTGTTAGCGAAAATGTCGCCACGATCACTACAGCATTCAGACAAAAACAGGTTTTAAAAGGCTGATATGCTCTCAGCTTTTATAATTGATTTTTTAAGAAAACAAGCAGAAGAAAAGCAAAAAGAGCTTGAAGATCGTCGTCCTTTGTTGTATATAGATGAAGATGACAGAGAGCCACCCCCAAAAGAAAAAGACGAAAACGATAGTAACGTTACTATTATTCAAATGTAGTTTTTATGAAAATTAAAGTTAAAATAAAGTCAAGAAATTGGCTTGCCGTCCACTCTCACGGTAAAGTTTCTGCTGGCGCAATGAAGGATCATAAAAAGTATAATAATAAAAATTTTTGCAGGCAAAAAGAACAAGAAGACACAGGAGACAGCATGAGCAACGATAAAACAGAATTTGATACTCAAAAAGATCCGAAACCTAACGACTCAAAACCCATTTGGAAGCTTGTAGTTGAAGACATGAACGCTCGTGATAACGTTGGATTAAAGAAGTATGGGACCAAGTTACAAGCGTTTAACGGCAGGGATAGTCTGCAGGATGCATATGAAGAGTGCTTGGACTTATGCGTCTATTTAAGGCAACATCAAGAAGAAAGAAAAGTCATTGTAGAGTTTTTAAAGAAAATATCAAAGACACTACCTGTATCAAGTGAAGATTTTTCTTACGAAGCGTTTACGATTCTTGACAGACTTGGTGAATCGTAATATAAAAAAAATATAACTTGACATATAGAGTAAATAAAGATTATAGTGTGTCTACAATATGAACAAAGGAAAAAATAATGTCTAATGTATCTGGCGATCAAAATGGAATTAACGTCCTAAGTAAGATAGCAAAATCAGAAACTCCAGCAGTTCAACGATATTATGCTAAATTGATATCTTCTA
>Ga0315281_10014389_pt1 | contig 10673 bp, 11 predicted proteins | sample YL17G07_0_MG_FD_204540 | JGI IMG/M metagenome (GOLD analysis project Ga0315281, IMG submission 204540) | Sediment microbial communities from Yellowstone Lake, YNP, Wyoming, USA - YL17G07_0 | ecosystem: Environmental > Aquatic > Freshwater > Lake > Sediment | place: USA: Wyoming | collected... | reverse complement strand
GAAATATTTGGCGAGTTCCTCCGCCGTCGGTTTTGGAAGATCGCCGGCCTGAGCGGCGCCGAGCGTTATGTATTCAATCGCGCGCTCTTCATTTTCGTATTGCCGGAATGCTTCGGAAGCGGTTTTGGGCGCCGGCAAGCCACCGGTAATGGAGGTTGCGATCTGGCGCCGGATCGAGGTGCGGCGCTGCTCGGCGATGTAACGCTGCTCGGTATAGCCAGACTGACGGATAACTTGTTCGAAGCGCACACGGTCGAATTGGCCGTTGACGCCGCGAAAAGCAGGCTCGATCGTAATGCGCCGCGCCACTTCCTCGTCGGCAAGGCCAAGCCGCATTTCGCGCGCGCGTTCGTCGAGCGCGCGTTCGGCGAGAAGCTGGCCAAGGATTTGCCGGTCGAAGCCCAGCGCGCGGGCCTGATCGGGCAGCAGCGGACGGCCGAGCTGGCGTCCGATCTGCTGCAGCCGCTCGTTATAAATCTGCCGGAATTGCTCGACGGTAACCTCGCTGCCGCCAATCTTGGCGACGGTTGCCTGTCCAAAGCCGCGAAAGATGTCGCCGATCCCCCAAACTACAAAGCTCAATGTAATAAGGCCCATGACCGCGGCCATGAGCCACTTACCGAGAAAACTGGCGGAAGCTTTGTGGATTCCTCGAAGCATGGATACTCAATTCACATACAAACGGCGCCGCCGCCATGACGGAGCCGGTCCTGAAAGGCGGCGCATCATAGGGAGCAGGGGGCGCCATCGCAACTCGCTATCATGGAGCAAAAGCGTTGATTTTTCGGCTAAAACCCCTTTCATACGACGCATCCCTCTGATAACCGCTCGCTCGGAACAGTGATGGGGCAATAGGCCATGGCGACACCACGCCGACCGCTGGTTGCGGGCAACTGGAAGATGAACGGTTTCCAGGCACGCATCGCCGAGTTCGACAAGGTCGTGGCCGGCGGGCGCGATTTGACCGCCAAGGTCGATCTCATGATCTGTCCGCCAGCGACGCTGGTTGCGGCGTTTGCAATGCGCGCCAGGGGGGCGCCCGTCGCGATCGGGGGGCAGGATTGCCATGCGGAAGCCGCTGGCGCCTTCACCGGCGATATTTCAGCGGAAATGCTTAAAGACGCAGGCGCGAGCGCGGTCATCATTGGCCATTCGGAACGGCGCACTTATCACAAGGAAAGCGACGCCGATGTGCGCGCCAAGGCGCTGGCCGCATGGCGGGCCGGGCTGATAGCGATTGTGTGCATGGGGGAAACCAGGGATGAGCGCGCGGCCGGCCGGACGCTCGATGTCGTTGGCCGCCAGCTCGACAGCTCGCTGCCAGACAAGGCGACGGCTCAAAACCTCGTCATGGCCTACGAGCCGGTCTGGGCGATCGGCGCCGGGCTCACGCCGGCTGCCGCAGATGTCGCCGAAGTGCATCGTTTTATTCGCGAGCGCCTCGTCCAGCGCTTTGGCAAGGACGGGGAGGGCGTGCGGGTGCTCTATGGCGGCTCCGTCAAGCCGGTCAACGCCAAAGAGCTGATGGGCGTCGCCAATGTCGACGGCGCGCTGGTGGGCGGCGCGAGCCTCGAGGCCGAGGAGTTTCTCGGCATCGCGGCGGTCTATCGATAGTCGCCAAGTTGTGCCCAACCCCTCTCCCGCCGGGGAACAATCCGGCCTATGCTTCCAATATAAAAAACATTACCGCGTGGCGGCATTTGGCTGCGTGCGCGGCGTGTGCCATGACACTAGAGCATTTTCCGGCGAAGTGGATACCGGTTCGCCGCAGAAAATGCGACCAAGCAAAGAGATAGAGCGCTTTCATGATTCCACTCAACATGAAAGCGCTCTAAGCAATGGGGAGGTTGCCATGGCGGACGACAACAATCCAATTCCACGACGAAGTTTCCTTGTCGGTGCGGGTACGGTGGTCGCCGCGGGACTTGCTTCCACCGAGCCAGCCGAGGCGCAGCCATCGCCGCCATCAGCCGCTCCGGTAGCGAATAATAATGAACCAGAGACCTATCTGACGTTGACGGCAACCGAGGTCGCATTCTTCTCCGCCGCGGTCGACACCTTCATCCCCGCAGATAATTTGTCACCGTCCGGCGCCGATTGCGGCGTCGTCATCTTCATCGATCGGCAGCTTGCAGGAGCCTGGGGGGGCGGCGCGAAAATGTATCGCAGCGGTCCTTTCCAGAAGGGCAAGCCCCAGCAAGGCTATCAGCTGCCGCTCACGCCGCGCGAATTTTTCGCGGCCGGCATCGTCGCCACCAATGCCTGGCTGCGCAAAACCAAAGGCAAGGACTTCGACCGGCTGCCGCCCAAGGAACGTGACGAGGCTCTGAAGACTCTCGATCAGGGCAAGGCAGAGCTGGACAACTTCAACGGCAAACAATTTTTGGACGCCCTGCTCAAGATCACAATGGAAGGCTTCTTCGCCGATCCAATCTACGGCGGCAACCGCAACATGGCCGGCTGGAAAATGGTTGGCTATCCCGGTCTGCCGGCCGTCTACGCGCACCTGATCGAAGGGTACCGGAACAAGCGCTACGTCGCCGAACCAAAATCGATTGCGGATTTTTCGTGAGGGGGCTGACATGGCGACACGCTTAAAGGAAGTCGATGCGGTCATGGTCGGCATGGGCTGGACCGGCAGCATCATGGCGCGCGAACTCACCAAGGCGGGACTGACGGTCATTGGCCTCGAACGTGGTGAAGACATCACGCCGCGCGAACATTTCGCGTTGCCGGGCATACGCGACGAATTGAAATACACGCACCGGCAGGAATTGGTTCAGGATCCCGCGCTGGAGACGCTTACCTTCCGCAATCGCGCCTCGGAAACCGCGTTGCCCATGCGCCGCATGGGATCGTTCCTGCCGGCCAATGCCGTTGGCGGCGCGGCCAATCACTGGGGCGGTCTGCACTGGCGCTATCTGCCGAGCGATCATCTCTGCCGCAGCCATATCGTCAATCGCTACGGCGCCAAGGTCATCCCCGAGGACATGACGATCCAGGACTGGGCGATGACCTATGACGAGCTTGAACCGTATTACGACAAGTTCGACAAGCTGTGCGGCGTCTCCGGCAAGGCCGGAAATCTGCGTGGCCAAAAGGTCGCGGGCGGAAATGTTTTCGAAGGCCCGCGCCAGAGCGAATATCCAAATCCGCCTTTGAAGATGACCGAGTCCGCCTTGATGTTCGAGAAGGCGGCCAAGGAGCTTGGTTACAATCCATTTCCTCAGCCGATCAGCAATTCGAGCCAAGCCTACGTGAACAGCGAAGGCCTCACACTCGGCGGCTGCCAGTATTGCGGTCACTGCGACAAAAGCGGCTGCGAAGCCAACGCCAAGGCGGGACCGCATGTCTGCGTGCTGCCGGTCTTGCGCGCCGATCCCAAGTTCACGCTGCGCGCCCGCTCATGGGTCAGCCGGCTGATCTACGACAGGACCGCGAAAAAAGTGACGGGCGTGGTCTATACCGACACGCGCACTGGCGAGGAGTATGAGCAGCCAGCCGGACTGGTCGTGCTGTCGGCTTACGTGTTCGGCAACATCTCGCTGATGTTTCACTCCGGCATCAGCGAGCCTTACGATCCATCGACCGGAAAAGGCGCGCTGGGCAAGAACTATTGCTACCAGCTCTCCCGCATGGGCGTGACCATGTATTTCGAGAACAAGGAGTTCAATCCATTCATGGGCGCGCCCGGCTCATCGATGGCACTCGATGATGTCGATGGCGACAATTTCGATCACAGCGGGTTAGGATTCCTCGGCGGCGCGCGGATGGCGTGCGGCCATGCCGATGGCCGGCCGATCGGCTACCGGCCGGTGCCGCCCGGCACGCCACGCTGGGGCTCCGAATGGAAGAAGGCAACAAACAAATGGTATCACCACACGGCCAGCATTGGGGTTTCGGGCTCGAACTACGCCAACCGTAACAACTATCTCGACCTCGACCCGACTTACAAAGACCAGCTCGGGCGGCCATTGCTGCGGCTGACGTATAATTTCGTGGAGAATGACTACAAAGTCGCGGAGTACACACTCGGCGTCGCGGCCAAGATTGCGCGTACAATGAACCCGACCATTTTAGGTCCGGTCAGATCGCGGCGGGGGGATTACGATATCTCTCCCTATCAATCGACGCACAACACTGGCGGCACCGTCATGGGGACCGATCCCAAGTCCAGCGTCGTTAATCGTTATTTGCAGTCCTGGGACGCCAACAATCTCTTCATCATGGGCGCTTCCACGTTTCCGCAGCAGCCGGCTTATAATCCGACCGGGCCGGTCGGCGCGCTGGCTTATTGGTCGGCGGACGCGATCGTCACAAAGTATCTGAAAAATCCAGGTCCGCTGGTGCACGCATGACCGGGAGCAGGCAAACAATGCGTATCGTATTGCGATGCGCCGTCATCGGCGCGAGTCTCCGCGCATCCCTTGGACCGGCAGGAGCGGCCGACATCGAACTTGGAAAAGTTTTGTTTCAGGCGTGCGTCGCCTGCCACACGGAAAAGCCGGACGCGCTTGGCCCCAGTCTCAAGGGCGTGTTCGGCCGCAACTCGGCCGCGCTCGACGATTTCCGTTATTCGAATCCGATGAAGCGCGCGAACCTTGTCTGGGACGAAGCAAATCTGCGCGGCTACATCGCCGACCCGCAAGCCAAGGTCAAAGGCAACCGCATGCCGTTTGGCGGCGTGGGCGCGGCCAAGGATGTCGATGACATTGTCGCCTATCTGAAAACCTTCAAATAGGGCGAGCACACAAGTCCGTGCGATCAACGGTTTTTGAGATCGTCGAGCGTTTCGGCGTTGACGCAATACTCATGATAATGCGCGGCGGCCTGACCGGCAGCCAAGTCGTTGTCGCATTCAGTCTTGGACTTGCACATCCCGCACACGCGCTGGAGATCGCGCATCAGGGCGGGGTGTTTTTTGTCGATATAAGCGGGGTCGATGCCGAGCGTCGCCATCATCCGTGGCAATTCGTCGGCGGCATGCGGCCCGCGTCCGGCCGCATCCATGAGTTCGCCGGACGACAATCCGAAGTCATGCGCAATACGGGCGACCTCCTCGCAACCGCAGCTGGCGAGTTCCATTTGCGCAGCCTCATGCTTTGCATGTTGGTGCAGCCAGTGAACGATTTTGTCGATCGCCGATTCCACGAGTGGATAATGAGTATTTTGAGCGGATGCGGGAATCATAACATCCTCCTTCGGATGGGGTGATTTCAATGAATTGTTACATTCGTAACCAATTCTGCCTTGATTTGGATCAAGAACGGAAAAACGTATTGCAGGCTTGGCAGCGGGGCATGGGAAATGCCTTTGATGGCTGCGCTATAAGGTTGGTGGAAATGCCCGCCTGGATCGTGTAGAGACGCCATCAAATCGGCCTGAGGCGGCGAAAACACGCTTGAATGTTCGTCCGCAAACCCTTGATTGGAAACGACTGATGCTGACGGTAATTATCGTTGTTCACCTTCTGATCGTGCTTGGCATGATTGGCGTCGTGCTGCTGCAGCGCTCGGAGGGGGGAGGACTTGGCATAGGCTCAAGCGGCGGCTTCATGACCAATCGCGGCACGGCCAACGTGCTCACGCGCGCAACCGCGGTTCTCGCCGCGGTATTTTTCGCCACCAGCCTGCTGATGTCGGTCATCGCCAGCTGGGACCGCAAACCAAAATCGATCCTGCAAGGCGCCGGGGCGCCATCGGCCCCGAGCGTCCCCGGTAGCGCGCCGGTTCCGTTCGGCCAGCCCGGCGGCGGCGTGCTGGATGCGTTGCGCGGCGCGCCGCAACAGCCCGCCGCGCCGCAGGCGCCGCAGTCGAAATGAGACACATCAGGGGGCCGGGTCATCGGCCCCTTCGGCTTTTTGGGGTATGCAATTTGCGAATGGCAAGCTCCCAATGCACATCAGGGAATTTGGCTAACGACTGAAAAACTCATGATAATTCATCGATATGCAAATAAGACATGACGCAAAAATCGGACTTCGCCGCTTATTCCTCGTCGAATCGGTTTTGGAGCGTTAAAGGTCAAACCCCATGACGCGGTATGTCTTCATCACCGGCGGCGTGGTCTCCTCCCTCGGCAAGGGTCTGGCATCCGCGGCGCTCGGCGCGCTCATGCAGGCGCGCGGCTACAAGGTCCGTCTGCGCAAGCTCGATCCCTATCTCAACGTCGATCCGGGAACCATGTCGCCCTATCAGCATGGCGAGGTGTTCGTCACCGACGACGGCGCGGAGACCGATCTCGATCTCGGTCATTACGAGCGTTTCACCGGGCGGCCGGCGACGCGCCAGGACAACATCACGACCGGTCGCATCTATCAGGAAATCCTCGCCAAGGAGCGGCGCGGGGACTATCTCGGCGCCACCATCCAGGTGATCCCGCACGTCACCAACGCCATCAAGGATTTCATCCTCGACGGCAACGACGGCTTCGATTTCGTGTTGTGCGAGATCGGCGGCACGGTCGGCGACATCGAGGGCCTGCCGTTCTTCGAGGCGATCCGCCAGCTCGGCAACGAACTGCCGCGCCATCACGCCGTTTACATCCATCTCACGCTGCTGCCCTTTGTCACCGGCGCCGGCGAACTCAAGACCAAGCCGACCCAGCACTCGGTCAAGGAACTGCGCTCGATCGGCATCCAGCCCGATATCCTGCTCTGCCGCACCGACCGGGAGATCCCCGTCGACGAGCGCCGCAAGCTGTCGCTGTTCTGCAACGTGCGCGAAAGCGCGGTGATCGAGGCGCGCGACGTCGACAACATCTACGCGGTGCCGGAGGCCTATCACGGCGCCGGCCTCGACAACGAAGTGCTCGCGGCGTTCGGCATCGAGCCGAAAGTGGCGCCCGATCTCGGACGCTGGAAGCTGATCAACGACCGCATCCGCAATCCGGAAGGGCAGGTCACCATCGCCATCGTCGGCAAATATACCGGATTAAAGGATGCCTATAAGTCCTTGATTGAAGCGCTGTCCCACGGCGGCATCGCCAACAAGGTCAAGGTCAATCTCGACTGGATCGAATCCGAAGTGTTCGAGAACGAGGACCCCGCGCCGTTCCTTGAACACGTCAACGGCATTCTGGTGCCGGGCGGTTTTGGCCAGCGCGGCGCGGAAGGAAAAATCAAGGCGGCGCGGTTCGCGCGCGAGCGGCGCGTGCCGTATTTCGGCATCTGCTTCGGCATGCAGATGGCGGTGATCGAAGCCGCGCGCAATCTGTGCGGCGTCGCCGAGGCGAATTCGACCGAATTTGGCGCGACGAAAGAGCCCGTGGTCGGCTTGATGACCGAATGGCTCAAGGGCAACGAGCTCGAGAGGCGCGCGGCCGGCGGCGACCTCGGCGGCACCATGCGGCTCGGCGCCTATCTGGCGCATTTGTCGCCCGGTAGCCGCGTCGCCGGCATCTATGGCGCGAGCGAAATCTCCGAGCGCCATCGTCACCGCTACGAGGTCAACACCGCCTACAAGGGCCGGCTCGAACAGCATGGCATGCGGTTTTGCGGCATGTCGCCCGACGGCATTTTACCGGAGATTATCGAGTACGACGACCATCCCTGGTTCATCGGCGTGCAGTTCCACCCCGAACTGAAATCGCGGCCGTTCGAGCCGCACCCGCTGTTCGCCTCGTTCATTGGCGCGGCGGTGGAGCAGAGCCGGCTGGTGTAAATCGTCTCTTGACAATTTAATCCTATTATAGGAATATACAGCGTTCCGCTCACTGAGGGCGTCTTCTAGGGACGTCTGGAGGATGGAGCGGAATGCGGCCCCGCGGGCGTGGTTCGTCGCCATGCCCCCGGGCGGCCTTGGGGCCCCGCCCTACGGACACTACGATCCGTGCGCGAGGAGCTCGCTGAACGGCCCGGGCAAAAATCCGCCCGGGTACGCAAGCGCGGCCCGGGGCTGAAAAATGCCGCGGTGGAGCGCCGAGAGGCGCAGCGCACTCTTCGCATGAGTGCGCTGGCATGCCTCGCAAGCGTGCCGGATGGCTTCGCCGGCCATCCATGGCGTTTCGCAAACGCCCGCGTTTCCCGGCGCTCCGCTTTCCTCACGCAAGTCGGGGTTACCCGATTTGCGCGAACAAGCTGGGGGAGGTGAAGGAATGGAATGCCGGCGCGCCCGCGCCTTTCAAACAACAGGGCCTGCGGAGCGTTGGCTTAAGTCGCTGATCGCCGCCACGGATTTCACGCGACGCGCGATTTTCGCCAGCAAATAAGCCATGCACGCGGCGCGGGGACAAAACGACCAATAGCGGATATAAGCGCTGCCGGAAATGGAGAAAACGATGATCTACGAACTGCGCATCTACAAATGCCTTCCGGGCCGTCTGCCATTGCTGCTCAAGCGCTTCGAGACGACGACGCTTGTGCTGTGGAAGAAGCATGACTTCAGGCCGGTGGGATTCTGGACCACGCTGATTGGAGAATCGAACCTGGATCTGACCTATATGCTGGCGTGGGAATCGCTCGCCGAGCGGGAACGGAAATGGACGATCTTCCAGACCGATCCGGAATGGATCGCCAAGCGCGCCGAAAGCGAGAAGGACGGGCAGATCATCGCCAACATATCGAATCAGTTCCTGACGCCGACTGGTTTTTCCGCGCTCAAATAATCCGCGATCCGCTCCATGCGCTGCCGCAGCCTTGCGTCTAGCGCGCTTTCAGGCTGAGTGGACACCGGTCAGCCGCACCCAAGTCGGCTATAGCCGACTTGGGGTATTATGTATCTGCCGATATCGGGTAAACCCGATATCGGCAAAGCGCGCTAACTTAATAAATTAGAGCGCGTACGCAGATAAGTATACGCAATCTGCGCACGCTAGATTGCTTGCCGCAAAACCGGACTCCACTTTTGCTGAACGCGCTCTGGGTCATTGCCCCGCAAGTATCTTGAGCCACGCCAGCACGACATCGCGGGCCGCCGCCGGCGTTCCGCGATGATCGCTCGCCACGGTCACATGCCAGTTGAGGCCATTGCTCGGGGCGCGGGCGAAAGCGTAGGGCACGCTGCGCTGGGTTGGATCGAGTTGACCCGAAACGATGAGAAGAGGCGCCTTCAGTTTCGCGGCATTGTCAGGCAGAACTCCGGGCGAATCCGGCGCGAAGAAGCTCACATAGATTTTCGCGGTGGTCTCAACTTCGAAGGGGCGTCCGGTATTGATATCGGCGAAGGTCGCCTTGTCGTTGCCGCGGCCGGTCGCGATCATGGACTGCGCCTCGGCGAGACTTTTCGCGATCGCCGGCAGCTTGCTGATGAATTCAATCGCCGGCGCGGGGGCGAGCGCGATGATGCCCTTCATTCCCTCGTGACGCGCGCCATAGCCAACCGCGGCATTGCCGCCAAGACTCATGCCGGCGATCACAATGGAAGTCGCGCCTTCGGCCTTGAGCTTTTTGACGGTGAAGTCGATGTCGGCGAAGCAGTCGAGATAGGCACTGTCGTAGATGCGCCTGCGCGACCAGCACATTTCCGGCCGTTCGGCCAGATATCCGGCGGCGTTCAGCGCCGTGACCAGACCCTGCATCTGTCCCGGCATTCCTTCCTTGCCATGGATGAGGACAACGCCGAGTTTCTCCGCCGCCAACACGGACGTGGGGCGCGCCGCACACAACGAAATCGCCAATACAGCAACTGTTGCGGCGAATATTCCCAGACGGCGCATGATTCCTCCTTTGGTTGGGCTTCGTTACGCCGGACAAATGCATTATGCCATAATAGGCGCTATGATGCAGCCGTTGACCCGGCGCGCCCGCCCGGCCGTGATCGCCCCAAGGAATTGTGTCCGTGACCATCAAGACCGAGCCCGCTCCGAACGCCGAAGTCGCCATTGGCGCTGTCCGTTTTGGCAATGCGCTGCCGCTGGCATTGATCGCCGGGCCGTGCGTGCTCGAAAGCCGCGATCACGCGCTGGAGATGGCCGCCGCGCTCAAGGAGATCGCGCAACGGCTGCGCATCGGTTTCATCTACAAGTCCTCCTTCGACAAGGCGAACCGCACCAGCGCGAAAGGCGCCCGCGGCCTGGGTCTCGATCAGGCGCTGCCTATTTTCGCCGAAATCCGCCAGAAACTTTCCATTCCCGTGCTCACCGACGTGCATGACGCTGAACAATGCGCGTGCGTCGCGCAAGCCGTCGATATTTTGCAAATTCCGGCTTTCCTGTGCCGGCAGACCGATCTGCTGGTGGCGGCCGCCAAAACCGGAAAAACCGTCAACGTCAAAAAGGGCCAGTTCCTTGCGCCGTGGGACATGGCGAACGTGGTCGCTAAAATTACCAGCGCGGGCAACGCCAACGTGCTCGTCACCGAGCGCGGCGCTTCCTTCGGCTACAACACGCTCGTCTCCGACATGCGCGCGCTGCCGATTCTGGCGCGCACGACGGGCGCGCCAGTGATCTTCGACGCCACCCATTCGGTGCAGCAACCGGGCGGGCAGGGCACTTCATCGGGCGGCGAGCGTGAATTCGTGTCCGTGCTCGCGCGCGCGGCGGTCGCCGTCGGCGTTGCCGGTGTATTCATCGAAACGCATCAGAATCCCGACAAGGCGCCGTCGGATGGTCCCAATATGGTGCCGCTGAAGGAGATGGCGTCGCTGCTCGAACGGCTGATCGCATTCGACAAGCTCGCCAAGGCATGAGCGATCGAACTTCGCACCCTGCGCCGTCCACCGGACGGGTCCTCACGA
>Ga0315281_10014388_pt1 | contig 10673 bp, 7 predicted proteins | sample YL17G07_0_MG_FD_204540 | JGI IMG/M metagenome (GOLD analysis project Ga0315281, IMG submission 204540) | Sediment microbial communities from Yellowstone Lake, YNP, Wyoming, USA - YL17G07_0 | ecosystem: Environmental > Aquatic > Freshwater > Lake > Sediment | place: USA: Wyoming | collected... | reverse complement strand
CCCTTCCCATCCCGGGGGGAGGAGCCGCATGGGGTACCCCTGCGCCGGGCGCAGCGGCTCCCCGTTTTGGGCCCACACGACCATCGCGTCGTCGTACGCCTTGGACACCGGGATGCTGCGCGCCATGACGCAGGCATCGCCGCCCTCGGCGAGAAACCAGGTGGACTCACGCTTGGCGCCGACCTCGTCGAACAACACCCGCAGCGGCACGCCGATCCATTCCGAGTTGGACGACAACCCCGCCGCACGCTGCGGCGTGACGTTCTCCCCCTTGGGATCGCGGAAGACCCCCCTCGCGTTCCCCGAGCACTCCACGACATGAATGCGCGAAACGAATGGAAAGCGCTTCAGGTCCTCCAGCGTGAACACCGACGGACGCTCCACCAGGCCATGGATCACGAGCGTGTGCTTCGCGGGATCGATGAGCGGCACGCCGGCGTGGTGGCGCTCGAAATGCAGGTCCGAGGGGGTGATCGTGCCGGAGAGGTCCTGCAGCGGCGACAACGAGGAGCCGGCGATCTCGCCGATGGGACCGCGCGCCGGTACGACGAACGGCGAACGCATCCCCTGGGCGCTTGTCGGCATTCCCGGCACCTTCGTGGGATCGACCGGCACGACCAGTGGCGCCGCCGGAACCGCTACGGGTGCCTGCGCAACGGTGCGCGCCGGCGCGCCCTGTGCAGCGCCCTGTGCAGCGCCCTGTGCAGCGCCCTGTGCGTCCAGCGACGGCACTCGGGAGAGCAGCGCCCCTCCCAGCACACCAGCGGCGCCGGTCAGTAGGTCGCGGCGCGAGAGCGGCGTGTCGGCCGGTTCCTGCGCCTGCCCCGCGTCTTCGGACGGCTGACCTGATTCGAGTTCACTCATGGTTTGTGCTCACGATCCTAGAGGTTACTGCAACCCGCGCACGGCTGCTACCGCAGCCGTGCGCATCACGGCTGGCGCAATGAGAAGCGGACACCGGGCCACACGTTGTGCGCCACGATGCGCGCGCCCGCTGCGGTCGGATGAATGCCGTCGGACTGATTGAGCTTCGCAATGCCGCCCACGCCCTCGAGCAGGAACGGGAGCAGCGTCGCGCCCGTTTCGCGGGCGACGCGCGGAAAGAGGTCGTGGAACGCGCGCGTGTATCGCGGGCCGAGGTTCGTCGGCGCTTCCATCTGCGCGAGGAGGATCTTCGCCCGCGGGTTCGCCGCACGCGCCTTCGCGATGATGGCGCGGATGTTCGCCGCTGTGGAATCGGCGTCGAGACCCCGCAATCCGTCGTTGGCGCCCGTTTCGATGAGGATCAGGTCGTACCGTTCCTTCAACAGCCAGTCGGCGCGCCGAAGCGCGCCCGCGGACGTCTCGCCGGAGAGTCCGGCAGGCACGACGTCGAGCGGCACCCGCGCCGAATCGGCGAGTTGTTGCACCACGGCCGGCCAGCTCTCCGTGGCGGGATCGGCGAGGCCGAGGCCGGCCGTGAGGCTGGTGCCAAGGAAGAGCGCCTTGGGCGCGCCGGATCGATCGGGCCGCGCCACTGCGGCCGCTTCTGCCGTGCCGGCCGTTGCCCCGGGAAGTGCCCCGGTGGTTGATTCCATCGGGGCGGATTGGCGCCCTCCGCGGGTGCCCTTCCGGCCCGAGGTGTTGGTTCCGGGCGTGCCCGCCTTGTCACCGCACGCCGCAAGTCCCAGCAGCAACGCGTGGATACTCAACACCGTGAGCGCCGCGTACGTTGTCGCACGGCGCGTGACGCCTGCTCGCCCTCTCTCCCTCATCGCTCTCTTCGTCATCATGCTGGTCGCATCCAATCTACAGAAGGAATACCCGAGTGGCGCGGGCACGCTGGCCGTGCTCAAACAGGTGTCGTTCACGATACCGCAGGGATCGTTCGTCGCCATCGTCGGGCCCTCGGGGAGCGGCAAGACGACGCTGCTCGGACTGCTCGCCGGGCTCGACGTGCCGTCCAGCGGCACCGTCGCACTCGACGGGGTGGAACTGAACCGCCTCACCGAAGACCAGCGAGCCGTGCTGCGCGGCGCGAAAGTCGGGTTCATCTTCCAGACCTTTCAGTTGATCCCGACGCTGACCGCACTGGAAAATGTCACCGTGCCGCTCGAACTGCGCGGGGACTCCGGGGCGGAGGAGCGGGCGGCGTCCCTCCTCCGGCACGTCGGCCTGGGCGACCGGATGGACCACTTCCCCTCCCAGCTCTCGGGCGGCGAGCAGCAGCGCGTGGCCATCGCGCGGGCCTTCGCGAACTCGCCGAAGATCCTGTTCGCCGACGAACCCACGGGCAATCTCGACGGGGCCAGCGGTGCGCGAATCGTCGAGCTGCTCGAGTCGCTCAACAAGTCGTCGGGATCGACGGTCGTCCTGGTGACGCACGACATGTCGCTCGCCGAGCGGGCGGGCCGCCTCATCCGCCTGCGCGACGGCGCCGTGGTGGAAGACCGTTTGACCACCACGCCCGCGGCATCCACGACATGACCGGTCGCTGGCGCTTCATTCCACGCCTCGCGTGGCGCGAAAGCCGCACCGCGCGCCGCCGGCTGCTGCTGTACATGTCGTCCATCTCGCTCGGCGTGGGTGCGCTGGTGGCGATCGACTCGATCGCGGACAACGTGCAGTCGGCGATCCGCACGCAGAGCCGGAGCGTGATGGGTGGCGACGTGTCGTTTTCCTCCGGCACGCGCTTCCCCGACTCGCTGCGCAAGGTGCTCGACTCGATCGGCACGACGGGCGTCAAAGTCGCGACCGTCGTCACGTTCACCTCCATGGCATACGCCGCGCGCACGCAGGTGACGCGCCTCGCGCAGGTGCGTGCCGTGGGCCCGACCTACCCGCCATACGGCACCGTCACGTCGGAACCGGCCGGCCGCTGGAGCGAACTGCAGGAACGTCCCTCCGCGCTCGTCAGCCCGTCCACGTTGATCTCGCTCGACGCGCAGGTCGGCGACACGCTCTCCATCGGCTACGCGCAGTTCGTCATCATCGGGACGACGAACTCTGTACCGGGCGATCCGGGACTCGCGTCGGCCATCGGCCCGCGCGTGTTCATCGCGGAGAAGTACCTGGCCAACACGCAACTCCTCGGCTTCGGGAGCCGCGCCTCGTTCGAGACGCTCGTGCGCCTCCCCGACGGCGTGCAGAGCCCCAAGTGGGTGGCCCCGCTGCGACCTCGGTTCCAGAACGTCAACATCCGCGTGCGGACCGTGGTACAGCAGGAGCAGAACATGACCGAGAACATCGGCCGGCTCGCCGATTTCCTTGGCATCGTCGGGATGATCGCGCTGCTCCTGGGCGGCATCGGCGTGGCGAGCGGCGTCAACGCATTCGTGAACCGGAAGGTGGACACCGTGGCCGTGCTGCGGTGCATCGGTGCGACGGGCCCGCAGGTGCTGGCGATCTACGTCGCGCAGGCCTCGTTGATGGGACTGGCCGGCGCGGCGATCGGCGCGGCGATCGGCGTCGCGATCCAGTTCGTGCTCCCCATGGCCCTCGCCGGCACGCTGCCGCTCGACGTGAGCGTGGAGGTTGTGCCGAAGGCGATCGCACTCGGGCTCGCGATCGGCGTGTGGGTGGCCCTGGTGTTCTCGCTCCGGCCGTTGCTCGCGCTCCGGCGCGTGTCGCCGTTGCAGGCGCTCCGCCGCGACGCGGAGGCGCTCGAACGCCAACGTCTCAAGGACATTCCGTCGCACCTCGTCAACATCGCACTCGTGGCGAGCGTGCTCGTCCTCGCGATTTCGCGGACCGACGACTGGCGACGCGGGGTCTTCGTCGCCATCGGCATCGGCGTCAGCCTCCTCCTGCTCTGGGGCAGCGCGGCGTTCCTGTCGCAGCTCGCGCGTCGCCTCGTCGCCCGGCGCCTGCCGTACCTGCTGCGCCAGGGTGTCGCCAATCTCTACCGCCCCGCCAACCAGACCCGGTCGGTGGTACTCGCCCTCGGATTCGGGTCGTTCCTCGTCAGCACGCTCTACCTCGTGCAGTCCAACCTCCTGAAGCAGTTCGAGGTGTCGGCCAACGCGGCGCGCGGCAACCTCGTGTTCTTCGACATCCAGGACGATCAGCGCGTGGCGATCGACTCGATCGTGCGCGCGGCCGGCGAAAAGCCCGCGGGCTCCACACCGCTCGTGACGATGAAGATCAAGGCGATCAACGGAAAGACGCTCGACGCGTGGGCGGCGGCGCACGCCCTCCCCAGGCGGCACTGGGCACTCAACCGCGAGTACCGTTCGACCTATCGCGACACGGTCGTGCCCACCGAGAAGATCGTGCAGGGGAAGTGGTTCGGCGCCGGCGACGGTGCCACGGCCGATACCCTCGCCGAAATGTCGTTCGAGAAGGACGTCGCCGCCGATCTCGAGGTCACCCTTGGCGACACGCTCACGTGGGACGTGCAGGGCGTGCCGGTGTCTGCGCGCATCACGAGCATTCGTGAGGTGAACTGGGGCCGGTTCGAGCCGAACTTCTTCGCCGTCTTCCAGACGAAGGCGCTCGCCACCGCGCCGAAGATGTTCGTGCTCGTGGCCTCCGTGTCGAGCGACACGGTCATCGCCCGGATCCAGCGGAACGTGGTGATCCGCTACCCGAACGTGTCGAGCGTGGACCTTTCGCTGCTGCGCAGCACCATCATGGAGATCATCGGGCGCATCACGCTCGCCGTGCGTTTCCTCGCGCTGTTCAGCCTGGCGATGGCCGTGCCGGTGCTCTTCAGCGCCGTGGCCGCCACGCGGCGCGACCGGTTGCGCGAGGGCGTGCTGCTCAAGACGCTCGGCGCCACACGCGCGCAGATCGGCCGCATCCTGCTCGCCGAATATTCGCTGCTGGGGATGCTCGGCGCGCTCACGGGCATGCTGCTCTCGTTCGGCGGCGCGTGGGCGCTCGTGACGTTCCTGTTCAACGGGAGCTTCTCGCCCGCCCTGCTGCCGGCGTTCCTCATCGCCGGCGTCATGATGGCGCTCGCAGTGCTCATCGGGCTCTCGACCGGGCGTGAGGTGTTCCGCGAGACGCCGATGGCGGCGCTGCGCGACACCTGAGCCGGCCTACCGCACCCGCGCGATCGCGATCCTGAGCGTTGACGGCGGGTCGGCCGTGCCGATGAGCGACTTGAGTTCGATCACCTGCGATGCGGCGCTCGGCCCCGTGAGATCGAGGATCGTGAATCCGCCACCGGCCATCGTGCCGACCCCGAGCAGGAAGTTGCCGAACGCACGGGTCCTGGGGAGAAACGGCGTGTTGCGACCATAGATCTGGACGGGGTTGGTGGGATCCCGGCAGGGCCCGAGGTCCGCGCACATGCCGGCCCAGATGTCGGCGAGGTTCCACGACGGGAACTTCATCCGCTCGGCCAGCGGCGCGTAACCGGAGAGGTCGTCGAGGTACATCGCCAGCGACCATTCGCCGAGCGACTCCTCCCAGAACCGGCCGGTGCGGGCCTCGATGTTCGCCGATCCCGTGACGGCGCTGAAGGTGAAGTCGCGGAAGAACTGCGACTCGAGTGTGCCGAAATGGTCGGCGGCCCACCGCAGCATGGACCATGCGCCCGCGTAAAACGCCACCTCGCCGCTAAAGGTGCGCCCGAGCGGCGAGTAGATCTCCGGACTCGCCATGTACCCGTAGAGACCGTCGAAGTGGCGCAGCATCAGGATCGGACGGTCGGCGCAGCCGGCGGTGCCGTCGAGGTAGTGGATGTCGCACCCGAGCGTTTGCGCGTACGTCATGTTCGCGCGCGGGAGCAGCTTGCCGTAGACCCGGCGGGCATACATCTCTTCCGCGATGCGGGCCGCTCCCTCCTCCCACGACGCGTCCTCGAGCGCGAGCCCGCGCGAGGTGCGCTCCGCGAACGACGTCACGTGCCGCACCTCGTGGATCACGGTCGCGCGCAGCAGGCGCAGCCACTGGTCGCGTGTCTCGGAGTTCGTGTACCCCGACGCGGTGCTCGTCGGCACGATGGCGTAGAAGAACGCGCCCGTGTTGCTCGACGGACGCTGCGAAACCGGGAAGAGGTCGCAGCTGGCCACGAACCCGACCACGTTGCCGTGCTGCATGGCGTTGATGCGCGGCGAGAACACCATGACGACCTTGCCCGGACCGCCCAGCTGCGGGTCCATCGCGAGCGGATTGCCGAACGCCCCCGTGAGGATCGGCCACATCTCCTCCTCGAACTCCTCTCCGAGACGCCTGAAATAGTCGTCCATCTGCCCCTTGAGGGTCGGCCGGGCGTTGAACGTGGAGGTCGTGTCCTCCAGGATGACCGAGTGCGCACCGACGAACGCGGTGCGCACGCCAATCGGCACGTTCGACACGCAGAAGTCGGCGGCATCGAGATTCGGGAGTTTCACGTTCGTGATGGCGCCGAGCGTCGTGACCTGCGTGTTCGGCACCGATCGGACGCCGAGGCCCGCTCGCACCGACGCGGGCGCGGCACCAGAGGCACGTGGGCCTTGGCGCGCCGCCGCAAGATTTCGTTCGAGCAGGTCCTCGTGCGCGGCCGCGCGGGCGCGGTCCGGCGTGGCGCGCGCCGCCGCCAGCAGCGTCGCCGAGGGCGGGGTGCGCAGCATCTCGATCGCCGGAGCGCGCTGGGGCGCGGCGCCAGGCGCGGTGGTGAGGCCGCGAATGGCGAACTGCACTCCAGCCGGCGCGGACGGCGACACGGTCGCACGGGTCGCGTTGTAAAGGCTCACCACCCAGCGACCGCTGGCCGGAACCAGTTCGTTGCATCGCACATCGGATGCCGCCGTCACCACGAACGACTGTCCCACCAACAGCGCGCGCCGCGTGCCCACCTGGAGTGGAGCGGCGACGCCGCCGACGAGTCCGCCGGCCGTGATCTGAAGAAAGGCGTTGCGCGCCGGCTCACAGGTGAAGCCGGTGGTGGGGAGCACGATGGTGAGCTGCGTCGTGCTCGCCGTCTGCACCGAGGCGGTCATCCCGTCAGCGAGTACCTGGTTGGCGCCGGGCGTGGCGCCGAAGTTCGTGCCGGTCACCGTGTAGGCACCGCCCGGGCGGAGGATCGATGGGACGATGGACGCCACGGTCGGAGCGGCGGCGTTCGGTGCCGGGCGCACGGTCACCGTCAGCGTGGCGGTCAGCCCGTCGATCGAGCCGGTGATATACGCGGAACCGGAGGCCACCGCGGTCACGAGGCCCGCGACGTTCACCGACGCCACGAGCGGCTGCGACGACGCCCAGGTGATGTTCGGGTTGGTGACGGGGCGTCCTGCTTCGTCGGTGACGGAGGGAATCGCCTGCACGCTTCCACCGGGAACGACGAGCGTCGCGGTATCGCGCGCCAGGCGGAAGGTGCCGGCAAGCGGATTGCGCACGAGGATCGTGACGTCGGCGCTGGCGCTTCCGCTCGCGGCGCGCACCTGCCCGGTCCCCGCCTGGAGACCGGTGATGTCGCCCGTCGCGGATACGGTCACCACCGACGGCGTGAGGCTCGTCCAGGTCGGCAGTCGGTCGGACACTGTGTTGCCTTCCACGTCGCGCAGGACGGCCGTCGCCCGCGTGGTCGCCCCGACGAAGATCTGGGCGTTCTCGAGCGTGATGCTCACGCTCTTGACGGGCGAGGACTCCGTCGGCGCGTCGCGGCCGCCGCACGCCGTGAGCCCACCGGCAACGCAGCCGGCAAGGGCGAGCGCCGCGGCGCGGCTCAGGCTCGCGAGTGAAATCCCCGGCGCTCTACCGCGCGCGCCAGGCAATCCCCAACCGCGCGGTCGTGGCATCATCCGGAACGGAGTAGAGTTGCGCCGAGAGCGCGATCGCCGGCCGCACCGACCACGATGCTCCCGCCATCAGCGCGACGCGCGTGAGATCAATGTCCACCGTGTTGTTGTCGCGGAAGCCGCGCTGGTCGGTGAAGTCCACCTTGAAGTGCGACGTGAGCGCATTCATGCCGACGCCGGCGTACCACGACAACGCCCCGGATGGGCGCGACAGGATGGCTTCGACTCCGCGGACATTGGGATTATACGTGTCCTTGGATGGCGTGGTTCCGTAGCAGGGCTGCGACGCATTGGATTGCTGCAGCGCATTGCGCGCGCAGGTCACCGGGCCCTTCACGCCGCCGAAGGTGCCGTGTGCCCGCAGGTGCAAACGCATGGCACCGGGCAGCGCGAGATTCGCGGGCGTCCACGAGAGCGCCACGCCGACGAGATTCGGCGTGGCATCAGCCACCGTCACCGGCGGAAGGTACGACGCCTCGGCGGTGACCCCGGCGCCGAGCCCGACCGCCACGCGCGGACGCGGAAAGACGGGCGCCAGTTCCGAGTTCTCCGACTTGCTGAACCCGCAGATGCCGGACGACCGGCTGATGGCCGACGGCGGGGACGGCACCAGCGTCAGGTCGCCGGCGATCGAGATCTGCCCGCGCGCAAGTCCAATGACCTCCGGTACGGCCGCGAACCCGAGCGGCCCCGCGAAGAACGCCAGGAGGCGGGCCTCGTTGCTCGACGCGGGCGGCTTGCAGGCGGACTGGGCGTGCAACAGCGCCGGGGCGGCGACGGCGAGAACGAGGGCGCGAATTCTCATTGGCGTGTGCATGAGTTCAACATATTCCGGCGGCCCACCGCTCCGCCACCGACCCCGTGGCGCCGCCGCGCGGGGCGCGCGAGTTTCCTGTCACATGAGCGTGACTGCGAGGGTAGGCGGCGAGATTGACGAGTGGTGCACCGGGCGCGACTGGCGGTGGCGCGCGGTGCTGCTCGCGGTGCTCGTGTGGCAGGCCGTGCGACCGCTGCGCGACAGTGAGGCCGGGCACATCTTCCGTGGGATCACCTTCGGCGCCCACGAGTTCGGCCACCTCTTCTTCTCGTTCGGCGGCGAGTGGCTCGGCGTGGCCGGCGGAAGCCTGATGCAACTCCTCGTACCCCTCGGCGCGTCCGTCGTGATGGTGGCCACACCGAAGAAGGACTGGTTCGGCGCCGTCGCCTGCGGCACGTGGCTCGCGGCGAGCCTCGCCGACCTCGCCCCCTACATCGCGGACGCGCGTGCGCAGGAACTCGACCTCGTCAGCTTCTCGCCCGACGGCGGCACGCACGACTGGCATTTCCTGCTCGCGAACGCGGGGATGCTCAAGCAGGACCTGGCCGTGGCACGTGGCGCGCGCTTTGTCGCGGTCCTCGCGCTCGTCGCCACCGTGCTGGCGTCGCTCTCCCTGTTTCGCCGCATGGCGCGGCGCATCAACCCCGCAGCGGGCGTCGCTACGGCCTGAGCAGTTCGCGAAGGGCGGACTCGAGCGCATCAAGGTCGCCCGCATCATTGTAATAGTGCGGCGATACGCGGAGCAGCGAGCGTGCTCCGAGTCGTTCGAGTGAAACCACGTTCTCGTCGCGCGATTGCGACGACACGTTCACGCCATGTTCGCGCAACGCGGTCACCAGCGTGGCGGCATCGCGCCCGTCGCATTCGAACGCCGCAATCGCCGAGAGCCGCCCGCCCCGTTCCAGCGAACGCACGCCCGGGATTCGCGCGAGGCGTCGCCGCACGTCGGCGGCCAGTGCGTGCGCGCGCGCCGAAATCCGCGCGATGCCCGCGTCCAGCGCGTAGCGCGCGGCCGCGCCCATCCCGAGGGCCAGCGCGTACGGCTGCTCCCACTGCTCGAAACGACGCGCGCCCTCATAGGTCGCGTAGCCGCCCGCCGCGGTCCACGTCGCGCCACGCATGTCCACCAGCAGCGGATGCATGCCGCGCGCGAGCGCCGCGTCGGAGACGTAGAGGAACCCGATCCCGCGCGGGCCACGCAGGAACTTCCGCGCCGTGGCGGCAAGGAAGTCGCACCGCGTCGCGGCCACGTCGATGTCGAGTTGTCCCACCGCCTGGCATCCATCCACCACGTACGGCACACCTGCTTCGGCGCACACGTCACCGACCTCTTCCACACGCTGCACGAGCCCGCCGAATGTCGGCACCCAGGTGACCGCCACGAGGCGTGGACGCACCGCGCGGACCTGTTCCGCCACGGAAACCGGGTCCACGCCGCCTTCGGGCAGCTCGGCGGCCTCGACGATGCGGACCCCGCGCCGCGTCGCGAGCGATTCGAACATGATCCGGTTCGAGAGGTAATCGGCCGACGTGGTCACGATTGCGTCGCCCGGCGCGAAGTCGAATGCCGAGAGCGCCTGCGCATAGGCCGCCGTGGCACTCGACGTGACCGCGATGTTGCGCGGGGCGGTCCGGACCAGCGCGGCCACCGTCCGGTAGCACTCCTCCATCGCGCCCCGCGCGGCCGCGGCAGCCTCATACCCGCCGATCGTCGCCTCGAGGTCGAGGTGGGCGCGCACCACGTCCGTCACCACGCGTGGCGACAGCGCGGCCCCCGCATTGTTCAGGTGGTGTCGACGCTGCGTACCCGGGGTGTCGCCGCGCCAGCGCGCGACGTCGGCGTCGTCAATCGTGTCGCGGCGGGCGACCTGATCCCGCGACGTGCCAGGACCGGTCACGCTGCCGCCGTCAACCCGAGGTGCCCTGCCATTCGTCCGCGGTCAGCGTAAACCTCGGGATGGTCGCCTCGAAATGCACCGTATCGGCTCCCACGAATCTGTATTCGCCTTCCATGTGGCCATTGGCGGACTTCAGCACGCAGAAGCTCTGGTATTCGTGCACCGCGCCGGGCACGAGCAGCGGCTGCTCGCCCACCACGCCGTCACCGGCGACGACCGTGTCCTCGCCGATCGAGTCGTGGATGCGCCATC
>Ga0315281_10014387_pt1 | contig 10674 bp, 20 predicted proteins | sample YL17G07_0_MG_FD_204540 | JGI IMG/M metagenome (GOLD analysis project Ga0315281, IMG submission 204540) | Sediment microbial communities from Yellowstone Lake, YNP, Wyoming, USA - YL17G07_0 | ecosystem: Environmental > Aquatic > Freshwater > Lake > Sediment | place: USA: Wyoming | collected... | reverse complement strand
TGAAGGAAAACGGCGGCGATACCGAATGACCTTCGGCAAGACGCCGAGGTGGAAAAAAGCTTACGTGGAGCTGCATCCGGATTACCATATCGATTTATTCTAGATGGATAGATGGCAGGATCGTCAGTTATGCCAATAAAAAAATACAAGCCGACATCGGCAGGTCGCAGAGGCGGATCAGTCAATGCGTACTCGGAGTTGACCCGCGATAAGCCGGAAAAGTCGCTTCTGGAACCGTTGAAGAAAACCGGAGGACGGAATCATCACGGCGTGACCACGACCCGATATCGGGGCGGCGGCAACAAGCGGATGTACCGCAAGATGGACTTCCGCCGCGATAAAGACGGTGTGCCGGCCAAGGTAGCTTCCATCGAATATGATCCGAATCGATCTGCCTTCATCAGTCTGCTGCACTATGCCGACGGAGAGAAACGGTATATTCTGGCTCCGTCCGGACTGAAGGTCGGGGACATTGTGGAAAGCGGCGGGAAGGTCGAGCCAAGAGTCGGAAATTGCATGCCGCTGGCAACCATTCCAGTGGGATTTGAAATTCATAATATTGAGTTGACCCCCGGGCGAGGCGGCAAACTTGTGCGGTCCGCCGGAGTAGTCTCAAGACTCATCGGGCGCGAAGGTGACTACGCCCATATTCAGTTGCCCTCGGGAGAAGTTCGGCAGGTCAACGCCAAGTGCCGTGCGACGCTTGGTCAACTGAGTAATTCGGATCACGCCCTTGTGGAATTAGGCAAGGCGGGACGACAGCGTCACTTGGGCCGACGCCCCCATGTGCGTGGCATTGCCATGAACCCCGTCGCCCATCCGATGGGTGGTGGTGAAGGCCGCAGCAAGAGCGGCAGGCATCCGTGTTCGCCCACGGGCGTGCTGGCGAAGGGCGGCAAGACGCGAAAGCCGGATAAAGCATCGAACAAGCTGATCATGAGGCGCCGTCGAAGCGTGCGGTATGGGCAATTGTCGTTATAGGATTTGGAGTGGCAGTCAATGGCTAGGTCGTTAAAGAAAGGCCCTTACGTAGATCCGAAGCTTCTGACAAAAGTCGAGAGCCTGGCGCAGAGCGGCGATCGGCGGCCAATTCGCACTTGGGCCCGTCGAAGTACGGTGGTTCCGGAGTTCATCGGATTTACGTTTGAAGTTCATAACGGCAAGATGTTTCACCGTGTATTTGTCACAGAAGATATGGTTGGCCATAAGTTGGGTGAGTTTTCACCCACTCGTACGTTCCGTGGCCACAGCGGCACCAAGAAATAAGGTCGTAAGGTTTCATCGAGGTAAGATCATATGCCCTGGTCTGCTACACATAGATATGCCCGAATCTCACCGCGAAAGGTGAGGCTGGTAACCGACCTTATTCGCGGGCGGGACGCCGGCGAGGCCTTGGATATTCTGAAGTTCACGAGCAAGCGAGCAAGTTCGTTTGTTCGAAAGGTGCTGCAATCGGCGATTGCCAATGCGGACGAGCAGGAGGCGGATGTCGAGCAGCTTTTTGTTTCATCAGCCAGGGTGGACGAAGGTCCGACGATGAAACGGTTCCAGCCGAAAGATCGCGGCAGAGCGTTTACGATCTTGAAACGAACCAGCCACATAAAGATTGAAGTAGACGTAAGCAAGACGTGATTTTCCGTATATAGAGAGGAACGCTGTGGGTCAGAAAGTTTCGCCAATAGGTTTCAGGATCGGGATTACCCGCGACTGGCTGTCGCGATGGTATGCTCCGAGCAAGCAGGCGTACGGGGAATGCCTGATCGAGGACCAAAAGATACGCAAACGCATCGATGAAAAGATGAATCGGCAGCCCCCCTATGCGGGTGTCTCGCAATGCGAGATCGAGCGAACGCGAGAGGAAGTAAAAGTAATTCTCCATACGGCCCGTCCGGGGCTGGTGATTGGCCCGCGCGGGGCGGAGGTGGAAAAACTTCGGGCCGAGTTGGAAGACGTGACCGGGCGAAAGGTTAATGTTGAAGTAATCGAGATAAAGAATCCTGACCTGGACGCCCAGTTGGTGGCGGAAAGTATCGGCGAGCAGCTTCGGCGACGTGCCAGTTTTCGCCGTGTAATGAAGCAGCGGTGTGAAACGGCGATGTCGGCAGGGGCGAAGGGTATAAAGATTATTGCATCGGGCCGGCTGGGTGGAGCGGAAATGGCCCGTCGGGAAACTCAGAGTTTGGGTTCGATCCCGCTGCACACGCTTCAGGCGAATATAGATTACGGCTACGCGATTGCCCGTACGACGTACGGGGCGATCGGTATTCGAGTTTGGATTCATAAGGGCATGTTCGGAGAAGAAAGTGTCGCCGGTGCCCGGACGGACCGATTCAGCAAACGTGGCAAGAGATAGCGATAGTTGAGGAGCCAGACTAATGGGATTGATGCCCAAACGTGTGAAATATCGCAAGCAGCACCGGGGAAAGGTGCATGGCAAGGCAACGCGCGGCAACAGTGTTGCGTTCGGCGAGTTTGGCCTGCAGACCCTCGATCCGGGATGGATCACGAGCCACCAGATCGAAGCAGGCCGGATGGCGGCGACACATTTTTTGCATCGTGAAGGGCGTGTGTATATTCGGATATTTCCCCATAAGTCGGTAACCGCAAAGCCGCTGGAAACGCGTATGGGCAAGGGCAAAGGGGAGATCGATGACTGGGTGGCAGTGGTGAAGCCGGGAACGGTTCTCTATGAAATCGGCGGCGTTGAGGAAGAACTGGCCCGCCAGGCGCTTGCCCGGGTCGCCCACAAGATGCCTGTTATGACCCGGTTTGTAAAGAGGCATCATGGTGTCTAGCGCCAGGAGCAAACGCAGTGAAAATAGCTGAAACAAGAGAACATAGTACCGAAGAGCTGCACAACCTGCTGGAAGAGATGCGGCGGCGGCTGTTTGATCTCCGGGCTCAAGCCGTGACGGAGAAGCTCGAGAATCCGACCCAGTTGACCAAGACGAAACGCGATATTGCCCGGATATTGACGGTGTTGAGCGAACGGCATGTCATAAACGTTGAATCGGTGCAGCATCATTTGGAGAAACAACATGTGGCCAAGGTCGCCGGTGCCACCTAGTACCGAAATGATACAGGGAAATAGCTGATGGGCGATGAACAAATGGAAAAGACAGCAGTACGAAAACCGCGACGAACGTGTTTGGGTGTCGTGCTTTCCGGTAAGCGGGACAAGACAATCCGTGTCCAGGTCAATGACCTGACAAAAGATACCCGTTATGGCAAATATCTTCGGCGCCGATCGATCATACATGTGCATGACGAAAAGAACGAGGCGCAGATGGGGGACGCAGTCGAGATTGCCGAAACGCGGCCGATTTCGAAGTCAAAGAGCTGGCGGCTGGTTCGTGTTGTCAAGCGGTTTGTCGGCGGTGTGCAAGCGGATATCCAGGCGGAGACGACAGCATGATTCAGTTGCAAACGATGGTGGACGTAGCGGATAACACCGGAGCCAAGCGGATGCAGTGTATACGGGTTCTCAAGGGTTCGACTTCCGGGTACGGGAAGATGACGCTTAAGACAGCGAGAGTGGGCGATGTTATCGTCTGTGCGGTCAAGAAAGCCCTCCCGTCCGGCGACATCAAACAAGGTGATGTGGTCAAAGCGGTGGTAGTCAGAACGAAACAGCCGACACGCCGTCCCGACGGCAGCTATGTTCGATTTGACTCGAATGCAGCGGTGATCATCGATGATGAGCAGAACCCGCGAGGAACGCGGATTTTTGGTGCGGTGGCCCGCGAGCTGCGAGAGAAAAATTTTGGTAAAATCGTTTCGCTGGCCGGCGAGGTCGTCTAGCGAGAGAAGAGATCAGGAGACGTCGAAGCGATGCGCGTCATAAAAGGTGATATTGTTGAAGTGCTGGCAGGCAACCAGGCGGCGGCGGAACGGCCACAGAAAGTTCGTGGCAAGGTTCTGCGGGTTATCCCGGAAGATGAGCGTGTGGTGGTCGAAGGCGTGAACCGCCGATATCGCCATGTGCGTCGGTCACAGAAGAATCCGCAGGGCGGTCGCATCCAACGGGAAATGCCGATCCATATTTCGAATGTGATGCCGGTTTGTGTGAAGTGTGACCGTGGAGTGCGGGTAACCTATCGCGTCAACGCGGACGGTTCGAAACATCGCGTTTGCCGCAAATGTGGCGCGACGTTGCATCAGATCAAGAAAGTAACGAGCCAATAAATCTGATAACTGAAATGAAGGCAAGAAACTGAGAAGTAAAAGAGTTTGAACTATGTCGAGGGTACAGGAAAAATATAGAAACGAGATTTTGCCGGCGTTGCAGTCTGAGCTGGGGATAAGTAATCCGCTGGCGGTGCCTAAGCTGGAAAAGATCGTCGTTTCGATGGGCCTGGGTCGTGCGGCACTTAAGAAAGAGATCATCGACGTCGCCCAGCAAGAACTGGCGCTGATCGCGGGTCAACGTCCTCTTGTTTGTCATGCCCGTAAGAGCGTATCGAATTTCAAGTTACGCGAGGGTATGCCCGTGGGAGTGAAGGTGACGCTACGCGGGCAGCGGATGTATGAGTTTTTCGACCGATTGGTCAGCATTACCATTCCTCGTGTACGTGACTTTCGCGGGTTGGATCCGCGGGGGTTTGACGGGCGGGGAAATTATAACTTCGGATTGAGCGAGCAAACGGTGTTTCCGGAGATACAAATCGACAAGGTTCAGTTCCAACAGGGAATGAATATTACGATGGTGACCACTGCCAAGAACGATGAGCAGGCCTTTACGCTGCTGCAAAAACTTGGAATGCCCTTCCGAGCGGCCGGCAGTACGACGACATAAAACAGAGGTAGATGTGTATGGCAACGAAAGCGTGGGTTGAAAAGTGTAATCGCAAGGCGAAATTCAAGGTTCGTCAATATACACGGTGCCAGATTTGCGGTCGATCACGGGCGGTATACCGCAAGTTCAAGCTTTGCCGTATCTGTTTTCGAACCCTAGCCAATGAAGGCAAGATTCCTGGCGTAAGGAAAGCGAGTTGGTAATGAGAGTTGAGGTTTGGTAACTGGGCTGAGAGTAATCGGAAAAACGCCGCTGCGGTACTTTAATTGGCGGCAGGGAGATAACGAAGAGATGAGTCTTTCGGATCCAATTGCTGATATGTTGACCCGTATACGCAATGGCGTTCGCGCGAATGCCAAAACGGTAAAGATTCGTTCGAGCAGGATGTGTATCAGAGTGGCCGAAGTACTGAAGAACGAAGGGTATATCGGGAACTATGACGTAGTCGACGATGGTCGCCAGGGCATATTGAGAATTACCCTCAAGTATGGGCCCAACGGTGAGCACGTAATTCAGAACCTGAAGCGAGAAAGCAAACCCGGCTGCCGGACATATCGCGGAGTCAAAGACGTGCCGCAAGTGCTGAACGGACTGGGAGTTGTTATTGTTTCGACGAGTAGAGGCGTACTGAGCGATCGGCAGTGCCGGGAGCTGCATATCGGCGGTGAATTAATCTGCAGCGTCTATTAACAATAGGGCAGACGAATATGTCGAGAATGGGAAGTAAACCGATAACTGTGCCAGACAATGTGAAGGTCACTATTCAGAATATGACCATCACGATTGAAGGCCCCAACGGAAAGTTATCCTACACGCATCGCCCTGAAGTGAAAGTCAATCACGACAGTTCGACCAAGACGATTGCCGTCACGCGAGAGGATGATTCGCGTCAGGCTTCGGCGTATCAAGGCCTTGCACGAGCTCTGTTGGCCAATATGGTCGAAGGCGTTACGAAGGGCTATAGCAAGACGCTGGAGATTTACGGCACGGGCTATGGAGTCAAGGAAGAAGGCAAGGCTCTGGCTTTGACGGTCGGATATGCCAACGTAGTCAAGCTGCCTGTCCCGCTCGGCGTCAAAGTGGAAATCAAGGCTCCGCAGTCGCGGTCGGATACGAACCCGGCGGTGTTTTCGATTTCCGGACCGGACAAACAGGTGGTTGGCGAATATGCCGCCAAGCTGCGGGCGGTAAAGAAACCGGAACCCTACAAGGGCAAGGGCGTTCGCTATCAGGGTGAGCACGTTCGCCGCAAGGCGGGGAAGGTATTTGGTGCGGCAAAGTAGGCCGCCCGTCGGCAATGCTAACAGGATTTTAAACTCAGCGGCGTGAGCAAAGAACATGGAAAAGATAGAACTAAAGGAAATTCGGTCATGGCGGCGACAAAAACGCGTACGAAAGACGCTTTTGGGTACGCCGGAACGGCCGAGACTGTCGGTATTTCGATCGCATAAGCACATATATGCCCAGTTGATCGACGATCTTGCCGGCAAGACGCTTTGTGCTGTGAGCAGCAAGAATCGTGAACTTGCCGAACAGATGCCACATGGCGGCAATATCAAGGCAGCTGAAATCGTCGGTACGACCTTGGGTCAACGGGCGGTGATGAAGGGCATCAAGAAAGCAGTGTTTGACCGTGGCCCGTATAGGTATCACGGGCGAATCAAGGCTTTGGCCGATGCGGCAAGGAAAACAGGATTGGAGTTTTAGTCAGACACGTATTAGGACGTCTATCTGACTTGACAGGGGCCGATGCTCAGCTGAGGCTGTCGCGGAGGCCGACGAACCGTAAAGTTGGAGTCGCAATCGAATGACACAAGAACAGCCCGTATTACAAATGCCGATCGAAAGAGAAGGGCAGCCGTTTGAAGAAACCGTTGTTCGGATTTACCGCTGCACAAAGGTGGTTAAAGGCGGTCGGCGGTTCTCATTTGCGGCACTCGTGGTTGTCGGCAACCGCGGGGGCAGGGTTGGAATCGGCTACGGCAAGGCCAACGAGGTGCCACTGGCGGTGGAAAAAGCGATCAAGGACGCCAAGAAAAATCTTTGTACCGTGAATTTGAAGGGCCGAAGTATTCCGCACCGTGTCATGGGTCGATTTGGGGCGAGCCAAGTTCTGCTGATACCGGCCCGTGATGGTACGGGTGTTATCGCCGGGTCCGCATCGCGAGCGGTGCTTGAATTGGCGGGCATTCACGATATTCTGACGAAGTCATACGGATCGAACGGCCCGAAGAACCTGGTCAAGGCGACCCTCGACGGATTGCTGAAGCTCCGATCGAAAGAACAGATTCAAGAATTGAGAGGAGTGTCGGTCGCATGATGCTGCATGAAATAAGAGCTGGGGCGTCGGCGCAGACGCGAAGGCGAAAACGAATCGGGCGGGGCGAGTCGAGCGGATCGGGCAAGACCTCCGGCCGAGGCAATAAGGGTGCCGGAGCACGAGCCGGCAGAACGCACACGTTTCGCAATGAGGGCGGTCGGGTGCCGTATTTCCGGAGAATTCCGAAACGCGGCTTCTCGAATTTCCGGTTCCGCATGGAATACCAGGTGGTGAATCTCGGATTGCTGGAGGACCGGTTTGAAGCGGGTGCGGTTGTGGATGGCCAGGCCTTGGCAGAGAAAGGGGTCATCCAGTGTGCGGATGGACCGCTAAAAGTTCTCGCTGCCGGCAAACTGTCCAAGCCGTTGACGGTCAAAGCCCATAGGTTCAGCGACGCAGCAGCACAGGCGATTACCGCCGCCGGCGGCTCGTGTGAGGTGATAACCCAGTAAGGGATCAGTAAACGATGTTTCGTGCTCTAATCAATACATTTCGAATCCCGGAGCTTCGCAACAAGGTACTCTTTACGATCGGGTTGCTGGCCATTTATCGGATCGGGTTCTATGTTCCGGTGGCCGGGGTTGATCAAAGTCAGTTGGCGGCGTACTTTAAGCAGGCCGGGGGCGGCCTGGGCAAGTTGGCCGAGTATTTTGCGGTCTTTACCGGCGGAACGTTGGCGCAAAGCACGATTTTCGGCTTGGGCATTATGCCGTACATTTCAGCCTCCATTATCTTCCAATTGCTGGCAACGGTGCTTCCCTCGCTGGAGAAAATCGCCAAGGAAGGAGATACCGGTCGCCGGAAGATCCAAGAATATACGCGATATGCCACGGTGGCCCTGTGCATGATTCAGGGAACGTTCTGGCTGAGGTTCATTTCGGCTAATCACCTGGTTTATCCCGAATATGTCGGCAGCCCGCTGTTCTGGCTTATGGGAGTCCTGGCGCTGACCGCAGGGACGATATTCCTGATGTGGCTGGGCGAGCAGATCGACGAATACGGGATTGGCAATGGCATCAGTTTGATCATTACGGCGGGTATTGTCGCGCGAATGCCGCAAGCTGTGGTATTGGTGTACCAGGGGGCGACCTTGAGCCTGGGGACGGCCAAGACAGGGCAAATGGGTCCGACGACGATTATCATGCTGATCGCGGCGTTTGTGTTTGTTGTGGCCGGGGCCATATTGATTACTCAAGGCCAGAGGCGTATTCCGATCCAGCAAGCCAAGCAGATGCGTGGGCGGCGTGTTTACGGTGGAATGCGGCATTACCTGCCACTTCGAGTTAATCACGGGGGCGTCATGCCGATCATCTTTGCCTCGAGTTTATTGCTGTTTCCGGATATGATTTTGAGATGGGCGGGGAACGTTTCGAATTGGCGGGGGTGGGTATATCTCCACGGATCCATGCAATCCGGAGAATTTCTTTATACGATGATCTATGTTGTGATGGTCTATTTCTTTGCCTATTTCTGGACCACGGTGCAGTTCAAGCCGAAGGAAATGGCCGAGCAGCTCAGAGATTCGGGAAGCTTCATCCCGGGATTGCGTCCGGGCAAGCGTACCGAGGAGTACCTCGAACGGGTAATGGAGCGCATTACCTATGCGGGTGCGGCATTCCTTTCAATTATTGCGATAATTCCTTCGCTGGTTGCGTCGTGGGCCGGCATTCCGTTCACTGTTTCGGCGTTCCTTGGCGGTACGGGCTTGCTGATCGTGGTGTCGGTGTTGCTCGATTTCGTGCAACGGATCGAAGCCAACCTGCTGATGCGGAATTACCCCGGCTTCCTGTCGGCACAGGGTGGCGGACGGATAAAGGGCGCATACGGTGGCTAAACGGATGAATATAATACTGCTCGGTCCGCCGGGAGCCGGCAAGGGTACTCAGGCCAAGCGGATCGCCGGGGCGCATTCGTTGGTCCATCTGTCCAGCGGCGATCTTTTGCGGGCGGAGCGTGCCGCCGGCACCGAACTGGGTCGGAAAGTAAGTAAATTTATGGATGCGGGTAAACTGGTGCCCGATGAGTTGGTGACGCAGGTCGTATTGAATCGGGTTCGGCAAGAACTCTCAAGCGACGAGAATGGCGTCCTGCTCGACGGGTTTCCTCGCACTCTCAGCCAGGCGAAAGATCTTGACGTGACTCTGACGGACATAGAAGAGCAGATTTGTGGCGCGATCAATCTTACGCTTGACGACGAACAGATCGTACGCAGGCTTACGGGGCGTCGAAGCTGTCCGAAGTGCGGCGCGGTGTATCATGTAAAGGCGAAACCGCCGAAACGGGCAGGTCGTTGCGACGTCTGCGGCTCAGAAGTTGTGCAACGCTCGGACGACGCCGAAGAGGTGGTACGTGAGCGACTGGAAGTGTATCGACGGCAGACCCAGCCACTGGAAGAGTATTACCGGCAGGCGGGTTTACTGCAGGAAGTTGACTCCGACATGGAGATCGACACGGTAACCGGCGAGATCGAGGAACTTCTTCGGTCTTGCTGCTTTGAAAAATGAATCGCGAGACGCCTGGATGGCAATAAAACTCAAAGACAGGTCGCAGATCGAAAAGATGCGCCAGGCTGGAAACATCGTTCATAGGATTCTCGAACTATTGCGTATGACCGCCAAGGTTGGCGTTTCGACAGCAATGCTGGAGCGGCTGGCCGATGAAAAAATCCGTGAAGCGGGAGCACAGGCACTGTTCAGAGGTGTGCCTAATCCCCGAGCAGGGTATCCGTTTCCCGCCTGCATCTGTACGAGTATTGACGACGAGGTGGTTCATGGGATACCCAACGAGGCTCGGATCCTCGAAGAGGGCCAGGTGATCAGTATCGATTGCGGCGTGCGATATAAAGGATTTTGCGGCGATGCAGCAGAGACGATCGCGGTAGGACGGATAAGTGCGAAGAAGCAGGCTCTGCTTGATATCACGCGGGAGACGCTGGAAATCGCCATTGCGGAGATCAAGCCTGGCGTCAGGTGGAGCCAGGTGGCGGCGAAGATGCAGGCCCATGTGGAACAGGCGGGTCTGGCTGTGGTGACCAGTTTTGTCGGACACGGGATTGGCACCGAGATGTGGGAAGACCCGAAGATACCGAACTACGTGACTCGCGAGTTGTTGAAAAATGACATCGTCCTCGAGCCCGGAATGGTATTGGCGGTTGAACCCATGGTGAATTTGGGAACATCGGCTGTCGAATATGCCGACGACGGCTGGACGGTAGTAACTCAGGATCGTCAACCGTCGGCTCATTTTGAGCATACAGTGGCCGTGACGGAAAACGGCGTCGACGTGCTGACGGACGGACGCGATGTATAACGCAGGTTAGGGATAGAACATGGCCAAGCAAGAGGCAGTGAGAGTCGAAGGCATCGTGAAGGACGCGCTGCCGAATGCCATGTTCAAGGTTGAAATTAACATAGGCGATAGAAAGCACGAAGTACTCGCTCACATAAGCGGCAAGATGCGGATGCACTTTATTCGTATTCTTCCGGGCGATAAAGTCGTGGTGGAAATATCACCGTACGATTTGACGCGAGGCCGAATTGTGACACGAGCTTGATGGACG
>Ga0315281_10014385_pt1 | contig 10674 bp, 8 predicted proteins | sample YL17G07_0_MG_FD_204540 | JGI IMG/M metagenome (GOLD analysis project Ga0315281, IMG submission 204540) | Sediment microbial communities from Yellowstone Lake, YNP, Wyoming, USA - YL17G07_0 | ecosystem: Environmental > Aquatic > Freshwater > Lake > Sediment | place: USA: Wyoming | collected... | reverse complement strand
GCCGTGTCGTTCGTGGCGGGACGGGTCTATACCATCGGCGCGCGGGGTGACATCACGATCGTCTCCACCACCCTTACCAACCGTCCCTTCCTGGATAATACGGCGAACAGGTAAAGGAGTCGCGAAGGAGTCGCAAAACAAAAGCCCCCCGGCATGAGCCGGGGGGCTTTTTCTGGTGTCCTTGCCGGCCGTGGCTCCCTACCGAGTACTAGGCCGCGAAGCCCTCGCGAATCGCCCCGGCCGTTCGCAACCTTCCGACAACGCCCAGCCGGAAGATGGGACTGCAAGTCGCGGCGCGCAAACGAGATGGCCTGAATGACGCCACCAGCGTGCGCTGAGGCGGCAGTTCACGGATTCCTCAGAGGTGTAGTGTTCTTCACGAGAGGCAGTTGGCGCGCGTGCCAGGCCTCGTCGGAGCCGTCGTACAGCTTCACAGGGACGCCGAGCAGGCGGGACACGAAGTAGGTTCCGCTCGCCCGGTACCCCACGCGGCAATAGGCGATGACCGTGTCCCCGGGTGCGGCGCGTTCGCGCCACAGACGTTCGAGCGTCGCGCGGTCTTTCGGGGAGAACTCCGCCGGGTCCCGGAACATCTCCTGCCATTCGAGGCGGCGCGCCCCCTCGATGTGGCCCCCCGCTCCATCCGTGCCGTCATACTCGGCGGCCGTTCTTGTATCGATGAGCGCGATGCCCGGACGAGTCTTGTTGGAAAGCACCCAGTCGGTCGTCACGACGATCTCCGGGTGAGTTCCGCTCTCCGTCAGCGTCCCGCGATGTGGCGCCTTGACCGGCTCGGCCGTCGATCGCCCTTCGGCTTGCCACTTGGTGACGCCGCCATCGAGTCCGGACGCGCGGGCGAACCCGATGAAATCGAGCGTAAAGATCGCACGGGTCACGACCAGGGGCGGACCGGTGAACACCACGTGGCTTCGGTCCGACACGCCAAGCGACTCGAAGAGATGACGGATCAAATCGGCCGGTGGAAGTTCAGTCGAACTCTCGCCGACGTTCACCTTGAACGACGGATACGAAAGCACCCTGGCGCCCGGGATGGTAACCGCCACCCGGTCGGCGTCGCGACTGACGAGCTGGATCACGACAACCTCCGGATCGTGCAGGTGCGCGGCCAGCCAGTCGGTGCTGACGACGAGCGGTACAGGTTCTCCAAGTGAGGGTGCCGGGCCCACCACAGCGCCGGCACGCGACTCTCCGATGCGCGCCTCGACGCGACCAACACCGGTCGTGAGCACAAGTGAGCCGGCGCCTGGTCCGGTGAAGGTCAAGCGGTCACCAGCACCAGGGGCGCCCTGATGAGACAGCTTTCGACCGGCCATCCAGAGGGCGATGGTTCCGACGTCACTGCTCAGCCGAATCGTTCCAACGTTGTCATTGTCCAACGCTACGGTCACGTCGCCAACAGAAGTCGTAGCGCTTACTGGCCCGCCGGGCAACGTGGCGGCAAAAGCGGCTGCGCCGCCGTCAAACCACACTCCGGCCGACACGCCGGTGACATGAGCAGCACCGCTCTTCATTGCAATGTCGACGGCAAAGCGCCTCGGCACCGTTACCTCCCACTTCACCAGACACCGGCCGCCGACTCCGGTCGATTCGAGCTGGACATCACCGCCTTCGACCCGCGACCGAATGACAAATCCAGCGCGGTCCCGATCGGAGCAGCCTCGGGCCAACAGCCCGGTCTCGAGCGTCGCGCTGGTCGTCACGCGATTCTCGTCACCACCCCGAATCGAGACGTTCGCGTGCACCGCCACCACGCGAATCCTCGCCAGATCACTCGCGTCGATCCCCATTTGTTGCGCCTCCTGTGCCGCCAAGGGCGCGCCGCCAAAGCCCGGCAAGCCGGCGAGCAGCAGCCCGCAAACCGCTGAATGAACGAGACCGCGCGTGCAGAACGACATCAGAGTACCTCCTCTTGGCTCGATAAAAGGTCAGCCACCGAAGGTGGCCAGATTGCTGATCGCGAGAAACCAGGTGATGACGAGCCCGGCCGCCGCGCCGAGCAAGAACAGGGTGCGCCGCTTCTTCGACTCGTTGGAGCGCGCGGCCAGGACGACTCCGGCAGCCGCCTGGGCGACACCAACGACAGCGGTCAAGGCGGCCAGAATGAGGCAGGCACGATACGCCGGCGTCGGCCCGGTCAGCAGCGTCGGCAGACCGCGGACCATCAACAGCGCGGTCGCAAGCATCCCGACCTGAATCAACGGAAACGCAATCATGATCGCGCTTGCCCAATGCGGACTCGCCGTCCTCAGCCGCACCGCGCGACCCGCGTGCACCGAGGCGAATGCAGCGGCGAGCGCCAGCAGGACGGCGATCGCGACGGCCGTCATCTGGAACATCGCGGCCTCGTGCCATGAGACGCGCTCAAATGATACGGGCTGTCCCTGGAGAATCGAGAACAGGTGCGTCGCTCGGCCGTCGGCGCCGGCGCGAAAGCCCATACGGCGGCCAGATTCGTGCGCGAACGAAGTCTCGCCATGTCGCTTCCACCCACCGCCGAGTTGCGGGCCACTCACGGCAATCCCATCCGGCGTCCGCTTTACGACCAGTTGCGCCGCCAGACCGAGCACCTTTTCCACGGAGCCGAGCGAGGAGCGGGTCCAACGGTAGGTGCCGTCAACGATCAGGGACTGGCCAGGAGGTTCCGCCGCTACAGGTTGTGCCCGCGCCGCCGAATCACTCCAGAATGCCTTCACGAGATCGGGGAGCAGCCAGTCCCACAGCAGCGGCTCCTGCCGATTCACCGCGATGAAGATCGCAACATCAACCGCAGGAAGGATCGCGATGACGGCCGAGTGTCGTGGCGCGGCGCCACCTTTCATCCACACGGTGCGCCCGCTCATCGGGACGCCGCTGAGACCGTATCCCATCGGTGGCAGATCCGGATGGTAGCGCAGCATCGGACCAACGAGCCGGCGCGTGATGCGGGACGCGGCCGAGGTGGAGTCGGGCGAGCGGAGCCCCGTCAGCACCCAACGAAGAAATCCGTTCATGTCCCCGGCGGTCGTGCCGACATTTCCGGCCGGATACGCCCGGGTTGAGCGCGGAATCTCGCGCACTCCGTCGGAACGGTATTCCAGCGCCAACTCGGGCGCAGCGAGGTCCGACGGACTGAGCACGTACCGGGTGTGCAACATGCCGAGCGGCCGAAAGACCTCTTCCGCCATGTATTGGTCGAACGGACGACTGGACACTCGCTCGATAGCAAGTCCCGCGAGCGCGTAGCCCTGATTCGAGTAGCCTGGAATGTCGCCAGCCGGCCGCGAACGCATGGGCAACGACGTTGCAACGAACTCCGCGAGCGGCATCGCCGTCGCACCGGACGGATTCACGTAGCCGATTAGTTGTTCGTCGAAGCCGGCCGTGTGCGTGAGGAGTTGATGAAGCGTGACAGGCGTGGTGATGTCCCGACGGCCGAGAATGTCGGGGAAGAGCGGTCGCAGGTCCTGCTGGAGGCCGATTCGTCCCGCATCGACGAGCTGCAAGGCGGCGATCGCGGTAAACACCTTGCCCACGCTTGCCACGCGGAACACGGTGCTGCTGTCAACCACATGATGATGCTCGACGTCCGCCAATCCGAATACCTGACTCACCACCGTGCGATCATGGTGGACGACCTCCACCACCGCACCGGGAACGTCAAGACGTTTCATGAGGCGGGGAACTTCGGCCCGGAGCCATGCGGCTATCGCCGCGTCGCGATCACCGGGCTGACCGGACTGCGCGAGGAGCGGCGTTCGCACCACACCGAGGAGCAGGCCACAGACGGCAACCGTCTGCACCGCGCACCAACACTGGCGGCGGCTCATGTCGTCAGCCCAGCCCGACGCGACCGTCGTGGAAGCGGTTGCGTGAGATACGCCACACACACGTGCGCCGCCTCTCGCACGGCGTCTTTTTGGCTGCGCGAGAGTCGCGAGACCGGCTCGCCATAGAGCACGAGTTCGCGAACGACCGCCGACGACGCCAGTATGGCAAAGTCGACGGCACGGACGGGATCCGGATGCCGGATTTCCGCGCGGTGCTCCAACAGCCTGTCGCGAAGCAGCCGGTGCACGCCGACGTTGAAGTTCGCCGTCAGCGCACGAAGATCGGCGTGCGTTTCGAGACGCGTCAGGAGGGACAGCGGGCGCAACACCGCCCGGTGCCTGACAAACAGGTCGGCCGTCACATGGAAATACCGCTCCGCCACGGCGTGCATCGAGAACCGAGCGCCGCCCCCGGGAGTCAACGCCACGCGCACACGGTCGTGCAACTCCGGCGTCAGCTCGCGCGTGAGGTGCGCCAGCACGTGCTCCTTGCTGCGGAAACGCGTGTAGAAGACGCCGACGGAGACGCGAGCGCGAGCAGCGATGTCGGCAATCGACACCTGCTCGAACCCGCGCGCCTCAAGCAGGGCGCGACTCGCCGACGAGATACGGGCGAGCATCTGTCGCGACCGTTCCTGCCGCGGCGGCTCCGCCACGTCGGGAAGCGGCGCGGGAGCCGCGACACGCGCACGGCGTGGGCGCACACGGCGTGCCGTCATGGTGACAGGCATAATCTGAACATGATTCAGATTATGCTCACGTGCATCCTACGTCAACCGGTCCACCGAGCAACGCCGTGCAAGCGGCGACTGGACGCGATGTCATCGTGCGGCTCGCACGCCCGTGCGGATCACTGACGGGCACTGGTCGCGGGACACCTGGCACGGACAGGCTGCGACTGTCTCCGGATTGACCGGTCAGGGCGCAGAGCAACGGTTCCAAGCGCGGTCCAGGCACATCTATGATGGTAGATGCAGCCGCCGGCCGACTCCTGCTCTTTAACCACGGCGACAGACTCCGTGTTGTAGGCCGCCGTGGCGCTGCCTACGGAAGTGCGCTCCATATCTGTCGCGTCACGCGCCAATGGCCGGCGGCGTCGCGTGAGTAGAGGATGAAGTCGGTCGACCGGCTCGCCTGCGCCTGGGGCTGTTGGCCCTTCCTGGCGTAACTCCACCCGAGCGTTCCGCTGCCGCGCACGAAAGCGAATCCGCCGCCCCCGCCTACCTCGGCGATCGTGCGCACGAAGGACGTAATCCGGGTATGCGTTCCGTCCGTCGGCCACCAGAACCCACGAATCGCGGCGAGGCCCGTGACCGGCGGCACCCCGGGCGGCAGCAACGTCGCGTCCGGCGCGAACACACTGAGCACCGTCGCCGTGTCGTCCCGGAGCCAACCGCTCACGAACGTCGAGTCGAGCGCGAGAATCGCCGCGCGGTCGGCATCCGAAAGCGGCACGCTCGTCGGCCGCCGGCCCTGTTCGCCCTTCCGGCGCACATACATCAGGTCATACGCCATCGCCCACGTCTTGCCACCGTCAGCGGACTGTTCGGAGTACTGCCGCACCGAATCCGCACTGATATGAAAAAAGGTGAGCTTCGTGGGCACACGCCCCAGCTGCCCGTTGGGCGTCGGCGTGTCCCCGATGTACAACATATTGCCGTCCTTGATCTCACCACGGTAATCGTGCTGGCCGCCCGAGTTGTCCACCCAGGTCTGCCGCCACTTCCCGATGGATCGGTCGAACAGGTTGAAACTCTGCCCCTCGGATCCGCTGGGCGCGACCCAGTGCTCCGTCACCACGCAGCCGTTGTCGTCAATTGTTACCGTGTTTCGCGCGGCGGGCCCTACGGGCGGAGCACCGGTCGTGCGGACGTCCCAGTCGCCTACCCAGAAGTCGAACTCGCGGGCACGCGCATCATGCATGCAAGGTCGCGCAACGGCGTCGAACGCGTCGAGGACCGTTTGCCACTGGCGGTGCGTCGTGAGCGACGCGAAATGCGGGTCGGAAGCGATCGCTGATGCGGTAAGCGGCGCGCGCCCGGCGGCGGCCCGCATCAACTCGGCGATGGCCGCATCACTCTTGTGCTGTTCGGCCAGAGCTTGCGCGAGCCGGTACGCGGCGTTTGCAGGTGGCATCCCCAGTCGCTCCCCCTCGCGGAGGTTCGTTTCGCCCTCGGCGAACTTTCCAAGGCCCACGAGTGACACACCAACCCGGAAACGCGAGAGAGCGTGCGCGGGGTATTGCTTCGATAGCGCGGTGTACGCATCGAGCGCGCCCGTCCAGTCGCTCGTGGCAAAGAGCGCATTGGCCCGCTGCAGGGCATCGGCAGGGGGCTGGGCTGGTTGTGACTGTGGGGCCGACTGCGCGATGACACCTTTCGCGACCAGGATGAGTAGTAACAGCATGAGATTTCGAGCCAAATGACGCATACCGCGAACCCCGGTCGAGTGGTTGCAGGGCAAACAAGCGACCAACGGGCGCCTGCGCTTCCACGCCATTGCTCAAATGGTTCACGTACTGAATCGGTTGATTCCGTCCTGTTTCAGGGGACGGTCACGTCGATCGGCGCTTTCCGGTGCCCAGTGGGGCACCCCGTATTCCGCGATTCGGGACCTATCGAACAGTGCATTGTCGTCTTTCCGCGGACGAGCGTCTGGATCCGGCACGAGGGGTCGCGGCCGTTCGTGGCCGACCCGAACATCATCACCATCTACAATCGCGCGCAGCGCTATGAGCGCGCCCCCCTCTCACCCGACGGCGATCGCTGCGACTGGTTCGCGATCTCCGACCAGACCGCGCGCGACATTGTGGGCGCATTCGATCCGGGCGCGGCACAGCAGGACCGCGGACCCTTCCGGTTTCAGCGCGTACCGAGTACGCCGAGCCTGTATCTGGCGCAGCGGCGCCTCATGCAAGGTGCTGCGACGGGCGTGACCGACGCGCTCGAGACGGAAGAGGCGGTGGTCGATCTCGTGGCTCGCGTGCTGGCGCTGGCGTACCAGCGCGTGCCGCAGCCGCTCGGGTGTGGTACGGCTGCGCGGCGCCGACGGCAGGACCTCGTCGAGCTCGCCAAGGCCGAACTCGTTCGGACGGTTACGGTCAACCGGTCGGTGGCCGACCTTGCGCGAACCGTCGACACTTCCGTGTTCCACCTCTGCAGGATCTTCCGCGCCTACACCGGGCGCACCATGCACGAATACCGCTCGGAGCTGCGCGTGCGATTCGCGCTGGAATTACTGTCCGGTGCGGCTACGCGCACTTCGCTGTCGGACGTCGCACACCGCCTCGGTTTTACCAGCCACTCGCACTTCGTGCGGCTCTGCCAGCGCAAGTTCGGCGCGCCACCGAGAGTTGTCAGGGAGCAACTGCGCGTGGCGGTGTAGGGTCGGTCCCGGGAAGCGGCGCCGGTCGAATGCCGTCGGTTTCGAACCCGTGATGTGAAGTGCGCGAGACCTACGGCGTGAGGTATGCCCAGACGTTCGCGTGGCGCGGCAAGTTGGCCCGGTTGTAGAGGAATACCTGCAGATACGGTCCCATCACCGGTGAGCGCACGCTGTAGCTACTGATTCCCTGTTCGCCGTGCCAGGAACCGGCGCCGGAGATCTCGATGAAGTTGGTGTGTTGTGGCGACGTGACGCTGGTTTCGAGATCAACGTACCGCCGCGAGGCCATCGTCCCGACGGAATCGAAGGCGAACATGAAGCCCAGGTCCACGGGTGGCTCATCGCCGGCCGCCTGCGAGAATTGGACGTGAATGTTGACGTGGCCGTAGCCTTCGATCTTCTGATATTGGCCGAAGCTCATCCCCATGTTTGGTTCCAGCAACTGGTCTGTCAGGAACCGGATCACTTTGTATGGTTCGAGCGGTGGCGGCGGTGGTGGTGGCGGTGGTGGCGAACAGGCAGCGATCAACAACAACAGGACCAAGAAGCTGGTCACGAATCGCCTCGGCACAGGCGGAAAACACCACCGCGGGAATCGTCGCATGCCTGATCCTATGGTTGTCTCGCGCTCGTGTAACGCCCAAAAGCCCCATTCACGGGTTCGCTACGGAGCCGCCGGGGTGTCGAAGGAGTAGCCTACGAATCCTTTTGAGCGTACGAATCCCATCGACTCGTACAGCGCCCGCGCCGTTCGGTTGCCAACCTGCGTCGCGAGGTCCACGCGTGCTGCGCCGCTTCGCCTGGCTTCGGTCACCACACGCTCGATCAGCCCGCGTCCGGTGCCACGGCTGCGTGCCCACTCGTGAACGTACAGGTCGTTGAGCACCCAGACGCGCGCCAGCGACAGTGTGGAAACCGTTTCATACACCTGAACGAAACCCGCGAGCGGGACGTCAGCACCACGCCGGTTTGACGCAACCCATGTGCGCAACGGGCGGTCACGCAACCGCTCGCCAACGAACCGAGCGATCTGTGCGCGCGAATGCGCGAGCCGGTAGAAGCGGCAGTACTCGATGAACAGCCCGGCGAGCGCTGCGTGGTCGGTTTTCCGTGCCAATCGAATGGCGCTCATTGTCGTGACGGTCGAAAGCCATACATGGGGGAGGCACGTCCGGGAGTGTCGACCCCCACCTTGCATCGAGCACTCGCCGGACGGCCATGCATCAAGAATGATTGGGCTGGGTGCGACCAGCGGCTACTCCGCGATTGCTCGACCCGTCAACGCTGGCTGATCTTCACGCCATACCCGCCGTTGTCCCACCGGAACATCAGCTTGTCACCGACCATGGAGAGGGTGAACCGCTCTTCGACTGCCGGCAACCCCATGTGCGCTTCCACGGGAATGCGTACCAAGTCCTGCTCCGCGTTGTACTGCGTTCCCCACTGTTTCGTTTCCTTGTTGACGATGAGCAGCGATTGACCCTTCGTCGGCAGCAGCCAGAGTGTGTACGTTCCGGCCGGTACCGCGCTGCCGCCGATGTCCAAGTTTTTGTCGGTCGTGAACATCGTCGCGGCGTTTGCGCCAAAGCGCCACACCTCACCCCATGGCACCAGGCCGCCCCAAATCTGGCGGTCGCGCTTGCCCGGACGACTGTAGACGATCTGAATGTTCGCGGCGCCGATGGTGGCCTTGAGCGTGTCGGTCGGCGACATGATGCCCGGCGCCCGACCCGCCGCCGCCTTCGCAGCCCACCCGCTCGCGATTGCCACGACATCCAGATCCTTGACCGGCGTGATGACAAACTTCCATGTGCTCTTCGAGCCGTCGCCGCGGGTGATGCGTCCGGCGCGATCGATACGGTACCCGTTGTAGTACGCCCCCGTCGTGGAAATCACGGACGTTTCAACTTCAGCAGAATCGTTGCCAATGAACCGGACTTTTACCGGCACTGGCGTGGTCTGGCCGGAAGCAGAAGTGTAGGCGTTGTACCTCCCCGCTCCCTCCCTCTTCGCCTGTTGGATGCCGAGCTGTATTAACAGTTGTGAATACAGCAAGATTGGAAGCGTCCCTTTCGGCGCCGCGTTGCGGTAGGCAGCAAGTGGCACCGTAGTCTCGCGGATCACGCTGTCACCGGTAAACCGCATCCGCTGTCCAATGCTTGCACCAGGCAGCCGCGTTCCGTCCGCCAGGTACGGCGCCACTTCATACGTAGCGACCGTACCGTCGTCGTTCATTGTGATGACATACCTGGTGACCACAGGACTTGGCGCACCTGGCCGCGCGGCAAAGTGGTTTACCAGTGTGCCCTCGATCTTGTTGCCTGTCTGGACGTATCGCTCAACAAAAGCCGTGTCCTTCCCAAGCATGCTGACAAAACCACCGGTCTGCGCCTGTGTGTTGATCGGAAGCATTACGGCGAGGATTGCTGCGGGGACGAACGAGATACCTGGCATTGAAGTTCCGAATATTGGGAGTAGTGAGCTGCTACGGGCGTTTGTCCTGTTGCATCCGCACAAGCCGCATCGTTGCTGCGGCGATGATCTTCACGCTTGTGGAGTCGAGTGCCACGGTCGTGTGTGTCACGCCCGGAACAACAATCGGCCCGCGGGCGTGCGTCGTCCCCTGGAGCAGCACGCGAATGCTGTCGAGTGTGCGGGCATGCCAGGCGGCCACATCGGCCGCGGTTTCGTTGCCCTGTGGACCTCTCGTGTCGGCCGAATAGACCACCGTCATCGGGACGTCGCCGAACGCGCGCGCTTCGCGCGCTTCGACCGCCGACTTGGGAAGGAAGACGAGCGTGCAGAGCGTGGCGCTCATCGTGCGGGCTCTCGACATTCCCGCTCGATACTGGTCGGCCTCGTCTTCCGACAACGACTTGCTGCCCGCACGCGCCAGTTGCGCCGCGAGGCGCGCGACTCCCACGTAGGCAGCGCCCGCCGCCACTCCGCTCCGCCACCCACATCCCGCTATCCGTTGTGCGTCTTCGTCGGTGCCCTTGTAGCCGTCGACCCAATCGGCCGGAACGCCGGGGTCGACGAGAACGGCCCCCGCGAGATCACCCGGAAACGTCGCTGCGTAGTAGATCGCAATGTTGGCGCCCAGCGAATGTCCCACGAGCACGACGGGCAGCGTCTCCCTGGACGCGAGGAGGAGCTCTCGAAGCTCGCCGGCCGACGTTGCAATGTCGAACTGGCCCGTGCCGCGTTCACTCCAGCCCAACCCGGCGCGGTCGTACGCGCATACACGCACGGAATCCGACAACGCACGCTGAAGTCGTCCGAAGAAGAACGACCACATGCCTGCACCGGCCTCGAGCACGACGGTTGGGTGCCCTTGCCCGACGCAATACAGGTGAAGGCGATGATCGTCGACGCGAACCATTGTGCCCGGAGGGGAAAACCGTTGGTCGGCGACGACGCCGCGCCATGCATTGAACCCGATGCCGGCAGCGACGAGGCCGAT
>Ga0315281_10014384_pt1 | contig 10674 bp, 9 predicted proteins | sample YL17G07_0_MG_FD_204540 | JGI IMG/M metagenome (GOLD analysis project Ga0315281, IMG submission 204540) | Sediment microbial communities from Yellowstone Lake, YNP, Wyoming, USA - YL17G07_0 | ecosystem: Environmental > Aquatic > Freshwater > Lake > Sediment | place: USA: Wyoming | collected... | reverse complement strand
CAACGTTGCCGAGAGAATGCCGAGTCTCGCACTCGTCCTTGCACTCGTTCTTGCACTCGTCCTTGCACTCGTCCTTGCACTCGAAATCATTTGACGCCTGGATCAAAGGGTGGTCCCTCAACCAAAATCATCTGCGTGGATGCGCTCTTCTGACGCACTGCCTTGGCGGGTGCGTATTCCGGCGAGTTCCACCATGCGCGCGCTTTGTCTGCAGTGGGGAATTCCAGGATCACGAACCGCTTGGGGTCCCACGAGCCTTCCAGTGTCGTGCACTTGGCGCCGCGCACGAGATACGTGCCGCCGTACGCGGCGATGCCGGCGGGCGCCAAGCCCTTGTAGGTCTCGTAGGTCGCTGGGTCGTGTACGTTTACCTCAACCACCACATAGGCGCGCATCAGGCGAACCGCTTGAGCGCCCGCTCATGTGCCTTGCGCGCTTCTTCCTCGCGGTTGCGCGGCGGCGCATTGATCTGGAGCGAGTGGATCAGCCGGTTCGCGGACGCTGTCACTTCCGCCACGGCTCGAGTGAACGCCGCTTCGTTTGCCTTCGACGGCCTGGTGGACCCACTCAGCTTGCGCACGAACTGCAATGCCGACGCCTGGATCTCACCGTCAGTGGCGGGCGGCTCGAAATTCGCGAGTGTCTTGATATTGCGGCACATGTCTGCCTCCCGGATATCGTCTCGTTGATGTGGCTATGGGCTGGTACTGGACACCGCCGCGGTTGTTTTCGCATTACGGTCCGGCGGTTCGACTCCCAGCAGGTGGTGTACGAAGAAATCGTTGCGCTTGCGGTCACCGTACGGACCGCCGTTCGTGTGGCCCGCGCCCGGGATTACCAGCAAGTCGAACATCTTGTTCGCCTTGATGAGCGCGTTCGCCACCTGCATGGTCGACGACGGATCCACGTTCTTGTCCATCTCGCCGACCACGAGCATCAGTCTGCCCTCGAGCCTGGCCGCGTTGTCCACGTTGGACGACGCCGAGTAGTGTGGCCCCAAGACGCCCATCCACTGCTCGTTCCACCAGATCTTGTCCATCCGGTTGTCGTGACACCCGGCCGCGGACACCGCCACCTTGTAGAACTCCGGATGAAAGAGCAGGGCGCCCATCGAATTCTGTCCGCCCGCTGACGTTCCGTAGATCCCCACGCGCGAGATGTCGTAGGACGGGTATTTCGCCGCCGCGGCCCTGTGCCACAGGATGCGATCCGGGAAACCCGCGTCTCCGAGATTCCTCCACGCCACGTCGTGGAACGCCTTGGATCGGTTCGACGTCCCCAGGCCGTCGATCTGCACCACGATGAACCCCAACTCGGCGAGCGCTTGCATGCCCAACTGCGGGCTGAACGTCTTGGGCACGAACGATCCCTGCGGGCCGGCGTAGATGTTTTCGATCACCGGATAGCGTTTCGTCGAATCAAAGTTCGCAGGACGAATGATGACGCCCCAGATGTCAGTCTTGCCGTCGCGCCCTTTGGCGACGAACACCTCCGGCGGTTTCCACCCGATGGCGCGCAGTGCTGAGTCGTCGCCCTTCTCGATCTCAGAGACGACCTTGCGATCCGAGGTGCGCCGCAACTGCGACACCGCCGGCAAGTCCACACGTGACCACGTGTCCACGTAGAACTGCATGTCCTGCGAGAAGTTGAAGCTGTGCGTGCCCTCCGCTTCCGTGAGCGCCGTCAGCCCGGAACCGTCGATGTTTATCCTATAGTAGTGGACGAAGTACGGGTCCTTGCCGGCGTACATGCCGCTGGCCGAGAAATAGATCTGCCGCGCTGCGGTATCCACCTTCTCCACGTCGCGTACGAGCCACTGGCCCTTGGTGATCTGGTTCTTCACACGGCCTGTGACGCCATCGTACAAATACAAGTGGTTCCACCCGTCGCGCTCCGACATCCAGATCGTCTCGCGGCCGTCGGCGAGGTCGAAGCGGTATTTCTTCGCTGAGTACTCGAAAAACGTGGGGCTCTGCTCGTCGATCACGGCGCGGGTTTTGCCCGTCGCCGCGTCGATCTCGATCACGCGAAAGACCTGGTGCCCGCGCTGGTTGTACTCGAACGTCACCGCGCGTCCGTCCTTGCGCCACTCCAGGGCGTTCATGTCGTACGCGTTGGGGAACAGCGCATTGTCGACGACCACCTGTTTGCGTTCGCCGACATCAAACAGCACCGGCTGCTCCACATCGAGCACGTCGCCGGGCTTGTTGTACAACATCGTGGAGTTCTTCGGCTGGAGCTGGTCTTCCGGCGACGACTCGACGTAATGCACTTCGCGCCGGAAACCGGGCTTCACGCGATACGCGGCAAGCTTTTTCGAGTCGGGCGACCACACGATCGATTGCTGCGAATACGCATCGTTCTCGGTGCCCTCGGCGCTGAGCATGACGCCCTCGCTGCGACGCGACACGTCGGTGGGCCGAACGAAGATGTTGAAGTTGCGGACGAGGGCTTCCCACTTGCCGTCCGGCGACGCGTGCGGCCGCTCGTCTGGCGCTCCCAACGTGCCGAACAGTCCGCCGCCCTGGCGCAAGAACCCGCCGCGTCGCGCCGTGTCGCGCTCGGCGAGGGTGCACGTGTACGTGGAGGTAGCGCAACGCCAGCGCGTGCTGTCCACCGTGAAGTCCACGGTGTCGACCGCCGAGAACGTCATGGCGGCCGGCAGTGTGGTGGGCGTGAACGGGCGCTTCACGCTGACCGAGAGAGAAGTGGCCAGCCGCTGAGCGTCGAACGCCAGTCTCTTGTCGAGCGTCTTCGCGTTCACCTGCACAACATCCGTGCCGGTCTTGGTCGACCGTCGGTACCAGAACGTGTTCGTGCTGTCGATCCACGTGGCCGACGTTGGAGCGCCGACCACCAGCCCTTCGACACGGCGACGCAGGCCTTCAGATCGCGCGTAGTCCGCGGCGGTACCCTGGGCGGCGGCTGTCGACGCGTGCGCAGACAACGCCATGAGCGTGAATGCGAGGATTGGGCATCGTGCGGTCATTTGTGTGTCTCCCGAGAAGCAAGAGCGAGCGCGCCTACTGGCCCGGGTGATACTCGCGCTCGGTGTGGCCGGCCAGCTGGGACCGGTAGTAGTACACCGTGCGGAAGTCGCCCGTGGCGTAGCGTGAGGCCTGGTCGTTGAAATGCCTCGAGACTGGATTGCCGCTCTCGCCGCCGGCGGTCACTGCCCGCGCGCGCACGCTGTCTTTCCCGAACTCCACCACGGCCACGAAGCTGTTGCCGCTCGTGCCGTACCACTTCCTGGTGTTCGGGTATTGTCGGGCGCCGAATGAGGCCAGCGAGCCCCAGCGGGCCGACGTGAACATCACCGGTATGCTGGGCAGTGTGTCGTTGAACGTGGCGACGATCTCGTTCTTCACGCGCTGGAACCGGTTGATGTCGCCCCACGGCGTCTGCCACGTGCCGAAATCGGCAGTGAGCTTGTCGGACGCGGAGGCGAGCGTCCTGAGACGTTGTTCGTCTGTCGGGCCTGGAGACATCCCAGCGTCGGCCGCCTGGCGCGCCCTGCCGGCTGCCTCGCGCCCCACGACGCGAAACAGCTCGTCACCCCAGAACACCGCGAGTGACGTGGGCACGGATGTTGCGCCCCAGCGGAAATCCCAGGCGCGGAGAAGCGTGATCTGCTCCGCGAGCTTCGCCTTGAGCGGGTTGGCCGCGTCCGCATCGTCCCAAGCCTTTACCAGGGCCGGAATCAACTCCTCGAACGCCGGCTGGTAGCTGTCGAACGCCGCGGTGAGGAGCCCGTCACGCGTGAAGTCCTTCCGGTCCTTGAGCAGGCGGATCGCGTGCAACCCGCGCGGATTCTCGCTGCCGGATTCCACGTAGGCAGGGAAGTTCGCCTTGTTCGGGCTGCTCGGTCCCGCCGACGTCCACGGCCAGTTGTTGGAGTTGTACACCCAGCCGCTCGCCGGATTGATCACGTTGGGCGATTCGTCAACGGACAGCACGCCGCTGTACGCGGTGGCCGGGTCGCCGCCGTCCACCGGCTTGGTCCAGTCGAACCTGGGATCGCGCTTGGGGATGTAGTTGGCGTGGAAGTACGCCACGTTGCCGCTGTTGTCCGCAAACAGCGTGTTGTTGGACGAGTTCGAGTGCGTGTCGAGAATCTTCCGGAACTCGGCGATGTTCCTGCTCTTCGTGCGCCCGTACGATTGCATCAGCGCCTGCACGGGAATGTCCATGAGTGCCACGGTGATCCACTTGCCGTCTGCCTCGCGGACCACGGGGCCTCGGTGCGTGCGGTAAACGGTGAATTCTTTCGTCGCCATTCCGGACTGGGTCTTGTATGGAACCACAACCGTTGACGCGATGACGGGTCTATCCTCGTTGCCGTACTTGTAATACAACCGGCCCGCTTTGCTGGTAATCGTCTCAGCAAACTCATCAATGTTGTCGACACCACTGGATGTGTGCATCCACCCCGCCTTGTCGCTGAAGCCCTGATAGATGAAGAACTGGCCCCACGTGGCTGCGCCGTACACGTTGAGCCCTTCCTCGCTCACCATCTGGAGCTCGGAGCGGAAGTAGAACGATGTGTGCGGATTGATGAGGAGCAGGGAGTTCCCGTTCACGGTGTTGGACGGCGCGATCGCGATGCCGTTGGAGCCGCGTGGTTCGAGGTCCTCGTTGCGCGGTTCTTCCAGTTCTTTGGCTGCGGGCACGTCCTTGCCGTAGAACGCACGCAGGCGGGGGATCGAGATGCTCTCGATGTCGATGCCAATGCTGCCCTCGCTGAACGACAGCGCCATCCATGGCTCGAAGCGAGTGATCACGCGCGGCTTCACCGCCAGGTGTTTCGCGAGATAGAAGTTGAGTCCGTCCGCCCACGCGACCATCAGCGTCTTGAGCCACTCGGGGCTTCGCGCGTACATGGCGCGCATCGAGTCCGGATTGACGTACATCTTCGCACGCAGATCGTCGTAGATGCGCGACTCACCCTCCGCCTCGGCACGCCGACCCAGCGAGGTGAGGTAGTTCGCTTCCACGCGGTTGAAGTCGTCCTCCGCCTGCGCGTAGATCATGCCGAACACCGCGTCCGCGTCCGTCTTGCCGTACACGTGCGCGATGCCCCAGTCGTCGCGGATGATCGTGATGTTCTGCGCCTGCCGTTCCCAGCGCGTGGCCTCTGCGCTCTGGGCTTGGACACAGGGTGCAGCGCAAAGTGCGGCGAGGGCGGCTAGCGCGAGCTTCTTCATATGTATGGGCTGTATGGGCACTCTTGTGAGGTGGGTGTTGAGTGGAACGTTGGGCAGGACGCCGCCGGGAGTCCAGCGCATGGCATGAACCCGTCGGCATCGTTTGCCAGACAGCCCGACTTTGCGCCCGCGGGAGTCGCGGCCCGGACGCACCCGTTTTGTCGTGCGGTTGCCGCTGGAAGCACGGGCGTGGCCGTTGTGGCCGATGAGTGGCACTCTTGGTGCTGCCGTCGCCGGACGATGGATTGACGGCGGCTCATGGCCGCGGCGGGGATTTCGGTGACGACCTCGCGGGTTGACATGACATACATTGCATAGCATATATATGCCATGAAGCGCACCACGGTCTTTCTCGACGACAGGCTCCAGACACGGCTCCGGAAACTCGCCGGGCGCCGCGGCACGAGCTTCGCTCAGCTGGTCCGCGAGGCGCTGGCGGAGTACGTCGCGCGCCCGGCTGGCTCCGCGTCACTGCCATCTGTCGCCGGAAAATTCGCCAGCGGCGCCACTGACACGTCAGAGCGCGTGGATCAGTTGCTTTGGAACGATCCGCACGCGTAGCCGTCGTCCGCAATCGTGATCGTTATCGCGGATACGGGCGCGCTGTACGCGCTGGTGGACAAGAGCGACGCGTGGCACGCGCGAGTCCTCGCGTGGTGGAGAGTGCACGGAGCGTCCGTCGTGGTGCCGTCGAGTGTCCTGCCGGAGATCTGCTACCTGCTACAGGCGCGCATCGGGGTGGACGCTGAGCACGCCTTCGTGCGCGCGTTGGCCGACGGCGAGTTCGTGCTCGAAGACCTCGTGATGGAAGACGTGGCCCACGCGGCCGCGATCATGGCGCAGTACGCGAATTTTCCGCTGGGCTTTGTGGATTCGGTGATCGTGGCGACTGCGGAGCGCTTATCCACACGCGAACTGCTCACCACCGACCGGCGGCACTTTGGCGCAGTAAGGCCAAAGCATGCGCGGGCGTTCGCGCTGCTTCCCTGAGGCTCAGGCCTTCGCGAACCGCAGCGCCACGGAGTCAATGCAGTAGCGCAGGCCCGTGGGCTTGGGGCCGTCGTCGAACAGGTCGCCCAGGTGCGCGTCGCAGCGGTGGCAGGTGACCTCGCTGTCCACGTACCCGCCGCTCGGTTTCCCGTGCGCCACATTCTCCTCGGCGATCGGCTGCCAGTAGCTGGGCCAGCCGGTGCCGGAGTTGAATTTGTGCGCGGAGCTGAAGAGCGCCGTGTCGCAGCACACGCAGCGGAAAACGCCTTTGTCATGCAGGTCCCAGTACGCGCCGGAGAAGGGGCGCTCGGTGCCGCGCTCGCGCGCGATATGGTACGCGCTCGGGGAGAGCTGTTTGCGCCACTCGGCGTCGGTCTTCACCACCTTCGGGACGCTGACCGTTCGCACGCGGGTGCCGGCATCGGAGAATTCTACAATCGTGACGTCCTCGCCAAGCCGCGGCCAGAATGCCGCGACGATCGCCGTGCCCAGAAAATCGCGACGCGTGAGTTGCATTGGACTCTTCATGCTACACCTCGTCGGCATTCGGGTTGACCTCAGGCTCGGGCGATGGCTCGTGCAGATACGTATCGTAACCTGAAACCAGTCGTGAAACGAAGAAAAGCGCGATCGCCCATCCTGACGTTGCGTCCAGTGCAAGAAGGATCACCGTGGAGAATTGCAGCGCCGCGGCGACCTGTCGGCCCTGGAGCAGTTGGCCGAGTCCCGGCACCAAGATGCTGAGGCCTGCGCGCTTCACGGCTCGTCGCCCAAACCATTGTCGGATCGTGCGGCGGGGTTGCACTTGGGGCAGGTGGGCTACGGGCGAGTCGGAGTTCACGTGTCGATCGTTGGGAGGGTCGGGCGACCCGATTGAGCACGTTCCCGCGCGCGCGCATCGCCGGCGTTGAACGTCTGCCAGAGATTGTACGCCCAGATAAGCACGCCGAGCGCGTAGAGGCTGCCGCCGGTGGCAATGAGCCACCACATGTCGGTGGCGATCGTGGGGCCGACGAGAAATCCGACCACCATTGCGGCGAGGCCGATGTTCGCGAGGTACAGATGCGCGACCGCGAGACGCTGGCTGTGCAGCGGATGCCCGAACAGCCGGGGCAGGAGCTGATACCCCACGCCAAAGACGAACATCGTGAGAAACCCGGCGACGTTCATGTGCGCGTGCGCGGGCCGGTAGATGATCCACGCCGGATGCAGGGCCATCCCCACGCCGAACAGGGTGCCGGCCACGAACCACAGCAGCGATGACCGGATGAATGCCTTGATGAACCATTCCATTATGAAGTCTCGCGCACGGGTTTTGTGGAGAAGATCACCGCGTCATGCGGCGTTTCGGTCATCGATCGAGGATGGTCAGGTACGCGCGCCACGGCCCCACGGCCTCGCGGTACTGCTTGGCCATCACGCGTGCGGCCTGCGCGATGTGGCCCAGGTCGTGCGCCACCCACGTGGACAGAAGCTGACGCAGCGTCACCGGGCCGAACTCCGGGTGCTCGCCTTGCAGCGCGAGTTGCGCTTCGGAAATCCGCCATCCTGCGAGGGTGCTCAAGTTGTCCGCACGCAGCCGCTCAAACTCGTTCAGCAGGTCGCCGAGTGATTTGCCCTGGCTGTCGCGGACCTGGGCGAAGCGGTCGTACGGCGCGAAGCGCCGGTTCGGGCTCTGCGCGAGAATGATTTGCGCGCGCGGGATCCAATCAGTGCGCTCACCGTGGATGAGATGGCCAACGATGCCGTGCGGGCTCCACGTTTCCGGGCCTTCAGTCGCGTCGGTCCACGCGGCGTCGAGTCCGGCCAGCATCGCGCGCAAGGTGCCCGGTGTTCGGGTAAGGACCGGAACGCCCTGCTTGAGATCAAACTCCATTGCTCTCCCAGGTGCGGAGGTAGGACGCGCACGCCATGCATAATAAAGAAAGCGTGCGTTCGCGGCGTGCTCAAACCGAGCGCTTGGCTCGATGACGCGGGCCTGCCACCGCCCGTATCTTGTGAAATCGCAGTTCGCGTTTTCGCCGTCCGGAGGATTCCCGAGATGACCCGCGCAGTCGCCGTCGCTTTCGTCATGGCCAGCGTCACTTCCACCGCCCTCGTGGCCCAATCCAAACCGCTCATTACGCCCAAGGACTACGGCAAGTGGGAACAACTCGGCCAGGTGCGGCTTGCACCGCGCGGGGACTGGGTGGCTGTGGGCGTGAGCCGCGTGAACGAAGAGAACGAGCTTCGCATGCGGGGTGGACCGCGCGACACAACGATCGCGGTCGCGTACGGATCGACGGCCACGTTTTCCGCCGACGGCAAGTGGGTGGCGTACGCCATCGGCGTGGCGCCCAAGGAGCGCGATCGGCTTCTCAAGGACAAGAAGACCGTGAAGAACTCGGTCGAGGCTAGAAACCTCGCCACCGGTCAGACATTCGCGGTGAAAGAGATCAGCACGTTCTCGTTCAGCCCTGATGCCCGGTTCATCGCGATGACGCGATACGCCGCCGAAGGCAAGAAGACGAGCGAAGTGCTGGTGCAGGACCTCGCCAAGGGCACCCGCCTGCCGTTCGCGAATGTTGGTGAGCAGGCCTGGGCTGATCGTGGCTCGCTGTTGGCGCTGACAATCGATACCGACGGCGGCGCGGGCAATGGCGTGCAGCTGTATGACGCGGCCACAGGTGTGGTGCGCGTGCTGGAGTCGTCCACGAACCAGTATCGCGGATTGGCGTGGCGTCCCAAGTCGACCGATCTCGCCGTGCTCGGCACGCGCGTCGACAGCGCATTCACGGACACAGCGCATGTGTTGCTTGCCTGGAGAAACGTGGCGGTTGCGCAGGGGGTAACACTCAGCCTCGATCCCGCGGCCAACGCGGCATTTCCCACCGGCATGCGGATCGCTGACTCTCGACGCCCGTCGTGGTCGGCGGACGCTCGCATCGTGTACTTCGGCCTTCGAAAACGTGAGCCCAAGTCCGCCGCGATCAAGAAGAGCGATGACAAGGTGTCCGACGTGGAAATCTGGCACACGAACGACGTGCGCATGTTTGCGGCTCAGGAGAAGCAGGAGCAGCAGGACCTGCGAAAGACGCTGCTCACGGCATGGCGCGTCGCCGACGGCAAGGTCGTGCAGATCGGTACTGACCTCGATGAGCAATCCGTGGCGCTGGAGGGCGGACGCTACGCCACTGAAATCGATCGCAAGCCGTACGCTTGGGGCTGGAAGTTCGGACGCGCCGACGAGGATGTTTATGTCGTTGACGTCACCACCGGCGAGCGGAGAAGGATTCTCGAAAAAGTGCGCCACTACTTCGGCACCAACCCGGCCGGCACCAAGCTGGCGTGGTCCGACGGCAAGGACTTCTGGATCGTCGACATCGCGACTGGTGCTCGCACCAACCTCACCGCGAACCTGACGTCCACCGGAAAGGCGGACTTCGTGGATCACGAGGACGATCACCCCAACAACGTGCCGCCGATCATCAGTCCCGCGGGTTGGGCCAGGGCCGGAGACGCGTACCTCCTCAACGACTCGTACGACGTGTGGCGTGTTGCGCTCGACGGCTCGGGCGGAACGCGTCTCACCGATGGTGCCAGGAGCGGCGTCATTCACCGCCTCATCAACTTCGCGCCATTCTCCGCGTCCGCTGAAGAGCGCGCGTTCGATCTCACCAGGCCCGTCTACCTCTCGCTGCGCGGCAAGAACAGCAAGCAGAGTGGCTACGCGCGCCGTAATCCCAACGGCTCCGTTGAGCGGCTCGTTCTCGCGGACGCTGCCCACGGCGCACTCACGCGCGCGGACAGCGCACCCGTGTTTGCCTACTCGCGCCAGCGTTACGACCAGTCTCCCTCGCTGCATCTCGGTCCCGACATCGCCAATTGCAAGGCGATCGTCGAAACCAACGCCTTCGCGAAGGACTATGCGTGGGGCAAGGTGGAGTTGTTCGACTTCAAGAGCACGATCGGCGTGCCGCTCCAGGCGCTTTTGTACTATCCCGCGAACTACGACGCCTCAAAGAAGTATCCGATGATCGTCTACACGTACGAGCTGCTCACGCAGGACTACCACCGCTATATCGCTCCACGTGAGACCGACTATTACAACACCACGGTTTTCGCACAGAACGGCTATTTCGTGCTCATGCCGGACATCGTCTTCCGACCGCGCGAGCCGGGCATCGGAACGCAGCAGTCCGTGGACGCCGCCGTGCTGGCGGTAGAGGCGCGCGGGTTGGTAGATGCCGCGCGCGTGGGGCACGTGGGCCACTCCCAGGGAGGGTACGAAGCGAATTTCCTGGGCACCCACAGCAAGTTGTTCGCCACAACGGTGGCCGGCTCGGGCATCACCGACATGATCAGCTTCGCGGGCCAACTCCACTGGAGCGCCGGCATCGCGGAGTTCGATCACTGGGAGACGGGCCAGTTCCGGATGGAAGTGGCGCCGTGGGACGACATGAAGGCGATGATCGACAATTCACCGCTCGCGACCATCGAC
>Ga0315281_10014383_pt1 | contig 10675 bp, 9 predicted proteins | sample YL17G07_0_MG_FD_204540 | JGI IMG/M metagenome (GOLD analysis project Ga0315281, IMG submission 204540) | Sediment microbial communities from Yellowstone Lake, YNP, Wyoming, USA - YL17G07_0 | ecosystem: Environmental > Aquatic > Freshwater > Lake > Sediment | place: USA: Wyoming | collected... | reverse complement strand
CGTTGCCGCTCATGAGACCAAAGTTCTTCCTTAGATATTCCTTTATGGGCGGAATCTGGGGCGGAAGGTGGATTTTCCCGGATGCAGGCCCAATGGTCCGGATACGAGAAAGGGAAAAGTCCCGAAGTTCTTCTTTCAATGTGCAAAAGGCTATCAAATGCCAACTCCCCATGTAAGAGAGGAGGTGAAGGGGCTGGATTAGTCTTTCGGTCAACTCCCGCTTATGCGGTGAATAATAGGAGATCTTCATGGCTTCGTTGTGAAAAAGAGAGTCCATGACCTGGCGGAAGATTTCCTCTTTGACCCGATAATATTCGATATTCTTGACTGATACCTTTTCTTTAATGTCGGTCAGGCTTGGCGGGGAAGCGAGGAAGCGGAAGGAAAGGAATTTTTCCAGAAGCTCGCAGAGGGAATTCTTAAGTTGGCGGTCTGGAATGGTTGCGGCGAGTCGCAATGCCAGACATAGAGCCAGAAGTTCATTCTCGTTGAACCAAATCGGCGGCAATTCATAACCATCATCCTCAAATTCGTAGCCTCTTTTATCCGGATTATAGAGAAGAGGGGCGGACAGCCTGTCACGAATGAATTCTATATCCCTCTGGGCCTGCTTCTCGGATATTTCGAACCGTTCGGAAAGCTTTCGTGCATTCGGATAATGCCCTGCCTTCATCTGCCCATGAAACCAATAATACCTCTCATAAGCAAGCTTCTTTCCCATGCCGAAACCTCCTGAAGCAATTGCTCAAGCGACGGGTGGTGGGAAGTAAACAAAAAAAGCACCACCCGCCTTTCTGCTGGAGATGGTGCTTTTCATTTTCATGTCCCTCTTAATTTTTGCCGACCCTGAAAGGTGTGGTGGTAAATTCCTTAGGGCAAAATTTCCGGCAGATCACCTCGCGAATAACCGAAATTTCTATTATTCAAAAGAAGAAAAGGATCCCGGGTCGAACTGGAGGTTATCAGAAAAGCCGTCACTCCCACGCAAGCGCGAGTCCACACATCGTCCCTGCAACAGCTGGGAACCATTGAAGAAAATCTGGACTCCAGCTTTCGCGGGAATAACGAAGGGGGGGGGAAAATGACTTTTTACGACTCCATCAATTTTCATAAGAGGGACGTTTCCGCCAGTAATCCGGCGCATTCGCGGTATTTAAAGGAGACATACTCCACAAGGTCCGTTCTCAAGTCCGGGTTTCGATCGACCAGAAGGACCCCCTCCTTGAAGATTCTCCTCAGAAAGGTGAATGGGGCCTGGTTGATGATTTGCACGTCGAACCGGTCGGCAGGGAGATTCAGCCCTTCTTTTTTGGCTAGACGGGACAATTCCGTTTTGGTATCCGAAGTGATAACAAAGGGGTTGTCCTGAGTTTCTTTTACGTAGATGGCGATATCCACATCCCGGAAGGATTCTTCCCCGATGAGCGAGCCATAGGCATAGGCGAAGACTATTCTATCATCCCCCCCTAGAACTTTTTTTATTAACTTGAGCAACGTACCCTTCATCATGATATGGCCCAGTCCGGACCGCCCTTTATTGCGCCCTTTTCTTGATCCGGCTGCCTCTAAAATACCTTAAATCAGGCCTCGAATCAAGAAATTAACCCTCCCCGCCGGTTCGGTGGGTATGCTTTACCGGCAAGGCGTATGTTATGAGGACGATCCGGCGCGCCGTCGCCGTGGTGGGCTAGTCCTGCAATTTCAACCTTTGGCCGCAGTGGGGGCAGGTTTTAGGATCCCCCGGGTAGGGCTGACCGCAATAAAAGCAGGGAATCGCGCTGGAGGGTGCGGGGGCGCGCCCCGGGACTTTGACGAGCTGCTTTCTCTTGTTCCGGTAATAAAAATAGAGGGGAAGAAAAACGATCAGGAGGAAGAATACGCCGATGGCCCAGAGGAGGCCCTGCATGAAAGTGTACCCGTGCTTCTGGGAGTCAAAGAAAACCCAGAGGGCCACGATCAGCGGAACCACGTATAAAAGGATAAAAAAGAAACCCACTCAGGATTCTCCCCAAAACACCCGTGCTCATAGCTCATAGCTTATAGCTGATAGGCCACAGACAATAGGCCCATTATTTTTTCCAATGAGCTATGAGCTACGAGCTATGAGCTATTTTTTCAGGGTGTCATACCACTCCAGATTTTTCTTGATCAGTTCCGGAATGGGCAGCTGGTAAGGACAGCGGGGCAGACAATCCCCGCATTCCGTGCAGTCCCGGGCCTTCTCCGCCACGCCCTTGACCCAGGCGACCTCATCGGGGTTCCCGAATCGCCGGATGAGGGACTTGATCCCCATCATGAGCTGGATGTTAATCCCCTGCGAGCAGGGCTGGCAGTAATCGCAGCGACGGCAGAATTGTTTGTCGAATTGTTGCCTCAGTTGCTGGATACGGGCCTGGTCCGCCTCGCTGACGGGTCGGCCTTCGGCGTAGATCTTCCAGTTCTCCCGCGCCTTCTCCACTGTCTCCGACCCCGGAATGGGGATGATGTCCGGGGTGGACAGAACATAGCGCACGGCCAGGCCGGCATCCTCGATGACCCCGCCAGAGAACGGTTTCATGCCCAAAACTCCCACATCCTTGGCCCGTGCCACGGGAAGGATCCTCCGTGCGGCGTCCGGCTCAAGAAAGCTGTAGCAGGTCATGATCACCTCAAAGCGATCTTCTTGGAGCACCTTTTCCAGGATATCCAGGCTGTGGCTGGTGAGGCCAATATGATCGATGAGCCCCTCCGCTTTGGCTTTCTTTAATCCCTCAAAGGCTCCCCCGGGTCTCATGACTTTTTCATAATCTTCCGTCTTGGAAACATTGTGCAGGTGGTAGATATGGACCTTCTTCACCCGCAGCTGACGCAGGCTCTCTTGAACGTCGTCATAGATCTTTTCCGTCCGGTTGGAGGATTTCGTGGAAAGAATGACCGAGCGGGAGGTCTTGGAGAGCGCCAATCCGATCCGCCGCTCGCTGGTCGTATAGGCCCGGGCCGTGTCTATGAGGTCCACCCCCATTTCCACCGCGGCCTGCACCACGGAAACCGCCTGTTCCTCGCTCACTCGCTGAATGGGGATTGACCCCCAGCCTAATTTCTTAACCGCAATGTTGGTTCGACCCAGTCTGACTTTTTCCATAAAATTCCTTTAACGATCAGCTTTGATGATCTCGTAAAAAGTCTCTTGGAGCGTCACCCCGGCGAAAGCCGGGGTCCAGAACATCTTGAAATAACTGGATTCCGGCTTTCGCCGGAATGACGAATTCTATGGAATTGCGACTTTTTACGAGTTCATCAGCTTTCAGCGACCCGAACTCCCCTCAACCTTTCCGTTCGGCTGGGCTCACGACGAAGCCCTCCCCTCCCGACAGGGGCTGAGGGATGAAATAAGAGAGCTGAGCGCTGACCGCTGACGGCTGAGTGCTTGTCTGTTTCTTTCTCGGATCCCACTTTTTCGGGTCCCATTTTTTCGTATCCAGCTTTCCCTGGAAGAACAGCAGGGCAAGAAGAATCAGAACACCGACCAGAATATAAATGACCGAACGCCCCAGGCCGGAAGAGGGAGCTATGGGCTTCGGAGAATGGGGGGATGGCGGGGGCTCGGCCGTCTCATAGCGGACAGATCCCGCAGGGGCGGGAGCAACGGGCCCCGGAGGAGCTTCCGGCAATTCCATCAGCACGGTTCCCTGGACGATCTGATCTTTCCGCGCCCCTTCGAGGAGGAGGCTGGCTTCCTCTCCTGCCTGAGCCGTTTCCACCAGGCGGCGGGAGACCTCAATCGCGGTTACAACCGCCCTGGCCATTTGCCCGTTTGTGCCGATGAACCCGATTTCATCGCCAACGGACACGGATCCTTTGTCCACCCTGCCGGTGACCACTACCCCCTTTCCGGGGATGGTATAGACTTTGTTGGCTATGAAACGGAATTCACGCTTTCTGTCCATGCCTTGTCCTCCGCCGACGATCTGCCCACGCTCCGAGAACAGATCCAAATAATTTTTCTCACAGAGCCCGCAACGACCGCAGAGTTAAAACTCTGCAAGTAAAAAGCCAATCAAATCCTGGTTTTGTATTTTGACAAGAATACAGGTTTTCTCTGTGGCCTCTGCGTACTCTAGCGAAGCGGGCGAGAGAAGAGCCTTGGCCTCTTGCAGAGCCCGCACCCCCGATTTTCCGTCCTACCCCTTCTCCACCGTCACACAGGTCATCGTCCGGGAAACCCCGTCCGTTCCCCGAATCTTGGAAAGGATGACCTCTCCCAGTTCATGGAGATTCTTGGCCTCGACCAGCAAGATGATATCAAAAGGCCCGGTGACGGTATGGGCTGATTTCACCTCCTTGAGCTTGGTCAGCCCCTCGAAGGCGCTCTTGGTCTTGTCCGCTTCCACCCGAATCAAAACATATGCCGAAACAGCCATGCCTCCTCCTTTCCCTATCCCATCCCCCCACCCCTCTACCCCCAAGGGGGAGAGAAGTGGGGTGATGGGGGGTTGAACGCTGATTTTCACATCGGCAAGAACAGATAGATGAGCGCGACCAGAGTGAACATAAACAAAGTAGCCAGCAGACAATATCCCATAATCGTTCTCATCTCCGTTCCGGTTGCACCCAGAAGCGGCAGAGCCCAGAAGGGTTGAATGGTATTTGTAAGTACCTCTCCGGCGGTAAAAGCCATCGCCACTCGGTTGAAAGCGACCCCCAATTTACTCGCCGCCAGGATCATGACGGGCCCCTGGACCATCCAGATCCCCCCCGATGAAGGGATAAACATGTTGATAATGCCCGCGCTTAGCATGGTAACTAAGGGATAGATGAAAGGAGTAGAGATGGCCACGAACCATTCGGCTACCACCTTGAGTAAGCCGGTGTAGGCCATGATGCCGAAGATGCCGGCATAGAATGGAAACTGCATGATAATGCCGAATGCCGCCTTGGATCCCAATTTCACGGATTCTACGAAGCGGGATAAGTTCCCGTGGGACAGCATGGCGATTCCGATGAAAATGAAGTTGAACATGTTTAAATCCACTTGGGTGAAAGACTTCCCCCGGAACCAGAGGAAAATGGCCGCGAAAGTCATGATACAGATAAGAATCCAGAGGAGGCGGCTCCAGTTGAGCTTATCAGCCAGGGCCATTTCCTTGGGTTTCTCCAGTTTAAAATGGGCTTCGGCCGCCAATTTTTCCAAAGTTTCCGGAGAAATGCTCCGGGTGCGCTCTGGGGTCGGGTGCATAAGATAGCAGATAAGCACGGCAAGAATTGGCGTCAAAATAAGACCAAAGAGGCTGGCCGTGGCATAAATCGTCTGATCGAAACCCATGGGGATCAATTTCTGGCCTATTTCCTTTTCGATGGTGGGGATGATGTCTGGAGCCCATCCCCAACCAGGGCTGTTTAGAAGCAAGGGCTCGGTGATCGACATGGACCAGGGAACGGTGGATTCCATGCCAATGTAGGCGCTGGCCACGAGCAATGGCCAGTGGACCCCTTTCACTCTCCTGGCAGCCCCAAGGCACAAAAAAATTCCTGCGACTAGCGCGAGCCCCCAGTTAATAGCGCCCAAGACTGCTCCTGCCGCAGCTACGACAGCCACGGCTTGAGCAGGTGTTTTGGCAATACCCGTGACGGAATCAATGACCTTCACCCCCACCCGAGAAATCGCCAAAGAATAACCAAAAACCAGGAGGACAACCATCTGCATGGAAAAACCTAGGTAGGCCCAGAATCCCCTGTACCAGGATTCTACGATTTTGACCGGAGAAGCGCGGACAACGATTAAGGCTAAAATGAAAACGATGAAGGTCAGCAGGATGGCAAATATGAAGGAGTCCGGCATAACCTTCTCCATGGCAAAGTGCCACCTTTCCGCAGTGTTCCGGATGAACTTTCTCATCGCTAGCTTAAACCTCCTTTCAATAGATTTAAATCAATTGGGACCCGGATGAGCACAGATTTCCAGGATTTCGAAATTAAAAAAACAGATTACAGAAATCAGAAGACATAAGCCACAATTTTTATTCATGAGCTATTTTTTCTGCGTGTATCTGCGAAAATCTGCGTCCCAAAAGGAGTCTCCTTACCGGATGATCCCCCCTTTCCTTAGATTTTCGATCCCCTGTTGGGTGTATCCCAGGACTCGCAGAATTTCCTCCGTGTGCTCACCGATTTCCGGGGCGGGGGTGCGAACCTCGCCGGGGGTTTCGGAAAATTTAATGGGAACCCCGATCTGTCTGATCCGGCCGGCCTTGGGGTGCTGGATCTCCACCAGCATCTTCCGATGAAGAACTTGGGGATCTTTGAAGGTTTCTTCCACGGAATGGACGGCGGTGACGCAGGTATCCTCTTTCATCAGGATTTCCAGCCATTCCTCCCGGGGCTTAGTGAGGAAAATGCGGGTCATTTCCTCTTTGATCTCCTGCGTCCGGGGTTCCCTCTCCTTGGGAACCCGATGTGCCCATTCCGGTTTGCCCAGGGCCCGGGAAAGGTTGGCCCAGAACTTGTCCTCCAGAGCCCCCACGGCCAGATACTTCCCATCTTTGGTCCGGTAGGTCTGATATTGGGGCAGACCGCCGGTGAGCCTCCGCTCCCCCATCCGGGGAGATTCCCCTTCGGCAAAAAAAAGCGCGGCGGCATCCGGAATCAAGGAGACGACCCCGTCCAGCATGGAGATATCCACAAATTGACCCCGGCCGGTCTTCTGCCGGGCCATGAGAGCGGCCAGAATCCCGATCACCGAGTAAAGCCCCCCAGCCACCAGGTCGGCAATCTGGATCCCGGGGAGGGCGGGTGGGCCGCCTTGGGGCCCGGTGAGGCCCAAAATTCCGCCGATCCCGATATAATTAATGTCGTGCCCGGCAAGGTCCCGGTAGGGGCCGTCCTGGCCGAATCCGGTAAGAGAGCAGTAGATCAACCGGGGATTGACCTTCTCCAGGTCTTTATAACCGACTCCCAGCCGATCCATAACTTTCGGGCGGAACTGTTCGATCAGGACGTCGGCCCCTTTCTCAACCATCTTCAAAAGGATGGATCGTCCCTCAGGTTTTTTTAGGTTGAGCGTGATGCTCTTCTTGCTTCGGTTCAGAAGAAGATGCCGCGACCCGATTTGCTGGATGTGCGGCGGATACCAGCGGGCGTAATCCCCCTGCTCGGGTTCTTCGATCTTGATGACCTCGGCCCCCAGATCTCCCAGGAGCATGGTCCCGTAGGGCCCCGGCAGGAGCCGGGTAAGATCCAGGATGGTAATTCCCTCTAATGGCCTCATAAAAAAACCCAGTGATTAGTGTCAGTGCCAGTGCCAGTGTGAGTGTATGTTCTTACCATAGTGTATCCACTAATACTCGCACTGACCACTCACACTCACACTCTTTTTAAAGCTTTACGTTTTCCTGGACGTATTTGACGATGTTCTCGGTAGAGGTTCCCGGACCGAAGACGTCCTTGACGCCTACCTTTTTCAGCGCAGGGATATCCTCCTCGGGGATGACCCCCCCTCCCAGGACGAGGAGGTCTTTCACTCCCTTTTCTTTAAGCAACTCCATTACCCGGGGGAACAAATAATCGTGTGCTCCGGACAGGATGCTCATCAGCAGAGCATCCACATCCTCCTGGACAACGGCCGCGGCGATCTTCTCCGGCGTCTGGCGCAGCCCGGTGTAAATCACTTCCATCCCGGCGTCACGCAGCGCCCGGGCGATAACCTTGGCCCCGCGGTCATGGCCGTCCAGTCCCGGCTTGGCCACCAATACCCGAATCTTCCTTTCCGCCATGTCTCCACCCCCCCCATGAAAAACCTTTTCATATTTGGACACAGATTAACACAGATAAACACAGATAAAACCCCATAGGGCATAAAAACTCTAAGAAAGAAAAAACATCCGAACAGGAGTGTCCTTCACGCCTTGAGCGCAACTGTCTTTTCATTATTCTTTATCTGTGTTCATCTGTACTACTTACCTGCAAACTCTGAAAATTTTGTTAAGCAAAAAGCATCCCCCCCACCCTAACCCTCCCCCTCGAGGGGGGAGGGGAGGGAGGGGGTGATTCCTTTTGGTTGCGGCTTCGCCGCGCTGGGTTTATCTGTGTCCCATACAGTTTTTTATGGTCCGGGTTTCCATCTGAGTTTGGGCTTCCGGTTGGCCAGGACTTCGTCCAGCCGGGAGATTTTGGTCCGGTGGGGAGCGCTGCGTACGATCTCCGGATCGGTTTCGGCTTCCTTGGCGATTTGGATCATGGATTCGATGAACTGGTCCAGCGTCTCCTTGGCCTCGCTTTCCGTGGGTTCGATCATCAGCGCCCCGTGGACCACGAGGGGGAAGTAGATCGTGGGCGGATGAAAGCCGTAATCCATGAGCCGCTTGGCGATATCCAGGGCGGTAACTCCGAACTTATTCTGCAGCTTGTCGTTGAAGACACACTCGTGCATGCAGGGAAAATCGTAGGGCAGGTGGTAGTAGCCTTTCAGCCGCGCCCGGATGTAGTTGGCATTGAGCAGGGCCAGCAAGCTGGCTTTCTTGAGTCCCTCTGGGCCCATGGAAAGAATGTAGGAATAGGCCCGGACCAGGATTCCGAAGTTTCCGTAAAAGGAGCGGATCTTGCCGATGGATTTGGGCCGGTGGTATTCGAAACGGAAGCGGTCTCCTTCTTTTACCACGGTGGGAAGGGGGAGATAATCGGCCAGGTGGGATTTCACCCCCACCGGGCCGGCGCCCGGGCCGCCTCCCCCGTGGGGGGTGGAAAAAGTTTTATGCAGGTTGAAGTGCAGGACATCCACTCCCATGTCTCCCACGCGGGCCAGGCCCAGGAGGGCGTTCAAATTGGCGCCGTCGCAGTAGATCAGGCCGCCTTTCTTATGCACAATTTCCGCGACTTCGCAGATATGGTCTTCGAAAAGCCCAAGGGTGTTGGGATTCGTAACCATGAGGGCGGCCACATCCTCGTCCATCTTCTCTTCAACAGCTTGAGGGGATAATCTTCCCCGATCATCGGACTTTACCTGGACAACCTGGTACCCGCAGAGGCTGGAGCTGGCCGGGTTGGTCCCGTGAGCTGTATCAGGAACCAGGACTTTTTTGCGGGGATTTCCCCGGTCCACCAGGCAAGCCCGGATCATGAGCATCCCGGTAAGCTCGCCCTGAGCCCCGGCGGAGGGCTGGAGAGTGACCCGGTCCATGCCACTCACTTCCCCGAGATACCGTTCTAGGTCATAGATAAGCTGAAGCTCCCCCTGGGAAATTTCCTCGGGCTGGTAGGGGTGGGCTCCAGCGAAACCCGGCAGGCGGGCCATTTCTTCGTTGACCTTGGGGTTGTACTTCATGGTGCAGGAGCCCAGGGGATAGAAACCGGAGTCCACGCCATAGTTCCATTGGGAAAGGCGGGTGAAATGGCGGACCACGTCTACCTCGCTCATCTCCGGGAATCCTTCCAGCTCTTTCCGGACGAATTTCTGCGGCCAAACCTTCGCCGGGCTCACTTTGTCCACATCCAGCCTGGGCAGAGAATAGGCCTTGCGTCCTTTGGCCCCTTTCTCGAAGATCAGGGGTTCATTCAAGACCAATCCGCTGGCCCCAAGCCAATTGTCTTTCATAAAAAACTCCTTTTAGCCACAGAGGGCGCAGAGAATGCTGAGAAAGGAATGGAATGATGGAATAATGGAATAGTGGAATAATGGGTTTCCATAATGGCAGGCTGGCAAGGTTTTTTACCCAATATTCCATCATTCCAACATTCCATTTCCTATGACCTCTGCGGTTGAAGATTTTAGCAGCTTTCCAGAGCTTGCGCTAATTGATCAATATGCTCCTTGCTGTGTTTTTCCGTCACGCAGATCAGGATTTCGTTTTTCATCTCCGGATAGAACCGTTTCAGGGGAAGGCCCCCGATGATTCCCTGATCGGAGAGCTTTTTCAGGACCTGATCCGGGTCGCCCTTCAGCCGAAGAACGAATTCATTGAAAGTGGGAGCAGAAAACCGGAGCGGAAAACTTTCCGCCAGCCTTCTCTTGGCGTACTCGCACTTGCTCAGGTTGATCTCCGCCAGCTCCCGCAGGCCTTCTTTCCCCATGATCGTCAGGTAAACAAGGACCGCCAGGGCGCACAGGGCCTGGTTGGTACAGATGTTGGAGGTGGCCTTTTCCCGACGGATGTGCTGCTCCCGGGTGGCGACCGCCAGGATGAACCCGCGGCGTCCCTCTAAATCCACCGTTTCCCCCACCAATCTTCCCGGCATGGAGCGAAGATAATTCTCTTTGCTGGCGAAGAACCCGATGTAAGGCCCGCCAAAGCTGACCGGGTTGCCGAAACTTTGCCCCTCCCCGACCACAAGGTCCGCCCCGAGTGCTCCCGGAGGCTGGAGCAGGGCCAGGGAGAGAGGCTCGGCCACAGCCACGATCAACAGGACATCATGGGCGTGGGCCAACCGGGCGATTCGCTCCACATCTTCCAGGCAGCCGAAGAAGTTGGGCTGCTGGATGACGACCGAGCTGGCCTCTTTATCCAGAGCCTTTTCGAAAGCTCCCCAATCCAGGGCTCCGTCCTTCGTAAAAGGAATGGGCACCAGTTCCAGCCCCAGGGGATGGGTGTAGGTCTGGGTGACGGTCCGGTATTCGGGGTGAAGAGAGCGGGCGAGGAGGCATTTCTTCCGACCCTTGATTCGCTGGGCCATCAGGACGGCCTCGGCCACCGCCGAAGCGCCGTCA
>Ga0315281_10014382_pt1 | contig 10675 bp, 8 predicted proteins | sample YL17G07_0_MG_FD_204540 | JGI IMG/M metagenome (GOLD analysis project Ga0315281, IMG submission 204540) | Sediment microbial communities from Yellowstone Lake, YNP, Wyoming, USA - YL17G07_0 | ecosystem: Environmental > Aquatic > Freshwater > Lake > Sediment | place: USA: Wyoming | collected... | reverse complement strand
CCCGGCTCTCCTTCGAGCAGGATCAGCCGCGTCGACGCGGAGGAACCGGGCGAGAGCTCCGCCGCGAGCCATAGAAGCTCGCGCCCCCGCCCCTCCATCGGCTCGGCCACGGACAGGAGGCGCGACGAGCGCCGGCGATCGGTGAGGGCGAAAACCGGCAGAGGTTCCGACTTTCCCTTGAATCGCCTCTCGCCGAGCGCCTCGAATCCGAACCCCTCCCCGGCTTTCCGGCGAAAATCCTCGCTCGCGCAAATCTGATCGGGCTCGGCCCCCTGCATGAGACGCGCCGCGAAATTCACGACGTCTCCCATGATTGTGTAATCCCATCGCCCGGCGCCGCCGACGATCCCGGCGAAGACGCGTCCGCTCGACATTCCGACTCGAACGGTGAGGCCGGAGAAATTTCGTCGCACGACCTGTCGAAGCTCGAATGCCCACTGGGCCGCCCGGTTTTCCTTCTGCTCGACGGCCCTCGGCGCGCCGAACAGCAGAAGGGCCGTCGACCCTTTGTCTCCCATGCTGATCCGGTTGAGTCGCCCCTCGTACTGCGCCGTCAGGGTCATCAGGACCCGAAAAAACTCGTCGAGGCGGCGAAGGTCGAGAGTCTCGCGACTGTAGGAAAAGCCGGTGAATTGGAGAAAGACCGGCACCGTATCCTGGAGCGCTCCGACGTAGCGTTCGAATCCGCCGGAAATCAAATCAGCGACTTCTGCGATGAGCCAGGGGCGGGCATCGCTCTCGCGTCCCGGGACCGGCGTCTCGGGCGGACGCTCGGATTCCGGAATCGAAAAAATGCGAAAAAATCCCGGCGATACTTCTTCGGAGTCGATCCCCGGGATGAGCGGAACCCCGCGTGGCGCCGCGAGGATCACATCCCCGGCGTTCGCGTGATGCTCCGCATCGCTCGTCGCGTCGACGGGTGCGCCCGCAAAAGCATAGTCGCAACGAAGAGTGGGATCGCCGAGCCCGGCGAGAAGAACTTCTCCCCGGGCCACTCCGATCTTCATCTTGAGAGTGAATCGTTTGACCGGTGTCTTGATTTTCTCGAACGCCGGCATTTTCGCCTGCATTCGCGCCGCTGCTCCCAGGGCCGCCGGAAGCGTCTCCTCCCCGGGAAAGAAACAAAGAATCGCGTCACCCCCGAATTTCATGACCTGGCCGCCGCTTCCGTGGATGATTTCGATCATCTCGTGGAAGTAGCGATTGAGAATGTCGGTCAGAATTTCGGCTCCATCGGCACCCAGGACCGAAAGCGCCTCCGACATCGGTGTAAAACCCGACACGTCGGCGAAAAGAACCGTACCCGTCACGAAACGAGACCAGGGAGAAGCCTCGGGCTCATTCAGAACGAGGGGCGGCACGAAGGAGGAGAGATTCACGTTGGGGAGATCTTACGCCGGCCTCGTCCGAAGTGGATGCAACCTGATCTTCCCCGGGAGAGGCCCCCGAGGCCCGAAACAGACGTTCGCCCGAACCCGTCCGCCACGTGGCAGCAGCTGACCGATTCGAGAGCTCGCCGCGAAAATCGGGGGTCCAGGGAAACCGATCCGATCTGCCGGCCCGGCTTCCGCTAAGATTCCCCTCGCATGAGTCGACCGAGGCGAGACATCCGGCGCATCCTCGTCGCCAACCGTGGCGAGATCGCATGCCGGATCATCCAGACCGTTCAGGAAATGGGGCTGACCGCCGTAGCGGTGCATTCCGACGTCGACGCCGCTGCGTTGCACGTTCGGCGCGCCGATCTCGCGCATCTTCTCGGGCCGGCCAATCCCCGCGAGAGTTACCTGAACATCGGGAAGATCATCGACGCCGCGCGTGCGACCGGGGCGGACGCGATTCATCCCGGTTACGGATTCCTCTCCGAGAACCCCGCTTTCGCCGAGGCGATCGCGGCAGAGGGGCTGATCCTGATCGGCCCCTCCGCACGAGCGATTCGCGAGATGGGCTCGAAAGCCCGGTCCCGCGAGCTGATGGAGGCCGCCGGCGTTCCGGTGGTCCCCGGATTTCACGGAGCCGACCAGAACGACTCGACCTTCCGCGGCGAAGCCGAGAAAATCGGCTGGCCCGTCCTGATCAAGGCGGCGTCGGGCGGCGGCGGAAAAGGAATGCGGATCGTCCGTGAAGCTTCCGAATTCGGCGAAGCCCTCGCCGGCGCGAGACGGGAGGCCGAGAAAGCTTTCGGCGACGGCCGCCTGCTGCTCGAGCGATACATCGAGCGTCCCCGCCACATCGAGTTTCAGGTGTTCGGAGACGAGCACGGTAATCTCGTCCACCTCTTCGAACGGGAATGCTCGATCCAGCGCCGCCATCAAAAGATCATCGAGGAGTCCCCCGCTCCCGGCCTCGGCAGCGAGCTGCGCGGGAAAATGGGTGATGCTGCGGTCGCTGTGGCGCGAGCCGTCGGCTACACGAACGCCGGAACCGTCGAATTCATCGTGGCGCCCGGTGGAGAGTTCTACTTTCTCGAAATGAACACGCGGCTCCAGGTCGAACACCCGGTGACCGAAGCGACGATCGGCTGCGATCTCGTCTCCTGGCAGATCCGCATCGCCCGCGGCGAAGCTCTGCCTCGAAGCCAGGAGGAAATCCTGCCGCGCGGGGCCGCGATCGAAGCCCGCCTGTATGCGGAGGATCCCGACAACGGCTTTCTCCCCTCGGCTGGAAAAATCCTGCTTTATCGCGAGCCGACGGGCGCCGGGATCCGCGCGGACAGCGGGATCGAAACCGGCAGCACCGTTCCGCTCGAGTACGACCCGATCCTCGCCAAAATCGTCGCCTGGGCCGAGAGCCGGGAGGAAGCCCGGCAACGCCTCATTCGCGCTCTGGACCGGATGGCCGTCCTCGGCGTCCGCACGAATCTTCCTCTTCTTCGGTCGGTCGCCGATCATTCTGCTTTCGCACGCGGAGAAACTCACACGCATTTCCTCGACGACCATTCCTCGAATTTCATCCGTGGAGACAGGAAGATCCCGTGGGAAGCGTTCGCCGCCGCCGCCCTGGCCAACGAGAGTCTCGTTTCCGATTCCTCGACCCCCCGTGCCGGAGCCGCTCTCCGCCGAACCGACCCATGGGATGGATCGACCGAAGGGGGACGGTCATGAAGGAGACAGTTCTCCGCCTCGCGCATCCGGACGGCACCGCCCGGATCAAGGTCGAAAAGCTGGACACGAATCGTTATCGAATCCGAGTCGACGATGATGTGCGCGTCGTAGAGTCGATTCCTTCCGGGCCGGGAGACGGAAATTTTCGACTCGACTCCACCGGAGCCAGACTGCCGTTCCACTTTGCCGTCGACCCGGAAGACGGCTCGATCTGGATCGCGGCCGGGGGGCGTACCTTCCGCTTCGATCCGATTCGCCCCACGGCGGGAAGAAAAGCCCGCCGGGAACAGGCCTCCGGCGATCTCGTGGCCCCGATGCCCGGCAAGGTCGTCAGAGTCGAAGTGGCGCCCGGAACGGATGTTTCCACGGGAATGACACTTCTCGTCCTCGAGGCCATGAAGATGGAACACTCGCTACGAGCTCCGCACGCCGGGCGCGTAAAAAGTGTGAAAGTGGCTACGGGCGACATGGTGGCGACGGGACAGATCCTGGTGGAGCTCGAAGAAACAGCCGCTAAGACTTGACCGAATTCCCTCTCGCCGGCGGCTCGCCGCTTTGGAACATTTCCGATCCGCGCCAGACGCCGGCCGCTCGCCGAAAGAGCACCATGAGGACGGCCGTGATGGGAAGCGCCAGAAGGATTCCGGCGAATCCGAAAATCTCTCCCCACACCAGGATCGAGACGAGCACCACCACAGGATGGAGCCCCACGCTCTTGCCCACGACACGCGGCGTGATGATCAATCCTTCCACCATCTGCGCCACCGCGAATACGACCGCGACACCGATGAGCCTCCACGAGACCTGATACTCGAGAAAGGCCATCAGGAGCGCACTCGACAACCCCAGTGCGAGGCCCAGGTACGGAACGAGATTCGCCAGCCCGGCCACGATCGCGATCGCCAGGGCCAAAGGAACGCCGAGGGCTCCAAGCCCTGCACCGTAAATGGTCGCCAGACAGGCGCAGACAATCAGCTGTCCTCGAAGGAAACGTCGAAGAGCGCCTTCGATTTCACCGAGCACCGACGACACCACGGCTCGATCCTGGAGCGGGATCAGCTCGAGCCCGCTCTGAATCATCGCTCGTCCATCGGCAACGAGGTAAAAGAGAAATGCCGGAGCCACCAGAAGATTGAGCGCGCCCAGAATCGCCCCGAGGATCGACCCGAGCCCTTTCTCGAGTCCGGAAAAAACCGAACCGGCGAGCTCGGCGGCATGCTCTCTGAGAAACTGCTCGCCCCGCTCGGGAAGCCCTCGGACCGCTTCGGGATGTTCGCGAAGAATCGTCGCGATTTTCGGAGCCAGGTGCCGGTCATAAACCTCGCGGTAGCCCGGAAGCCTCGCGGAAACGTCCTGCCATTCGCCGACGACGGACGGCACCAGGACGAAAACGACGAGCGCCCCCAACCCGGCCAGAGCGACCGCCGCCACGACCAGCGCCCAGAGACGGGAGCGCCCCCGTTTCTCGAACGCCGACGAGAGCGGTTCGAGAATGAAGGCTCCGGCGGCGCCTAGGAGGAGCGGAACCAGCGGCCCCCTCAGGAACCAGACGATGAAAAGAAAGAGAAGTATTCCTCCCCCCGTCACCAGATTCCGAACCGACTGCCGCGACGGGCTCATTTCTTCTCCGGATGGGTTTCGGAATCGGCAGCCGCCGGCATCGCGATTCGGATGATGTAGTCGAATCCGGAAGCGACCGTCACCGCAGCCGCCGTCCAGACGATCAACACGAGAGCCGGTTCGGGCAGAGGACGAATATTCGCCAGGAGGGCGGACGACGCGTCGACGATCAGCACGAACGTCGTCGCTTTCCCGAGCCACGACGGCGGAAACTTCGACTGCCCCTGGGCCAGAGTGATGATGAGGGAAATTCCGACGATCAAAACGTCCCTCGACAGCACGAGGATCGTCAGCCAGGCCGGGATGTGAAACGTGGCGGGAAGGGAACGAAAGGTGAGCGTGACGTAGATCGACACCAGGAGCAGCTTGTCGCCGGCCGGATCGAGAAACGCGCCGAGCTTCGACGTCCAATGAAAACGGCGCGCGAGGTATCCGTCGAGAATATCGGTGCAGCTGGCGGAAATGAAAAGAAAAAGCGCGACATCGAATCGCCCCTCGATCATGGACACCACGATGAAAGGGGCGGCCGCGATTCGAAGAAGCGAGAGGAGGTTCGGAATCGTGAGGTTCGAGTTGGACACGATGAGGGGGACGGTCGACAGACGGATTTCAGGCAGGCATTCAGGCATCCGGCTCGCCCACGAGCCCTTCCTTGATGTACACGGTTTTTCCTTCGGACAGGATGATCCCTTTTTCACCCATCTCGTGGAGAAGACGGGAAACGGTTTCCCGCGCCGTTCCGATGGTGTTGGCGATTTCCTGATGCGTGGGGCGGACCACGGCAATGTAGCCGTTTCCGAGCCGCTTCCCCGAATCGCGAGCGAGATTCATCAGATACCGGGCGAGCCGCCCGTTCACGTCCATGTGCGCCAGGCTTTCGATCTTCATGTTCGCACGGCGCAGGCGCACGGAAAGTTCGGTCAGCACTTTGCGCGCGATCGTGAAATTTTCTCCGAGGAGATGAAGAAAATCCGCCCGGCGGATCGAGTAGACCTCGGCCGGCTCCATCGCCACGATCGTGGCCGACCGCGGTGAGTTGTCGAAAAGGGACATCTCACCGAAGAAATCGCCCGATTCGAGAACCGAAAGAATGATTTCCTTCCCCTCCGGGCTCGCGATGGTGACTTTCACCTTTCCCGAGGCCATCGCGAAACAGACGTCCCCTGCGTCCTGTTCGTAAAAGATGACCTGATCTTTTTCAAAGTGCCTCGGAACCGCCACTCGCGAGATTTCCTGGATTTCGTCCTCGTCCAGCTCGCTGAAGAGATTCACCCGCTTGAGGATTTCATTCCTGATCACTGGGAACCTCCAAAAACGCCATGCCGGAAATGCAGGAGCGCATCTGCGGCGGTCTTGCCGTCGAGCTTGTCCGGATTCGCCGACCCCTCGGCCGACGCAGCGATCCAGCCATCTGCTTTCGATTCTTTTCCGGGCGCGAGACGCTCCGTCAGACGGGTGAGAATCGCGCCCAGATCGCGCCGCGAAACCGCGAGATCCGGGTGCGCCGCATGCGTCACGGCATCGACGCTCCAGAGTCCCAGAGCGAGGGCGCGGACCAGGTAGGTTTTCTCCGGCCGGTCGAGAACGTCGGTCGCGATCGGAGCTTCCCCGGCGGCGATGTTTCGGATTTCAGGAACCTGCCACCAGAGAAGAACGGCGAGATCGAGGCGCGTGAGGCGTTGTGAATCGAGGGCGCGACGGACGGCGTCGGGAGCGTTCGAGAGGGACCACTTGCGGCGGACCTCTTCGAGAGCTCGTTTCCTCGACGGATCGATTCTGGCCAGATCTTCTGCTGCAGCGAGGGCCGCATCCCACCGTCCGGCTCCCGAAGCGATTTCGAGAGTCGTGTCGAGAATCAGCTGGTCTGAAGGAAAGAGCGCCCGGCCCCGTTTGAGAACCGTCAGCGCCCCTTCGATGTCTCCAGCCATCGCACCCGCGTGCGCCGTCTCGATGTATCCATCCGGAAATTTCGGATGCTCGAGGGCGATTTTCGCGGCGACCCGCTTCGCGTCGTCGACCCGTTTTGCGGCACGGAGAGCCTGGGCATCCCGGACGAGGGCGTCGACGGCGGACTCTTCGATCCGGTCGCGCTCTCGAGAGACGAATTCTCGCCCGGCGATTGCAGGCACCGTCCTCATTGCCGCCCAGGCCTTGTCCCAGCTCGACCGCGCCGCGAGACTCTCGGCGCGGACGAAAGAGATCGGCCAGCATTCGCCTTCGGCCGCTGGCCCGAGCCGATTCAACGCTCCGGCAGGATCCAGATTGAAAAAGGCGACTTCTGCGCCTGCGAGTCGAATCGAGTCAGACTGCAAAGGCTTCCCCAGAAGCTCTCGATAACGCCGATCGGCCTCCCCGAGGCGTCCCGCGCGAAGAGCTTCGGACAGCTTGCGGAGCGGCTTCTCGAGGCCCTCGGGCGCAGCGCACTCCGGTCCGGCCGGATCGGGCCATCCCGCGGGCCATCGAAAACCGGCACGCGGCGCCTCCGGCCTCGTGCAACTGCCCAGAATCACGGCGAGAACCGGAACGACGACACGGATTTTCCAACGTTCGGTCCTCACTCGTGCCCGGCTCCGGCCCTTTGCCGAAGAAGATCCGAGATCTTTTCGATCGGTGTCGCCATCGACTCGGAACCATCGCCCAGATCGAACCAAACCACGTCCGGCTCCTTTCGAAACCAGGTGATCTGCCGCTTGGCGTACTGCCTCGTGGCCACGATCACCCGGTCGCGCGTCGTTTCCAGATCCAATTCCCCTTCCAGATGAGCCACCACGTCGCGGTATCCGATCGCGGAGAGACCCGGGGCATCCGGCGCAATTCCAGACCGTAGACATTCTCTGACTTCTTCCACAAATCCGGATTCGAACATCTCGTTGACTCGGTGCGAAATCCTACCATACAGCGACTCTCGTTCTCGCCTGCACCCGACCACGAGAAAACGCGCCTCGAGCCCTCCGGCCCGTGGTTCCGCGAGAAGCCGGCTCATCATTCGGCCGCTCGAAAGAGCCAGCTCGATCGCCCGGATCGCACGGTCCCGGTCACGCTTCGCCACTTCCGCCGCCCGCACCGGATCGAGCACCCTCAGCCACCGATGGGCCTCCTCCGACCCCACATTCGAAAAACACGCTTTCAAGACCGGACGAAGCCGGACGGGAACGGCCGGCAAAGGAGATAACCCCTGCCGGAGCGCCCGGAAATAGAAACCCGTCCCGCCGACAAACACCGGCAACCGCTCTCGCCCCAGAACTTCTCTGGTCGTCCGCCGGGCCATCTCGAGATAAGCCCCCGCGCTCATCGACTCTTCCGGGTCGAGCAAATCGAAACCGTGGTGGGGAATTGATCGGCGTGCTTCTTCGGGCGGCTTGGCCGTTCCGATTTCAAGCCCCCGGTAGAGCTGCCTGGAGTCGAGATTCACGATCTCGCCGCCAAAGCGTTTCGCGACCGCAATCGCAAGTTCACTCTTTCCCACCCCGGTCGGCCCGACGATGACGAGAACCAGCGGCAACGGCGTCAAATCGGATCTCGAAGACACTTCGTCGCCGATTCTAAGGCCAAGCCCGCCGGGTTCCGCAACGCCGAGCCCTTCGCTCCCGTGGCACCCAGGCATTTCCCGGCAAGGCGAAGAACGAAGACGCGAATGAGGCGTACTCCTGTACACCGAGTTCCGTGACGCCGAGCCGCTCGGTCCCGTAGCGCCCAATCATTTCTGGGCGCGGCGAGAGTGGGTCGATGGCAAGGCGGAGGACGAAGGCGCGAATGAGGCGTACTCCTGTACGCCGCAGTGAGCCGCCGAGTCCGACAACGCAGCCGGCGGCCCGCTATCGCCGTGCCGCGCCTAAGGTTTCCGGCGGCGTTTGAAGTTTGTGTCCTCGCCGGTCTTGTCCCGGTCGCGAAGCTCTTCGAGCGCCTTCTTCTGATGATCGAGGCAATAGAGCTGATTTTTCTCGACTCTTTTCGCGCAGCGCGGGCACCTCTTTCCGGCCACGGCTCCGGCAGCGCCGCTCACGATGGGCAGGAGGAACCCGGCGGCGATCATCAATCCGCCGAGGGTCGCGATCATCGTGAAGTTGGAATTCGTCAGAAGGTGGGCGAGGGAAGCAATGGGAGAAAAAGAATTAAGAATGTAAACCACCACCAACCCCGCGACCATCAGGAACCCGGAAATTCGAAGTGTGCCCGCCATGAACGAAAAACTACGGGATTCGCGCCGATCTGTCAATCGAAGGACTGGAATCGAATTCGGGCCGGGCCGCCCTGCTTCACGGTGACCTCGACGGTTCCCCTCTGATCGGTTCGCAGGACCGGAACTCCCCGTTCAAGATAGCGGACGAGAACCTCGGGAGAGGGGTGGCCGAAAGGATTTCGGCGGCCGCACGAAAGGAGTGCGACTCGAGGCGCAGCGCGGTCCAGGAATGGCGCGCTCGAGGAGGTTCTGCTTCCATGATGTGGAACCTTCAACACGTCGCACGCGAGATTGGCCTGATCGTCGACCAGCTCGGCTTCGCCCCACTTTTGCAAATCACCGGGAAGCAGAACGGCTCCTCCCGGCCCGGTCACGCGGAGAACGAGCGAATGCTCGTTGACCAGATCTCCCGGATGAAACCGAAGGTGCACAGGGGGCGCGAGGGCCGTGGCGACCAGATCTCCGGTCCGAATCACGTCCCCTTCGCGAACGACGTACACGGGAACGCCTGCGCGATCGGCGGCAGCTTTGAGATTCTCGAGGCAACCTCCGAAATCGGGAACGGAGGGAAGGATCAGGATTCCGACGTTTTCCGTGGCAACCACTCCGATGAGGCCCGTGCAGTGGTCCGGATGAGGATGGGAGAGGACGGCCACGTCGATCCGGCGAACCCCCAGCCGCGCGAGCTCCGGCGAGACCGTTCGTTCGGCCGCAACCTCCGGCGCGAGATCGGTGCGCCCCCCTCCGTCGACAAGAATCGCAGCCCGGCGGCTTCGAACGACGACCGCATCCCCCTGACCGACGTCGAGTGCGGCGATTCGAATTTCTCCCGGCCCCGGGAGCGGCGGATGGGAGAGGATCGCGATGACCATCAGCAAAGATCCGGCCAGAGCCAATCCGGTCCCTGCTCGTCCGCGAAACGCGAAAGAAACCAGGAGCAACACTGCGCCCAAAGCCAGGAACGCCAGCTCCCGGGGGGCGAGGCGAATGAATCCTCCCGGGACATGTGCAAAAAAGTCGAGAAGCCATTCGCCGCCCTTCGTTCCCAGTCCGGCCACTTTCAGCATCGCGTGCGCCAGCCGGTCCGAAATTGCCGAAACTGGCAGGGCCGCGCCGCCGACCGCCGCCGAGGCAAGAAAAACCGGCACCAGAACGAGATTCGCCGCGAATCCCGCCAGCGGAACGGCACCAAATCGAAAAGCGACGATCGGCAGCGCCGCGAGCTCGGCCGCAGCGGTGGCCGCGAGACTGGCCGCCAGCCAGGGCGGGAGCCGCGAGAGTGACCTTCGAAACTTCGGCGCGAGCCAGCAGAGCCCGAAGCTCGCTGCATAGCTGAGCTCGAAGCCGGCATCGAAGAAATGCCCTGGAAAAAGAGCGAGCTCGCCCGCCGCCGCGACGGCGATCAAGGCCAGGAGTGACGGGGGCCTCTCCAGAATTCGAGCGGCCGCGAACAGCACCGCCACGGCCGCCGCCCGGATCAACGGCGGAGAAGCCGCCGCGAACGGCACGAAGAACATCGCAATGACCGCTCCCGCGGCGAGCCTCGAACGGACACCAAGCCCCGCCCAGCGCCCCAGAGCGTCGGCCGCCGCGAGAAGTAGTGCGACGTGAAGGCCCGAGATCGAGAGAAGATGAGCGAGGCCGGCGCGGCGGTAGAGGGAGCGCGTCGACGGATCGATTTCACCGGCGCGTCCGAGAAAAAGCGCGGCGACCAGGTGCGCCCCTCTTTCACACGTGTCGTCGCCGGCGGCCAGCCTGGCGAGACGCCGGGCCG
>Ga0315281_10014381_pt1 | contig 10675 bp, 10 predicted proteins | sample YL17G07_0_MG_FD_204540 | JGI IMG/M metagenome (GOLD analysis project Ga0315281, IMG submission 204540) | Sediment microbial communities from Yellowstone Lake, YNP, Wyoming, USA - YL17G07_0 | ecosystem: Environmental > Aquatic > Freshwater > Lake > Sediment | place: USA: Wyoming | collected... | reverse complement strand
GATCTCGCACATTTTGAGGTCTTTTTCTATGGCGATCACGGTTTTCGCCCGGTTGGCAAGCGCCTGAGTTAAAACCCCAAGGCCGGGACCTACTTCTATAATAACATCAGATGGTTTTATATCAGCCGCCTCAATAATCTTTTTCAAAACGCTTTTATCAATTAAAAAATTCTGTCCCAATCCTTTAGAGGGCCGGATTTTATGCCTATTAAGAATGTTTCTAGGAGAAATTAAGGTCATTCCCTTGATTCTAACATAATTTTTAGGCCTGGCGCGGGGTGTGGATAAAAGACTTGACCTCGGCTCTCAAAAGCGCTATTATTAGGTTAGCCCTAAATTTTAATATAAGGGCTTTTAAAATATTTCTAGACTATCTTTCCGAGAACTAAAAGGTAAGATATTGATTTTCTTCCATTATATATGGAGAAAAATTGGCGTTTTGACACAACTTAGGGGTTTATTTAAGACTCCTTGTTTTTATTATGGCTTGATATCGGTTATTTTGTTGGCTTTGGTTTATTTTGGGGTAAATCGTTTTCCGAAAACCATTATCTGGTCGGAAACAAACCATCTTGGAGCGGCTGTAGCCGCTTTTTCTGGTTCTGCCTTAGACAATTATGATGTAAAGGACGGAAGTTTGTTTCTCAACCAAAATCAAAATCTATCTTTAGAACCGCCGGAGCTGAATATTATTCAAGGAGAGAGTTTAGCAGCTTTTTCCACACCGCGAACTCTATCACCCAAGGTTTTGGGCGCTATTTTCGGCCAGGGAGAATTACCAAGAAAAGAAATTGTTGAGTATAGCGTACAGCCGAGCGACACTCTTAGTTCTATTGCTCAAAAGTTTGATATTTCTTTGGACACCCTGCTTTTGGCCAACAACCTTACAAAATCTTCAAAAATTAAAATCGGCCAGAGCCTTATTATTTTGCCGGTTTCCGGCGTAGTCCATTTTGTTAAATCAGGCGACACATTAAGCGGAATTGCTAAAACCTATAAAGCAAATGTTGACGAAATTATTGATGCAAACGAATTAGCAGATGGATTAGATATTTATATCGGTGATATTTTGGTTGTGCCAAATGGAGTAATGCCAAAGCAAGCGCCGACATACGGAGAGACGTATTTGGCTGATAGTTATTTCAAGTTCCCGGTTCAGGGAAGGATTACTCAAACCCTCCACTGGTATAATGGCGTGGATATTGGTAACGAATGCGGAACTCCAATTTATGCTGCGGCCCCCGGCGTAGTACTGAAAGCTAAATATGGATGGAACGGCGGAGGCGGTAATGTAGTTACTATTTCACACGGGAAAGGAGTAATCAGTTATTATGGCCATCTTGAAATTATTAAAGTAAATTCAGGTGATTCGGTTGACGTCGGTCAATTAATTGGTTTTATGGGCGGCAAACCGGGTATGGATGGAGCAGGTATTTCTACCGGATGCCATTTGCACTTTACAGTTATCGGCGCAAAAAATCCTTTTGCTAAACTGCCATTAGGATACCAGATGAAATATGTACAAGAATAGGTGTTGCCTGCCTGCCGGTAGGTAGGGGTGTTGGATACTATATATTAAAAAACGGAGGGATGTCCTCCGCTTTTTTATATTTAAACACTTAGACACTAACTCTCCTTCAACCGGTACATCAGCGATTCGGCAACGTGTTCATATTGGATATTTTCTGACTGAGCGAGGTCGGCTATTGTCCTGGCAACCTTTAAAACCCGATGATACCCGCGGGCAGACAATTTTCCCGAGTCAACATATTTTTTTAACAAATCCTGGGACTTTGTATCGTGGCGGCAGTACTTTTTTATTTCCGGTATATTCATTTCAGAATTTATTAAAATTTTATCGCGGCAGAACCTTTCTTTCTGGATTTCCCGGGCCCGCTCAATTCTTTCTCTTGCTTGCTCGCTTTCAGATTCTTTTGATTCCGAAACAAGTTTTTCATATTTTACGGCCGGTACGTCAATAAAAATATCTATCCTATCCATTAAAGGGCCGGAAAGTTTTCTTCGGTACATCGCAACCTGGGAAGGGGTGCAAGAGCAATTCTTTTCCGGGTCGTTAAAATAACCGCAGGGGCAGGGATTGCTTGCCGCCACCAGCATAAAACGGCTTGGGAAGGTGAAAGTGTTTTTTGCCCTTGCCACCGTTATTCTGCCTTCTTCAATCGGCTGTCTTAGGGATTCCAAAACATCTCTATGAAATTCCGGGAATTCATCTAAAAACAAAACTCCGCGATGGGCCAAGGTGATTTCGCCCGGCCGAGGGGGACTTCCTCCGCCGATCAAGGAAACTTCGGACGAAATATGGTGCGGCGAACGGAAGGGTCTTAAATTAATAAAGGGTTTATCTTCCGGCAACAAGCCGGCTATGCTGTAGATTTTAGTAACTTCCAATGATTCTGAAAAACTTAATTTCGGCAAAATAGATGGAAGAGCCTTTGCCAGCAAGGTTTTTCCTCCGCCCGGCGGCCCTGATAAAAAAAGATTATGACCGCCTGCCGCTGTGATTTCCAAAGCTCTTTTTGCGTATTCTTGGCCGCGAATCCAGGACAAATCAATTGGATATTCCGGGGACTTGGCCAATTCCTCTTCGTTGAAGCTGATGTAATCAATTGATTTCTTTCCTTCCAAATACTTTATTACTTCTGTTAAAGATTCTAATCCGACAATTTTTAAATCTTCCCGGCTTTTCAGCATGGTAGTTATTAAAACCGCCTCTTTTTCGTTTTCTTTGGGCAAAATTATCTCTTTTATGTTTTCTTTTTTCGCCAATAAAGCGAAAGGCAGGGTGCCTTTGATAGGCCTTAATTTACCGTCTAATGAAAGCTCGCCGAAAAATATTTTATCTTTTGTTTCAAACTTAATCTGGCCCGATGCGGCCAGAAACCCAAGAGCAATTGGCAAATCGTATATAGACCCTTCTTTTTTTATATCGGCGGGCGCCAGATTCACCAAAACTTTAAATGGCCGGCCATAAGGGGAGAGGAGTTTTGCGGACTTGATGGCGCTGCCTATTCTTTCTTTTGACTCTCCTACTGCTTTGTCCGGCAGGCCGACTATATTAAAAGAGCGGAGGCCGTGTGAAACATCAACCTCCACTTCCACAATTTTTGCATCCAAGCCGGCTATTGCGCCGGAGAGAACCTTAGAAGGCATAATTTTAGAACATTATTTGCTCCGTTAGAAGTTTGCCACACTTTAAAATACTTATTGCTTTAAAATATTGAAAATATCCTAAACCGTGGCAACTTGCGGACTTTTTGTCCGCGAGTTGCGATATAATTTGTCGCAAACTTCTAACGGAGTTTGCACTTTGCGCAAAGTTTTGCCTCGGGGCAGGCCTCTAATCTTTCAGGACTGATAGATTTTCCGCATTTTTCGCATTTTCCGTATTTGTTTTTCTTTATCTTTTCTAGGGCGGAATTGATGTCCCGAAGTTTTAACTCAAGATTATACTCAACGGAAAGCAGTTTTTCATATTCTTGGACTTCGTCCGCTTCTTCTTCAAGTCCGCTGCCGTTAAAACTCGGGTAACGAGTATCCCAGTCGCCCCTTGGTTTTACATCTTCTTTAGCAAAACCGCTCAACTCTTTTTCAAGAGATTCTTTTTGCTGCTCCAATTTTTCTTTTAGTTCTTTTTGTAGTTTTTTATTCATGTTTTTCTTCTTCTTTTGCCCACTCTTCGACGTCTTCTAAAAACTTTTTTCTTTCGTCGCCTTCTTTAATAGAAGTTTCTTCTATTTTCTTTACTAATTGTTCTTTTTTTTCTTCATCTGGAATTTCCCTTAAAAACGGTTTTTCTTTGATCTTCCATTCCTGCCGCCTGATTTCTTCTTTCCTTTCGCTTTCTACCTCGGCCCGTTTCAAGGCCTCCGCTGTTCTCCCTTCTTTTTCCAGCTTTATTCTTTCCTCTTCTCTGCTTGTTATTCCGAGATAGGTCGATCGTAAAGAGTCGCCGATTGCCGTTATCCTATCTTTCAGCGTTTTTTCTTCGTTTTGAATGTTTTGGTATTCCGCATCAACCTCCTTTGTTTGGGTCTCTATTTTTTCTGACTCTTGTTCTACCAGCCACCTTTTTCTTTCCAGTTCCTCTCTTTTTTTCTCTAAATCCCACCTCTTTTTTTCTAAACTTTGCTTATCTTTTGGCACATTTGCCGTTTTTTCAGCCTCTCCAACGAAATCTTCTTCGCTTTCTATTTTTTTTTCTTCTTCTGAAATAATCCCGAGCCGGTCTTCAACGTCGTTTCTTTCTAACAGTAATCTGTTTTTTCGCAATAATAATGGCGATTCTTTATCTTTTTGGAGGATTTGAAGTTTTTTTTGGAGGTCGATTTTCTCTGATTCCAGATAGAAAATTTGCTGCTTCTCGTTTTCTTGGGCGAATTCTTTTATCTGGGACATTGTCTTTATTTCTTCCCCCACTTTCTTTTGGATAGCTTCTGAACTTTCTTGTCTTTGTTTTTCCAGGTTTTGCTTTTCCAGATCTTCTTGTTTGATTTTTTCTAATCTTTCTCTCTCCGCTTTTTCTTCTTCCGGCGTTTTTATTTTTACTATTTTCTCTCTTTCTTTTAAAGCAATACTTTCCCTAAGTTTTTGGAGATCTTTTCTCATCGTCTTAACCTCTGCCCTGTTCAAAAACTCTTTTATTTTATCCTCTTCCGGATCTATTTTTGGATCTATCGCCATAGATTTTATCCTTTATTTTTTTTGCCTGCCCGCCGAAGCTTTATCGAGGGCGGGGCTTAAAGCCTGCGTCTATTGCAGAAAGATTAATTCTTCCCAGTTCGTCAATTTCAACAACCTTCACCGGTATAATATCGCCTATTTTTACTACATCGGTTACGCTGTTTATACGGTAGGGGACAAACTTTGATATGTGAACCAAGCCGTCTTTTCCCGGCAGAATTTCCACAAAAGCGCCAAAATCCATAATTCTTTTAACCTCGCCCTGAAAAACTTCGCCCACTTGCGCCTCCCTGGTCATACCTTTTATCTGTTGTATCACACCCTCAAGCGACTCGTCGTTTTTTGCCGTTATAAACACCAATCCGCTGTCTTCAATATCAATGCCGACTTGGTATTTCTCGATTAATTTATTGATTACGCTGCCTCTCGGTCCTACCACCTCCCCGATTTTTGCAGGATCAATTTGGATAGTTTTTATTCTCGGCGCCCAAGGAGAAATGGTTTTCCTCGGTTCGGATATTGTTTTATTAATTATACCAAGAATTTCCATTCTTGCCTTTTTTGCCAACACTAACGCCTCTTTCATTATATCACTGCCAATTCCGTTTGTTTTAATATCCATCTGGATTGCGGTTATGCCGTTTTTTGTTCCGGCCACCTTAAAATCCATTCCGCCCAAATGGTCTTCCGGTCCCTGGATATCAACCATAAGTTTTTGTTTTGCCGGGTCTTTGTGTTCGGCCAGGCCGATTGATATGCCGGCCGCAATTTCTTTAATCGGCACGCCGGCATCCAATAATGATAAAGAAGCTGCGCAGACAGAAGCCATTGATGTTGAACCATTGCTGGACACAACCTCTGAAACAACTCTTATTGTATAAGGGAACTGCTCAAATTCGGGGATTAAGGGCAACAAAGCTTTTTCAGCCAGACATCCGTGTCCGATTTCCCTTCTTTTGGGCCCCCTTAAAGAACTTACTTCTCCTGAAGAGTAGGGAGGAAAATTATAATGGTGCATAAATCTTTTCTTTCCGATAAACTCCATTCCTTCCAGCAGTTGCTGGTCTCTGGGTCCGCCAAGAGTCAATATTGACAGAACTCTTGTCAATCCGCGGGAAAAAACAGCCGAGCCGTGAGTTCTTGGCAAAACTCCAACCTCGCAGGATATTTTTCTTAGCTCGTCTCTTTTTCTTCCGTCGGGCCGCTTGTTATTTTCAATAATGTTGTTATAAATTACTTCCCTTACCTCTTCTTCAAAAAGTTCAAGGCCAAGAGTTATTTTAGCCGGTTCGGAATATTTTCCTTTGATTAAATTAACCAATTGTTCTCGGAGCGCGATAATAGCGGTTGATTCTTTCTCTTTCGGCTCTGTTTCTTTTATTGCTTTCTCTAAATTGGCTTTGGCAAACTCTTTTACTTCTTTTTCCAGCTGGTGGTCAGAAACAACCGTTATTGTAATTTTCTCTTTTCCCAACTCTTCTTTGATTTTGTTTTGAAAATCAATAATCTTTTTAAGCTCGGGTTCGGCCGCTCTTGTCGCTTCCAAAACTTCATCCTCGGGAACTTCTTTTCCGCCCATTTCTATCATATTGATTAAAATCTTCTTGTTCTCTTCTATTGCAGCCAGGACCAAATCAATATCGCTTTTTCCTCTCTCTTCATAAGTTGGATTGAATATCCATTTTTTATCAATTCTTCCAACCCTGATTGCGGCTGTTGGCCCCTGCCATGGGATATTGGAAATTGATAGGGCGGTTGATGCTGCTATTAATCCAAGAATATCAGGATCATTTTGGCTGTCCCAAGAAAGGCAGGTGACAATTATTTGAGTTTCCTTTTTAAAGTCTTTTGGAAAGCGGGGCCTTATGGCCCGATCAATCATTCTCCCTGTTAAAATCGCTTCGTCGGTCGGACGGCTTTCCCTTCTAACAAAACGAGAGCCGAAAATCCTACCTGCCGCATAATATCTTTCTTCGTAATCAACTGTTAAAGGGAAAAAATCAATCCCTTCCCTTTCCGATACAGACATTACCGCTGTTGCCAGAACCTCGGTGTCCCCGGATTGCACCAAACAAGAGCCGCAGGCCTGTTCTGCCCAATTATTTATTTTTATTTGGAGGGGTTTTTCTCCGATTTTTAATTCGAATATATTTTTTTTCATACCCCGTTAGAAGTCCTTCAAGAAAAAATTTTATAATAAAATTTTTCTTAATTGTGAGGACAGGTTTATTTGCTAATATTTTTTCTTTGCCTCGATAAGAGTCTTAGTGGTGATAGTCAGACTTCTAACGGGGCATATTATTTTGTTAAAAGGAATTTCTCGGGTCCCTTGTCTAAATCTATAAATTCATCCGCCACCTCTTTTAAATGCAGAGAAGTGGTTTTGCCAAAAGCCGCCACCTCCACTCTTTTGCCTTGATTTTTCAGATATTCAACAAGGGGTATAAAATCGCCATCGCCCGAAACCAGAACAACCACATCAACCCCCTGAGATGTTCTGATGGCGTCAACAACCATGCCGACATCCCAATCGGCTTTTTTCTGGCCGTCGTAAAACTCCTGAAGGTCTTTTATTCTTGTTTCAATCCCCAGTTTCGTTAGTGCCTCAAAAAACGGCTTTTCTTCGCCGGTTTTTGTTCTTACTACGTAAGCAAAAGCCCGGATAAACTTTCTTTCCGCGACTGCCTGTTTTAGAACCTCTTTAAAATTAACTTTAGCGTGATAAAGATTTTTTGCCGAGTGATAAAGGTTCTGGACATCAATCAATACCTCTACTCTTTGTTCTTTTGGTTTTGCCATCACTTTTTTAACCCTAATTTTTTAGCTACTTCTTTATACCTTTTTTCTGACACTTTCTTCAGATAGGTCAAAAGTTTTTTTCTTTTTACCACCATTTTTATCAAGCCCCTTTTTGAATGAAAGTCCTTCGGGTGTTTTTTAAGATGCGAAACCAGCTCGTCAATTTGTTCAGACAGCAAAGCAATCTGGACTTCCGGAGAGCCAGTGTCGGTTTCATGGATATTATGTTCTTTTATGATTTTTGATTTCTTTTCGGGTTTCAACATAATAATTTATTATTTATTGTATAAAGTTTTAACTAAAAAAGAAAGCCGACTTTCTATTATTTTCGATTATAAGCTAAAAAATTTTAAGTGTCAAATGGCGCTGTGTTCTTGCTATATAGCATCCGTCTGGATATAATCATAGCAAAAAATTTTGGAAAGAAAAAGGCGGGAAGATTTCTCTTGCCCGCCTAATATAGTTGTTCGGCAGTTATGCCGAGATCTAAAGTTCCTGCGCGGCGAGTTGTCGCGCCTCCATAGCCTGCCGCAACTCTCCGTAGGTCTGGACTTCCTTCGGAAAGAGAATGTGCAGGTGGCAATTTCGGCAGTGGATCGCATCGTGTGTTTCCGTTGCGCGCATACGATCCACAAAGCCATTGCAATATTTGTGCACGCCAACGCAAGACTTAGGCCTGAGTTCGCTATCGTCTCGGGCATGGTGGCCGTGGTCGTGCGTGCTCGGAGGATACTCGCATAATAGATCGCCCTCGGGCGTCAGTTGAATGGGTTGGAGCGGAATGCTTTGTTCAATTTCCGCCGCAATTGCCTCAATAAGTTTACCAATGCTCTCTTGCTGTTTATTCCCACTAGAAACCACGCGCCGAAACGCGCGATCAAGCCAGTCGGTTGCACGGTAGTCATCGTTATTTTCCCGGTTTGTCACTTTAAACGGACAAAACCTGTTAATCGGATAGGTCTCGCCAGTAGGTCCATCTTCGTCGCGAAAATGGCCGCCGAGCTTTCCCGGCGCTACTTCCTTTGGGTCAAAGCCGGCAGCCAAGAGAATCGCGAGGAATACTTGCGCTTCGTCTGGCAAAAGATTACTAACCTTGCCCAATTCCCAATCTCTATGTTTTAGGACAAGATTAATAAATTGCTCGGCAATGTTTGGCATGCTTGCCATTGGTTATCCTCCTTTTCTGTGTTTTTAACTTTCAAGGTGCAAATTGAGTCAAGCACAAGCTCGACTATTTCTTGGTATAAATTACAACAAAACAAACAAAAAAGCAAGATTGAAATAAAAAATTCGAAAAATAAAAAGGAGCCAATCTGCGTTGATAATGGCTCCTATTGGGGTGAAAGAGGGTTGGAATGTCTTTGGTTCAGACAACAAGACTAGCACGATATTCTCTGAGTTGCGTTTGCCACACTTGAATAATTTTTGGCTGTGCAGGTTCTGCAACAAATAATTCGTCATCGGATTTCCAATACCTAGGATAGGGTACAGGATCAAAAACTTCCTGGCTTCTGCCTACTTGTTCGATCGTTTCATTACCATCCACAAATTCAGCAAAGAGATCGGCGAGTCTGCAAATACCACCAAGACCAAGATCGGTCCAGGTGACCACGATACTCCCATCGCTTGTGGCCAGTTCCTTGGCAAGAGCAGGAGCGTCTTTGTCGCTCTCGACCAATGTCTTGAACATTCGGAAGTTCGGGAGTTGGTCTACGGGGGAGACGAATGATCCGTGTGCATGTGGCCAGACCACGATGCCGCGCCTTTTAGTGTTGAGTTCAAAACCGACGCTCAAAAAAACGCGAAGATCAAATTTGTGTCCATCGAGTTTAAAATTCCAGTAATTGCTGGGTGCCCATCCCGGCTCTTTCTTTTGGGGATTTTCATCTACCAAGGTGAAGATCTCGTTTTGACAATCTGGACGAGTTTGTCGCTTGATTCCTCGCTCTGCGAGAACAGCAAGCAACCTGTCGTCCAGCACGTATACCTTGATTGGTTTGAAGCGGGCATCCGAAGCTCCATTCTGAACTTTTAAACCTTTTTGTGCAGCGACCTTCCTAAGAAGATCGAGCAAAGTAAAAACGTCTACACCCCTTGATAGAGTTATTTTTGGCTCCATATCTTTTACCTCCTTTTTGGTTGTTAAGGTGCGAATTAAACCAAGTATCAGCTTGGTCTTCTAAATCGTAAATTACACCAAGCCAAATAAAAAAGCAAGATTGGAATAAAAAAAAGTCTGCCTATGGCAGAACTGTGATAAATGATAAAAAAAATATTTATGCCCCCAGCAGGATTTGAACCTGCGACTCACAGCTTAAGAGGCTGTTACTCTACCAACTGAGTTATGGGGGCGTGAAGTGTCTTTATAAATTCTCTGCCGCATCCGCTTTTGAGATATTTTTCTCTGTTTCTGGCCTCTTTTCGATTTTTATATGCTTCTTTATAAATTAATTTGAATGGTCTTCTTGGTTTGGTAGATTTTGTCATTCCCAAATTATGTTGTTTTAATCTGCCTTCTGGATTTTCAGAAATTCCAGTATAAAATTTATTATCTTTCAAACTTTGAACTATATAAACGTGCCACATAATAAGAGACTGCTGCTCCCTGCCTGCCGGCAGGCAGGGAGCAATTGAGCTACGGGCGCATTAAAACATAAAGGAAAGTCCGACCTCTCTTACTTTTTACACCGGGATCTGTGACCAAGTTCCTGTATAGCCCAAGCCGGTTAATATAAAGTTAACAATTAGCCAAGCACAAAATATTAGGACTAAACCAATAACCGTTGATACTAAAATCTGTTTGCCCAAAGACAATAAATTCGCGTTTCCAGCCGAAACAAGCATTAATAAGCCGCCTATTATAAGAAACAAGACAGCCGCAGGAGTGGCGATATCCCACACTATAAAGCTTATTACACTGTTGATGGCTACAAAAACATGACCGATTTGACATGGACAAGTAGGTATTCCTCTGTCATTTAAAGTCACCCCACAAGGTACCAATCCAGTTGCTGCCGGATCGGTACATAACGCTGCTTGAATCTGATTAAAAACTAGAAAGGAAAAAAATAGAACTAAAAAAGTAATTAAAGATGTTTTTTTCATACCCCGTTAGAAGTCCTTTACGAAAAAATTTAGAATAAATTTTTTCTTATCAGAAATCAACTATTAAAAT
>Ga0315281_10014380_pt1 | contig 10675 bp, 7 predicted proteins | sample YL17G07_0_MG_FD_204540 | JGI IMG/M metagenome (GOLD analysis project Ga0315281, IMG submission 204540) | Sediment microbial communities from Yellowstone Lake, YNP, Wyoming, USA - YL17G07_0 | ecosystem: Environmental > Aquatic > Freshwater > Lake > Sediment | place: USA: Wyoming | collected... | reverse complement strand
CACACCCCCCATCCCACCCCCTCCCCTCGCCCGGCGGGGGGGGGGGGGGCCCCCCCCCCGGTTATTCCGGCGCGATGTTCTTTTACCTTGTATTTCCTCGCAAGAATATTCAATTCATCGGTCAGTTTTCTGATTTCCCGGGAGGCCGAGTATGTCTCACTTGAAGCGGTCGAGTTCTGTTGACTGACGATGTCGATTGATGAGATGCAACCGGCGATCTCCTCGGACATGGACGCCTGTTCTTCCGCGGCGACGGCCATACTCCGCACTATGTTCTCCGTTAACCGCACGGCGCTTATGATCTCATGGAGCGCCTCTGCCGCTTGACGGGCAAGCAAAACACCATTTTTCACTTCTTCATTGCTTGCGGATGCGCCGACCAATGCCCTGGCGCTGTCTTCCCGGATGCGCCGAACCGTAACACCGATATCTCTGGTTGACAGGCTGGTTCTTTCAGCCAGCCTGTGTATTTCATCCGCGATGACCGCGAAACCCCGCCCCATTTCCCCTGCACGGGAAGCCTCAATGCCGGCATTTAATGCAAGGACGGTGGTCATATTGGCAACGTCATCGATAACCTTCGCAACATCACCGATCTTTTCTATGTTTCCGCTCATGACAGTGATTACTTCCTGCAATTCCGCTACCGCCTGCACGATGCAATCCATCCCGGAGACGCTGGAGCGGACAATTTCGCCGCCTTTTATAGCATTTTCGAGGGATTCCGTTGTTTTCGCTGACGCAAGATCCGTGTTCCGTAACACACCCAGAACAGAAGATCTCATGTGTTCCATCGATCCCGCCACCTGGCCGGTGCGGATTATCTGTTCCTGGGATCCGGCTGCCATCTCTTCAGCTATTGTTATGAGTTTTTCCGTCACCGGCATGATATCGAGGGCTGTCGTCGAAATATGGCTGACCATATCATTCAGTTTGCCGACGAAAATATTGAACCATTTCACCAGCTCGCCGATCTCATCTTGCGTCTCCACCGTCAACCGTTTCGTCAGGTCCCCTTCCCCTTCAGCGATGTCCTTGATCATATTGACCACCTGCCGGATGGGGCGGGTTAGAGCGCGGGAAATGAACAACCCGAACAACAACGCTATTATGACAGCCCCCGCCATGGTGACGACGATTAACCGCAGTGATAAAATCTTGACATCCTTCATTTCCCGCGTCGCCGCGCTTGCAGCCGCCCGGTCGAGCTGGAGCAGCATATCGAGCGAGTCGTCCACATCGAGGTCCAACTGGCGCGACGCAAGCAATCTTTGGGACGCCTGTCCGTCAAGGGCAAGAACCCGTGGATCGTCAAAACCGGCCCCCCCCCTGATCATCTCATACTTTTTCTTCTCTATGTCCCAGCCCGCATGATGCTCGCGTTCCCATTTTGTCCAGAGCGGAATAAAAGTTTGCCATTCATCAGCTTCGTCTTGTGTTTTCGCAAGAGGTGCGTACACACTCCACGATGCATGAAACATTTTATGACTGTTGTCAATGTCCCTGAACAGTTCCCCGGCTGACTCAAGACCGTTTGCCCGGGACCAACTGTTGCGCAGTTCCCGTTCATCCCCTAAAATCGTATCATGCAACTGGGCCATCGTGAGCAAGGCATCAATACCGGGTAAACGGTTCGTTATAATGTCATCCGCCTTTTTCGAGATGGCGGTGGCGCCGAACCATCCCGAAACACCTACGACAAACACGATCACGGACTGTACAATAAACACACCCATGACTTTCCGGGAAACAGTCAAATGGCTCATTAGAGTTTCACCTTTTTCAGGCTCTTTAAGCTGTGACGGAAAACTTTAGGCACGGCATCGTAACAGACCCACATATAGGCGCCGTCCCACGCAATGCCGGCCAATTTGTCTTTCCCTTTCTCAAATCCCGGCAGTTCGAATATTTCGCTGACCGTCAAATCCTTTATCGACGCCTTGTATATCTTGCCGGTCATGTAATCGCCTATATAGAAGAAATCGCCGTCCCGGAACATGCCGCAGGTATTTACGGCCGGGCTGTTAAAGACTTCGATCGCCGACAGCGTCTCATCCATTTTATGTTTATAGAGCTTCGCCGCTTCGCTGTCAATGACCCATATGTTCACTCCGTCAAAATAGATACCCTGGGGGCTGACTTTCGGCAGCGCGTAAACCGAAAGGATCGACAACGCATCGTCCAGCCGGTGGCGGTAAATCCGTTTTTCCGCCGAGTTGCACGTCCAGACGTTATCGCCGTCAAATGCAAGGCCGGTGGGGTGCTGATTATCCGTTTTATATACCATCGTCTCGGAAAGCCTGGCGATGTCACGGTGCCGGTAGATATTCCCGCTCATCCAGTCGCTGATCCAGAGATTCGACCTGGCAAAGCACATGCCCATGGGATTGGCATAGGAAAGGGGGTATTCCTTAATGGCCGGTTTGATCCCCGCTACGCCGGGGAAAAGAAACAGGCCTGCCGCCGCCACCGTGACCGCTATGCCGGCAATGACCTTGAGCATAAGGAGCGATCTGGCCCCACGCGGACGGTTTAGCGGCATGTAAACCGATGCGGTAGTCGCCGCTGACCCCGGCGCTTCCGTCTTCCGGGCGGGCGGATGATAGACAGGCAGCGCGGTCGGTTCGTCATCGGGTGGCAAAACCGCGCCCGGGGCCTGCCCTTTCATGGCGAGTTGAACGGCTTTATGCACTTCTGTGATCTTGTACGGTTTACTGATGATGGCATAAGCCCCCAGGGCCATTACCGCCTGGATCGCTTCTTCGTCGGCAAATCCTGATATCACAATGCATTTCATGTCAGGATTGATTCTTTTCAGTTTCACAAACACTTCGGCGGTTTCCATATCGGAGACCTGCATCTCCAGCAGCGCGATATCCGGTATTTCCAGTTGCGCCTCTTTAATCGCATGCGCCCCGTCTTCGACGGCGGTCATGGAATGGCCGAGCGGCCGCAACATGTTGTACAACAGATTCCTGAAACTCTGCTCGCCGTCCATAATCAAAATCTTAACCATTTTGAGCACCCCATCCATTCCTTTGAGATACCATATCCGCCAGTTCAACAGGGTCGATGACGAGCACCGCGCGTCCGTCACCAAGCACAGTCGCTCCAGAAAAACCCTGCGTTCCCGCCACCGAAGCATCGAGCGGTTTGACAACGATCTTGCGTTTTTTCTGCACTGAATCAACGATAATACCGACCTCGCCGGCCGTGCCGCTGTTATTCTTCACTCCCAATATTACCAGAAACTTAGGGTTTTCCACCTTCGTTTTCCGCGGGGCTGCGGTCACGTTGAATAATGTTTCCAACCGCACCGCCTGTATCGTCCTGCCTTTAAAGATGACCGCCTCGTTCCCGCCCACGGTCATGATATCCGCGTTTTTTATCCGTTCAACGGCATTGACCGCAAGGATGGGGATGGCGAATATCTCATCGCCCAGACCGAGCATCATAATTTCGATCATGCCCAAAGTCAGGGGCAGTCTCAAAGTGATCTTCGTTCCCCGGCCAGGGGCCGTTTCCACATGTATTTTTCCCCGCAACCGGTCAACACTGGTTTTAACCACATCCATGCCGACACCCCGCCCCGAGATGCCGTTTACTTCTCCGGCCGTACTGATACCGGGAAGAAAAATAAGATCTACAGTTTCCTTACGGCTCATCTTATCGGCCTGCTCCCGGCTGATGACCCCTTTGCGAACCGCATTATCTATAATGGCGGCCACATCCATACCCCTGCCGTCATCGGTAACCTCGATGATGACGTTGCCGCTCTGGTACGAAGCGCAGAGAAGGATCGTCGCGCGGCCCGGTTTTCCGGCTGCCGCCCGCTGTTCGGGAGTTTCGACGCCGTGATCGGCCGCATTGTTGATCAGGTGCAAGAGCGGGTCCGTGATTCCTTCGGCAATCGTTTTATCGATCTCCGTGTCAGCGCCGCTGATGAGCAACTCAATATCTTTATTCCTCTGGCGCCCCAGTTCCCGCACTATACGCAGAAAACGATAAAAAATCGGCCCGACCGCAACCATGCGGGCATGCATGATCACCTCATGCAACTCGGCGATCACCCGGTCCATGGCAATGGATGCAACCTTGAATTCCCGCATAATCATCGGGATGCTGTCTCCGGCCTCGATTTTTTTTCCGATCAGATCGAACGTGCTCTTATTGATAACCAGTTCGCTGCTGAGATTGATCATTTTATCCAGTTTCTGCATCTTCACCCGGACACCATCACCCATGGAACTCGCCTGCGCGGGTTCTACTTCCAGCGACGGAACAGAGAAAACCGTTCCGATCCCCTGCTCACGGGCCCCACCGGTCCCGTCCGGCGGGACTCCGTGGATATTCAAAGGAAGCCCTCCTGCCGAAGGGGCTCCACCCGCATCGCCGCTCGACGCGGAAGGCTCCGGCGGCGGTGTCGCGCCCTCAAGCAGAGCCTCGATGCGTCCGATTACGGGCAAGGCATCAATGGCCGTCACACACCCCCCTCCGCAAGCCGCATCATTAACTAAATCCCGCATAACATCGAGGCAGGAAAGCAGCAGGTCGATGATTGGCGGATTAATGGCACGGCTTGCCTTTCGTAATTCATGCAGAAGATTTTCGAACCGGTGACTGAACTCCGCTATCGCGGAGAATCCAAGAAGCGCCGAGGTGCCTTTTAACGTATGAATCACCCGAAAGATTTCATTGATGATGGCAAAATTGCCAGGCTCCTTCTCGAGCGCAAGGATATTCATCTCGAGGAAATCGACATGATCGGCGCACTCGGTGACAAACTCCTTGATCAGGCCCGGTGTAATATAATTCCGTTCATCCATAAGCTTCCTTTTATTTATCCAAAAGCATCTTCACGTTCATGAGCAGATTTTCGGGTGTCACGGGTTTCACCAGATACGCCGTAACACCCGCATTAATGCCGCCAACCCTGTCTTTTTCCTCGGCTTCGCTGGTCATCATGATGATCGGAAGATCCTTGTAGGCTTGCTGTTCCCGAAGCATTTTGATCGCCGTCAGGCCGTCCATTTTCGGCATGTTGATATCCATAATGACCAGGGCATACCGGCCATTGTATATCTTCTCCAGCGCTTCAACACCGTTCGACGCCGTGTCGGTCTGAAAGCCCGCGGCCTTCAGGACCAGCGTTTCAAGAGACCGGACGGAAGGGGAATCGTCGACGATGAGAATAGTGTCTGCCATGACTGCCTCTCCTTTAAGTATTAATTTTTCTGCATATTCACTTGACCGGACTAACCAATTATGTACCCGCAAGAGCGGGTACTTCATCATAAAAATCCAAGGAAGTCGTACCGGCGAGAGCCGGTACTTCATCATAAAAATCCAAGGAAGTCGTACCGGCGAGAGCCGGTACTTCATCATAAAAATCCAAGGAAGTCGTAGGGCACGTTCCCCCGAACGTGCCGAACTTTTAGGCGGACTGTTCGGGGAACAGCCCCTACAAAAGCACCTGAAATCAGCAGGGTACAGTCAAGTAGATAAGCAGGTTAATTTTTTCTATACCCCACTAATTTCCTGAACTTCACCGGCGTAAATGAGCCGCTGAAAAGGTGCATGGATTCGGCCGCCCCCATAAAAAGGTAGCCTCCATTATTAAGACTATCGTAAAAACGGCTGATCACCTGTTTCGCCACGGGATGGCTGAAATAAATGAGAACGTTGCGGCAGAAAATGAAATCCAGGCCGCTCAGCAAACTCATACGTGTTTTATCAACAAGATTCAGCGCCATATATTCGGTCATGCCTTTTATTTCAGCGGCAACCTCGTAGCCGTCCTCCCGCGGAGTGAAATATCTCCTCAGGTAGTGCGGCGGGATATTCTTGAGCGCCCGGCCGCTATAGATGCCCTCTTTGGCGAATTGCACAAGCCCGGCATTGATGTCGGTGGCAATAATCCGGATATTAATCTTCTTCATAACTTCGCTGGCCAGCATGGCCAGGGTGTACGGTTCATCCCCGGTCGAACACCCGGCGCTCCAGATGGTGATGCTTTTGTTTCCTTCAGCCAGTTTCCGCTCGACGACGCACGGCAGCGCTTCCCGGGAAAAGGCAAGCAATTGCTTGATATCTCTGAAAAAATATGTCTCATTGATCGTTAATATCTCAATGAGGGCGTCGAGTTCGCGGCGGCTCGTGTCGTATTTGAGGAGACGATAATATTCCCTGGCGTCTTCACAACCGATTTCCTTGAACCTCCTTTCCAGCCGGCTTTCAAGGAAATATGCTTTCTGATCTTTAAGGAATATGCCCGTTTTCTCGTGGACGAAGTCACGGATCACGTGAAAATCACCGGGCGACAGTTTCATGAATAGATACCATCGAGTACCTGCAACGCCTTCCGCGCCGCCGCGCATACGTCTTCGTCTTCCGATTTCAACAAAACGTTAAGGGGCGCGCGCGCTTTCTCGTAGCGCATGTTACCGAGCGCCTCGCAGGCCGCTATTTGTACGATGCCTTCTCCCCGCATAAGCGCCAACATCAGGGTGTCCGGGATACGGCCGTCGCTCAACGTGCCCAGCGCCCGGATGGCCTCATAACATACCCGCGGATCATTGTCATTCGCCATACCAAGCAGCAAGTCAACGCAATGGCCTGTTTTTACCCGGGAGAGCGCCTTCACGGCGGCAATCCGCACGCCGGCATCCCCGTCTTCGAGCGCCGCCGCCAAAGTATCGATCATCGACGCGTCGGCGTATGCACCGAGAGCTCCGACCGTTGCCCGCCTGACATCATTGTTCCGGTCTTTGACAAATTCGACAAGCAACTGCCGGATTCTTGTGTCCGCATGCATCATGCCGAGCGCCTTGACCGCTTTTGCCCGCATCTGCGCCTTTCCTGACTGCGCCGTTTCAATGAGGCGGTCAGTGAGGGTGAGCTTTTCGTCCCCTATCCTGGCCAGGGCGCCCGCCGCAGCTTCGGCGACCTTATCCTCGGGGTCACCGAGCGACGCAATGAGTTCACCGATCACTTCACTGTTGCCCGCCCATCCCAGAGCCGTGGCAGCGACGGTTCGCACCTCGCCGTCCTCATCTTTGAGGGCGTCGAGAAAAACAGATATTTTCTCCATACCCCCCGCTTTACCGAGCGCGCGCAGCGCGGAACACCGGACTTTCGAGGAAGCATCGCCGGCGAGTTTTACGAGCATCAGCATCTTTTCTTTGTTTGCGAGCATCGGTATCTTTTCTTTGCTCTGAATATTGCTGATAACTACAGGAGCGATTTCACGCACTTTTTCGTGGATCAGGAGCGGCGCCAGAAAACCGGGGTCGATATTTCCCATCTTCACAAAGTCCTGGATGATAAAGGGAGACAGTTCCTCGTCCTTTTCCAACAAGGCGACCAGCATGGGGACAGCCATTACCTCATTGATGCTGCCGAGGGCGATGAGCGCATATTGTTTGAGCTCCTTCTCGTCATCGGCGAGCGACTGGAGCACGCATTGCCTGAGTTTTTCATCTTTTGTGTCCGCAAAGGTTTCCTCAAGACAGGTAACGCTGATTTTTCCGATAGCCTTGAGCGCGCTTTTTTGAGCAATGAGGTCATCGAGCACAAGCTGTTTCCGCAGGCTGCCGATCGCCCGTTTATCTCCGATCTTGCCCAGGGAATCGATAGCGGGATACTTGAGCAAGGGCTTGTTATCGTCAAACAACAACCCTTCCAGGAATTCGACAGACCCGGGCGATTTGATCTCGCCAAGCGCGATAATCGCATAGTAACCTATGTCTAAATCCCCGTCCTGAATAACGCTGATGAGCGCCGGGACCGCCGCCGCATCCCCGATCTTGCCCAGGCTCTCCGCCGCCGAACAACCGACATTTATATTTTCGTCGTTAAGCGCCCGGCTGATAACGGGGACGGCCGCCGGGTTCCTGATATCGCCCAGCACATCCACGATAAATTTGCGCACGTCCGGCATCTTTGCCCCGCTGAACGATTCGATGAGCGGCGCTACGGCGGTGTCACCGATATCGACAAGCGTTTCGCAGGCCAGCGTGCGCACCCTGGCCTCGTCCGAAGCGAGCAGAGGCAGGAGCATCTTCGCCGTTTCAACTCCACCGATGGCGGCGAGCGCGGCGCCGATGGCTTCCAGCACCCCGATACTTTTTTCCTGCTCGATAAGCTTCACCAGGCCCGGCGCCGCCGATGACAATTTCATCTCGCCGATCTCTTCAACCGCCGGCCTTCGGACGGACTCACGCGCATCCTTCAACCGTTGTTGCAACTCTTTGAGTTTTTCGTCGTCTGTAGGATTCATGAAGGTTATCCTCTTACGCTGACAGATTTGGTTTATCCGGGACGGGCAGATCATGCTCAATAAGTGGAAATTTATCCAATTCTGTCGGCTTCAGCTTGAACTGACCTAACAGCAGGTGCATCTCCTCGGTTAACCGGGCTATTTCCTTCGAAGAACGCGCCGTATTTTTGGCGGTATCCTTATTCTGCTGGCTCACCACCGCGATCGTTTCTACATCTGCCGATATCTCTTCCGAAAATGCCATTTGTTGCTCCGTCTCGGTCACAATTTGCTCCACCATATGCTGCATCGACTCCGACGATGCGATAATATCCTTAAGCGCTTCGCTGGTCCGGCGGGCAAGGGCAGCGCCTTTTTCCATTTCTCCCGCGGTCACCGTGATCGAACCCACCACTTTGGCATTATCTTTCTGAATGTACCTGATCATGGAGGATATCTCATTTGTCGCTTCGCCGGTCCGTTCGGCCAGTTTCCTGACCTCGCCGGCCACTACCGCAAAACCGCGCCCCTCTTCGCCGGCGCGCGCCGCCTCAATGGCCGCATTGAGCGCCAGTAAGTTCGTCTGTTCGGCAATATCATCAATAACTTCAAGAACGTTACCGATCTTCCCAGCGCCGCCGCTCATCTCCATAATGACGTTTTTCAGTACGTCCACGGTTTTTGACGTCCGGGTCATACCGTTCATCGTCTCATCAAGGATGCCAACCCCCGTGATAGCTGCGGCAAGGGCTTTTTTTGTTCTGGAAGCAGAATCCATCGAATGCTTTGCAACCTCCTGCACGGAACCGCTCATTTCGTGCATGGATTGCGCTATCTGAGTCGTCCGCATGGACTGCCGCACGGAACTGTGGGACACCTGTTGCGCCATCTCCGCAAGTTCCTGTGACGACGAGGCGATCCGAGTCGATGACCGGGCTAAATGGCCGATTACAATGTTGAGATTTGTCTGCATGATATTGAACATGATGGACAGCCGGCCTATCTCATCATTACTGTTCACCCGCATGTTATCGTTCGACAGATCGCCTTCCGCGATGCGCGTAAGATTATCGATCACCTTCCGCAATCGAACGACAATGTTCTGTGACACGAGAAAGAAAACCGCTGTTACGAGGACCAAAGCAAAACCTATATTGACGATGAAAATAATTTTCTGCAGCCGTTCGAACTCTTCCGTTCTCCCGCTGTATACGTTAGAAAGGTTATCTATGGCCTCTGACAGCGTATCATACCCCTTCGTCTGCCGAAGCAGCACGTCGTCTGTACGCTGTACCGCCGCCTCTGTCGCTACAAAATTACGCTGCTCGATCATTTTGATTAAGGCTTCGCCCTGCCGGTGCAGGTTGCTGTGCAGCGCATCCATAGCTTTAAGCGGCATGTTCAACTCGGAGAAAGGGTAGTTGTAGCAATAATACTCTGCGCCAAAACAATTGTGTTTCCAGTCCAGCGAACCATCATATTTCACTTGCGCGCGCACCGCTTTCTCCAGACCGACCAGCCACACCACATGGGCTAACTGCATTTGACTCAGGTTCCTGCTCAAATCGAACAGGCGAACCTTTTTATCTTCAACCAGCTTTATATTGCGCAATCCTAATTGCCAGCTATATCCGAGACCTAAAACGATAATAAATAATAAGGCGAAACAAAGCGCAAGTTTCTTGCCGATACTCAAATACATCGCGACACCTCTTCTATTTTTTTACGACTTCCTTATGTTGTTATCATCGGAGTACCTGAAAGGTACGTGCGTAAATACCGGACCTGCTATGCCTTCAATCAGTTTTTTCAGATCAAGGATGATTATCGACAATCCACCGACCTCACCCACACCGCTGACGTACCCCTTCACCCCAGGCGGCACACCACCGGAAGGATGAGCGAGCGCGGCGTACGGTAAAGACACCATCTCAACGACAGAATCCACTATGAATCCCAGCGTTTTCGTCTTGCTTTTTACTACGACGATCCGTGTTTTTTTATTTTTTTCTATTTTCGCCAGGCCGAAGCGCTCACGCAGGTTTATAACCATTATCACGCTGCCCCGCAGATTTATCATGCCCTCCACGAACGAAGGCATGTTGGGAATCTTGTTGACCGCGCACATGCGGTCGACTTCCTGGATCACCGGAACCTCGAGGCCGTATTCATTGTCTCCGATACGAAATACCAGAAACTGTAATTCCCTGTCGTGCGCACCGGCGTCATTATTATTCACGGGATAAGTCATAACACTTTTACACTCAATGCCACTAAGATAAGCTGTACTGTGTACCCGCAAGAGCGGGTACTCGCACTGAACCTCCGCGCAGCAAGCTGCGCGGTATCAATGGTAGAATGTTGTTCATCCTCTCCCTCGACGGGAGAGGATTGAGGTGAGGGTGATCGGAAAACTAT
>Ga0315281_10014379_pt1 | contig 10675 bp, 10 predicted proteins | sample YL17G07_0_MG_FD_204540 | JGI IMG/M metagenome (GOLD analysis project Ga0315281, IMG submission 204540) | Sediment microbial communities from Yellowstone Lake, YNP, Wyoming, USA - YL17G07_0 | ecosystem: Environmental > Aquatic > Freshwater > Lake > Sediment | place: USA: Wyoming | collected... | reverse complement strand
AAGACTGTGCCCGCTCCCGTCGGTTCCGTCCCCAGCATCCCCGCACGGCTGATCACGCGTCCGCCCTCCTGGACAGTTATGCTGCCCACGCCCGCGGCACCCACGTGGAGTTCCGCGCTGTTATCCCATAGCGAGCCGGGACCTCTGACCTGCACGGTACCGTTGCCATCTTCCTTCCAACCCACGTAGGCGTTGGCGTCGGTCACCTGGCCGCCGCCCGAGATAGACATGCTTGCCTCGCCGCGCGAGCCAAGAACCAGATCGTGCTCGACCTCCAAAACAGAGTTTGGCCCCTCTACGGTGACAACGCCCGTACTGTCCGGTTCCACCGCCAGCGTTACGTCCCGGGTGGCAACCCTTCCGCCATTGCTGATCCACAGCTCGCCGTGTCCGGCCCGGCCGACCTGCAGCGCGGAGTGGTTCTCCCACAGCGAGCCGGGACTATCGACGATGACCTCGCCGCTGCCGGTGGTATCGTAGCCCAGGGAGGCAGTCTCGCTGATGACATGACCGCCGCTGCCCATCGTCAGAACGCCCCGGCCCGCCAAGCCGACATAAAGGTCGCCACCAAGCCCGCTGTTAGGATCCGGCAGATTCTCCCACACCGAATTTGGCCCGGTGACGAAGACAATGCCATCGCCCGTCGCCTCCGTGCCTATGACTCCCGTGCGGCTGGTCACGCGCCCGCCCTCCTCGATATACACGGTTCCGCTACCCGCGTCACCCACATGCAACTCGGCGCTATTAGCCCAGAGCGAGCCGGGACCTCTGACCTGCACGGTACCGTAGCCATCTTCCATCCAGCCCACGTAAGCGTTAGCGTCGGTCACCTGAGCGCCCGCCTCGATGTTCAGCCCGCCGTTGTAGCCGTAGCCATGCCCCACAATGAGGTAACGGTCAATCTGCCACAGCGAGCCGGAGCCCGTGATGGCGGCCGGGTCGCTGACGTGCGCCCATTCGCTTTCCACGCGGCCGCCGTTGGAGACGAGCAATTCCCCGTCTCCATACCCACCCACATAGAGCCCTCCGTCAATCCGCCAGAGGGAGCCGGGATCGGTCACGGTGGCGCTGCCGCGGCTGTTGCCGAGGCGCCAATTGCCAATATCGGCCAAGCCCGAGCTCGTCACAGCACCCCCGTCGGAAATCAACAGCGTGCCGGTGCCGCCGAAACCTACGTGAATCTCGCCGGTGTTCTCCCAGGCCGAGTTCGCGCCGGTCACGGTGAGATTGCCGACGCCATCCTGCCAATAGCCCAGCCGGAGCATGCCGCCATCCGCCGTCACTCGCGCACCGTTGGAGATGGTAACGTTACCGGTTCCGTGCCTCCCTATCGTGGCGAGAATGCGGGTCACGGATGCGGAGTCTCCGTCAGTAGTGAGGTCACCCAAAACATGCACCTCTTCGCTCGGGGTGCCCAGCCACGTCGTGCCGGGTCCGGTGACGACGAGATTGCCGACACTGCCCGCCTCGCTGCCCACAAAGATTCCACCGGCGACCAGGCTGGCCCCATCGGAGACCGTCAACGTGCCGTTGCCCAGGTCGCCCAGGTAAAGGCCGGACTCCCAGCGTGAGCCGACGCCTGTCACCTGGACACTGGCGGTGCTCCCAATACCTGCCGCCACGTGAGCCTCCGGGCCGACGACTTGACTACCGTCGGAGATCGCCATACTCGCATCCGCACTGACACCGATAACCAGCTCGCCCGGCAGAACCCACGGGTCGGAGCTGTCATAGGCCGGAGTCACGTCGCCGACCACGGCGATCCCCGCCAGCGCCGGTTGTTGCACCATCCCCCCGGCAAGGACGAGGATGGGAAGGATTGTGAGCGCAAACCTACTGCTTCTTGTTGTGGCACAGCACATGGCTTTTCCCCCTTGTCGCATCTCATTTTTGTTGGAACGGGCCACCCAACTACATGCTTTTCCGAATGTTAACTGTCACTCTACCATATTCCCGTCACTGGGTCAAGCAACATCCGCCGATCAAGCGGGGCAAATCCAGAGTCACCTGGCTGATTCATGTCATTGCGAGGAGCACAGCGACGAAGCAATCTCAATTCCCGGCACGGGAGATTGCTTCGCTGCGCTCGCAATGACGTGCGGGCGGTGCTATCAAACGACTTTGCGTTTGTCTTCACTGATCAGGGGACCTCGGGTGCGACTGCATTTTGAGGCCCAGCGCTCCCATGCGCCGGGGGTCTGCGCCGTCGGGGCAACCGGGACCCCACCCGCGGCCTTTCGCGTTTGGATACCCGACCCCTGTGGTTGCCCGAACCCTCGGGCCGGGAACGGGCCGCTGAAAATTGGCTTTGTTTTGGCGTGCTCTCCTTTCGCAATGTTTTCTCATAACCTGTTTTCTGCACAGACGTTAGGGCTCATCTTGGGTACCCGGAAATTGGCTTTGTTTTGCACGAATCTTCACCACGGAGACACAGAGGTCCCACGCCGACACCCGGGCGAGCCAGGAGCAATGAATCCGCAGGTTTCGCAGATTCAGGCAAATTCGATCCCTCAGAATCTGTGAAATCTGCTCAATCTGTGGATAGTCATAGTCTCTGAGCTCTCTGTGTCCCCCTCGTGAATTCTCCGCCTTCCGGCGGGTGCCCCGGATTTGTGCTTCCCCGTCCATGACAGACCCCTCCGGATTTACGATCTACTATTTTCGATTTACTATTTGCTAATCTGTAGTTGCGTACATATCATACATGCGCCACAATTGGGCGTCAAGCAAAATCCAGACAATGCCGGGCTCTGGGTGCGACGACAAATTTGTGGCAGGCTCAATGCTGGTCGGCTGTGCGGATCGTTCGAAAAGGACTCTTGGCCTTTGTTTGTCATTTCGACCAAGGCCGAAGGCCGCGCGGAGAAATCTGGCCGCGAATGGGCGCTACGGCAGACTCGTAGCCAGATGTCTCGACTCCGCTGCGCTTCGCTCGACATGACAAACAGCGCCGGATTCCCTCCGAATGCCGGCGCGGGCCCAAAGGGAGTACGCTCTCCACCGGCACTTTTTGTCGTGCACCCCGGGCTTTGTGTGCGACCAACTCTTGTGCCCCTTGTAGGTCGTGCGTCCCCGCACGACTTCTTCAGGCGAGCGGGGACGCTCGCCCTACCGCGCGAGACTCTGCACCTGCCAATCCGAGCCACAAGAGTCAGTCGCACACGGGACCTCCGGGGGACAATCCGGGCGGCTCTTATGAGGCTGGCAACAGGACGTGATGCAACTTAGACTAAGAGGGCTGCCCGAGACGTTTCTACGAGTGGACAGCCGGTTGTTGGAGTTTGGCGGTTCTGGTCGATGATTGAGGACAAGGTACTGGTTTGGCGGTTCAATCGCGGAGAGCCGGCGGCATTGTGCCGGATCTATGAGAAGTACCGCGATGGGTTACTGAAGGTGGCCGCGGCCCTGCTGAATGACCGCAGCGGCATCGAGGATGTGCTCCACGACGTCTTCGTGGACTTCGCCCAGACGACGGGCCGGTTTCACCTTCGAGGCAGCCTCAAGGGCTATTTGGCAATCTGCGTGGCCAACCGGGCCCGTGACATGAATCGCACGAGGCAACGGCGTGCCGCCGTGAGCCTGGATGAAAGCAATGCGTACCCGGCCGGCGCGGATGGTCCGGAGCACGAAGCCATAAGCCGCGAGCTGACCGCAAAGCTCGACGAGGCGATGGCCCAGTTGCCCGAGGAGCAGCGTGAGACGATCATCCTGCATCTGCAAGGCAAGCTGCCGTTTCGGGAAATCGCCAGACTCCGGGAGATCTCCATCAACACGGCCCTGAGCCGCTACCGGTACGGGCTGGAGAAATTACGTTCCACGTTGAACGGCGGGTAAAACAATGAGCCAGTCAAAGAGCACCAGACGCCTCGTAAAAAGATATTTGGATAACTTACAGGTCCGGCGCCGCACGGAGATGGATCGCCGCATCCTCCAGGACTCGACCAAAGCCATGGCAGAGGCCAGCAGGAAAAGCGCTGCTCCGGCGCGGGCTCGGATCAGGAGAGCGATCATGACTTACAAAACCAGAAGAATTGCCGCCCTTGTGGCATTAACCCTGTTGCTGGCAGGCGCCTTCCATCTCGGCACAGGCTCCGTGGCCTTCAGCCAGGTCGGACACGCGGTCAGTTCAACACTCGTACGACTTCAAGAGTTGATTATGGAAATAAGAACGGGAGAACCCACAGCCCAGGCGCCGTTGCCGGGCGCAGCGTCCGATGGCACGGACGAGCAGGCGCCGGACCCCAACCTCAGAGCGGTCACGTGCGCCGCCCGTTTCTTCACGATTCCCACGAACGAGCAGGCCGTGTGGCAATTCCTCAAGGACCAGGGCATCGAACTGATCCAAGCATCAGCCGACCCGGAGACATACTACGCGACACTCCGGCAGGAACAGGCCGAGCAGGTCGAGGATGCTTTGACTATCAGAGCTTTGGCCGCACCTCGCGTTATCGTAGCGGAGGGCCAACAGGGGATGATCGCCACCGACATCTTCGCACTGGCCTGGCTGCCCACGGTCTCGAGCGACGGCACGCGGATTGAGTCCACCTTTTCTTTCCACGATGGACACAATGGCGTCGAAATCCCGAACGTCAGCATCGAAGAAGGCGGGGTCGTTCTGATCCGAGTCAGGGGGATCGCCACCACAGGGGAGAATATCCTGATCTTGCTCAAAGTAGATTACGAATAGAATCCGGCCGAAGACGCCGTACGGGCCTGGGAGTCGGGTGAAAGTAAGAGGATTCGCTGTACGGTCCATACCGTCCGCGACATGACGACAATGATGACGCGACTTGGGGTGCCGTCAGAAATGCAGAAGGCCGCGGGTCCTGGTGGACCCGCGGCCAACGTACTCCTGCGTGCCCCACCCTCCTTCTTTCCGACCCCGGTCCTGCGGGACCGAAGTCACTCATAGCCCCCCTCGGCGAGGTAAAGATTGTCGGTCATTGTGCTTCGACTGCGCCTGGGCTTGCTGGATCTTTTCGCGAATCAGCTTGGCGGCTTCCTTCGCGGCCTCCTTGCTGAAATCCAAGCACTTGTGCACGCCCGAACTGACCGATCTGGCCAATTCCTCCGATTGCAGCGTCGCGCGTGCCCGGGCTACTTGCAGCGACTCATGTGACTTGTGCTCCGGCGACGGTGCCAGGCAGTAGATCGCTGTCAGGAAGCCTGCCGCATATATGACCAACAGAAAGACAAGCTTCGTTCTCCAGCCCATGGCGCGGTCCTACCCTTCTTTCGAAGGACCCCATCGGTCGGCCCTCCAAGGCTTCTACGATGTTCCTTACTAAATGCATACAATAGAAAATCGCATATGCCAAAAGGACAAGTTACGGCAGCGCGACAATCCCGCGATTTTTGCGTCGGTATTCTCAGGGCAAGCTGACGTCGAGAATGGCGCGCAGGGTCCCGCAGACAATGGCGACCTCGTCTTCGGTGAGACGATTGTGGAACGGCAAGGCAATGGTCCGCTGACTCACAGACTCTGCCGTGGGGAAATCACCCCGGCTATATCCATATCTCTGGGCGATGAATGGCTGTAGATGTACCGGCGGGAAGTAGTTGCCCACCTGGATGCCCTGGCGGCTCATCTCCTGAAGGACTCTGTCCCGCTGCGGGAGTCCGAATTCCTGCGCCAGCCGCACGACGAAGACGAACCAACTGATCTCACATCCATCCACCTCTCTCGGCACGATGAGCCGATCCTCCTCCGCGAGCATCTCCTGATACCAGGTTGCGACCCGGCGTCGCATTGCCTTGATTTCGTCGATGCGCGACAGTTGGACGAGTCCGAGCGCGCAATTGATATCGCTGAGACGATAGTTGTAGCCCAGCCGCTCGTGCGCCAGCCAGCCGGCCCCCGCCCCGCGACCCTGGTTGCGAAGCGAAAGGCAAGCATCCGCGAGGTCGTCGCGATCCGTCACGACCATGCCGCCCTCGCCCGTCGTGATCTGCTTATTGGGATAGAACCCGAAAACGCCGACCGTGCCGAACGTTCCGGCTTTCCGGCCCCGCAACGCCGAACCCAGCGCCTCACAGCTATCCTCGACCACCGGCAGATGGTGGCGTTCCGCCACGTCGCAGATGCGGTCAAAGGCCGCAAGATTCCCGAAAATCTCGACGGGGAGAATCGCCCTCGTGCGCTCCGTGATGGCGGCCTCGATTCGCCGGGGGTCCATGTTCAGGCTCGTGCCGTCGATATCGACGAAGACCGGCCGGGCACCGGTCATCATAATCGTCGTCGCCGAGGCGATGAATGTGAAGGGTGTGGTGATCACCTCGTCCCCGGGACCGATCCCCAGCGCCAGCAGGCTCAGGAACAGGCCGCTCGTGCCACTGTTGACCGCCACGGCCCGCCTGCGGCCCAGATATGCAGCAAAGGCCCCCTCGAACTGGCCCAGCGTCGGCCCCAGCGACAGGTACGGAGTACGAAGCACTTCGACCACACGCTCGATCTCCCGCTCCGTGATATCAGGCCGGGACAGCGGTATCCGCATGGTAATCTCCTTATCACAATTCCGGCACGACGACCCGGGAGAACATTGTAAATCGTGCGCGTTGCAAGAGGAACACTTTTCGCCGGGCAGCGCGACATCAGAATCCTTGCGCGCACTCCGACAGCGACTCCCCTACGATGCCTCCCCACGGAAATCCGTCGCGCACTTGACAACAGGAGCAACCTCTTCCTGGAGTACCGCCCGGATTTATGGGACCTGCCGCCATAAGCGGGCCGACCGGCCGGCGGGCTGGCGGGAATTCTGCGGCGGCCGTTAAATGCCCGCTTCCTTTGAGCCGAAGAACAATACGACACAAGTGTATTGACACAGGAATCGTGCTATGGCAAAAGGCAAGAATGTGCTGACAACCGGCGACGTGGCGAGAATCTGCAACGTCGCGCCGCGAACGGTTTCCAAATGGTTTGATTCCGGCCAGCTCAAGGGCTATCGCATCCCCGGCAGCAAGGACCGGCGCATCCCCCTGAACGAGCTCATCCGCTTCATGCGGGCCAACAACATGCCGACGGAGAGTCTGCCGGTCGGCAAGATCAGAATCCTGGTCGTGGACGGCAGCGAGTCGGCGACGCCCGACCTGATGAACGCTCTGACGGCCCGAGCCGGCTACGATGTCCAGCTCGCCCGCAGCGGCTTCGAGGCCGGCGCCTTCATGCAGAAGTTCGCGCCCCACGTCGTCCTGATCAATCTGCTGACCAACGGCATCGACGCGCACGCCCTGTGCAAAAGCATCCGGGCCAGCGAGGATTTCGCGACAGTCAAAGTCCTCGCGCTGGCGAACCACCTGAGCAGCCAGGAGTCAGCCGCCCTGCTCCAAAGAGGCTACGACGGCTACGTCTCGAACCCCGCCGACGCCGCCGAAGTCATTGGAAGAATCGAAGAAGCCACCGCGATCATCTATTGAGCAAGGACTGACGGCCTGTGGCTCGGTGAGTGGCCTGAATCAATAGTCTTTGTACTTTCGCAGCCATTGGGGCCAATCGGAGGGGGCCACGCCGCCCGCTTTGGTCCAGGGACCATTGACGTTGTACTCACGGTGCCATCTCAGCGTCCAGAGTTCCTTGAGCCCCACGTGACGGACCGACCAATCTGCAAAGGCGAAATTCGTCCAGCCGCTGTGCCGGTCGATGCAGAACTGATTCATCTCGCCGGCAGTTCCCTTGTCGCCCCAGCCAAAATCAAGTGGGAACTGGACCGGGACATCCGTCTGTTGAGGCCAGGCGTCGTGCCACGTCGAATCCCCGAAGATGGGGACCTGGTTGGCGTTCTTGACGTTCTGTGTACACTTCCAGAACCACTGAACGAGCCGCCCGCCACTACGATCCTTAAGCATATAGTCGGTCCAGTTACTGGTGCCATAACTACCGGCGAAGTCCCACTCGGCCCCTTCGCCCGAAGCCGGGTAGCGATTGGCAAGCATCAGGTGGTAGGCCTTGAATGTGCCCCAATCATTGGCGCCCAGCACGATCCGAGTGGCCGTGGGACAAAAACGCATCTCGTCGTCTTTGTAATAGGGGCGCAGGGCATTGATCCACAAGCCATACGTGTTCGGCCGTCCCGCATTCTGGGAGTGGTGGTCGTAGCCCCAACCTTCGTTGAAGAACCCGTTGTTATCATCGGTGTACAGCTTGTATATCAGCCCCCAACTCCTCAACCTGGAGATACACGCGACGGACTGGGCCTGCTTTTTGACGTGGGCCAAGGCCGGCATCAAAATGGACATCAGCAGCGCGATGATCGCGATGACCACCAGAAGCTCGATCAGGGTAAAAGCGCTGCGTCTGGTCATGAGATACCCCTTCGTGTGACCCGGTTGACGAGCAGCCACGGTCTGCTCAGCCGTCTCATGCATTCTACCAGACGGGAGCCGGTGTCGCAAAGTCATCCGTCGGATGGAGAGGCTACTTTCGCTTCTCCTGCAACATGTGGTCCTGGAGCCGGATCAGGGTCTTGGCACTGACCGTTCGCGCGGACAGATCCCCCAAGATGACGCCGTATCTCTCCTCGGATATTTTCCAGTGCATGACGATGGCATATTGATCGTTGAGATTGACATGGTCGCCATGGTACACCACTTCCCGACCCTGCGCGATCAGGTCATCCCGAAAGCGGGCCAGATTGCCGAGGACCTGGGCGTTGCAGGCGCTTTCGCCGCGCAGCGTGTATTCCAGAAACAGCTTGCTGTCCTCGTACATCTGCGCGCCGACCGTGTCGCGGCCGCCGAAGAAGCTGCCGATCACGAGCAAGGCAAGAATAATGGCCGCGGCCGCCGCCACCCGGCTGATCCGCAGGTCCACGATAATGTTGATCGTGTCCATTCGATGAGCAATCAGCCGGTGGGGTATCCGATTCTTGATCTCCTGGCACAGCACCGGCCGGGCACGCTCGATGCCGCGCTCGGCCAACGCCTTCAAAAGATCTTCAATTCTGGGGATTCCCATATTTATTCCGTGCCTCCCGATCTCTCGGAAACGAGGCAGAGCCGCTGCGTTCTACTCGTTCGCCACTTCCTTTCGCAAGGCTTCCAGAGCACGATTCAGGCGGCTCTTGAGCGTTCCCTGGCGGATGCCCGCCGCCTCCGCCGCCTCGGCGATGGTCAACTGCTCCATATAATGGAGCACGATCGCCTCCTTGAGTTTCCAGGGCAGGCGCGTGACCGCCTGCTGAACATGGTCGAACTGCTCCCGCTGCCCGGCCCGCAGGGAGCCTTCCACCCCACCTTCCGGCGGCTCGATATCGTCCAGACAGACCGTTTCCTTGTCTTTCAGTCTGCGCCGGTGCAGCCGGGACACGTTGCCCGCAATGCGAAAGAGCCAGCCGTTCAAGGCCTTGCCGTCCCGCAGTTGGCCGATGTGATACCAGGCCCGCAGGAACGTCTCCTGCGTCAAATCCTCGCTGATCTGCCGGTCGTGGCCTACGGCACGCATAAACAGGTAAATTCGCTCATAGTAGAGGTCCACGAACTCTTCCGCCGCCGTCCGTTCGCCCTGTCTGAGCCGACCCGCCAGCAATGCATGGTCCTCAACCGACATGCGACCTCCCTGCTCGACGGCGGCCTGTTTGCTGATCAGATGCGCCGAGTTGTCGTTCTGTTCGGTTGCCTGGGCGTTTTTCTGCATTTTCTCCACCCCAACGGGCTATCACCAATATATACAAATCAGCCGTTCGACTCAAGATGAGAATGCCGCAAAGCCTATGGGACCCTCCGTGGCAGGCCGCCGGCCGCTTGAACCAAAGGCCCGTGCGCCCCATATAGATTGAATTGCCCAGTAGTCGAACGAGGCTACACTAAGTCAAAACATGATTCAAATCAGAGAGGATTGACATGAGATTGTATCTGGTCCAGCACGGCAAAGCCCTGCCGGAGGAACAGGACCCGCAACGGCCTCTGGCGCCCGAAGGCCGGCAGGAGGCTGAGAAAGTGGCCCATTTCCTCAAGCCGCTGGGCTTGACGGTGGCTCGGGTCTGGCACAGTGGCAAGGCCCGGGCCTGGCAGACAGCCCAGATCTATGCCGAAGTCCTGACCGTCGGGCAGGAATTGACGGCCCGCGACGGGCTCAATCCGAACGATGACGTCGCTCCGTTGCGAGACGAATTGGCCATTGCCGCAGAGGATACCATGCTCGTCGGCCACATGCCCTTTGTTGACAAGTTGGCAGCGCTGCTGTTGACAGGCCGGGAATCCCCGTCGGTTATCGCTTTCAAAAACGCCGGCGTCGTGTGCCTCGGCCGAACGGAAGACAGCCGCTGGCAGGTAGAATGGATTATAACACCCGATCTGCTTCCTTAGCCGGTTTTCTGGCGTAATCGGTTTGCGTCTGTTCCGTATCATGGCCCGGTACCGCCCCTGCTGCCAGGCTTGCCAGTGCTTTGAGATCAGCCACCGCTCCACCCGTGACAAGATAGGCGGCCCGCCAGTACGCTCTCGCAAACGGTATGACGTGCTGCATTGATTTGCTCGAAGGAAGCACCGTCAAACAAGTTGGCAACGTCCCAAGTTCTTGAGATTTCTGCTCGCCGGGTGGCAGCGGCAAGCGCCCAGGCTGTGTCACATCACAGTTGTCTGGGCTATTATCTTGTTCTGGGCCAGAGGCATCGGAGAGCCGGCCCCCAACTCCCCCTCGGTTGGACGCACGCCCCTACGCCGCCACCAGCCGACCTGCGCC
>Ga0315281_10014378_pt1 | contig 10676 bp, 3 predicted proteins | sample YL17G07_0_MG_FD_204540 | JGI IMG/M metagenome (GOLD analysis project Ga0315281, IMG submission 204540) | Sediment microbial communities from Yellowstone Lake, YNP, Wyoming, USA - YL17G07_0 | ecosystem: Environmental > Aquatic > Freshwater > Lake > Sediment | place: USA: Wyoming | collected... | reverse complement strand
ATAGCTGGGCAGGCTAGGACGGCTCCAGATCATGGAACCTGGCGCATGAAAGTCCGCGATCGCGATCGCAAAGGTCTTGTCCACGACGTGTGGAAGCTCATGGTAGCGGCGTTGGAGTTTGCTGCGGATAGTCTTGGCAAACCGTGCGGCCGTTTCCCCCAGAAGGCCGTCGGACAGATCTCTAGGCGGTAAGGACGGCTGCGCATTGTAGTGATCGTGCGGCTCTACCGAGTTTGCGGTCACAGCCTCCACCCATGCGTTGTCTCCGCGGCGGTTCGCAATCTTAAAATCCGGAGAAGGAACATCCTGCGAGACACTCAAGCCTTGCTCGCGAAAGCACGCCACCAATAATGCTTCCCACAAGCGCGTATGGAAGTTCTGGGTTTGGCAATCACGGACCCAATTGATGTCGGGCTTGGGCATCGCAAGATAGACCTGATTGAGCAGCCAGGCCGCTAGGTGATGGGTGCGTTGGCCCAGGAGCTTGAAGATGTTGCTGGAGTTGACGCCAGCGAGGTTGCCCAGCGCAGGTCGCTGCTGCTCCCCCGGAGGGATGGGCTCTCGCGGGCTACCGTCACGCAGGGCGGGCTCGAGTAGCGCGAAGGCGGTCGCGCGATCAGCCAAGCCTTCGCGTCGGAACGTCACCGTCCAGACATCATCCTCGCGCCTCCGCATCACTTGAACGCCGAACAAACCATTGTCGTCGTTGCGCGTGACAATGCCGCAGCCTATCTGATCTTCACTCTCCCAACATTCAATTGGAGGACAACGTCCAAAACCCAATCCATGGGGTAGTGCTAGGGCGTAGATGTCGAATCGCGATTGTGGAACGGTATGCATGCGCTGATTGTGTTTGAGAATCGTCACTCGGTCCTAACTGGTACGTCGCACATTGCTATTTCCCGGCCTTCATACCGGAGTCTTTCAGCAATTTGCGCAGTCATTTGGTGCTCTCCTTTTCACTCAAGGCCTCGAACTGAGCGCCAGCGCCGTTGAAATACAGAAATAACCGTCCCGCCATTTTGATGGTTGTCTGGCTCACTCGGTGAGCCTTCTGCGTTCGCGCGTGTTCTCAAGACATCTCCGCACGTTGGACCGGTACTCCTCGGAACCTTAGGTTCTCTTATTCTTCGCCACCGGCTCAAACTGCTCTGATAGGAGCCAGTAAACCGCTCGGTTCGCGCGAACACCGCCTCGTTCATTGATGGCAGAATGGGGCAAGGGGCCATTGACCGTGCCGGCCATTAGCGATTTCGCCAAATGCACATCTGGAATCAAACCCCGGATGGCGCGAAGCACATCGTCACCCTTGTCTGACGCTCCGGCCGCCAACATGAGCAAGAATACCTTGTGCCCAGAACTGCCCGCTAGTGCTGCTGCAGCGTCAATAGCGGCGTCGGTAGGCTCGTCACTTTGGCCGTTCAAAGAGCACGCCCAGAACAGGCCATATTGTCTTGACGTGAGGCGCCGCGCCCTCTTTTCCTGCAAGCACTATGGGCGCGAAGTCCCCACCGATTTCCAGGCTTTCTAAGATGATCACGTCGCCACCACAACGATACCGTTTGAAATAGCGATTGCCGGTGGAATCCTCCGCAATAACCGGGTGTCCCTCCCACCGCTTGTTTGCTTCGTCGAGGGAGACCGGCTTGCTAATGATAAGAAACTGCTTGTCCAGGGCATATGGCTCGGCGCTATGGCCGTTGACTTCCACAAGACCCTGCATACTTGAGAAAGCCGACTTAACATGGGCTTCTCCTCCGCAATCGCAGATTTCCATTTCGCCATGCGTCCCAGATACACCCTTACTGCGGTTAAAGATAACCCCAATAACTTCCCGCAAGGAAAGTGTTGAGAGCTTTGCCACAACGGGCGGCGCGATCATGCGCGGGTTGATTGCGTTCGCGGTGAGCACGGCAACATCGGAGTGATTTTCTGCAATCTCCAGTCGTCGCGCTAGAAGGCGATCTTCGTTCATGGCAACCACGAGCGACTTGGCGCTGGGCGGGCTATGCTCGCTAACTAGGAGTAAGTCTCCAGGCCGTGCGACCGGCTCCAGCGTCGGCGTAGTGATCCGGAAAATGACATGGTCCTGGAGCTCGATGATTTCCTTGGAGCCGTCGTCGATGGTTAGATCCACGCAGCCGTCCGCCACCCGCCCGTCACTTAGCGCGGCAGCTGTTCCGATTAAGGGAAATTGGATTGCCCGGACGATAGCCTTGTACCCGTCTGGCAAGACAGCGGTCGGCGGCATCGCATGAAGGGCTGTTAGACCACCGTGCAGAGCGCGGTGATCACGCGCAATGCGAAAGGCACGTTCGAGGGCTGGCCGCAGTGTCTTCCGCCAATACTTTTCGACATCGACGGCCTCATCCATTCCCAGGTGAGCGCCGGAAGCATGGTGCGCTATTTCGATATAGTTAATCACGGGAACGCCCTTGCCGAGTACGCCCGCAAGCGAAGCAAAGGCACCCCTGCCCCAAGGCTCAAGACCAGCTTTGTGCAAGCTAGAAATTTTATCGCGGCAGCTGCCGATAACAGAGCCCGTGGCCTCCAAGCCCTCCGCCCGGAGCATCAGCTTAAGCATGCCCTCGACGAACACTCGAACAGATGCCATGTAATCTCTGGCAGCTATTGGCGTTTTATCCTTTTGCACAACAGTCCACCGCCGATCGAGTGCGTCACCCTCGAATAGGCCGACATGCCCGAGTTCCTGTCCTGCAGAGCAGATGAGCGCTTGACGACCGCTCACACCGTCGATCGCTAGAAATGAGAGAAACAGCTCTTCATGAGTCGCCAATAGAACCTGCACGCCGGGGCTGTCCTTTTGCAATTTGGCAATTTGCTCAGCCCAACGATGTCGGTGCTCGCTATCGAAAGTCTGTTGCGGATCGTCCAGCAGTAGGACGGGAAAGACATCGCCACCCAGTTGCTCCACCGCCTCTTCTCGAAGTGCGAAAATAAAGGCCCATAGCACACCCCTGAGCCAGGAGGTATTTGCGACAAGTGTCGCATCAATCCTGATCTCATTAGAAAATTTGCCGCGCACCACGAGCCCAGTCTTTTTCTCCAGAGACGCCTTCTGAAACTGGAGACTTTCCGCAATATAGGTTTCTCCATGAATCTTGCCAATACGATCAGATAGCTCATTGATCGCTGTGCGCACCTGAGCTTCGGCGAGACTGCCGAGATTTTTCAGCGGAGAAAGGGCGTCCGCAATTTCATTTCTGCGCGTCTGTTCCTTCTCAATCTTTGCAGCGGTCTTGCCCTCCTTCCATGCATTCCGCATCGCTTCAGCGCCAGTGCGATACGGCTCCGCTTCTCCGAGGGACTTTTTCAGCCGTATCAGGTGAGTTTGCAGGGGCTCGGGATCCTTTTCGGGAATTGATCCGTCAGGAAGCGGCTCGCAAGTAGCGAGTTTTTTCCACCACGTTACCCAAAGCCCACGTTGATCCTCAAACCATTCGGCCACCGCGCACATCTCTTCCATCTTTGTGATGCGTTGCACAACCGGGGCTACGTCAGGCGCCGACGCCCCCCCGCCAGCGGAGACCGCGAGCTCAGTTGAAGGAGCGTCGATGCATGCCACGTCAACCAGCGCTGCACACTTTGCTAGATATTTTGTGTAACGATCGGCAGACACGAACTTAGCCCGAATTTCCGCCAACAGAGTGGCTTTCGGGGTCTTCGTAAGTGAGTCAGACAAATACCGTTTCAGCGGTTGGGGAACGGCGTTTTCTAGTTCGATCGAAATCGCATTGATGTTATCCGCCAAACGGCGTGTCGCGGCTTCGCCTGCAGAGCGAAGCTCATCAAGCTCCTTTTGCAACTCGGGTTTGTCCTTAAGCGAGTGCGCACAAAGTGGGCAATCGGCGATTGATGCATTATCTTGATGTTCAGCATGCCATCGTGCGCCGGCCGCCTTCAAGCGGTATCGGTTGTCGGCCTGTTCTTTCTTAAAGAATCCAAGCGCCACCTCCAAAGTCGTCTGGCCTGACGTGATCGCCCCCTGCAGGTTCGCACGAGCGTTCGCGTTAAGGGAGAAATGGACGGCTTGCAGTGTCTTCCAGGTTGGCAGCTCCTCGAGTCCACCACTGATATCCTGTTCCGCCCCCGCCAAGGCCAGACCGACCTGCTTTTGCACCTGCGGATCGGCGAGGTCAAGACCTGCAGCCAAATCGCCCGATACCGCTTTGGTCAGATCTGACGCCTTGTCATTTAGCGTCTTGCCCAAAGACGCCATATCCCCGGCAATGTTGTCGGTGTCGCTCGGCTTGAAATTTGGCACCGTTACCGACACAGGAGCGAGGACCACTCGCGCCTTTTCGATTTGGCGGTCGAATTCCGCCTTGGCTGCCGCAAGTTCCGCGGTCTTGTAAGCCAGGTAGTCTCGGCTCTTGTGGCAGAGGCCTTGAACAAAGGTTCCCAGCTCAATTAGGTCATCAAGGCCTGTAAGCTTTTGGACTGCGTCGGTGAGACGCCCATGACCCTCGTCGAGGCGAAGCTGCGGCAGGCGCGCCGGCATCAACATACCAGCCTCAAGCAGGATCGATGGAATGCGCAGATTCGGATCGATACTGAGGATCGAATCCTTGCCATCGAAGGTTCTTTTCGCCACCGCGTGCGTTCCCGCCGAGTTTGAAAAAGTAATTTCGACACTGACATAAGGTGGCAGTTTTAGAGCAAGAAGGTCGGTAGGGTACGTTGCAACTGGCGCCCAATGTCCTACTTCCTTGTCATCGGCGCCGAAAACGGGCCGCGCTTCGTCGGACGAGCTTTTGTCCTGATCTCGGGGCCGTTCGCCCGTCAGCCCCCAAATGATGGCGGCAGTCAGCGACGATTTGCCGCTTCCGTTTGGACCTTCGATCAACAAACTCTCGCCATCCAGTGCGAGATCCAGCGGCTTCCCCTTCCATGCATTCACGCCGCCAAAGCCTTCCACCTTAAGCGCGTGGATTTTCCACGGACCTCCGCTTGCGAGACCCGCAGCAGTAATTGCGCTGTCGGCAGCAGGGTCTCCTGCGGCGACAAATACTGCCGCTAGGTCGTCAACGAAATCAGAGGGAAGGGTTTTTACCTCCCGAACCTTCGACTTCAGCAGATAGGCAAACAATCGTCGCTGCTTTGCAGCGTCAAGCAGGATTGACACCAACTTATTGTTTGCGTCCTTCCACGTGACCGGCTTGCCGGACAGCAGCCCTTGTTCTATGTCGGACTTAGTCAGGCGCGGCATTTCGTCCCTCCTGCATCCTTATATGTGCCGAGTATAGGGAGAACCTAAAGATCTTGGAACGCCCGGTCAGGATACAAGACACGACAACTAATCTTTCCTTAGATTCCAAACTAATCGATTAGGCACTGGAAATCAGCGGCGAACGAATCAAGAAGCCGGTGGTAATGCACGAGGTACTTTGCGCATATGCACGAGGTACTTTGCGCATATGCACGAGGTACTTTGCGCATATGCTATCGGCAAGCTGGTGCGATGCAGCCTGAGCCTGGCACAACAGGTTCGATTACGTGCTTGGTTCACGGCGCTGCGGCAGTTTCTCGATTGTCGCGTTCCGTGGCAAACGACGAGCAGAGCTTTTCCTCCAAGTCCGGGAAAAGAAGTCCGATCGCCTCATCATTGTAAGTGGCCCGCCGAAATGTTATTTCGCCGGATTCGATCGAGCGCTTGATCTCCTTCGCCAGATTGTCGCGCCAGTGCCATTGCTTTGCGTTTAAGGTGGGCTTGTAGATATACGACGCCCATAGGCACAGCACAGCGAAGCCTCGGTTCTTTCCTCGGATCGTTTGCCGCACGCCGGCTTCGAGGACTTGGTAAGCGCTGTGGTACTTCAGGTAGCCGACGGGACGGTTGTGTTTGATGGACAGCAGCACAGGCAAGACCCGATGCCAGCCGAAAAAATCATCTTCCTTCAAGCACTCGAAGCCGCGGTGCCAAAGACCGCTTTCATACATTTCGTCCGTAACATCCAGGAGGGGCTGCCGCAAGTCCTTTGCGTAGTCGCTATCGCAATACGCGACCGCTGCCGCGAGGTAGCGGCCGACGAAACCGTTCCACTCATCGAGTTCCTGCTGCTGGCGCCGAATTGCGGCCTGTCGCTTGGCCTTCTGCTCTTCCTCCAGCCGCTTGCGCTCGTCATCGGCGCGCTTTGTCGCCAGCGCGAGACGAGCCGCACCGTAGTCGAAAAAGTACGGTCGGAAGCTCGGCGTCGGAAACAGCACACCGTCTAGCGTAAAAAACTGGTTTTGCCACTCATCCTCAATCGAATCCCCTACGAGAATCGGTCTCTGAAAAGTACCGCTGAACGTCAACCGGCCGATTCGAACGCTCTCGTCCATTGCAGTCTGATCGAGAACGAAGAGATTGCGGCGGTTGAAGAACGCTTCGTCGCGCACTGTCGCACGTCTAAGATCGAGAGAGTTAAATAGCCAGATGATGAAGATGCCTTCTTGTCGATAAAAGTCATCGCGCTTAATCACTTCGGAGAGGAACGTATAGGAGAGCTGAATCTCGAAAACGATTCGCTTGCCATCCCTGACGCATTGCACATCCGGGCGCTTCCACTCACCGTTGAGAATCTGCCCATGTGTAACGAGTTCGCGATCCACCTTGGTTACACCAGGCTCCCTCTCCAACCACGAAGCGACGAATTCCTTGAGTTTTCGGTGCTGTGGTCCTTCCTGCTGACCACGGTAGATCATGGCGCGGCGCATCTCCGGTGAGAGCCTATTTCCTTCGTACCAAGGGCAATCCGGTGATGCACCGTCGTGCGCGAACCAACGATTGCCGTCCTCACGGATGTACCGAGAAAGGTAGAGCGGCTTCCTGCAAATGGCGCAAATGTACCGCGGCCCTACTTTTCCGCGCTCTCGCTCGACGCGATTCGCCATCGCCGCGCGGCGAATAGCTGTGAACTCCGCTTCGGTCAGGGTAAGCAACTCGCTTGCAGGGATTCGCTTGTCGCTCTCGACGTCGATCGCCAGTTCAACTGTTTGCTGGTGGAACATTTCGATCTTGTCCTGCCCGGCTATGTAGCCATCATCGACAATGCCAGGACCCCCAGATCATGACGGCCGCGGGATGCACACCTCTGTGAATCAGCCATACTTCCTGGGTATCCCAATCGGTACGCTTCGGATGTCAACAACCGCCCCATGCAAATGCGCGCCGGCAGTCCGAAAGTCAATTTCAGCAGAACCTTCATTTATGTGAGCCCCTCTTGCTCCACGGTGAATCCGGCCACCGCAACCGCTTCTCCTAAGGCAGGCCAACCGGCTGCGTTCGCGAAATGCCGGATTCGATCTAACGTATGAGGAGTGGCCTTGCTACGCAAGTCTGTCGGAACGTCATCGGGATGCATCGACCAAGGTTGAATCGTGTGCCCAACTGTCCGAGCATCCTGAGCAAGCGTTGCTGCGATTCGAAACCCACCCTCGTCGATATCCCCCCAGTGAAACACGGGAACTTCAATAGGCAATTCCTCCAGCATTCGTATGTACATGGCGCGCCATGCCGGGGACGGCATGCCGGCGGTGTAGATCAGCAGCACGTGTTCGTTGCAGCGCCGCCGCGCTTCACTATGGAAAGTGGTTAGGTTCTCAATCGTCATCAATAACTCAGGGACGCTGCCGAGACGCCTCACGGTATTCGCCGGAAGGCCCACGTAGGGAGTGTCCAAGCGAGCAATCACCCGTTCCCGTTCGACAAGTACATCGCCGGCAAGTCGAACGGGATGTTCTTCCCGAAAGAGCCCCAGTTCTTGCCACACTGCAGCTGGCTCACGAATCTCAGTTTCAGTACTGTTGGCGAGCAGTACGTCTAACGAGCCGGTGAGCTTCTCAATGCGTTTGCTGTCATTGAACAGTTTCGCACTTGCTTCCCGGATCGGCAGCGATATGGCCTGATTGGCCGTATCTTTCCGACAAAATTCTATTGTGCGCGCAGCGTCGAGCCAGTCAGGCGCGCTATTCGGCCCAAGCCCTCTGGTTTTTCGCAATTCTGCCCAACGCTGAAGCACTTCCTGGATAACCGGAAACCGGCTCGCCAGCGGCAAAAGCTGCTCGTTGGCATTGGCCACCTGGTCCTGGGCGAGCATCACCCCCAAACATTTAGCTAGTCGTCTCGCGTCACACAGGTTGATTCGCTCGATAAATCCGATTTCTGCTTTTCCATCCTCCCAAACTAGATCGACCGCACCCTCCGCGCGAGCGGCACGCATCGTGGCCTCGAATGACTCCTTCTTCTGAAGGGAGGTAAGTTTTCTGTATTCGGCGAGATGAGACCCTGTCAAGGCCGCTTGCCGCGACCGCTTGCCAGCGGCAGCCTTCTCGCCAGCAGACAAGAGTCGTTCCAGACAGGAGCGGGCCAGAGTATCCATTAAGAGGCAAGCACATCCTGGTTTGGCTGGACAATCGGACGTGATCGCATGGCTGCCACCTCCTCCTCAACCAGCGTTGGATTGAACTCGGGCAAGTCCTCCCTGAATTGCGCCCGGACTTGCGCTGACACGTCATGTCCTTCGAGCATGATTGCATTGTTGTCGGCATCACGAAGGATGTCGTAGTAACGATGAAGGAACGCCGTCAGCGTCCCCAGATTTTCACCGGGGCTGGCCATAAACACCTGTAGACCCAGCTCTTCGAGGTAGCGCATGGTGGCAATGATGTTGGTCATGTCCATCTTGTTGAAAGCCTCGTCGAGAAGCATCAGCCTAAGACCATCCTTCCCCCCCCGATCGAGGCGATATGCGGAGGCAAGCGCCGCGCCGGCGATGACATAGAGCGGAGAGCGATGCTCGCCGCCGGACCCCGGACCGAGACGCTTGCTGAGATGTCCCACCACTTTCGGCATCTTGGTTAGGGGGTCTTCCCGCAAGATTTCGATATCGAATTCGAAGAACTCACGATAGTCGTCGAGAGGGCTACTCACACTGCCGGCACCCGGCGCGATCTTGTCCTCGATAAGCTGCTTGAAAGCTTCCGGAACTTCACCAGGACCGCCCAGCAGATCCTGCGTCGAACCGAAGGCGGCGACATCCTTGATGAACTTGAGCAGCGAATCGAGCTGCGGCCGGACGACTCGGCGGAAGCGGTATCGTTCGCCGTTTGAGAACGTTGGACACGCCTTCAATACGGCGTTCAGGCGATCCATAGTTTCTTCAAGCCATTCCAGGTTATTGCTCAAAGCTATCGCGACGTCGTTTCGAAAAGTTTCCTGTGAGGTGCGGTAAGCCGCATCCATTTCCTCCCTGAAGTTAGCCAGTTCCGTGCGGTCCAGCCGCTGCAACAATTCACTCAGCCACTGCCCCGCTTTTCTCCAATCGTTCGATGCCTCCAGTGGCGACTGCTCTCGATATTTCTCGAGGAAGGTTCCGCACTCACCCATTCCCTTCGCAATGGCAGTGCCCATTCTCTTTTTGGCCGCGTCCTGTTGGCCATAGCAATGTTCGGCCATTTGCCGGTATTCAGTGCCGAATCTCTCCAGCAGCGGGTCCCAGTGGCGCATCCAGAAATCATGGTCGTACTCCGGATGACGCCGTGCTTCCGATGAATTGCTCTCCGCCTGCTCAAGGCCTTGCCGCGCTTCGGTTTCAGATACGATGCGGGCCTTGAGTTCGCTCTCAGCGGCTCCGATGGCGAGGAGCAACGCCTCCACTTGTGGAGCCAACTCCCTCGCCACCTCGGTCCAATGTTTCTCCTGCTCCCCAAGCCGCACATAGTCCGGGTCGGCCATACCCTGCAGTTGCTGCGTCCTGCTGACGACATCGCGGGATGCCTTGTCCATTTCAGTCCAGCTATCCAACACGTGCTGCATCACCAGAGTTTCATTGGCAACCTGTCTCAGGGCGCTCAACACCTTCTTGAGCGCACCCGACAATTGCATGAGGCGATTGACCTCAGTGGTATGCGTGTCCAGTTCCTTCTGAAGAGCATCGCGCTGGCCAGCGCCCCCGGCGCCAACCCGGAACAAGTCGGCGCGGACAAGACGCAGGCGTTCTATCTCCCCTGCCGATACGAGCATGCCATCCAAGGTAAGCGTTCTTTTCCCCGCCGCCAGTGCTTCCGCATCTGTCGTAGCTCGCCTCAGATCGCCAAACTGGCGCCGAAGGTACGCCACTGCAGCGGGATGCTCTCCCTCGATCAATTCGGCAACCGAACCTGCTTCCGCCGACTTCCCAATTGCTTGCCGACTCTCCATGGCGATCTTCGCACCATAGACCGCGCGCTGCCCCGTAAGGCCGCGGTAGATTCGAAACGCCTCCTTTTCTTCGTCGGCAGAGACTAGCAAGGCTTCGATGTTGCGACCAAGGTAAGCCTCGATGACTGGCTGCCATGCTGAATCCGACACTTTCACAAGATCGCACACGGGTACAGGGTTCAGGCCGTGGTCCCGGAGCGTTGTTAGCAAGCGCTGAACGTCGGGAGACAAGGGCGCGCGGCCCTCCTGGATACGCGAAAGCGCGGCTTTGGCCAGATTCAGCGACTCATTGGCATCGGCGAGGCTTCGTTCAATTGCACTCCCCTGCTGAAAAAGGTCTGAAAAGGCCTTTTCCGCCACTTTTACTGCCGGCCGAAGCGCAGATTCGATTTCGTCCTTGGTGCAAGACTCAAGCTGACCTACAAGCGCTTCAAGTGGCTGCGCGGCGGACTTCATTGCAGGCGCATTCGCT
>Ga0315281_10014377_pt1 | contig 10676 bp, 7 predicted proteins | sample YL17G07_0_MG_FD_204540 | JGI IMG/M metagenome (GOLD analysis project Ga0315281, IMG submission 204540) | Sediment microbial communities from Yellowstone Lake, YNP, Wyoming, USA - YL17G07_0 | ecosystem: Environmental > Aquatic > Freshwater > Lake > Sediment | place: USA: Wyoming | collected... | reverse complement strand
CGTCATGCCAAAAGCATTTTGTGTTTTGACGCCCATATCCATCAGGCCCTGTACGGTGGTCGGCGGCACCGGCGACCCGCCAAGCTGAAAGGCATTGGCTTGCCCAAGCCTGGTCAAGCCCCGCCGTCTGGCCTCCGAAAGCAGATCGATGGCATGGGTCGGAACGCCAAGGAGATAGGTTGCTCCCGTCTCGATGATGCGATCGAGCGTCCGCTTGGCGTCGAGAGGGGAGTGCGCTGAAAATTCTCCTCCACAGACCAACGACACGGCAAGACCGACCGTGCCGATGTTGTGGCTCAATGGACTCAACGAATAGACGACCGTATCGCGATCAAAACCCCAGTCTTTGACAATAGCGCGCGCATTCGACAGCACCGTATTATCTGAATGCATGACACCCTTGGGCTGGCCGGTCGTGCCTGATGTGAAGGCAAGATATACGATGCAGTCCGGATTCGACGACCATGGCAGGCTCGCTCCTGATCCACGGACAATACCGCCGCAGCGGGATGGCATGTCGCCGTCCGAAATCTCCGGCCGCAGCGGCTCGACACGGTAGACTTTCTTGAGGTGAGGCAGCTTCTCGACAAGTTGGAAAATATCTTTGTCGGACGAGTCCGCGCCATACCCGGGTTGCGCGAAAAATGCGACCGAGCCGATGCGTTCGAGCAGCGCGACAATCTCCTTGCAGGTGTAATCGCGGTGCAGGGACGTATTGCAGACATAGCCCATGCGCGAGCAGGCGAGAAAAATAAGCGCCGATTCGACGCGGCTTGGCAGCCAGAGCGAGACCCGCTCGCCGGGCCGCACGTCCGCATCGTGCAGATCCTGAGCGATCGCATCCACCCATTCGAGCGCGGCGCGAAAGGTCAAGCGGGAGTTTGTATCGCGTAGTGCAAAGCGATCCGGTGTCCGCTCGGCCGTTGCGCGAAACAGACTGTACATCGTGTCCGCGCGCCAATAGCCGCGCGCGTAGAAGAAACGGGTGCGTTCGATGTCCTGAAGAGTTAGCATCGTATTCATCACATCGCACCTTTGTTTATCCTCATCTTATCGTCAAGGCGGAGCGGTAAGAAGCGCCGGATACGCATTCATTTCTGCAATTGGGTATAGATGCGTGCGGTTATCACAACCCTGTCTGACACATTGTTCGGAATCGTTTCACGATCTATCATTACGTATAGTGTGATTGCCACCTTCCGAATTTTTGGCAATCATCAAACAGTAGAAGAATTGAGAAATCGACGATGACATCATTAACGGCGGAACTCGGCCGTTTCGTTTCCGAACTGACCTTGCAGGCCGTCCCCCTGGAGGCGCAGAGGATCGCAAAGACCGGATTTACGGACTGTATTGGCGTCATGATCGCGGGCGCGCGGGAACCCGTGGTGCCACTCATTGATCGCGAGATGTCCAGCAAGGACAGCTCCGCGCTTGCGTCTCTTATTCCGTCAGGGGCCCGCCGTAACGTCGAGGATGCGGCCCTGGTCAATGGCGTCGCCGCCCATGTGCTTGATTATGACGACGTCACTCTGGATGGCCATCCAAGCGCCGTGCTGGTTCCCGCGATTATCGCTCAGGGTGAAGCCTTGGGGTCAAGCGGATCTGAAATGCTTACCGCTTATGCAGCGGGTTACGAGGTTTGGGCGGAACTGCTCGTCCGCGAACCGGCGCCATTGCATCAAAAAGGCTGGCACCCAACCGCCGTGCGGGGAACCGTTGCCGCTGCTGCCGCCTGCGCCAGGCTGCACCGGCTCAGCCCGCAAGATAGCGCAACCGCGCTTGCCATCGCTGGCTCCATGGCCGGAGGGCTGGTCGCCAATTTCGGTACACTGACCAAACCGTTTCAGGTTGGGCGCGCGGCTCAGTCCGGTGTGATAGCCGCCCGCCTGGCAAAAGCTGGACTGACGGCGTCTCCCGATGCACTCGAGCACAAATCCGGTTTTCTTGTTGTCTTCTCGCCGGAAGGAAAGCCGAATCTGTCGAAGCCGTTCGATCCCAGGCAGAAGGAATGGCATCTCATCCGGCAGGGGCTGAATATCAAGCGCTATCCGATCTGCTATGCAACGCACCGGGCCATCGACGCCGCGCTCGATCTGGCCGTGCGGAACGATCTTCAGCCCGCCGACGTGGATCATATCCGCGTATCGACCGGTCATATGCAGATGCTGATGTTGCGGAACGATCGGCCTCAAACCGCCTTCGAGGCAAAATTCAGCATGCAGTTTGCGATGGCGTCCTCGATTGTGGCGCGCAATGTCGGGCTTGCGCAATTGACCGACGATTTTGTCAAAAGCCAGACCGTGCAATCGTTATTCCCGCGCGTATCTTGCGTCACGACAACGGAAACGATGAACGGCTCCGCTTTCGCACCATCGGAAACAGTTGAAATTACCACTACCGGCGGCAAAGTTCTCGCCAGCGAGCCGATTGTTCACGCCAAGGGCAGCCAGCAACGTCCATTATCGCGCGATGAGTTGTGGGTGAAATTTTCGGACTGCCTTGGCGATGGATTTACTGGCGCGGCGAAAACAACAGTGTTTGAGAAGTTGATGAATCTCGAAAAGCTCAATAGCGCGGGCGAGTTGCTTCCACTTCAGTAAGGGCGCGGCATCGCCAATGCATTAATGCGGTTTTGCTGCTCCTGCGGGCTCGTCCGGCTCGCCCATGATTTCCTTCGTATGCGCGCCCAGTTGTGGCGGTGACTGACGGAAGGGTGGGCGTACGCCATCAAAGGACAACGGCAGTCCCAGCAGTGAAATATCACCGGAAGGGCTGTATTGCATCATCCCCAAGGCCTTCGTCTGCGGATGCTCCAGCACTTGATCGATGGTTTGCATCGGAGCGTTAGGTACACCCGCTTTGTCCAGTATCAGCTGCCATTCCGCATTGCTGCGCTCGCGGATGATCCCTTCGATTTGCCGGTAGAGAACATCCTGGTGCTTGACCCGATCGGGGTTGCCGAGAAAGCGCGGATCATCGATCCATTCCGGATGGCCAAGAACGCGGGCAAGCGCGGCGAACAGTTTGTCATTGCCGGCGGCGATGACGATAAATCCATCCTTCGATGCGTAGCCGCGATACGGCACGATCATGGCGGCGCCAGAACCTTGCCGCTGTGGCAGCTCGCCCGAGGCCTGGAAATTCGCCGCGTGATAGCACATCCATGCCAGCGCGGTTTCATAGAGCGAAGTATCGATGGTGGCGCCCTGGCCAGTGATACGAAGCTGCGCCAATGCCGCAACGGCTCCGATGACCGACCACATGCCCGCGGCCATGTCGATCATCGACGTTCCCACGCGAACTGGACGCTGATCCGGCTCGCCGGTCACGCTCATCAGACCGGCGAATGCCTGCATGAGCGGATCATAGCCAGGGCGCTCCTTGAGCGGCCCCACGGCGCCGAAGGCGCCTATGGTGCAATAAATCAGCTTCGGCTTTATATCGCGCAGGGATTTGGCGTCGAGCCCGAACTCTTCCGCCGAGCTGGGCCGCAAGTTCTGGACGACCATGTCCGCGCGTTCGAGAATGAACTGCTTCAGGCGTTCCCGCTCGGCGGCATTTTTGAAATTTACGACAATTGATCGCTTGTTGCGATTGAGACTCTGAAAGGTGGACGACATATCTCCCCAATAGGGCGGCGCCCATTTGCGTGCATCGTCGCCGTCGGCTTTCTCTACCTTGATAACGTCCGCTCCGAGGTCGCCAAGAATTTCTCCGGCATAGGGCGCGGCTACGCTATGCCCCAACTCCACAACCGTAATTCCCTCAAGCGGCAAGCGTTGCGACATTTAAAAATCCTCGATTCTCGACTTGCTGGTCCGGTGAATTTCCATCTTCTTATAGAAGCAAACAAAAGCCGTCAGTGAAACGTTTCCATTCTCTATGAGCCGTATAACCTGGCAGCGCGTGCGTGCATTCAAGCTTGAGTGCGAAGGCCGTTACACAGGACGGCGCTGTTCAAGAATCGAAAGATACTATCGCTGTTTCGGTTCGGGGAAGAGGTTTGTGAGCGGTGCGTGATCACGTCTCCACACCATCACTGAACGTTCGTATTCAATCACGACCGCACCGTTCTGGTTGATGCCGCGGGTGCGCACTTTCACGATCCCTTGTTCCGGACGCGACTTCGATTCCCGGACGCTGATCACCTCGGTTTCCGAATAAAGTGTATCGCCGGGAAAAACAGGATTGGGCAATTTGATATAGTCCCAGCCCAGCGCAAAACCGTTCTCGCTCAGATCCGAAACTCCGAGCCCGGCAATGACGGAAAGCGTCAATGCGCTATTGACCAGCGGTTTCTTGAATTCGGTCTGGCTTGCATAATGCGCATTGAAATGAATCTGGTTGGTGTTGTTGGTGATCAGCGTGAACTGGATGTTGTCCGTCTCGGTAATCGTGCGGCCGAGACGGCTGCGATAGATGTCGCCAACCGTAAAGTCCTCGAAGAACCGGCCCTTCCATCCTTCCTTGATGGTGCCCATGAGTTGTCTCCTATTCGCCGATGATTTCAAGAATGCGCAGGGCTCTGAGTAAGATCGGCTTGTCGACAAGCTGTCCGCCGATCGCCACTGAAGCATCCCCGCGTGCTTCGGCCTCGCGAAAGCCGGCGGCAATTTTGCGTGCGTATTCGATTTCGTCCGGTTGCGGAGAGAATATCCGGTTAAGAACATCAATCTGGCGCGGATTGAACGTCGACTTGGATGTAAATCCCAAGCGGCGTGCTTGCACCGCGTCGTGCAGCAGTCCATCCGGATCGTCGAGATTGGGAAACACGCCATCCACGCTGAGGATGCCGGCCGCAGCTGCCGCAACGACAAGGCTCGATCGCGCATAAATGAGTTCGGCTGCCTCTTTCTCGCGCCGGGCGCCGAGCCCAAGATCGAGTGCATAATCTTCGGCGCCGAACATCAATCCAACGACGCGAGGATTCGAATCGGCGATTGCCAATGCGTTCAGGAGTCCACGGGCGCTCTCAATGGCGGCAAGAATTTGCACCTTGCCCGCGGCGAGACCGTTTTTCTTTTCAATCTTCTCGATCAGGGCGGAAGCTTCGTGAATGTCCTGTGGTTTGACAACCTTGGTAAGGCAAATTCCTTCAATGCCCGGACGGACAACCTGTTCGATATCATCCTTGAACCAGGGGGTCGAAAGCGCGTTCACGCGCACATAACGCAGGGGTCCGCTCCAATCCTCGGCAAGCGTAGCCGCGACACGGCTGCGTGCATCGGATTTTTCCGCCGGCAGCACGCCATCCTCAAGGTCGAGAAAAATCGCGTCTGCGTTCGATGATTTTGCTTTTTGTATGAAGCGGTCGCGATTGCCTGGAACAAACATCCAGGATCGAAGCTGTTTGCCAGCAGGCAATGACATCGTTGTTATCCGTCGTTCCAAATTTCTGTTTGCGCCAATTATTATTCCAATACGGAACCCGGCGTGTCAATGAAACGTTTCATTGCATGGCAGGCTGCATATTGAAAATTTTCTCGCGGTTGTTGTCTCTTTTGTCGAAGGCGATGTTGCGTTCAAGGCATCTTGGGTGGAGCGCAAGACGCGCGCGTGATCAATTCAGTCGAGAGCATGATGCGCTGAGCTGGCGCATTGCGATTGCCGCCGAGACGATTGAGCAGGAGCTGGACGGCCATACGGCCTTCATCGGTCACACTCCAGCGCACGGCTGTTATCGGCGGTGTCGCAAGCGCGGCGAGATCGGTGTCCGCTCCTGCGATTACCGAAATGTCACCGGGTATGCTCAAATTATGGGCGCGAACGGCTTGCAGGACGCCGGCGAGCATGCCCATTCCCCCGGCAATAATGGCCGTCGGCCGCGTTGCGGAAGCGAGGAGGGCGGATGTTTCCCGGAAGCCGAACTCGGCGGAAAATGCGCCCGTGCGCACAAACCCTTGCCGGGCCTGCACGCCCGCGTCCGCATATGCTTCGTTGAAGCCCGCTATTCGTTCCCGGGCGGGGCGCATCGATGGCCGGCCCGTGAGAAGCGCGATCTCGGAATGCCCCAAGCCCAGCAAATATTCGGTCGCCGCGCGTGTGCCACGGCGGTGGTCGATCATGACCGCATCAATTTCTTTCGGCATTTCACGATCGAGCAGCACCACCGGAATATTAAGCTGCCGGATATGCTGGCATAGCTCTTTGTCTTCCTCATCGCTGGTCGTCATGATGATGGCGTCGACGCGGCGTTGCGTGAGTATCCGCAAAAGGTCAATCTCACGTTCCTTGCGTTCGTCCGTGATGGCAAGCAGCAATGTGTATCCGGCGCTGCGTAAAACATCTTCGGCGGCATTGACGATGCTGCCATAGCCAGGGATCGAGATATCGCGGGTCGCGCAAGCGATGGTGCGGGTGACACCAAGCCGCATGCTTTGCGCAACCCGGTCGGGTTGATATTTTAATTTTTCAACCGCCTTCAGCACACGTTGTCGCACGTCCTCGCTCACCGACTTGTGGCCGTTGAGAACGCGAGAGACCGTGCCGATGGCCACGCGCGCGGCTTTCGCCACGTCGCGGATCGTGGAGTTGTCACTCACGTGCTTGCCTTGTGAGAAAATCCGCGGGCGCACAATTCTTTATTCACCTCCACCATCTCCGCCAAAGTCAGAGGGTCATAACGATTTTGCCGAAAAAGTCTCGCGTTTCCATGAGCATTTCAGCTTCACCAAGTTTTGCGAGCGGGAAGGCGCGGAATTCAGGGACTTGAATTCGGCCCTCCGCCATCTCGACCATGCCGCGCGTGACGTCTTCCCTGGTGTAGCCATTCGAGCCGATAATCTTGACCTCGCGCTGCCAGATATAACGGATATCTGTCTGGGCATCGAACCCGGCCGTCGCACCGCAGGTCAGCAACTTGCCGTGGGCTTTAAGCGTGCGGATCGACGGATTCCAGGTATCGCCGCCTGTGAAATTGACGCAAATGTCCACGCCCTTCTTGCCGCTGATCTGCCAGGCCTCGCGGGAGAAATCGTGCGTGCTGTAATTGACGACGTGGTCGGCGCCCAGCTTCTTGAGGCGCGCGCATTTGTCGTCGCTTCCAGCGCAGGCAATGACGCGGCAGCCGTGTGCCTTGGCGACCTGCACGACAGCGGTGCCCACGCCACCGCTCGCACCAAGGACGAGGACAAGATCACCGCGCTGCATGTCGCCATTGGTGAACAGCATGCGATACGTGGTGCCGTAGTTGGCTGGAATGCAGGCGGCTTGGGCAAATGTCAGCCGCGGATCGAGCGGGATGACAAATTCTCGCGGCACACGGCAAAGTTCCGCAAAGCCACCCTGAACTTCCTCACCCATCATGCCTTCGTGCGTGAGCGGGTCGACGAGACAACGATCGCCAATCTTCCATCCCTTGACGTTGGACCCGATCGCCGCAACCTCGCCGGCAACATCGCCGCCAGAAATCCATGGCGTCTTGATGGGAAGGCCAAGCATGCCCCGGCGCACGAAAATGTCAAAATAATTAAGACCGCAGGCTTTCACGCGGACCATGATATCGCCCGGGAGAAGTTCCGGATCCGGGAAATCGCGATAGACGATGTTCTCGATACCGCCCTGTTTTTCGATCACCGCCGCTTTCATTTTTTACCTCAATGCTGAAAGGAACTAACTTCGAAGTTGTGCCGGTAAATAGCCTATTGAAACGTTTCACCAGCACTGTCAACCGCGCCGCATTCCTGGAGATGGAAGCTTGCAGATCTCATCGGAGTTGCTGGTCCCTCGGACAAGAGACGGGTTGTGTTTAATCAGGGTGAAGTTGCGGATATTTTTTGGCGTGCGTGCGCAAGCGCATCCAGAACGCGCTCTGGCGTGAATGGCTGATGCAAAATCTTGGCGCCCATCGGTTTCAAGGCATCGTTGACGGCAACCCAGATGGAACCCATGGCGCCAATCAGCCCCGCTTCGCCAATGCCCTTGGCGCCAAGCTGTGTAGAAGTTTCCGGTGTTTCGACATGGGCGACATGGATGTCGGGCATTTCATCGGCCATTGGCACTAGATAATCGGCCATGGTTCCATTCAGCAGATTGCCATCTTCGCTGTAGATGCATTCTTCGTACAGAACTGCTCCGATTCCTTGAACGATCCCGCCGCGCACCTGTTCGTCGACGAGCAGCGGATTGATTATGCGCCCGCAGTCGTCAATCGCCCACTGGCCAAGCACCTTGATGAAACCGGTTTCGCAATCCACTTCGACGTAGCTCGCCTGCACGCCATTCGCTATGTAGTAGAGCTTGTCGTTGGCGACATGACTGTGACTGACGGAGAGTTGCACATCGAAATCCGGCGGCAGCGTATCTTGCCGGAAATAACCGATCCTGCCGACTTCCGCCAGGCTGATGACGGTTCGCCCGGTCTGCGAATGGACGACATTCCCGTTGACGATATCGAGCGCTTCGGCCGGCGTCTGCGAGATCGTTCCCGCCAAACTCAAGATATTCTGCTTGAGTTTCAGGCCGGCTTTCAGTGCCGCTTCGCCGCCGATGGCCGTGCCGCGCGAAGCCCAGGCGCCGCCGCCATAGGGCGATACCGCGCTGTCGCCCGCGATGATTCCAACATCATCGACCGAGACTCCGATGCTGTCCGCGACGATCTGGGCGATACTTGTAAGCGTGCCTTGGCCCTGGTCGGTGAGGCTGGTCACGCAACGAACGGCTCCCGAGGGTTCAAGCCGGATGCTGCAGCCATCCTGCGTCGAAATAGGCGCGCCCGAGGGGCCGTAGTAGGGGGGGCCGTAGGCTGTCTGCTCGACGAACGTGCTGATGCCGATGCCGCGGAAGACTCCTTGCTTGGTAAGATCACGCTGCTCCTTCCGCAGCTTGTCGTAATCGATGAGCTTGACGAGTTTTTCCAGACATTCATGGAAGGATACGGTATCAAGCCGCTGTCCACCGGGCGTGATACATGGAAGCGAGGCCTTGGGCCGGTAATTGCGCCGCTTGAATTCGACCGTATCGATACCGAGCGCCGTTGCTGCGAAGTCGGTCAATAATTCCGCAACGATGCACGCGAGCGGCATGCCGACCCCCCGGTACATGCCGATCAGGTTTTTGTTGACATAAACGCTGCGAGTCCGGGCTTTGTAATTCTCAAAACTATACGGCGCGCCGGCGACGGCAATCGTCATCATGCCTTCGGCGACATTAAAACGCATGGGCATGCCGTAGGCGCCGACGGCGCCGATGTCGTCCACCTCCATGGCCGTGATCTCGCCGCTCTTCTTGAGTGCGATGCGCGCCTTGATCTTGTGGTCGCGCGCTTGCGCATCCGAAACGAACGATTCGAGTCTGTCGACGGAAAATTTGACCGGCCTGTTCAGCAGCATACTGGCGGCGACGGTCGCGACCTCGTCGGTATACAGATTGAGCTTCATGCCAAACCCGCCGCCGATATCCGGCGCGATCACCCGGACTTTGTGTTCCGGTATGCCGAAATGCCGGCTGTACACATCCTGCATCTGGAACGGCGACTGGTGCGAATGGATGACTGACAACGAGCCATCACTACGTTTGAAGTCGGCGATCAAACCGCGCGTTTCAAGGGTCATCGCCATCTGCCGCTCGAACCGCAGCTCTTCCTCGATGACGAGATCGGCTTCGGCGAAAGCCTTGGCGGGATTGCCTTTCTCCAGCGAGAAATCGAAAGCGATGTTGGTGCCAAGTTCGGGATGAATCACGATCCCGGATTCAAGCGCCTGCTCATGGTCGACGACCGCGGGAAGCGCTTCCCACTCGATCGCGACAAGCTCGGCGGCATCTTCAGCTTCGGCTCTGCTCTCGGCGATGACGGCGACGACGGGCTGGCCCTGCCAAACCGCGCGCTCATGGGCGAGCAGGTATTGCGGCGCAGAGCGATGTCCAGGCCTATGCATCGCCACGCCGACGAAAGGTTCACATAAATGATTGATATCGGCGCCAGTAAAGACAGCGGCAACGCCGGGCGAATGTTTGGCTGCGTTGACGTCGATTGCCAGAATTTTCGCGTGCGGATGAGGACTGCGCACGAAGCAAAGATGGAGCATGCGCGGGAGTGTTATATCGTCCAGATAGCGGCCATGGCCGCTCAGGAGACGTTTGAGCTCCAGTCTGGGAATACGCGCGCCGATGCTGGTGTGTTTCGCTTTTGTGGAAGGATTTGGGCTTGATGGCACTATCGCCTCCCATCGGTATTCTTGGCTTCAATCACCGCGGCAACGGCATCAATGATGGCGTGATAGCCCGTGCACCGACACATATTTCCGGACAAAAACTCACGGATTTCCGCGCGGGTGGCGGCTTTGCCGCACGAGATCAGTTCATAGGCCGTCAACAACATGCCCGATGAGCAGAAACCGCATTGCGCTGCGTTGCGTTCGATGAACGCCCGTTGCAGGTCCGCCAGTTTTCCGTTTTCCGACAGGCCTTCGATGGTGTCCACCGTCTTGCCGGAAATCTGAACCGCCAGCGTCAGGCAGCCGCGCACGGAACAATTATCGACCAGGACAGTACAGGCGCCGCAAACGCCATGTTCGCAACCGAGATGCGTTCCGGTCAGCTCCAGTTCCTGACGCAGGAAATCGGCCAGATGCTGCCGCGCCTTCACGCGCCGCTTCACGGGCTTGCCGTTAATGGTCGCCTCGATTTCGATTTCCTCAAAGCCGGAGAGGTCAAGATCGGTCATGCTGCGGTCC
>Ga0315281_10014376_pt1 | contig 10677 bp, 12 predicted proteins | sample YL17G07_0_MG_FD_204540 | JGI IMG/M metagenome (GOLD analysis project Ga0315281, IMG submission 204540) | Sediment microbial communities from Yellowstone Lake, YNP, Wyoming, USA - YL17G07_0 | ecosystem: Environmental > Aquatic > Freshwater > Lake > Sediment | place: USA: Wyoming | collected... | reverse complement strand
TCAGCACGTAGACCGAGGGACTCTCAGGGCCAATCTCGGCACCGAAAACTCCAACCGGCTTTATCCCCAGGCGGTTCAGCGCCGGCACCAGTGCATCCTTCAAAAAGTCGTCTGTCAACTTCTCCTGCGGGCCCGAGTTCAGGTGGTAGCGTCGCAGCACGTAGTACTCTCTGCTCGCTGAGTCGGCGGAAGATTCGCCCCCGCGTAAATCGCTTGTCGAACTGCCGAGTGCATAAGCAGAGGCCGCCACTGACGAAACCAGGAACGAACGACGTTTCATGATGTTCCCTCCAGGTGCATTTCCAACAGTCGCGGTGAGATGACCATGTCGCTGTGGCCCCCACCCGGATCTGTAAGGGCGCTCATGACCATGCCCCACTCTAATGTCATGTTTCCGTGCGGATGTCGTGGGAAGTCTAAACCCACTCGAGCGCGCCGCGTTTCCAGATCCAGATATAACCGACGATCAGGATACCGAGGAAGACCAGCATCTCGACCAGCCCAAACAGGCCCAGCGTCTGGTACTGCACGGCCCAGGGGAAAAGGAAGACCGTCTCCACGTCGAAGATCACAAAAAGGATGGCGACGATATAAAAGCGCACGGTGTAACGTCCACGCGCGTCCGACTCCGGCGTGATGCCACACTCGTAAGGCATCGTCTTTTCCGCCGAGGGCACGGGCGTCGGCCGGACCTGCTTCGCAATCCACAACGTGACGATCGGGAACGCCGCGGCGATGACAAAGAAAATCACGATCGGGCCGTAGAGGTCGAGCACTTGATATCCTTTCCCTTCCGGAACCGAGAAATCATAACACAGGCGGGCGTCGGAGAGTAGAGGGGCGCCGCCCTCGGCAGTTCCTTTACCCCTCGTGCCCGGTGCGGCCCTGCAAAAGGTCGAGCGCGTGGGGCAGCAGATCGAGGATGCTCTCGAGCGACTCGCGCGCGCCGCGCACGCTGCCGGGGAGGTTCACGATGAGTTTGCCCTTCCGCACGCCGACGACGCCGCGCGCCAGCACCGCCCGGGGAGTCTTCTTTACGCCCTCAGCGCGCATCAATTCCGCCAACCCGGGAACTTCTTTCTCGACGACGGCGCGCGTGACCTCCGGCGTCACATCGCGCGGCCCGAGACCCGTGCCGCCCGTCGTAATGACGGCGTCGCAATCCTCGCCATCGGTCCAGGAGACGAGGCAGCGGCGGATCTGGTCCGCATCGTCGGGCAGAACTTCGCAGGCCATCACTTTCCACCCGCGCGCTTCCAGCAGTTCGCGCACGGCGGGACCGGATTCGTCGCGGCGCTCGCCGCGCGAGGCAGCATCGCTCAAGACAAGGATTTTGGCGCGGAGGGAATTAGGCATAGGAAGGAGATCAGAGGCCTGGGCAGACTCGCGTTGGAACCAAGCTAACCACCCGCGTCCCGACCGGACTCGTCGAGAATCCGCAAGCCCTCCATCATGAGGCCCTGCGTGGGCATCGTGGTGGTGTGCTCGGTCGTGCTGCGGGAGAAATCCAGCTCCCACTCGCCCTCGGTCCAGGTCAACACCTTGAACACCGCCGCGTCACCCACCAGGTCGCCGCACGTGGCATGGGCCACCTGACCCTCGACAAAGTACAGGATGCATTCAACCTTTTCATGGTGGAGGACCAGGGCGCAAGTCTTACGGCCCTGCTCGAGCGAGCTCATCCAGTCGAGCAGATTCATCTCGCTCAGGCGGCCCGTGACCATCCCACCCCGTGCGCCCATCTTTTCCATCTGCTCCTGGCGAAGTCGGGCCGCGATGCGGTGGGCCAGCTCGGCGAACTCGCGGACGAAGAAAGGCTTTACGAAATAGGCTTCAACTCCATCCACCACGCCGCGCAGGTGCTCGTCAATATCCTTCTGCGAGGCGACGAAGACGAAGGGAATAACCTGGGTGTCCTTGCGGGCGCGCAGCTTTTCGTACAGCGCACGGCCATCCATGACCGGCATCGCATAGTCGGAGATAATCAGGTCGGGCTTGATCTCGATGGCCTTCATAAGGGCGTCGGCGCCGTCACTGGCGGTGATCAGCTCGCCGCACTTGGCCAGGGTTCGGGTGACCAGATCCAGGATGACAGGGTTGTCGTCAACGACGAGAATCTTAAGACCCGCAGGCATGGTTTCAAACCCTTCCCCAGGGCCCAACTGGCGCGTTGCCGCTATCGCCGGGCGGCGCGATAAAGGCCGCTCTTACCGCCGCTCTTTTCCAGAAGCCGAAGCCGGGTGATTTCGATCCCTCGGTCCAGAGCCTTGCACATGTCATAGATGGTCAAAGCGGCGACGGCGGCTGCCGTCAACGCCTCCATCTCGACACCGGTAGGCCCGGTGGAGCGCACAGAGGTGGAAATCAAGACGCCATTCTTGCACAATTCGGCTCGGACATCAACGTGGGTCAGCAGCAAGGGGTGACAGAGCGGGATCAGCTCCGCCGTACGCTTGGCCGCGGCGATGCCCGCGACGCGCGCGATCTCCAGCGGGTCGCCCTTGGGATTCTGCTTCAACGCTCGCCGGGTGCGCGGCGGCATTTTCACCAGGACGCTCGCCAGCGCCTGGCGGACGGTCTCCGGCTTCTCGGAAACGTCCACCATGCGGACGCGGCCCGCGCGATTGTAGTGACTGAGCTTGCCCTCCCTGCGCATTAAGCCGCCCTCATCGAGCAGAAAATCGAAATTCGACAATCAACGACGAAGATCTTTGCCCTTTCCCTTTTTGCCTTTGGCTTTTTGCCTTTTGATTTTGCTTTTCGCTTCCCGCCCCGCTACGCGGGCTTGGGCAAAACATCCACCCAATCTCCCGTCGACAATTCCGTCTGCTCGGGATGGACCACCAGAAAGCAATCCGCCGCGGCCACTCCCACCAAGTCTCCTGAGCCCTGCCAGCCGACCAGACTCACCACCGGATCACCGTTCTGATCTTCCACGCGCGCGGGCATGAAGGCGGTCAATCCGAGCTTCTGCCGCAGGGGTTTGCCCAGGCGGGCGCGGAGAAAGACCAGCGGCTCAAAATCCGCCCCGCCCAGCATCGCGATCGCGGGCCGCACGAAGAGTTCGAACGTCACATACGTCGACACGGGATTGCCCGGCAGGCCGAAAAAGAACTTCTCACGCACCCGCCCGAACACGAGCGGCTTTCCCGGACGGATCGCCACGCCCTGGAAAAAGAACTCCGCGCCCAGTTCGCTCAAGACCTGCGCCACATAATCGTACTTGCCCGCCGAGACGCCACCGCTCAGCAGCAGCATATCCGATTTCAATCCTTCCAGGATTAAGTCTCGCAGGGGTTCCTTCCGGTCGGGCGCGATCCCCAGGGGGCGAGGCGCGCCTCCGGCATTTTCGACCTGCGCGGCAAGCGTCAGCGCGTTGCTGTTGCGAATCTGGAACCAGTCGGGACGCTGCTCGACCGGCACGACTTCGTCGCCGGTGGGCAGGATAGAAACCTGCGGCACGACAAAAACCGGCACTTGAGCTTTCCCCACGGACGCCAGCAAGCCAATCTCGCCGGCCCCCAATCGCCGCCCGCGGCGAAGCACGAGCGCTCCCGACGCCGCTTCGCTTCCCTGCCGTACGACGTTTTCATGCGCGGCGACCGCTCGCTCGACTCTCACGCGTGTTCCATCGGCGTAAACGTGCTCCAACATGACAACGGCATCGGTGCCAGCAGGCAGCGGCGCGCCGGTCATAATTTGTACGCACTGGCCTTCGCCCACGCTCCCCGCAAAAGGTTCGCCAGCGCGCACCTCGCCCTGGCACTCGAGCGTAACCGGCACCGCGGTCACGTCAGAGGATCGAACCGCAAACCCGTCGCGCGTCGAGCGGTTGAAGGGCGGGTAGTCGCGGTCCGCCTCGACGTCTTCCGCCAGCACCCGTCCGCGGACCGCATCGATTGGCAGGATCTCCGTCGCCGGACAGAGATTCGCCGCGCTCAGTTTCTCGCGGACCGTAACTAGCGCCTGTTCGAAGCTGAGTAACATCGGAGGATTCAGGAGCCAGAAGTCAGGAGTCGAAATCGGTTGTCGGTCGTCTGGTATCCGTTCTCAGTAGCCGACCGAGTATTACCTGGTATGGGAAATTCCCTTTGGGAGCGCCCAAGGCCGATGAAAGAGCACTTCCTTTTTCCTTCTTCCTTTTGCCTTTTGCCCTTTACCTTTTGCCCTTTGCCCTTTGCCTTTTGCCCTTTGCCTTCCGGTCTTTCCCCGTCTACCGTATACCGTCTACCATCTACAGCTCTTTCAACCAAATTGCCTGATGCCGCTCGGGGCCCGTGGATACCATGGCGATCTCGACTCCCGCCTGGTCGGACAGGAACTGGAGGTAGTCCCGCGCTTTTTGCGGGAGCCGAGCATAGTCGGCCAACCCGAAAGTGGGCTGTTGCCATCCGGGCAGGAGCTGGTAGCGAGCTTTCAGCTCTTCGAGCGTCGCAATGTCAGAGGGAAAATCATTCAGTCGTTCGCCGCAGTATTCGTACTCGACGCCCACGGGAATTTCGGCGAGGTGGTCGAGGATATCGAGCTTGGTGATGATGAGGGCGCTCAGGTGATTGAGGCGGGCGCTGTAACGCGCCGCGACCGCATCGAACCAGCCGCAGCGGCGCGGCCGTCCCGTCACGGCGCCGTATTCGCCGCCGCGTTCGCGGATTTGTTCGCCCTCCGGCCCCAGCGCCTCGGTCGGAAACGGCCCGCTGCCCACGCGCGTGGCGTAAGCTTTCGAGACGCCGACGACGGCGCCGATGCGCGTCGGCCCCACGCCCGTGCCGGTGCATGCGCCGCCCGCCGCCGCGCTCGACGAGGTCACAAAGGGATACGTCCCGTGGTCGAGATCGAGCAGCGTCCCCTGCGCGCCTTCGAAGAGCACGCGTTTCCCGCGGTCCATCTCGCGATTGAGGTAGGCGGAGACATCCGTAATGTAAGGCAGGATGCAACGTGCCTTCTCATAATATCTTTCAACAAATCCTTCAACGTCCAGCGCTGCGCCCGCAAAGAGCGCTGACGCCAGCCGATTTTTCTCGGTCAGGGTATCCGTGCACTGGCGGCGGAACGCTTCCGGATTACGCAGGTCGCCCGCGCGCAACCCGCGCCGTCCCGCCTTGTCCTCGTAAGAAGGTCCAATCCCTTTCGCCGTCGTTCCGATCTTGCCCACGCCGCGCGCCTGTTCGGCGGCAACTTCGTGGCTGCGATGGTAGGGCAGGATCAGGTGGGCGCGGTCGCTGACCAGCAAGCGCTTGCCTACCGGCACGCCGGCCGCTTCGACCTTGGCCAGTTCCTCGAGCAGCGATTCGGGATTGACGACCACGCCATTCCCGATGACGGCCATCTTATCCGGGCGCACGATGCTGGCCGGGAGAAGTTGCAAGACGAACTTCTTCCCGTCCACCACCACGGTGTGGCCGGCGTTGGCGCCGCCCTGGTAGCGCGCCACAATGTCAAAGCGCTCCGCCAGGGCATCCACGACTTTGCCCTTGCCCTCGTCGCCCCACTGCGCTCCCACAATGACAACGTTTTGTGACATGGTGATTCAGCCCGGGCCTGCGCCCGGAAGTCAAATGCCCGGCGCCGCTGGAAATGAGAAAACGGGAATGACTCTCTCCTCCGGAAATCAGTGAGGCGTGCCAGGATTCCGCCGCGCCCTCGCCGCCGGAGCGGGTCTCCCGGGGTTTCTAGTGCCGTTCCAACTTATTAAGGCTATGTGTTACGCGTCTACCCTGCACAGCATCGGCTCGCCCTCGGGCTTACGCGGACTAGTCCCAAAAAGTTGGAACGGCACTAGATGTGTTTCTCCAACATCTTGACGATGTTGTCCTTGGACGTAACTCCCACGACCTGCTCCTGGATCTCGCCATTCTTGAAAACCAGGAGGGTCGGAATGCCGCGGATCTGGTAGCGGCTGGTGACCGACTGGTTCTCGTCCACATTCAGCTTGCCAACCTTGGCGCGGTCGGCGTACTCGTCGGCGACCGCCTCGACGGACGGGGCCATCATGCGGCAGGGGCCGCACCACTCGGCCCAGAAATCCACCAGCACCGGCTTGTCGGACTTCAATACTTCCGCCTCAAAATTCTGATCTGTAAACTCGTGCGTGTTCTTGCCGCCCATGCGTTCAATCCTCCGGAAGGTACCTTACAAAGAAACTGGACGCCGGCCGCCGTGCCGGGCTGAGCGCGTTCAAGGGCGCAGCACTAGGCCGCGCCCTTGGCTCGCCCTTTGGCCTTTTGCAGCGTCTGGTAAATCTTGATGTACTGCTTGGCGGAGTTGGCCCAGGAGAAATCCTTCTTCATGCCGTTGAGCATCAACTGTCGCCACGCCTTGGGCTGGTGATAGCATTCGACCGCCTGCCGGATGGCCGCCAGGAGCGCTTCCGGCGTGGTGTCACTGAACTTGAACCCCGTTCCCTTTTTGCCATCGAAGGGCTCGATGGTGTCGTCGAGCCCGCCCGTGGCGCGCACCACAGGCACGGTGCCGTATTTCATACTGTAAATCTGGTTCAGGCCGCAGGGTTCGTAGCGCGAGGGCATCAGGAACATGTCGGCGCCCGCCTCGATCAGGTGGGCGACCGTGTTGTCGTAAGCCACCTTGACAAGAAACTTGTCGGGATACTTCGCCGCCAGTTTTCTGAACAGCTCCTCGTACAACGGCTCGCCGGTTCCCAGCGCCACAATGTAAAGGTCCATCGCCATCAATTCTTCCGCGACGCCGACAATCAAGTCGAAACCTTTTTGGGCCGCGAAGCGCGAAACAATCCCGATGACCGGACGCGTCAGCACGGGCTCGGCCGCGCCCATCTTTTCGAGCAGCCCCTTCTTGCAGGCCTCCTTGCCCTTCAAGTCTTCCGGCGAGTAGTGGGCCGGAATCAGCTTGTCGGTCGAGGGGCTCCAGGCGTCGTAGTCCACGCCGTTCAGGATGCCCTGCAGGCGGTCGCTGCGGCTCTTGAGCACGCCCTCCAGGCCGCAGCCGAATTCGGGCGTCTGGATCTCCTCGGCGTATTTGCTGCTCACTGTGGTGATGAAATCCGAAAAGATAATGCCGCCTTTGAGCAGGTTAACTTTTCCATAAAACTCCAGCCCGTCGAGGGTGAACAGCCCCGCGTGCAGGCCGATCTGCGGAAGGATGTGGGGCGGGAAGTGGCCCTGGTAGCCGAGGTTGTGGATCGTAAACATCACGGACGTTTTCTGGAAATACCCGTCGTCCTGGTAGAGGTTTCGAAGGTAGATGGGGACGAGCGCGCTCTGCCAATCGTGGCAGTGAAGGATGTCGGGAGGATTCTCCCCGCGCTTGAGGAATTCCAGGCAGGCCAGCGAAAACGCAGCGTAGCGCAGATGGTTGTCGGGCCAGTCCTGGCCTTTGTCCTGGTAGAGGCCGTCGCGGTCGAAGTACTCCGGCAGATCCACGAGAAACGTGCGGACGCCGCCCGACTCGCCGCCATCCTGGATGGCAGCGTATTTGAAGCCAGACGCCAGCGGCAGGGTCACGCTCCTGGCGCCGGGCACGGGCTTCCCGGGCTTGGTCATGCGGTAGCGGGGCAGGAAAACCTGAACTTCGTGCCCGCTCGCCGCCAGGGATTGCGGCAAAGCGCCGACGACGTCGGCCAGCCCGCCGGTCTTCGAAAAAGGCACACCTTCAGATGCGGCAAAAGTAATTCGCACAAAAACTCTCCAGTTGGGGCAGCAAAATCCAAGAACAAATTACGTTAGAGGATGCCTCCGGCAAAGTCAAGAAGGATGCGTCCTGACCTGAGCTGAACATTCTGGCGCGGATCTGAACCGTGAACGGCGGACGGACAGCCAGCCGCACCATGCAAGCACCGAGAAGGCCAAGCCCTCTCAAGGACTCGAAGTGTGCCCACGCGCGTTGGCGCGGTACACGGATGCGATACAATCGCAGCGTGGCTCGCACTCGCCGGCCCAAACTCGGCCAGCATTTTCTGACCAGCGACAACTATCGCCAGCGGATTGTCGGGTCGCTGCCCCTTGGCGCGGACGATCTGGTCCTCGAGATCGGGCCCGGGCGCGGGGCGATGACGGAACTCCTCGCCGCGCGCGCGCGGCGGGTCATCGCCGTCGAGCTGGACGTGACGCTGGCCAGGCAGCTTGCAGAAAAAGTGCAAGACAACGCCAAGATCCAAATCATTCGCGGCGACATTCTCGCCGCCGACCTCACAGCTCTCTCGCGGCGGAACGGATTCGAGAGGTGCATAGTTTTCGGCAACCTGCCCTACTACCTCACCTCACCCATCCTTCATCATCTTTTTGACCAGGCCGACTCGATCCGCTCGATGTCGCTGTTGGTGCAGCGCGAGGTGGCGGAACGCCTGGCCGCGCAGCCTGGCTCGCGCGATTACGGCTATCTCACGGTTCTCGCGCAACTTCACGCCGAGCCCCGGATCGTTCTGAAAGTCCCGCCCGGCGCCTTCTCCCCGCCACCCAAGGTTCAGTCCGCGCTGGTTGATTTCACCATGCGCCCGAAATTCCCCGCTTGGTCCGCGCCGGAACGCGCGCGGTTCCTCGAATTTGTAAAGTTGTGCTTTGCGCAGAAGCGGAAGAATCTGTTGAACAATCTGGCGCGAGAATACGGACGCGAACGAGTGATGACCGCCCTCACGAACCTGCGGATCCGGCCGTCAACCCGCGCCGAAGCCATGCCCGTCGAGCAACTCGCCAAAGTATGGCGTTTCCTCCTCTAATACCCGCGAGCTGAAGTCGGCGGTTGGCCGGGCTGGGGGAGTTCAAGCCGGAAGGATGCGCAAGCGCTCCGCCTTCGCGAGCTTGCGCTGCCGCTCGTCGAACGTAAAGAAGACGTCGGGCTTGTACACCAGAACTGCGGCCACATGGAGAAGGTCGAGCGTGCGGCTGCCGAGCTTGGCCGTGCGCCGGCGCGAAAGGCTCAGGGCCGCCTCCCAGACCTCACTCCGCAACTCCTCGACCTGGAAGACTCCGGCGCGCTGGTGACTTCGAAACAGCTCGTGCACGGCGCGCGCTTCGCGACGAGTCCACTGCTGGCGAAAGACTCGCAGCTCGAGAGCGTTGGAGAATTCCACCTCGCCGAACGGCGTCAGAATGAATACGGGCCGCGACTTCACCAGGGCAGAGGCAGCAGCGGAAAGGTCGTCTTCTCCGTAAAGCGAAATCAGGAATCCCGTGTCAGCGTAAGCGATCAATAGCGGTCGCGCTCCTCCGCCGCGAGCTCGGTGCCGGTTTGCCGGACCTTCTTCTTTCCGAAGATCTCCTTGCGCAAGGCGGTGAAGTCCGGATAGGCCTCGCGCTTGGGACGGACGGGGAGAAGGCGGGCAATCACCCGCCGGCGCTTGCGGATTTCGACTTCGTCGCCCTTGCGCAGCCGGGCTTCGATCTGGGAGAAACGATAGCGCAAGTCTCGAACCGTGGCAGTCTTCATAACGTGACTCATTCTAGCGTCACATTGAGTCCCGGTCAAGGTCAATCGAAGCTGCCCCGGATCTTCCGCCTTAACCCGAAGCCTTGTTCGCCAATCGATCCCGCTTCCCAGCGACACATCCCGTCTCGAAAGACTCGTGCTAAAATGTCGGGACTCCCGGCGAGTGGTGCATGTGGTCGCGAGAGGACGCGAAGCAAAACGGAGGTGCGCAGATGGGCCGCATCGGAAAGATCATCGGGATCGTGCTGGTTGGCATCATCCTACTGCTGGCGGTGGCCATCACCTTCACCATCGGCTGGCGGCCGTTCATCGGCCCCAGGGCGCGGCCGCTCACCGACCGCAAGTTTGAGAGCACGCCCGCGCGGCTGGCGCGCGGCAAGCAACTTTTCAACATTTGCACGGGCTGCCATTCCCCGCACGACTGGAAGCCGCACGAACCCACCGTCCTTCCCGGCATGCTGGGGGCGGGCATGGTCATGCCCATTGCCGAGCTACCCGGGCGCATCGTTCCCCCCAACTTGACCCCGGACCCCGCAACCGGTTCGGGGAAATGGACCGACGACCAATTCGCCCGAGCCATCCGCGAAGGCATCGGGCATGACGGCCGCGCGTTGTTCCCCATGATGCCTTACCAGCATTTCCGCGCGTTCCCGGATGAAGACATCGCCTCGCTCGTTGTGTTCATTCGATCGTTGCCTCCGGTGCGGAACCCATTGCCCAAAACCGAAATCGTATTCCCCGTAAAATACCTCATCCGCAGTGTTCCGGAGCCGCTGTACGCCCCGGTTCCGCCACCCGACCTTTCGACCCCTTTGAAGCGCGGCAAGTACCTGGTGAACCTTATCGCTTGCACGGATTGCCATACACCCCAAAAACAGGGCCAGCCCATGAAAGGTCTTGACTACGCCGGCGGGTTCATTTTAACGGGCCCCTGGGGGCGCGTCGCCACGGCCAACATCACCCCCGACCCCTCGGGGATTCCTTACTATGACGAGCAACTCTTCCTGCAAGTCATGCATACCGGCTACGTCAAAGCGCGGCCGCTCAAGCAGATCATGCCGTGGTGGGATTTCAAGAATTTCCCCGATGGCGATTTTAAGGCCATGTTCGCCTATCTCAAGACCTTGCCGCCCGTCAAGCACCGCGTGGACAACGCCGAGCCGCCCACCCCCTGCAAGCTCTGCGGCAGCAGTCACGGCGCGGGGGACAGGAACTAGTGTCGCGTTAGGTAAAAAGGTGAAACACGACAAGGACCGCTGTAGCGCCGGTCTATGACCG
>Ga0315281_10014375_pt1 | contig 10677 bp, 11 predicted proteins | sample YL17G07_0_MG_FD_204540 | JGI IMG/M metagenome (GOLD analysis project Ga0315281, IMG submission 204540) | Sediment microbial communities from Yellowstone Lake, YNP, Wyoming, USA - YL17G07_0 | ecosystem: Environmental > Aquatic > Freshwater > Lake > Sediment | place: USA: Wyoming | collected... | reverse complement strand
CATCGTTGATATCAGCCTGCCCAATTCGCGCCTGTCGATACCGGTGTATTACGTGCTGGCGCCGGCCGAGGCGTCGAGCAATCTTTCAAGATTTGACGGCGTGCGCTACGGGCACCGCGCCAAGGAATACGGCGATCTGGCAGAGATGTACGAGAAGTCGCGCTCCGAGGGCTTTGGCGACGAGGTAAAACGCCGCATCATGATCGGCACTTATGTGCTGTCGCATGGTTACTACGATGCCTATTACCTGAAGGCGCAAAAGATACGCCGCCTGATTGCGCAGGACTTTGTCGAGGCCTACAAGCACTGCGACGTGATCATGGGGCCGACCAGCCCGACTACCGCGTTTAATCTGGGTGAGAAGGGGGACGATCCGGTGCAGATGTATCTGTCCGATATCTACACCATCGCGGTAAACCTTGCCGGCCTGCCTGGGATGTCTATTCCGTGCGGCTTTGGCACCAATGGCATGCCGGTCGGTTTGCAGATTATCGGCAACTATTTCGACGAAGCGCGCATGCTGAATGTGGCGCATCAATACCAGCTGGCGACCGATCACCACACCCGCGCCCCTCAACAAATCGCGCTGTAAGGAACTACACACTATGCAATGGGAAATCGTCATCGGGCTGGAAGTACATGCCCAACTCTCCACCAAAACCAAAATTTTTTCAGGTGCGTCCACTGCCTTTGGTGCCGAGCCGAATACGCAGGCTGACGCGGTGAGCATCGCGCTACCCGGCGTGCTGCCGGTGCTGAACAAGGGCGCGGTGGAGCGCGCAATCTTGTTTGGTCTCGCCACCGGCGCACACATAGCACCGCGCTCGGTGTTCGCACGCAAAAATTATTTCTATCCTGACCTGCCCAAAGGTTACCAGATCAGCCAGATGGATTTGCCGGTGGTGGGCAAGGGCGAGCTGACCATCCATGTGCCAGCAGTCGGTAAAGCAGAGCCTTACGAAAAAGTGGTGCGCCTGACCCGCGCCCATCTGGAGGAAGACGCAGGCAAATCGCTGCACGAAGATTTCCACGGCATGACCGGCATCGACCTCAACCGCGCAGGCACACCGCTGCTGGAGATCGTGTCGGAGCCGGATATGCGCTCTGCTGCCGAAGCGATCGCCTATGCCAAGTCCCTGCATTCTCTGGTGCGCTGGATTGGCATTTGCGACGGCAATATGCAGGAAGGTTCGTTCCGCTGCGACGTCAACGTATCGGTACGCAAGCCCGGCGGCGAGCTGGGTACAAGGCGCGAGATCAAGAACCTCAACTCGTTCAAGTTCATGCAGCAGGCAGTCGACTACGAAGTGCAATGGCAAATTGACACATTGGAAAACGGCGGCAAGATTCAGCAGGCCACTGTGCTGTTCAATCCTGATACCGGTGAAACACGTTCCATGCGCAGCAAGGAAGAGGCGCATGATTATCGTTACTTCCCCGATCCCGACCTGCTGCCGCTGGAGATCAGCAAGGAATGGATAGAACTGATGCGGGCCACCATGCCGGAGTTGCCAAGTTCGAAGCAATTGCGTTATGTGAATGAGCTGGGCTTGTCGGCCTATGATGCCGCGACTTTGACCAGTTCACGCGAAATGGCGAATTTTTTTGAAGCCACCTTAAACCCCTCCCCATCCCTCCCCTTGACAGGGGAGGGGGCTGCTACTCCTCCCCTGTTAGAGGAAGGGTCGCAGCAAAGCTGCGGGGTACCCACCAGCATACCCCTTGCGGGTGCAAGGGGAGGCCGGGAGGGGTTTGCCGTTGATCCCAAACAATGTGCCAACTGGATCATCGGCGAAGTCAGCGCTCAGCTGAACCGCGATAATCTGGAAATACCACAATGCCCGATCACCCCGCAACAACTGGGCAGCATGCTGGCACGGATTGTCGATGGCACCATTTCTAATTCCGGTGCAAAAGAAGTGTTCCGCAGTATGTGGAGCGAGGGCGGCACTGCGGATCAAATTATCGAAGCCAAAGGCCTGAAGCAGGTGTCCGATGTGGGTGCGCTGGAAGCGATGGTGGATGAAATTATCGCCGCGAATGCGGACAAGGTGGCGGAATACCGCAGCGGCAAAGACAAGCTGTTTGGCTTCTTTGTCGGGCTGGCGATGAAGGCCAGCAAGGGCAAAGCGAATCCGGCACAGATGAATGAGATATTGAAGAAGAAGCTGGCGGGTTAAATCTTGTAGGGTGCGTCACACGCACCATGGTGCGCACAGTGCACCCTACGGTTGATCCGGATAAGTTTGAATTATTTTCTACAATCAGGAAATGTTATGAACCTCAATACCGACCATCTATTGCGCTGCATCCGCACACTGGAGTCATCTCTTGCGTTATTGAAAACAGCAGAACCCGATAGCATAGAATATGAAGTATTCCGCAATGCAGTAGTGAAAGGTTTTGAACTGGTATTGGAAACATCCGGCAAGTTACTACGCAAGGCACTTAAAGCCTACGGCGGCAGCCCCAAAGCGATAGACGAACTGTTTTACAAGGACGTGCTGCGCCATGCGGGCAAACACGGATTGTTAAGTGCGGAAGAAATTGAACGCTGGTTTGCCTACCGCGATAACCGAAACAGCACGGCGCACGACTATGGCGAAGGTTTTGCACATGAAACTTTGACACTCATGCCCGCTTTTGTTCAAGACGCACGCACTCTCGAAGCGGCACTTCGTACAAGGTTGGGGCAGACAGATGCCAATCCTTGATCTGCCGGAAAACTATTTGCAAACACTCCATGAGTTATTGCAAGAATACGCACCGGATGCTGGGGTCTGGGCATATGGCAGCCGCGTGTCTGGTCGTGCGCATGAAACGAGTGACCTTGATCTCGTACTGCGCAATCCTGCTGACCAGTCTGTGCCTCAAAAGAGGCTCGTTGAATTACGTGCAGCCATCAGTGAAAGTGGTCTGCCGATATTGGTGGACGTAATGGATTGGGCGCGCATACCGCAAACCTTTCGCAATGAAATTGAGCGTGAGCATGTGGTGGTGCAAAGGCAAGCTGGCAAGGATGTCAAACGTAAGGCCTGAACCCTTGGTGTGCTTCTTCCCACCTTCGCTTACCTGAGTATCGAATTATTTCTCATCTTTTGTTAGCACCATGACATCCCAGTGTTTGATATTTCTGGGAATGAGACCACTCCATCCCGAACTGAGCAGTTCTTTTGCGATAAAGTAATTCATTACGCCATGACCGAATAGCACTACATCTCTCGTCATTGCTTCTTTGGATAGCTGCGCTGCTGCTATAGTTACACGCAGTTTCGCTTGCTTGGTACTCTCTACTTTACCAGCCAATCCGCAAATGCGAAGTGCAATACTCAGTCCCCACCAGTGAGAGCACTTGGTGGTGCCAGGCAGGTGTAGAAGTGGAAGCGACACCTCTCTAAATAATTTATCTATTCTAAACGCTGTCCCACCAGTAACAGCAGTTGCAGTTTGAACTGCCCGTTTAAGGTCGCTGGACAAAATAAGCGAATCTACTGGAATGACGTTGGCAATATTAACAGCCATTTCACTATCTGGTGTGATACTGATGTTGCGGTAATTTTTTATGAATTTCGCGAAATGCAAGATATTCATTTTTGTATCCCAGTCACTTTTTTTGATGGCAGGCTTACCGTGTCGAACTAGATAAATCTTCATCTGTGAGTGTTTGGGGGCAGATCCATGATTGATGTACTAAAATCAAATTACGCGAGCGTAACAAGATTTTTTGATTTTGCTCCCGCTACCGCATCCAATGGAATTCCCCGATCCAGAGTAACAAAACGCCCGCCCTGTTTAACAGCAAGCGCCAGCAGATAAACATCGGTTACTTGTCTGGAGCTTAATACCTTGTTCCAGATCAGGCAACCAGGTTGCAGCAGACTGACTGAATCAGGCCAGAATTCATGAGAGGGATGCAGGGCGGCTTTGGCCAGTCGTTCAGCTACTTGTACTGCGGGGACTGTATTGGGATAACCTGGCTGGGAGAAGATGCGTATGCATCCGTTTTGCGTGATGGGGCAGGATGCCCAGCCCGCTTTAATGTTTTCTGCAATCCAGTTGGTAACAAGGTTGTTATGTATATGACTGCTATCAAGCAAGGCGATCAGAACATTAACATCCAGTAGCGCGCGCATCACACTCCTTCTGTGTCCCGCAGACGATTAACCACATCGTTGGTTACGACCTTCTTGCCTGCAGGGAAAGGGTGAAAGCCAGCAACTGAAGGTTTCGTCGATTTTGCATTTTGTGACGTCGAGAAATTTTCAGTTTGTCCGGTTAGTGCTTTACGCAACAACTGGGACACGATTTGGCCTGCGGATGCGTTCTGCTTTCTGGCTAGCTCTTTTGCTGCCTCAAGCACGTCATTGTCGATATCTAGCGTGGTTCTCATTTGAAACTCCTAGAGGGTGATGATTTGATGCGATGATTCTATAGCATCAAATTGTAGATAGCAATAACTGTGCAGAATGGCAAATTGAATAACATGTAATCATTTGTTTATAAATGTATAGTTTTAGACTGTAGGAGCGCAGATTTCTGCGCGATTTTTGAATAGAACCATCGCGCAGAAATCTGCGCTCCTACAAGGGTACTTTTGAATTGAGTCGAGGTTTATATCAACTCACGCGGCTTATGTTTGGCCTTACTGAAAATCCAGTCATACAGCCAGTGCGGCAAACGTTTCAGCACATGCCCCACCAGCCCCATCTGCCAAGGCACCACCGCAAAAGATTTGCGTGCCGCAATCACCCGCGCGATACGCTGTGCAGCGTGATCAACCGGCAGGATAAAGGGCATCGCATAGGGATTGATCGCGGTCATCGGGGTTTCGATATAACCGGGGCATAGAGTTACGACGCTGATACCGCTGCCATGCAGTTCAACGCGCAGGCTTTCCAGATATGAAATGAGCGCGGCCTTGGAGGCTGAATAGGCGCCTGCCCCAGGCAGGCCGCGGAAACCGGCGACGCTGGCTACACCGACCAAAACCCCTCCCGGCCTCCCCTTAACAAGGGAGGAGTTAGCCCGCATCGCAGCAATAAACGGCTGGAAGGTTTTCACCACGCCCATTACGTTGATGTCCATCACCTGCTGGAAAGCGTGAATGTCCTCGGCATATTCTGTAAGGGTGCCGCTACTGACGCCAGCATTGGCGATGACGATATCAGGCACACCGACTTGAGCGATGAAATGTTGCGCGGCGGCTTGCAATGCTGCGGCATCGCGCACATCGAGCGGGTAGCAGGTGACTTGGCCGGGGAATTGTTCTGCTAAAGATTGCAGCAGGTCTGCGCGGCGGGCGCAGGCTGCAACGTGGGCACCCTGCTGCAAATAGTGTTGTGCCAGCGCTAGACCGAGGCCGCTGGAGGCGCCGCTAATGACGACGCGTAACGCCATTATTTTTTGCTCGCGCGTTCCTTGCGGGCTTTGTCTATCAGTTCGGACATGACTTTGATGGAATCTGCTGGCTGCAAGCCATTGATCATATATTTACCATCGACGATGAGCGTAGGTGTGCCGCGAATGACATATGACTGGGTCAGTTGTTTGCTGCGCATGACTTTGCTTTGCACGCCGAAGGAGTGATAGGCTTCGCTGAATTTTTTGCTGTCCACGCCGTGTTGGGCGACGAATGCGCTAATTTTGTTTTCGTCGCTGAGGTCTATGTTATTAACATTCCATGCGTCGTAAAGAGCATTGTGCAGCTCATGATTTTTACCCAGCACTTCCAGTGCATAGTAGGTGTAAGCCATAGGCTCCCAGTTGGGGTTAAAGATGGTAGGTACTAATGTCAGGACTACATCCTTGGGGATTTTCTTTTCCCATGCAGTCAATTCCGGATGCAGGTGGTAGCAATGGGAGCAGCCGTAGAAAAAGAATTCCAGCACTTCGATTTTATTGCCGCTGCTGCTCGCTTGCGGATTGCTGATCACTTTGTAGTCTCTGCCTTCTACAAGATCAGCCATGACTTGAGTTGAAAATAAAATAAATACAATTGCCAAAGCATGTTTGAGGAATTTCACGAATTTCTCCTATAGTTAAAAGTTGTATTAAAAAGTACCTGGTAAAAAATTATTGCGCCTTGATTGGAGCGGCATTCAGCCCATTTAGTTTCAAAGTTGCCAGTGCTTCATTCATTTCTGCCGAATTTGTATACGGGCCCAAGCGCACTCTATACCAGAGGCCTTTATCAGGTATGTTGGCAGGCTGTATGTTTGCGATCATGCCGAGCAGAGCCAGTTTGGCTTTTACTTTTTCGGCATCATCCATGGTGGTATACGCACCTTCCTGCAGGAAATATTTTGCAATCGCTTCGGCAGGCTTGGTTGGCGGTACGGGTTTCAGCATCGCAGTATCATGCCGTTCAACTTTTTTGGAAGGTGTAGTGTCTGGCTTGTCTGTCAGTTCTTTGTAGAACTCGAAACGCGCTTTGCCGCCACCGGACGCGGAAGCGGTACCTGATGCGGCAGGCTTTGTATTAGCCTGTTTTTCCGGCTGGGGGGCGGGATTGTTTACTTGCGGTGTTTCTTTGACAGGAGGCGTGGGAACGGGATTTTTCTTCAGGATAAACCATGCAATGACGCCAGCCAATGCCAGTCCCATCACCATGCCGAGCAAGATTCCGGCAAATATTGGAAACTCACTGCCGCCACTGTTGGATCGATTACTATTTCTGCTCATAGCCATCCTCTTAAAAGTGAAACTCGCGTAGCTTTCGTTTGTCCCCTCTCCTCCCGGGGGAGGGTTAGGGAGGGGGTTACATTTTTTCGGGTGCGGTTACACCCAACAGATCCAGGCCGTTGCGCATCACCTGTGCGCTGGCCGCGATCAGTGCAAGACGCGCATGCTTGATTTTCTCATCCTCTACCAGGAAGCGCGAAGCATTATAGTAGCTGTGGAAATCAGCTGCCAAATCTTTCAGGTAAAACGCGATCAAATGCGGCGATAAATCTGCCGCAGCACTTTCGATGACCTGCGGGTAATCGATCAGGCGTTGCAGCAAGGTCTGCTCATACTCACTGTTCAGCGCACTCATATCGGCATTGACTAATGCCGCGCGGTCGCCGTTCCATTGCGACAATACGCTATAGATGCGGGCATGGGCGTACTGGATATAGTACACCGGGTTTTCATTGCTTTGCGACTTGGCCAAGTCGATATCGAAAACCAGTTGTGTATCGGGGTGGCGCGCCGCGAGGAAAAAGCGCGTGGCATCGCAACCGACTTCGTCGATCAGGTCGCGCAGCGTCACATAGCTGCCCGCACGCTTGGAGATTTTGACTTCTTCGCCGTTGCGCAGCACGGTTACCATCTGGTGCAGCACGTAATCCGGCCAGCCCTTGGGGATGCCGATATCCAGCGCCTGCAAGCCGGCACGCACACGGGTAATGGTGCTGTGATGGTCGGCGCCCTGCTCGTTGATCACCTTGGTAAAACCGCGCTGCCATTTATCCAGATGATAGGCGACATCCGGCACAAAGTAGGTATAGCCGCCGTCGGTCTTGCGCATCACACGGTCTTTGTCGTCGCCGAAATCGGTGGTACGCAGCCACAGCGCGCCATCCTTTTCATAAGTGTGGCCGCTGGCAACCAGTTTTTTAACAGTATCTTCCACCTTGCCGTCTGTATATAACGCGGATTCCAGCGAGTACACATCAAAGCTGATCCTGAATGCATGCAAATCCAGATCCTGCTCGCGCCGCAGATAAGCCACTGCGAATTGGCGAATGGCGTTGGCGTCTTCAATATCGCCGGATGCACGCACATGCTGATAGTCGGCGTCGATGGCTTCCTTCGCAATAAATGCACGGGCGATGTCGCTGATATAATCGCCGCGATAACCGTTTTCCGGCCAGCTCGGATCGTCCGGCGTGATGCCTTTGCAGCGCAGTTGTACAGAAAGGGTCAGGTTGTCGATCTGCGCGCCCGCATCGTTGTAATAAAACTCGCGCGTCACATTCCAGCCAGCCTTGTCCAGCAGGCGGCACAGGCAATCGCCCACTGCCGCGCCGCGACCGTGGCCTACGTGCAAAGGGCCGGTCGGGTTGGCGGAAACAAATTCAACTTGCAGCTTGTGTCCTTCGCCAAGGTTGATACGACCGTAGTCGTTGCCCATTTGCAACACGCCGCGCACCACGCTTTGTTTGGCGGTGGTGGTAATAAATACATTGATGAACCCGGCACCGGCAATTTCCACCTTGTCTATGACAGGCGAAGCTGGCAGGGCAGCAATCAAGGCTTGCGCAAGATCACGCGGGCTGCGGCGCAATGGCTTGGCCAACTGCATCGCCAGGTTGCAGGCGTAATCGCCATGCTGCGCCTGTTTGGGGCGATCTATCACAACGGAAAGGCTGTCGGCCTGTTCGGGTGCGACGGATTGCAGGGCTTGCTTGAACAGATCACTCAGGTGAATTTTGAAATTGTTTACAGCGGTAGTCATTGCGAAATACATACAAAAGGAAGCGCGAATTATAGCATTTTGTAATAGGCTGGCTGATGGCTAATGCTGCTCGGCTTATATGGCAGCGCGATTACGTCCTTTTGTAGTGGATGGATTAGAATGCACTGCTATACATAGCGACATAAGTCTACTGCGCGGATGAATGGCTGCGTTGCGCGGTGCTCGGAGTCCGGGGTCGCGAAGCGACAGATTATTTATACATTCCGGCTCCTGCGCGCCGTGCGCCTTGCCCTTCATCCGCTCGCTACGACTTATGTCGCTATGTATAAATATGTTGTTTGTGATGAGGAACATTTATACGCTTTGAAAGGAATACGTGTCAAAAATTACCGTTGCAGCCTTATACAAATTTGCCACGCTGCCTGATTATCGTGAGATGCAGCCTGGTCTCCATGATTTTTGTGTCAAGCAGGGGCTGTACGGCACTTTGTTGCTGGCAGAAGAGGGCATAAACGGAACCGTTGCGGGCACTCGCGCAGGCATCGATGCATTGATTGCGTTCCTCAGGTCAGACCAGCGCCTGGCGGATCTCGAACACAAGGAATCCGGCGCTGACGAGATGCCCTTTGTGCGCATGAAGGTCAAGCTGAAGAAGGAAATCGTGACACTGGGCGTGGCGGGTGTGAATCCGAATAAAAAAGTAGGCACATACGTGGCGCCGGAAGATTGGAATGCGCTGATATCCGATCCTGATGTCGTGTTGATTGATACACGCAATGGCTACGAGTGCGATATCGGTACTTTTCGCGGTGCTATTGACCCCAAGACCTCAACTTTCCGCGAGTTTCCGGCTTATATCAGTCTTAATCTCAATCCCGCAAAGCAAAAGAAAGTTGCGATGTTCTGCACGGGTGGTATACGCTGCGAAAAAGCCAGTTCGCTTATGGTGGCGCAGGGCTTTGAACAGGTCTACCACTTGCAAGGGGGAATACTCAAGTATCTGGAGAAAGTCCCGCGTGAAGAAAGCTTGTGGGAAGGTGAATGTTTTGTATTCGATCAGCGCGTATCTGTCGGTCATGGTTTGAAAGCGGGTGAGTACGCACAGTGCCATGGTTGCCGTCACCCTATGTCTCCTGAAGACAGGGCGTCAGTTCAATACGTTGAAGGCGTGTCTTGCCCGCATTGTTATGGCAAGCAATCTGACGCAGCGCTCGCCCGCTTTGCCGAGCGGCAAAAACAGACTGAGTTGGCTCGCAAGAGGAGCATGACGCACATTGGAGCGGTGCAAAAAAAGTACACAGAACTGGGCTAATTGGATAAGATGGAGCCAATCTCGGTAAAATTAACGGGTGTAGAAGGAGGAGAAACTATATGAATTATTTTGAAAAAAATTTGTTTACATGTATCGCAGTAGCAGCGCTGGTTGCTCCGGTCGCTGTAGCATCTGCCGCAGATACTGCGGCCAAAGCTCCATCAGGAGAACGCTCGATCATAATCAAGGGTGGCGGCAGCCAGCCTATTGCCAACTTGTATGTGGTGTGGGGCAAGAGCTATGAGGCCCGATACAGGGATGTCTCAATCAGTTACAAAATTTCCAATGTGGTTAAAGGCATTGAAGATCTCGAGAGCAATAAAATCGATTTTGCGGGATCGGAAATTCCATTAAAAGTGGATGAGTTAAAGAAAAAAGGCATGTTTCAATTCCCTACTGCGCTGATTTCATTTACTCCTGTGGCGAATATTCCCGGGGTGCACAGTGGCGAGCTCAGGTTGGACGATGCTACGCTCTCTGCAATTTTCCTCGGAACCATCAAGAAATGGAACGATCCGCGACTCGTAGAATTGAATCCACGGCTGCCATTGCCCGATGTGGAAATTAATACGGTACATCGCAATAGCGGTAATACCATTACTTATGTACTGAGCGATTATTTGAGTAAAGTGAGTCCTGAATGGGCATCAAAAGTGGGTGTGGGATCTAAAGTAAATTGGCCTGTCGGTCAGGAAGTGGGTGATGGAACCAATGAAGCCATGATGAAGTACATCAAGGAAACGCCCCATTCGATCGGTTTTACCATGTTGTCCCTGGTGTTAAAGAATGGTCTGAATCTGGTGAAAATGAAAAACAGGGACGGAAAGTTTGTCAGTGCGACTCCAGAAGGTGTGATGGCTGCGTCGACCAATGCGAAGTGGAATATAGACGACGGATTTTATAACGTGTTAACCAATCAGAACGGGCCTGAAACCTGGCCGTTTGTGATGACAGGCTATGCAAC
>Ga0315281_10014374_pt1 | contig 10678 bp, 12 predicted proteins | sample YL17G07_0_MG_FD_204540 | JGI IMG/M metagenome (GOLD analysis project Ga0315281, IMG submission 204540) | Sediment microbial communities from Yellowstone Lake, YNP, Wyoming, USA - YL17G07_0 | ecosystem: Environmental > Aquatic > Freshwater > Lake > Sediment | place: USA: Wyoming | collected... | reverse complement strand
CTAACCGCCCGTCGTGGCCTTTTATCGCCGAGTCCCGGCATGGATAGGCCGCAAAAGCCAAAGGAAACGCTTCGCTATCGCCCGGAAAACCCGGGGATTGCCGCGTCGCCTTTTGCCGGGGTGCCTCGCTCCTCGCGGCCGAGGCTCCTTACGATGACATCCTGTCATTCGTTTGCACAGCTAAAGTAGAAGAAACCCGCCGGGGTTGTCAAGACGAGCTCCCCGGGACGGCCAAAAATACTCCGTCCGCGTCCGTTGACTTGACCTGGGGTCTATGCTAAAGTTAGGTCTCGTTTGAGCGGTGTTTCCCTCTAAAATTTCCTGTAAAGGTTGAACGATGTACGCAGTTATCAAGACCGGAGGCAAGCAGTACCGGGTCAAGGAAGGCGACGTCCTGGCCGTGGAAAGGATCCCGTTCGAAGCCGGGCACCCCGTTGATTTTGACCAGGTTCTCCTGATCGAAAATGAGGACAAGATCCTTCTGGGCACGCCCTTCATCGCCGGCGCCGTTGTCAGGGCCACGGCCGTGGAAGGCTTCAAAGGCGATAAGGTCATCATCTTCAAGAAGAAGAGGAAGAAGCAGTATCGCCGGACCAAGGGCCACCGCCAGCAGCTCGTGCGGGTGAGGATCGACGAGATCGTCCCGGACGTGTCCCTGGCACCCGATCGAAAACCGGTCAAGCCCATCGAGAAACCGGTCCCCAAGCCGGCCCCCGTGCCCAAGCCCAAAGTGGAAGCGGCCCCGGCCGAGGTGAAGAAGGGCGCCCATAAGCCGGCTCCCGCCCCGAAGAAGGCCGAGAAGCCCGCCAAGTTCGCGGCCAAACACGCCAAGGCGGAAAAGCCCAGGGAAAAGAAGGCCGAGAAAGAGAAGAAGCACGAGGCGCATAAGCACGAGGCGCATAAGCTCGCGGCCAAGCACAAGAAAACTTCCAAGTGACGGTTGTTCCCTAAAGGAGAACGAGGATGGCTCATAAGAAAGCCGGCGGAGCCGGAAAGAACGGTCGAGACAGCCAAGCCAAGAGGCTCGGCGTTAAACGGTTCGGCGGTCAGCTCATCAACGCCGGGACCATCATCCTCCGCCAGAGGGGAACGCACTTTCGGGCCGGCGATAACGTCGGCCGCGGCAAAGACGACACGCTTTTCGCCAAGGCAACCGGAATCGTGAAGTTCGAGGACAAAGGCAGAATGGGCAGGTTCGTCTCGATTCTGCCTCAAAAATAGTGTCCGGGATACATCGAACGCCTCTCAACCGCAGGCCGCGAGGCCCCATCCAAACCGGCCGTTGTTTCAAAGGGCGCCAGACCGTCCCTGACCGGGAGTCCGGCCTTCTCTGACCATGTTTGTTGACCGGGTCAAGATCAGTCTGGCCGCGGGCCGGGGCGGCAACGGCTGTTTGAGTTTCAGGCGCGAATGGAGCGTCCCGCGCGGCGGACCGGACGGCGGCCGCGGCGGCGACGGCGGCAACATCTGGCTCGTGGCCGACGCGAGCGTCAAATCCTTATCCTCCTTCCGGTTCCATCCCATCAACAAGGCCAAGAACGGCGCGCACGGTGAGGGCAGCAACCGCTACGGCCGCAAAGGCGCCGACCTGACCCTGTCCGTGCCGCTCGGGACCGTGGTCAAGGATGCCTTGGAAGAATCCGTCCTCTTCGATTTTCTTAAACCGGGTCAAAAATACCTGGCGGCCAAGGCCGGCCGCGGCGGCCGGGGCAATTCGGCCTTCGCCACCTCGACCCACCAGGCGCCGCGCGAGCACGAGCCCGGCAAGCCGGGCGAGGAACGGGAGCTCATCCTTGAACTGAAGCTCATCGCCGACGTGGGACTGGTCGGGTTTCCCAACGTGGGCAAGTCCACCCTGATTTCCAAGATCTCGTCGGCCAAGCCGCTCATCGCCGACTATCCCTTCACGACGCTCATCCCCAACCTCGGCGTGGTGGACGTCGGCACCAAGCGCAGTTTTATCGTGGCCGATATCCCGGGTTTGATCGAAGGCGCCCATCTCGGCCATGGCCTGGGCACCAAGTTCCTGAAACACATCGAGCGGACCAAGATCCTCGTCCACCTGGTGGATATCTCGCCCTACACGGGCCGCGACCCGGTCGAGGATTTTTACGTTGTCATGAAGGAGCTTGAGTCGTTCAACCCCGAGCTGGCCCGGCGACCCCAGATCCTGGCGGCCAATAAGGTCGACCTTCTGGGAGAGGACCGGAGCCGCCTCCAGGCGCTGAAAAAATTCGCCCGGGGTAAGAAGCTAACGTTCATGGCCATCTCCGCCATGAAAGAAGAAGGGCTCAGAGCCCTTGTGAACGAGATGTCTAAGACCTTGCAGGACTTGGAAGAGCGGCCCGCCGCCGAGAAGAAATCAAAATGACCCGCGAGCGCATCGGCATCCTGGGAGGGACGTTCAACCCGGTCCATTCCGGCCATCTCCGCGCGGCCCAGGCCATAGCGAAAAAATTCGGCCTGGACGAGGTCCTTCTCATCCCGTCCTATATCCCGCCCCATAAAGATTCCCCCGATATCGCCCCGGCCCGGCACAGGCTGAGGATGCTCGAGCTGGCCTGCGGCGGCCGGTCGCGCTGCGTGCCCAGCGACCTCGAGGTCAAGGCTCGGGGCAAGTCCTATTCCATCCTGACCCTGAAGAAGATCCGCCGCCTCCACCCGAACGCCTGGGTCTTTTTCATCCTGGGCGTGGACGCCTTCGTTGAGATCGAGACCTGGAAGGACTACGAGCAGGTCCTCGAGCAGTGCCTGTTCATCGTCATCAGCCGGCCCGGCTGTGACCTCGAGGCCGCTTCCCGGGTCCTGGGTGGACGCCTGCGCGACCGGATCAGGGTCATCGGGCCCGACGACCGGCCCGACGATGTTATGTTTGAATCCAACCGGGTCTTCCTGGTGAGCATCGACGCCCTGGATGTTTCCTCCACGGACATTCGGCGGCGCCTCCAGGATGGCCGGCCGATCACCGGGCTTGTCCCGCCGTCCGTCGAGGAATATCTTCATCATCATCGTCTTTATAAGGAGACCATGGCGCAAACACCATCGACCCGCCCCTCGTCCGCTCCCTCAGGCAAGAGAAGCCTGCCCCGCGAGGTCAGGCTGTCCGTCAAAGCCGCCCAGGCCAAGAAGGCCGAAGCCGCCCTGGTCCTGGATCTCCGCGCCCTGTCCGCCTTCACCGACTTCTTCGTGATCATGCACGGGCAGTCGGCCCGCCAGAACGCGGCCCTGGCCGAGAACATCGAAGTCGAGCTCAAGAAAGCCGGCGTTCGACCTCTGGGCATCGAAGGGAAGAATACGGCGGACTGGATCCTGATGGACTACGGGTTTTTCTTGGTCCATATCTTCTCCAAAGAAAAAAGGGATTACTACGGCTTAGAGAAGCTCTGGGGCGACGCCCGCAAGTTCGTCTACTGACCGCGCGGCCCGCCGCCGCCTCATCTCCGAAGCGTCCGCGGCGCGACCCCGGACCCTCAGCCCTTGACATTTCCTCTCCAAATCATTATTGTGATGGACAATTTTTTATCAGAAAGGTGGAGGTCGAAGAAGTCGTGCGTTTGAAGTTTATATGGCCCGGCAAAACCAGGAACAGGGAACTCCGCACCCTCCAGGACCAGTACCTGGCCAAGATCAGCCGGCTCGAACCGTGCGAGATCGTGGAGACGCGGGAGGCCCGGGGCCTCACCGAACGCGCCTCGGGAAAAATCCTGGAGGTCGAGGCCCAGGGTCTTGAAAAACACCTCTCCAATGATTATATTATCTGCCTCTTTGATGGAGGCACGGAGATGACCTCGGCCGAGCTGGCTGCCTTTTTAGAGAAGGTTTCGCGGGAGTCGTCGCGGACAATCACCTTCGTCGTGGGCGGATTCCTGGGGCTGGCTGAGCGCATCCTTCGGAGCGCGTCCAAGCGGCTGTCCCTGTCGCGGATGACGCTGTCCCACGAGATGTGCCGGGTCGTCCTCCTGGAGCAGGTTTACAGGTCACTGACCATCATGAAAGGAAAACACTATGCGAAGTAAGATCGCCAAGATCGCCAAGGTCGCCAAGGTCGCCAAGATCGTCAAGATCGCCAAGGCCGTCAAGAAATCGCCGTCCAAAATGAACCGGAAGGACAAGCTGGCTTTTCGCAAAAGGCTCCTGGAGATAAAGAGCCAGATCATGAAAAAGATGAACCAGACTTACTCCGAGAGCAAAGAGGTCGAGAGCGGCGTGGCCCAGGACCTGGCTGACAAGGCCGAAAGCTCTTACACCAAGGAATTCCTCCTGAGCCTGACCGATTCCGAGCGAGAACAGCTTCTCCAGATCGACGATGCCCTTAGGACGCTGGAAAAGGGCGATTTCGGGATGTGCCAGATGTGCGGCCGGCCGATCTCCAAGAAGCGGTTGGAAGCCCTGCCCTGGGCGGCCTGCTGCATCGATTGCCAGCAAAAAGTCGAAGCCGAAAAGGCCTAGGACTCTTATTTAAATATTCGCGGCCGTTCCGCTTTCTGAATTTATTCCTTTTGCCTTGAACGCCCGCCCTCTTTTTTCCTTATCGGCGGCCGGGTCGCCGGGGGCCGTCCCGCGCGTCCTTTATATATGAGATGTCGAGAATGGACGGCGAGAAAAAGGGCCCGGCGCGGCGTTTCCTGGACGAAACGCTCAAGCTGGCCGAACTTCTCTATTTCCCCTCCCTCTGCCGGGTCTGCGGCGAACTTCTTGAAAAGCCGGGCGAGCGCGTGGTTTGCTACTCCTGCCTGGGCAGCCTGACTCCCTGCCGGTCCGGGTCCTGTGTGTGCTGCGGGGATTTTTTCGACGGGGTCGCGGAGCCGCATCTCTGCCTGGAATGCCTCACCTCGCGTCCGCCCTACGCGCTCCACCGTTCTTGTGCCGTGTATGAGGGAATCCTGCGGGAGATGATCCTGCTCTTGAAATATCGCGGATACCGCGTCCTGGGCCGCGACTTGGCCCGCTTTGCCCTGGAGGCTGTGGGCCAGGATGAAGACCTGTGGTGGGGCCTGGATGCCATCATCCCGGTTCCGCTTCATCCGAAGCGGAAAAAAGAGCGGGGTTTCAACCAGGCTGAGGTCGTCGCCCGCGAGTTGGGCCGGGCCAAAGGCCTGCCCGTCCTCAACCGAACCCTGCGCCGGGTCAGGAACATCCCGGCCCAGACGGGCCTGGAAGCCGACGCCCGCAAAAGAAACGTGTCCGGAGCCTTTGCCGTGAGGCGGCCCGCGGCCCTCAAGGGCCTGGCCGTGCTTCTTGTGGACGATGTTTATACAACGGGTTCAACGGTCAAGGAATGCTGCCGCACTCTCCGGAGGGCGGGGGTGAGATCCGTGCGGGTCCTGACTCTGGCCAGGACTTGACCCGGCGCGGCCATTCCGCGTGGAACCTGCCCGAAGAGCGAATGCTCGGGATCGCGGCGGACGCCGGATCACTTTTTTTCGGCAGGGCCGGGCTTGAGGATCTTCACCTTCCGGGGTTTGACTTCCAGCTTCTTGGGCATTGTGATCTTCAGCACGCCGTCCCGTTGCTCGGCCTGGACCTTCTCGTGGTTAACGTAAGCGGGCAGCGAAAATGAACGCTGGAATGAACCGTAGGAACGCTCGATGCGGTGGTAGTTCTCCTCTTTGGCTTCCTTCTCCAGCTTTCGCTCGCCCTTGACGGTGAGAGTGTTATCCTCGATCCTGATCTCGATATCTTTCTCGTCGATCCCGGGCACTTCCGCGGTCAAGACCAGCTCGGCCTCGGTTTCATAGATGTCCACGGACGGAGCCCAAGTTCCCAGAAGCAGGCCCTGTTCCTCCCGGCCTGAGTAGACGTCTTCGAACAGCCGGTTCATCTTGTCCCGCAAGATCATCATGTCCCTGAAGGGATCCCAGCGGATGATGGCCATGGAAAACCTCCCGAAATCGCCTCTGGGAAAATTATAGGGCCTTGACCCCCTTTTGCCAAGCCCGGAGTCAAAAGCGAGAAGTGGAGCCGGCGCGCCGCTAGGGCTTCTGAACGGCCAGCTTCTTCCTGGACAGGCCCTGAACGAGAAACACGGCTTCGCCCTTCAAGGCCGCGATCCCGGGCCGCCCGAGGAGCACGGAGGCCTCGCCGCGGATGAACTCCTCGTGAACCTTGGTCAATTCCCTGGCGATGACGACGTAACGGTCGCCCAGTGTTTCGAGGATGAGCCTGAGAAAACCCTCGACCCGGCGCGTGGGGAGATAAAAGATCAAAGTCCCTTCTTCACCGGCCAGAGAGGCGAGGAGTTTGCGTGCGGCCTCGGCCTTGGGCGGCGGAAAGCCGGTGAACACGAACCGGTGCGTGGGCAGGCCCGAAGCGCTCAGGGCCGCGGCGGCGGCGTTCGGCCCCGGGATGGGAACGACCCGGATCCCGCTGCGGATGGCCTCGGCGATGAGCCTGTAACCCGGGTCGGAAATGCCCGGAGTCCCGGCGTCCGAAACCAAGGCCACGTCCTTGCCGTCGAGCAGAAGCCCGATGATCTCGGGGATCTTCCGGCCTTCCTGGGGTTGGAAATAGCTGATCAGCGGTTTCTTGAGGCTGTAGCGGTTCAGGAGCTTGAGGGTCCGGCGCGTGTCCTCGCAGGCGATGGCCGCGACTTCGCCCAGGGTGCGCACGGCGCGCGCGGTGACGTCCTCGAGGTTGCCGATGGGCGTGGCCACGACAAAGAGCGAACCCGGGTTCATTTGTCCCAGTCGTAGGCGTAAAGAAAATCATGCCCGATCGTCCGGCCCGAGACCTTGGCGATGGGCGGCAGGTGGCGCTTGAACTCCGAGTCTTTGATCAGGCCGATGATGCGCTTCACTTTGTCCGGAGCGAAACCCTGTCCGAGGACTTCCTCGACCGATTGCCTCAGGTCCACGAGGGCGAAGAGGATCCGATCCAACTCCTCGTAGGTGATGCCGATCTCTCCTTCGTCGGTTTGGCCGGGCCACAATCCGGCCGTGGGGACCTTCTCGCGGATCGCGGCCGGAAGGCCGAGATGCTCGGCCAACTGCCGCACTTGGGTCTTGTACAGGTCGCCCATGGGGTTGATGGCGCTGGCCAGGTCGCCGTGGATGGTGCCGTAGCCGATCAGGAGCTCGGTCTTGTTGCTCGTCCCGAGGATCAGGGCTTTTTCGCGGACCGACTGGTCGTAAAGGATGGACATCCTCTCCCGGGCCATCTTGTTGCCGCGGAGGTTCCGGTCGTCCGTGGGCTGAACGGCGAAATAAGCATCCACCATGGGCGCGATATCGACCTTGCGTGTTCGAATCCCGAGGAGGCGGGCCAGGTCCTGGGCGTCCTTCGCGTCCTGGGGGCACGACTCACCATAAGGCATCATCACCCCGACGACGTTTTCCGGGCGGAGGGCCCTGGCGGCCAGGGCGGCACAGACCGAGGAATCGATCCCGCCCGACAGGCCCAGGATCCCTTTGACGAACCCGGCCTTGGAGAGCTCTTCCCGGATGAAGTTCTCCAGGACTCGCTCGATGAAGGCGCAGTTAATCTTCATAGCCTTCGACGATCCTTTGCAGAGCGTGGAGGATGAGTTCCGGCCGCTCATCCCGGAGGAACGGCATGACCTTGCGGGCCTTGCGCACTTCGCCGAGGTCGATGTCCTGGACAACGAAATCCTGTTCGGCCGGCTTGGCCTTGACCAGGCGCCGTCCGAAGGGGCTGAAGATGAACGACCCGCCCCCGAAGGCCGCTCCGTCCTCGAACCCGGCCCGGTTGCAGTAAATGACGAACGAGCCCGAAAAATAGGCCATGGCCTCGCCCATGACTTCCCACATGCGCGCCGTGGCGAAGTCCTCGCCCTCGGAAAAACCCCGGCCGGGAGCGGCGCTGATGGCCAGGACCAGCTCCGTCCCCTGGGCCAGCAGAAGGTAATGGGCCCCGTAGCTGAGAAATTCGCGGCAGATCATCACCCCCGCCTTGCCCCAGGGCGACGGGACGGCCTTGAAATTCTTGCCCACGCCGAAGAACTTGCCCTCCTCGAACATGCCGTAGGTGGGGAGAAAGATCTTGCGGTGGACCGATAGGATGTCGCCGCCGGCGATGAGAGCCGCGGCGTTGTAGAACAACCCCGGTTCCTTCTCTTCCACGAAACCGAGCACCAGTCCGATCTCGCGGCTCAGGGACTTGAATTCCTGGAAACGCTTGTCTTTGGCCGGGTCCAGGGCCACGGTCTCCACCAGGTCCTTGAGGAGGTAGCCGGTCAGGCTCAGCTCGGGGAACAGGACAAGGTCGGCCTTGTCCTTCCGGGCCTTGTCGATCATCTGGAGGTGGAGGTCGTAGTTCTTGGCCACGTCGCCCAGGACGGGGGATATTTGCGCCAGCGCGATTCTCATGGACTAAAAATAGCACAAGTGGCCGGCGCATTCAATTTTCCGCCCGCGGGGGGGGAATTGCATAATGATTTTTCTTTGGAGTATATTGAAGCGGCGGAATGAACCATATTGCCCTGTTGCTCAAGGAGGTCTTCCTGAGTCAGAAGACCGGCCGGCTGGTGTGGCGCACGCCGCAGGACCAGCGGGTCTTCTTCTTCCAGGACGGGGTGCTCCTCTACGCCAAAACGGACGTGCCGGGTGAGGCCTTGCTCGACGTCCTGATCAAACAGGGGCGCGTCTCCCTGGAACAGGCCGACCAGCTGGGGCTTCAAGTGCCCACGGCCAAGAGCCTGGGTGAAGAACTGCTGCAGCGGGGCTTCATCGACCGGGACGTCTTCTTCGGCGCCCTGATGGCCCAAGCCCGCGAGTCCTTGCTGAACGCTTTCGACTCCGCCAAGGCCGAGATCGTCTTCGAAGAAACGCCGCCGTTCTCGGCCAAAGGGTTGGAATCCACACTGAGCCTCCCCCGGCTTATCGCCGAGGGCGTCCGACGGATGTCCTTCGACCCTTCCCTGCAGACCTTCGGCGAGAAGAAGATCCCGGTCCTGAGGGGCGAGACCTTTGTCGAATACCTCGTGAACGAGGAGAAAAAACTCCTGGCCCTGATCGACGGACGGACGGACAGCACGGCCCTCTGGGAGTCCTCGGGCCTCGACCCTCAGTTCTTCTGGAAGACTCTGTTCCTCTTTTTCAGCCTGGACCTCATCGACCTCAGGCTCGGCGCGGAAGACAGGCCTGAATCCGGGACGGCCGAGGGAACCGATACGACCCAGGACCCCCTGGCGGAAGTGCAGGTCATGCGCGAAGCCATGGGCTCCATCGACAACTACCAGCTGCTCAACATCCCCCATGACGCCAGCGTCGACGAGATCAAGAAAGCCTATTTCGAACTGGCCCGCAAGTTCCATCCGGACACGTTCGGCGGGGACCTCACTCCCGAAGCGCGGCAATCCATCTTCGAGGTCTTCAACGCCCTGACCCGGGCTTACCAGTCCTTGACGGCCAAGGTCCGGAAAAAGGCTGGAACGCCCATGGAGACCGACACCGATACTCACGCCCACGTGCGGCTCGCCGAAGAACGGGCCGTGGGAAAGGAAAGGGCCGATGTCCTCTACCGCAAGGGCCAGAAGCTCTACGACGAGGACAAGTTCGGCGGGGCGGCGGCCATGTTCCAGGAAGCGGCCCATCTGGATGCCCGGAACGCCGACTACTTCCTGTGGCTGGCCAGGTCCGAGGCCAAGGTCCCGACCCTGATCAAGAAGGCGGAGACGGATTATCTTCAGGCGAGCAAGCTCGACCCCGAAAACCCCGAGCCGCTGGTCGGGCTGGGCCTGCTGTACAAGAAAGAGGGACTGCTCAGCCTGGCCGCCAAGCAGTTCGAGAAGGCCGGCGAGCTCGACCCCAGCCACCCGGTGGTCCGGAGGGAGATCGGCACGCTAAAAAAGACGGAGAAGAAAAAGGGTTTGTTCGGGTTGAAACGATAGCCCGCCGCCGAACGCCGCGGCTAAGCTTTTTTGACCAGCTTCAGGAATTCCGCTTCCGAAAGAACGGTTAAGCCCAGTTTCTCGGCCTTGGCCAGCTTCGACCCGGGGCTTTCCCCGGCCACGACGTCAGTCGTCCTCTTGGTCACGTCATCCAGAACGGTCCCGCCCAGGTCTTCGACCATCCTCCGGGCTTCCTCCCGCGTGGTATGGCCCAGGCCGCCGGTGAAGACAAAGGCCCGGCCGGCGAGCGGCCCCGAGGCCTTCTTCCTTTCTTGGCGCGCCTCGAAATTGAGGCCGGCCTTCTTCAGGCCGTGCACGAACTCGACGTTCTCCGGCTGCTTGAAGAAAAAGGCGATGCTCTCGGCGACCTTGGGCCCGATGTCGGGCACCTTGGTCAGCTCTTCCAGCGAAACCTTGCTCAGAGCGTCCAGGCTGCGAAAGCGCTCGGCCAGGTCCTGGGCCGTCCGCTCTCCGACATGCCGGATGCCCAGGGCGAAGATCAGGGCCGACAGGTCCCGCGTCTTGGAGTTCTGGACCTGCTCCAGCAGGTTCTGTGAGCTCTTCGGGCCCATCCGTTCGAGCGCGGCCAGGTCCTCGAGCGTGAGGGCATAGAGGTGGGGGATCTTGTGCACCAGCTTCTTGGTCAGGAGCTGGTCCACCAGGGCTTCGCCCAGGCCGTCGATGTTCATCGCCCGGCGCGAGGCGAAGTGCAGGAGCGATTCCCTGAGCCGGGCGGGACAGGAGGGGTTGATGCACCGCCAGATGACCTCGCCCTCCGGCTTGAAGGTCTTGGTATGACAAACGGGACAGCGGGCGGGCCAGACGAATCTC
>Ga0315281_10014373_pt1 | contig 10679 bp, 9 predicted proteins | sample YL17G07_0_MG_FD_204540 | JGI IMG/M metagenome (GOLD analysis project Ga0315281, IMG submission 204540) | Sediment microbial communities from Yellowstone Lake, YNP, Wyoming, USA - YL17G07_0 | ecosystem: Environmental > Aquatic > Freshwater > Lake > Sediment | place: USA: Wyoming | collected... | reverse complement strand
GGAATAGGTTTTTGTCCGAAAGCCGTTTGCTACCATAAGGGCGGAAGATCTCTCAAGGAGAACAGATCGCTCACCGTTGCTTTCTATGTCAAGAGGAACATCTTCAGGGTGATGCTGAAGAACTACGAGCTACCTAACCTGTTCTTCTCGCTACCATTGGCCGTCGTCATTGCGGCGACATCATCAGCGGCCCATGCAGCAAACCGCAGGAATCTATCATACGTGGTGGTCTTCGTTCGATCGTTATTGTGGAATCTGCGAAATCTCGACTATACGCTGAGAGAGAGAAGGGTCGTCCAGGCCAGACGAGTCAGGCCTGACCGTGACATCATTCCGTATATGGCTCCAGGCTCACTACTATTGGCCGAGATAACAGAGAAGTTGCTGAAGCTCGGAAGCCCCTCGAAGGGACATTAGATTGCATGAAGATAGGGAAGGGAGCAATCATCTTCGGGAAATCCGTTGTTAGGGGGCCATCGATAATCGGAGAGAACTGCAAGATCGGACCGAACGCCTATGTCGGACCGTACACTGCAATTGGAGGCGGGTGCCAGATAACGATGGCTGAGGTAGGCGATTCGATAGTGATGGATGACACCGTCATAGATGTGGAGAGGAAGCTCGTCAGGAGCATGATAGGGAAGGGCTCGAAGATCCTGAACGCGAACGGGCTCTTGCCAAAGGGCGAGAGACTAGTGGTCGGAGAGAACACGACGGTATTTCTCTAATCGGTGATTTGGCGCTTGACGACAGCGGGAACGCCGACGGCCAGCACTCCTGGCGGGATGTCGTTTGTGACAACCGCTCCTGCCCCGAGAAAGGACCCTTTCCCGATACTTGTCTTCTCGATAATCGTGCTACCTATACCCACCCAGACATCGTCCTCGATTGACACATTCCCGCTTATGTCGACACCCGGGCTGACTGTCACGTAATCTCCAATGCGGACATCGTGGCCAATAGTGCATCCGAGGTTTATGATTGTGTGATCCCCGATTCTGATGTTGTTGGTCAGTATGTTCCCCGCGCAGAGTATCACACCTCTTCCGAACTCAGTCCATCGGGATTTGACTACGGACGGATGGATTATGGTCTCGAACTGGAATCCCCTTTCTTCAAGCTGCTGAAACCATGACCTGCGCTTCGGAGATCCAATTGCCCCGACCAACCTCGTTCCCGCCGGAGAATCGTCCAAGACTCTCTCGTCGAACACCTTCTTCCCATTCATGACCTCGCCTTCGCGCTTGGAGTTCTGCTCCACAAACCCCAGCACTTCGTCCTCCCTGCCGAGGTCGATAAGTATGTTCAGCGCCTCTCTAGCAAAGCCCCCTGCTCCCAGAATGTAAATCAAGCAGATCCCCCACTGTAGTACCCAACGTCATCAATAATCGAAGAAACCCCTCCTGGTCTTTCGCCCGAGCTTACCATCATTTCTCAGTTTCTGAAACGATTGTGGGATCTCCTCGTCCAGTAACCCTACTCCGCGCTTGCGCAGTTCTTCAGCAATATCCATGACAATGTCTATCCCAATCAAATCAGCCAGCTCGAAAGGACCCATCGGGTGTCCCGCCCCGAGTTTCATGCACATGTCGACGTCCTTCGGGCTCGCCACGCCCTGGTCCAGCAACCTGCCCGCTTCCAGCAGGTACGGGATGAGCAGCCTATTGACAACAAACCCAGGGGAATCCTCGACGACAATGGGGGTCTTTCCCAGTTTGGTCGCCAATCCCACGCAACGGTCCACTGTTACCTCCGAGGTGTCCCGGCCGCAGACTATCTCAACAAGAGTCATCTTCTGAACGGGGTTGAAGAAGTGCATCCCAACGAACCTGGACGGATTGCGCAGCGAACCGGCCATGTCACTCACGGACAGGCTTGAGGTGTTCGTGGCCATCACAGTGTTTGCGTCCAAAATCGGCTCAGCAGCCTGCAGAACCCTGCGCTTTTCGGCCATGTTCTCGGATACGGCCTCGATGAGGTATTGGCAACCTCGGACAGTCTCGTATCCTGTGTCTGCCACAAGCCTGCGGAGAAGTATGTCTGGTTTTTCCTTCAGGCTGCCTCTTTCGAAGGATTTCGTGAGGCTTTCTTTCAGCTTTGTTGTGGAGGAGAGGAGAATCTCCTTGTCCACATCGACGCAGGCTACTTCAAATCCGGAAGTCAGCAGGACTTCCGCAATTCCCCGACCCATCGTGCCCATCCCTATAACGGCGATTCTCTCTTCGGGGCTCATGCGGTTCACCACTCAGAGTGCGGATAGCGAGATTCGGTGATATGGTTTTTCGTATAAGTTCTCGCGCTGTTAGCAGTCTCATGGGAACGTGTATCTTCCTTCGTAGAACATTCTAAGGTTCCTAACATACCGCCCTGTAGGAATACTCTGATAAGCGACATACTGGAAAGGTAGAAACGTTGGCACTACATGGCCCCACCAGGAGTCAAGCCAGTTATGCAAGAATCGCCTTGGCTTCGAGGATGGGATGACCTCGTGCCGCGGGATGGGAAGAAGGCTAACGAGCACAAACTCCTTCGCAATGCAAGACGGATGTTGAAGATCCCTCAAAGGGTTTCTACAGAGCCTCTCTTGGGTAAACATTAAGATTGACCAAATCATTGGGCGTTCTTGCTTGTACGGCAGGTGCTTGCGCCATGGGTTCAGCAACTGTTCGTGGAAATGCGCGAAGGTCAGGCCCGCTGCAGAGACTCAAGAAGAATCTATATCTATCTGTGTACGAGTTTCTCAGGGAATATCGAAGGGGTTCAGTCGACAGACTTAGAATCCCGCGTGGGAGGCACACCTATGGACCAGAACCGGAAATCATTGGGTATCCGGAATTGGGATTGGGAAGCAGGATCGGTAGCTTTTGCTCTATTGCACCCGGAACCAGGTTCATATTCCTTGGAAGACATCATTACGATTGGGTGTCAACCTATCCATTCTATGAATTCTACGAGGAATGGAGGGTGGACACAGAATGGTATGAGAGGGGAAGCCCTATTCTGAGCAAATGGCGGGCGGATCCTATTATTGTGGGAAACGACGTCTGGATCGCGAGTGAGGTGAGCATACAGCAGGGCGTCACGATTGGTGATGGTGCCGTAATCGCGTTCGGTTCGCTAGTGACCCACGATATACCTCCGTATGCACTGGTTGGAGGGTGCCCCGCAAAGGTAATCAAGTATCGTTTTTCTCCTGAGCAGATAGAGAGACTGCTTCGTATTGCATGGTGGAATTGGGAAGACGCCAGGATCAAGCTCGCTCTTCCTTACCTTCTGCTGAGTGACATTGACAGATTCATAGATTATGCCGAAACGCCACCGAGATAAAGACTGTGAATTCGCCGAAGACTGACACGTCAATCAGCATTCTCGTTGAAGCGCGCAAGAATGTTTCGGGTGATTACTACTAGATGCCTTCTTCACGTCATCTTGCCGCCATGTTGGTCCTTGTTGAAACGAGCATGCCATCCGGCACTCCTACAAGCTCATAGAGAGCTCACATCAGATGGTCTGTGGCAAGTGGATATGCGACGATAATTGTTTTTCGACAAAGTCCTCTTACGATTCTCTGTGCGTATTGCTCTGGAGGCCCAAGGTTGTCGACAATCTAGATAGAATCGCTTATATCGGAAACCGCGGATTCAGGAACGCCGAATTCAGAAAGAGCGTGGCGGTTCATATGTTTGACAGCTTTATGCAATCCGCACAATCCGGAGGAGATGTTGGGCCCCATTCGTTAAGTGAATCATCTACTCGGATAGCTGGCCCTCCGAAAACAGACACTGCAATCAGATTGGCCAGATATGGGTTGGATCTAACAAGGGCAGCGCTACGCACCTGGAGGTATCGATTGACAGAGGGTCGGAAGGCCCGGCGATTCCTTGTTTGCTCGCGCAAATCTATCGAATACGGGGGCTTGGGAGAAAACCCACTTGTAAGCGTTCTGATTCCAACTTACCAGAACTCTGATGTGTTGGTGGAACGTACTCTGCCTTCTGTTCTATCGCAAACATACCAGAATCTCGAGGTTGTAATTGTTGGAGATGCGTGCAATGATGAGCATGTCCAAAGAATAAGATCCTGGATGGATGAGCGAAACGATCCTCGCATAAGATTTCACAATCTTCCTGTTAGAGGTTCATATCCCTCTGACCCTTACAAACGCTGGTGTGTGGCCGGTGCGACACCACGAAACAAAGCACTTGAGATGGCTAGGGGCGAGTGGCTTGCTCCTTTGGATGATGATGATGAATTCGCAGAAGATCACATAGAATCGTTGCTTCAGTTCGCGAGAGACCGATGTTATGAGTTCGTCTACGGTATTGTTCGTTTTCAGAAGAGAGATGGGGGATGGACGGAGTTAGGAAGCGCCCCACTGAGGAAGGATCAGCTGTGTCATCTCTCGGTTCTCTATCACAGGCGACTTGCTTTCTTCAGGTACGACATTGATTCCTGGAAATACCTTGAGGCTGCGGACTGGAACATGTGGCGTCGGATGAAGGAGGCCGGGGCGAGAATAGGTTTCTTGCCGAAGATAGTCGGAGTTCACTACAATGAGGCAAGCAGATGGGGCATTTGACTAGGATTCACTGGGTTGCAGCTCAGTTCCCTCCGTCACAATGTTGATTGGCTCGCCTAATTGCTACACTCGAGAGGTCCTTGTTTCAATGAAGTTCAGGTCAAAAGCGGCTGCCAAATGCTTTCCCGCAGACTATGTTCTAACCAGAGGTGAATTTGAATCCGTTGATTTGCGAGCACCCTAGGCTTCCTGCTATTTCAGGCAGTTGCGAGCAAGTTCCTCACGCGCAATCTGACGGTCTTAGGGTACCCTTGGACAAACCTTAGTCTCTGTCTGAGAGAGCTTCAGCGACCATGATTGCTCCCGACCAGGATTCTATCCGGTCCTACCCTTGACAGCCTGACAGACCCTCTTGACCTCAGAATCGGTCATCTCGTTGTAGATCGGCAGGCAGAGGATCTCGCCGTACAGCTTGTCGGTCTTTGGAAGGGGTCTTGTCCTGAACTCTGAGAATGCCTTCATCCAATGAGCTGGGAGAAAGTATCTCTTCGTCTGTATCAACTTCGACTTCAGCCTCTTCTCCGCCCCAGCATTTCCGCGAGCTATCTTGATTCCGAAATCCTTGTACGCTGACCGGCAATGGTGATCAACTCGTTGGAACCCTATTCCTTCAGATTGTCCGAGCGATTCGATGTACTGAGAGGCTATCTCGTTCCTTCTCTTGACAGCTTTCTCGATGCCATCAATAGTTAGGCAGCCCAAGGCGGCATTGAGTTCGGAGATCTTCCCATTCATACCAACATAGATCGAGTTGTAGTCTCCGTAGAACCCGTAGTTCCTGAGCCTCTCGAACTTGGAGATGATTTCTGGCCTAGTGGCAGCTATCAGGCCTCCTTCGCCAGCGGTCACAAGTTTCGTGCCGCTCATGCTGAAGACCTCGATGTCTCCGAACGTGCCAACCTTCTTCCCGTGATAAGTAGAGCCATACGCGTGGGCGGCGTCGAATATCAGTGGGAGACCGTGACTGCTCGCGATTTCCCTCAACTCTCCGATTTCGCACGGGTTACCGAACACGTGGGTGGCGATGATCGCACTGGTATCATTCTTGATTGCCTTTCTGACACAAGCTGGGTCGAGGTCGAAAGTCTCATCGTCGATATCCACGAAGTCCGGCTTCAGTCCGTTCCAGAGAATTGCGTTTATCGTGGAGTTGAACGTGAACGGGGTGACGATGCACCTGCTTCCTTTTGGAAGAGAGAGCGCTGAGATTCCCAGAATCAGCGCGACATCGCAGCTCGAGGTTGCCCGGACATTCCTGTTACCAAGGTACCTCTGAGCCTTGTGCTCGAGCTCCTTCGCATTTTCCCCGAAATTAGACAGCATCCTGCTGTTCCATATCCGTCTGAGCCTCTTCGTGTAGAGGTCAAGTGGTGGCAGGGATGGTCGCATGATCGGAATGCCCTTCGAATTATCCATCGAGAAAGTCCTCCTTGCTCTCTTTGACAATCAGTTACTGCTAGTTGAATGTTTCCGGGCTTCTTGAGGATTCCATGCTTATGGATGAATGCGGAGTTCCCAATCAGAGAAAAGCCATGTCGGGAAGTCCATTATCCTTTGCCTAGTCTAAGGACATGGGATTTCAGCCATTGCCGCTCCTCTCTTCTTGTCGTCGCCAGGAACCACATGGCTATTCCGGCAACCCCAATTGGTATTGCCGAGTAATCCACCATCAGATATGCCGCCAGCGTGATGACTAGCACCGTAAGTGACAGTGCGAACGACATCATGTTCCTTGAGGAGTACCTCACACCCACAATCCTCCTGCCTAGTGCCATAGCCAGAGCCGAGTAAACCGCATAGGCTGTCAATGTCGCCACGCCTATGACGACTATCCCAGTTTGAGCAAGAGCGGCGACCACTATCCCCATGAAGATTGCATGCCAGGACACTTCGAACAACAAGTACTCCTTGAGGTGGCCCTTGGCGACGTATGCGAAGGCCATAGGTAGGCTTAGGACTCGAAAGCAGGTGGCGATGGCAAGAATCTGTAGCAAGGTTGCAGCTCCTGAAAACTCCGAGGTGTAGAGGATGCCGAGTATCTGCGTCGGGAAGAGGACGATCGCGCATGACACGGGCGTGGTCATTACGGTGAGGAATCTGAGGGAGTTGTCCACCTGTCTGGTGAGGTCGCCGACGCTTTCTGTCGCGCTCATCGTGGGGAAGATGTAGGTGGAGAATGAGGCCGTGGCAAAGCCTATGTACAGCCAGAACAAGGCCCATGCCGCCTGGAACAAGCCGTTTTCCGAGACCCCCTCAGTTTTGATGACGAAAGTCTGGGTGAACAGCATTACCGCGGGAATAAGCAGAGTGGTTGTCAGTGAGAACATGCCAAACTTCAGCAACATGCCCGCCTCTCGCCTGCCGAAGTCGGCGACCTTGGCCGAGACTTGCCAACGGCCGAACACGCGTCTAGCCACCGCGAAGTTGATGAAAACCAATGTAAGGGCCGAAAGGGCTAACTGGACTATCACACCGTCCTTCCCCAGATAGTATACCGCCGGGGCAGCTATGACAAGGGATCCAAGGGCACCTGTGACGGCCATCGCTGCTAACGACTTGATAGCTCTGGCGCCATTGATTAGTCCGTTGTACAAGGTGGAGAGGGCGAACAATGGGACCGAGAGGCTGACGATTCTCACGTAAAGCACCCCAGAATCGTTTCCGACAAGTACCCTCGAAACTGGGCCTGCGAATATCAGCATAGAGGCCATTACGACAATTGATGAGACGATTGTCAATGTCACTGCCGAGGACCAGAATCTTCTCACTTGGGCGTGATCTCCGGCTTGAAAATGCTGGCTGACATACTTGATCAGGCCCAATGAGAGCCCCAGCGCTGCAATGCCTCCGAGGAGGCTTTGAAAGCTCGTGAACTGTCCGAGCAGTCCAATGCCGTCCGTACCCTGAAGAAGAGCTATCGTTTTGCTTTTGGCCAGGCTTAGTACGCTAACGGTTATTGTGGCAGATCCTGTGATCAGGGAGGCTTGAGCGATCTTCAGGAGACTCGAATCGTCGGACATGTCCGATTCCTCGCGATCGTGCATACGGTAGGTCAGAGGTGCGTACTCTGGCGTGGACGTTTCAAGACCCGCCGTGACCGACACGGTACGACCGATGACATAACCTTTTCTACACTCGGATTCGAGGGCAGAACGTCTAGCCAGCACTGAATCTGATTGCGTCAGAGTCTCTACCCTGTCCCGTAAACCCTTTCCTGGTCTTTTTCCTATCAATTAGAGGGCATACAGATTCTAGTCTGAGGCCCTTCCCTCAGCCCTCACAGACTGTAAGTATCCTGCCTCAGCGAAAAGTAGCGCTGGGTCCATTGAAGAACCCGTACTTCCGGGACATGGTTGCCCGGGGAAGGATTGCGGGAAGAGGATCGCCTACAAATGCAACACTTGTGGAGAGATTTTCAACGTTGAGAGCTCCTGCATGATGCGAGAATGTCCGAACTGCTATGAGAAGTGGGCCTCTAAAGAGGCACGAATCTCAAGCTTCAGGCTGTGGCATGGGTCGGTGTTGACGGTTCGAAAGCGGGGGTGGTTCCGCGTCGATGACTATGACCCACGAATCAATCATGTTATGATTTCAATTCCCGACATTGGCCAGGGCCTCGTCAAATCCAGGCGAAACGCGATTGAGATCGCGAAGCGTCACGGCTTCGCCGGAGGACTAACGATTTACCATCCTTTCAGACAAGAACACGAACGTGGGCCCTTCGTCAAGGATGGTTTCCACCATTTCCACATGGTTGCGCTAGCTCCAGAATCTTGGACGCCGGGGGGAACGGACTTCACCCCCGATGGTCAGACCATCGTTTTCAAAGTCATCCAGGATGCGGTATGTTTGGACCTACGAGGATATCGGAATCAAGAGGGCGTTAGACGTTCGGTCCTTTATCTTCTCTCGTACTGCGGTGTCGTGAAGGGTCACCACAGCTTGACATGGTGTGGTGTCCTAAGCTACAATCAAATGCGAAATCCAGATTTTCAAAAAGCCTACCCAGACGACTGGGCAGAGGTCTCAAGAATACGAAACCCTCGCTGCCCGAAGTGCGGTTCCGAGGACACGGAACTCCTTTTTACCACTCAGGATTTTGGCTGGCGATCGACTGAGCCAATTCATCATAGCTTGAGCTATGGCGTTCCTTGGGGTGGTTGAAAAATGAGGTGAGACAGAACAAGACTTCAGTTGCCCAACTAGGGAAAGACCATAGGGGGGCAAGACGATGGCCTTGCGGGGAAATGTCGATCAAGGTAGCGGCCCGAGAAGACGAAGGAAGAGTCTGGGTCGAAATAGCAGCTGTATTGGCAGCTACGGTTGTTGTTTCGTCGGTCCTATTCATCTACTACAACCCAGACTACTCCTGGTCCTCCTCGATTCGAGATCATGATGGAGATGGTTACGCGGACGGTTCAGACGCTTTCCCAAATGACCTCACCGAGTGGAATGACACAGACGCAGATGGTTATGGTGACAACTGTGATCGCTTCCCATCTGATCCTCATGAGTGGAACGACTCTGACGGGGATGGTGTAGGGGACAACGGTGACGCTTTCCCAAATGACCCCACGCAATGGCAAGACACCGACGGAGATGGATATGGCGACAACCAGTCTGGCACAAGTCCTGATTTGTTTCCTGAAGACCCGTCGGAATGGAATGACACGGACTTAGACGGCTACGGCGACAATGAAGATGTTTTCCCGGACGACCCTAGCGAGTGGAACGACACTGATGGAGATGGTGTAGGGGACAACAGCGATTATTTCCCAAACGACCCAACGCGTGCTGACAGACTCGTGGTCATGTGCATAGGTGATTCGCTTAGTAACGATGTACGTGAGAATTTGGGCGGTCATTCTTGGCCCTATTATTTGAATCAAAAATTGGGATCTGATTGGGTGGTAAGTAATCGTGCGATTGGTGGTACTAGTGCGGCTTCTTGGTTGGAGTCGTTGTTTGTTGATGCTTACGAGGCGGTTCATCCGGATATCGTGATTATGATGTTGGGTGTAAATGATATTCATGGCGACTATACCGATGTTGAGACGGAAGCTACTCTTCAGTTGTTGAGTGAGATGATTGTTGGTTATGGTGTGTACCTGTATTGGAGTACCATTTTGCCTGCTGGTATGTTGGATCGTTATCCAGGAGCTCTTGGTGAGTTGCGTGAGTCGTATCGTGTTAATGTCAGTGATTGGATAAGGGGTCAGTCGGGTTCGGGGTTTGAGGTTATGGATTTCGTATCGGATTTTGAGGCGTTTGATGGTTCCGATGATCTGAAGGTCGAATATTCGGATGATCTGTTGCATTTATCTGAGGTTGGTAGTCAGAAATATGCTGATTGTGTTTTTGATGTGATGCAATGAAGTTTGGTGTTTTGGTCGTGAACGATCGGATGAAAGTGCGTGTGAGGCGTGCCATCATCGTTTGATTGATGCGTGAATTGTTGCTATGCGCCATTTCAATCGATTGATGGTCCTGCAGTTGTCTTGGTCTTGGAGCTTCAATATTCTTTAGTTTCTAAGGACTTTAGTTGCTTAGTTCGTAAGTTCCAACGCTACCCAAATGCCAGCCAACCTTGCGTCGTCAGCACCCCACGCGGGGCGGGGGGTGCTGATATCTCCCCGAAGGGGTCGCGTGGTAGCGCGAGCAGGGCGGAGAAGTATGCTACCAGCGCTTGCCCTTCGCTCTGCAAATTCCTTAATACGCGATCGCGGGGCTCAGTGGTACTCTACTCTGCGTTACATCTGCGTTATGTAGGTTCGGTCAGGACAGAACAAGACTTCTGTCGCCCACTTGGGAAAAAACCATAGGGATGGTATGTAGAAGAGGTCCTTTGCTTGCGTCAAGAGGCGAAACTACGAATATCCGAGAGGCCATGCTATGCTTGGTCCTAGAGACCTCACATCACAGTCAAGGATTGGACCCCGTGTTTCCTCCTGCACGTAATGAGTGCGACATAGGAATTGGGGCAGATCCCTGACAATGGACGAAGATGCCATAGTGCGGGAAAACCGCGAATAGAGGCTTGTCCGACAAACCCTTCCGAGATCATAAACAGGAGGCAAATCAAGAGTAGAAGGATGAGACT
>Ga0315281_10014371_pt1 | contig 10679 bp, 8 predicted proteins | sample YL17G07_0_MG_FD_204540 | JGI IMG/M metagenome (GOLD analysis project Ga0315281, IMG submission 204540) | Sediment microbial communities from Yellowstone Lake, YNP, Wyoming, USA - YL17G07_0 | ecosystem: Environmental > Aquatic > Freshwater > Lake > Sediment | place: USA: Wyoming | collected... | reverse complement strand
GCAGGCTTTCAACTCTTCTAAAATCAATTTTGCTCGGAGCATAGTTCTCTCATACAAAAAAATAGTATCTTCTGTCGCTGATCATTGTCAAGGACAGTTAAAGCCAAACCTCCTCCAGAACCTTGACATCGAACCGGGGCAGACGTATAGTCATTGAGGGATGGACCGACCTCGATTTTGAACTAAAGGGGAGGGAATGGTGTGCGGAGCGAAATTTTTATCTCAAGCTGGAAGCGAAGTATTTCTCGAAAAAATAGCAGGCTGCAGGTTAAATAATCATCCCTCCTACAGAGAAGGAGTCACACATGGAACGTAAGGACTGTTGGGAAGTGATGAAATGCGAACGGCAGCCGGGCGGCGAACATGTCAAAGCGCTTGGCGAATGCCCAGCGACACTGCCTTATGAATACGATAATATTAATAAAGGCAAGGACGGTGGCAGATTCTGCTGGGCGATTGCGGGCACTTTCTGTAGCGGGCAAGTCCAGGGCACATATGCCAAAAAATTGATGAGTTGTATTCATTGCAAGTTTCTAAAGCAGGTCAATGAGGATGAAGGCCGAAACTTCATTCTCATGCCAACGAATATTCGAAAAAAATCCTAATGACACTGATCGGTCCCTCGGCAAATTCAGGACCTCGTAATTCTTGCCTTCCAAAGGCTTTTTTGATAGTCTATAAAAAAATCACTATGAAGGACAAAGCCTTAAAGAAAGGGGATCAAATGCTTAAAAAAATTTCTAAAATCTTTTTTGTTCTGGGAATGGGTCTATTATTTCTTTCCCTCTCGAATATTTATTCTCAGGAAAGCAAATCACAGATTTTCGATTTTAAGCTATCAGCTCAATTCGGAGACCGAAATGTCTTTGAATTCGAGGTTCAAGGGATAGGAATGATAGAGGCAGAAGCCACGTGGACGGGTGCTGCTCCAACACTCAGCCTGATCCTGAACGGCCCTGGGGGGAGTGCTTACGCCCGGCAGGATGGGAAAAGTCCTTTAAAGCTTGCCTATAATCTGACTCAAGCTGATCTTAATTTAGGAACAAAATGGAAAATTTCGATCGTGAATTTTAGCCGAAAAGGCTCAGCTCAAGGAAATGTAAAAATCAAATATCCGATTAGGAAAACCGAGACTGTTGAAGCGAAAGTGGTCACTGAGACGGTGACTAAACTTTCCGAAAAAGCGACTGGACAAAAAGAGGGCGTTCTCAGGGGGCGTGTGAAAGCCAAACCGAAAGTGTATATGCAGGGAATTAACCTCAAGACAAAATATCTGCTCAAGCGCAATTATGCTTTAACCAAAGAGCTTCGCTTTGACACATCCAGAAACGAAAAGCCGCTGTCTTATAGACAATTTCTTCAGAAATTTCCGATAAGGGGAAAGCTCAAGGCAAAGATTATCGACTATAAAGAAATAACGAAAATCGGATTGACCATCCCGCGGATTTATTCGCCCCAAGAATTTCCGAACGGCAAGGTCATTATCGCCGTCAATTCCGATCTTTATTCGGGGGTATCAGCTTCGCTCCGCCGCTATGTCGACGATATCGCCACCCAAGGCTATTTCGGAATCATCCATCTTGTCGATTCAACAGGAACGCCCGAAGAACTTCGCGATTATCTCGGCGCAATTGAAGACATAGCCGGCGTAGTTCTTGTCGGAAACTTGCCCGTAGCTTGGTATGAGCACGATAAGGATTTTTGCGGCCCGGGGCAGCCGATGACCTGTCATGCCGAGTGGCCTTGCGATTTATTTTTCATGGACCTCGACGGCACCTGGCAAGATCAAGACGGTGACGGCATTTTCGATTCCCATACGGGAAACACGGCGCCGGAAATCTTTCTGGGACGGATTGCAGCCTACACCTTAACCGGGAATGAAGCGACCCTGGTTAATGATTATTTTGCTAAAGATCACCGTTTTCGGACGGGAGAAGCTGGTTTTTCAGCCCGGGGCATAACCTTTATCGATGATGATTGGAGCGGCCTGGGAAAGAGCAGCATGGACCTCTATTTGGATATCGTCGAGGACTTCACCGACCAGGACTATACAAACGCTGATAATTACAAAAATATTCTCCAGCGCAGGCTAGCTTGGCTCCAGCTTTGTTGCCATTCCTCTCCCACTCTCCACCACTTCCATAAAAATAAAGGCAAAGATGACGCAGGCTTTGTTTTCAACAATGATATCCAAAACACCAATCGCCCTCAGGCGTTTTTCCATAATCTTTTTTGTTGTTCAAGCGCCAATTTCACGGTCGGAGATTATATCGCCGGCTGGTATACTTTCGGCCAAAGTTTCGGCCTTTGCACGGTGGGGAGCACCAAAACCGGCTCCATGCAATATTTTGAATATTTTTATGGAGCCCTCAATGAAGGCTTGACCAATGGCGAGGCCTTAGTCGGCTGGTGGGATTCGATCCAGCCCATCGATTCGGGCAAACGCGCTTGGCACTATGGAATGACTCTCATCGGAGATCCCTTGCTGAACTGGCGCGTCGGCGCCATACCCCATAGCTTGAATCCGGGCGATGGAAGCAGGGTTCCTTTGCCGGGCCAGATAACTTTTAGCTGGTCACCTATCACAACTTTTGGTGCCGTAAAATATAAAGTGGAAGTCGAATTTTGGGATTCTGGGCAGAGCCAATGGAAGCTCCATGGAGGAACCGATACTGTTGAATCAAACATTACTTTGAATTTAAACAGAAGAGAAAAATATCGCTGGCGGGTGAAGGTTTTGCTCAAGGAGAAATGGGGTCCCTGGTCTTACTGGCAGTATATCCAGCCTCAATAATTCCTATTTTCCGGTTTACCGGGACTCGAGGCGGAAAACCATCATCCTTATCTAAATTAAAAACCAGTTTGCTTCCTGAATCTTTTTTTCTCAACGAATTATCGGATCTCTTTTTAAAGAAAATTGATCCAATAGGTTTATATGGGGAAAATAAGCTGGGGTGAGTGAGGGGACTTGAACCCCCAACCTTCGGATCCACAGTCCGATGCTCTGACCAGTTGAGCTACACTCACCGTTTGGAAAGGGATTAAGATTTTCGCATCCTTCAGGGTCAAAGTCAATAAAAACCTGCCACTTTCCCCCTCTCTTTATCGCACTTTTCGTCGCAGAGCCTATGATGGAAGCCTAGATTTCTTTCTGGCCTTCGATTAAATCCAGGACGTCGGCTGAATCTCGCCATCGTTCCCGGACTTTGATATGGAGGTCCAGATAAACCTTGGATTCAAGGATCTCTTCGATCTCCCGGCGGGCTTCGGTACCGATCATTTTAACGAGCTGGCCGTGGCGGCCGATGATGATTTTGCGATGATTGTCTTTCTCGACAAAGATGCTGGCTTTAATATACGTCACGGGTCGCCGAGGTTTTATTTGCGCCCCTTCTCCCTCTTGATGAGGGCTTTCGTCCGGCTCCGTCTCGCCTTCGGGCTCTCTCTTCTCGATCGCCTCGATATAAACAGCCGTCACCCAGGGCAGCTCTTTTTCGACATGATTGAGCACTTTTTCCCGGATGATCTCGGCCAGCAGAAACCGCTCCGATTGATCGGAAATGTCCTCATCCGAATAAAGTTTTTCGGCGGCGGGGAGGCTGTCATAAATGAGTTTTTCCAGCACGTCTAAATTCGTTCCCCGCAAGGCCGAGATGGGGATGATCTCTTTGAAAGGCAGCAAATCCTTATACTTATCGATGATCAACAAAATATTTTCTTTTTTGACGATATCGACTTTGTTGATCAGCAGAAAAATCGGCGCCTTGACGGTCTTCATGGTTTCGAGGACGAATTCATCCCCATGCCCGAATTTCTGGGTGGCGTCGATCAGCAAGCAGATGAGGTCGGCCGTTTCGAGCGACGAGTAAACGAAATTCATCATCCGCTTGTTCAGCTTGTGCAGCGGTTTATGGATGCCGGGATTGTCGATGAAGATGATTTGCCCCCGCTCGGTCGTGTGAATCCCCAGGATGCTGATCCGCGTCGTCTGGGGCTTATCCGAGATTATGGCGATTTTTTGGCCGAGCATCTTGTTGATCAAAGCCGACTTCCCGACGTTGGGCCGGCCGACCAGGGCGACATAGCCCACCCTAAATATTTTTTTTTGCTCATCGATTGTCTTAGGTCTCGGCATGTTTTATTCTATTGCGAATTCTCTCCGGTCGCCGGCTTCCTCATTCGAAGCTTCTTGATCCGTTTTTGATCGACCTCGATGATGTCCACCTGCAGACCTTTGACCTTGAAGGCCTCTCCTTTTTTCGGCAGCCGTCCCAGTTCGTGAGCGATCAGCCCGCTGGCCGTGATGTAGTCGTCCGTCGCCAGCTCTAGCTCGAAGAGGTCCTCGAGTTCTTCGACCTTGACGGCCCCCGAAATCAGGTAGTCGTCCGGGCCGTTTTTCACAATCTGCGATTCCTCGGTGTCGTACTCGTCCTGGATTTCACCGACGATCTCCTCGACCACGTCCTCCATGGTGACAAGACCTGACACGCCGCCGTGCTCGTCGACGACAATGGCCAGCTTCTGCTTCGCTTTCTGGAATTCCTTGAGGAGCTCGGCAACCCTCATCGATTCCGGCACAAAAATGACGGGCCGGACGAGCGGCTCGATCGAATCGTTGTCGTGCTCTTTCTCCGAAAAGGGCATAAGGTCCTTGGCGATCACGATCCCTTCGATATTATCGATCCGATCCTTATAAACCGGGATCCGCGAATATTTCTCGGTGATGATCAGGTTCCGCAGTTTTTGCATCGCGGCGTCTTTCCGGATGCAGACCATATCCACGCGCGGCGTCATGATTTCGCGGACGACGGTGTCGCCGAATTCGACCACGCTGCGGAGAAGCTCGTCTTCGCCTTTTTCAATGATGCCCTCCTCCTTGGCCTCATCGATGAACGTCTCGATCTCTTCGGAGCTTGCTTCCCGGTCTTCGTCCCCTTCTTCCTCGTTTTCTTCGCGTTCAACAAGCCATCGGGAAAAAACGAGCACGGGCGCGGAGAGGATAAGCAACAGCCGGAAAGACGGCAGAAAGGCATTCAAAAGCGTTTCTTTAAGGTTTGAGGCGATCAAACGAGGAAGCGTGTCAAAGAAAATCCAGAAGGCGAGAAGCGAGAAAACAAAGAGCCACAGCGGCCAGAGCCTGACGCGCGGCAAGCCGATAAAAACATAAACCAGGAAGGCGATGAGAAAGAGCGTCCTCCAGAACTCGACGGCGATTTTGATTTCTTCATAATGCCGAAGGACCCTGAGCCGGTATGCTTTTTTTTTATTTTCTAGATATCGGCTGAGCGCGATTTTCGAAAAACCGGCGAGCGAGAGCTGAAAAAGCGAAAATGCGAAGGCCGCCCCAAAACCCAGGCCTAGTCCGAGCCAAAACATCGCGTCTCTGTTCATGCTAGATTAATTATCCTTAAAAAACAGCTTATGGAGCTTATGTTCTTCCTCGTCGTGGCCCTCCTGATGGTCATAGCCGAGGAGATGCAAAAAGCCGTGGATAGCCAGAATTTCAAGCTCCCTCGTCAAGCTGTGCCCCGATTCCTTCGCCTGCTCGGCCGCCTTCGGCGCCGAGATGATGATATCGCCCAGGTAATATTTTCCGTCCGCGCCTCTTTCGCCGATCGGAAAGCTCAAGACGTCGGTCGGCTTGTCTTTCTTCCGGAATTTCCTGTTCAGCCTGCGAATTTCGGGATCGTCGACGAAGGCCAGGACGATTTCCGGCTTTTTCAAGCCATAGCGCCGCCCCAATTTCCCGAGCAGCCGTTTGAAAACGCTCGGATTAATCCGTTTGGTCTTCTGGCGGTTGATGACCTCGATCATTATCGTCCTTATGATTGTTTTTGGGTTTCGGTTCGCTCTTTTTCTTTTTCACTTCAAAGTCGAAGCCGGGATATTCCACCCGCGGCTGATAAATCGTGCGCAGCGTCGCCAGAAAAGACGTTGCGATAAGCCGCAGCTCCTTCAGGGAGAAATTGCAATCGTCGAGCTGGCCGTCCTGGAGGTAGTTGTCGAAAATGTCCTTAATGACGCGCTTGAGATTTTCTTCCTTTGTCGACCTGAGGCTTCGCGAAGCGGCTTCGATCGAATCGGCCAGCATGATCAGAGCGGCTTCCTTGCTCCGCGGCGCCGGCCCGGGATAGCGGTAGGTCTCCTCGCCGATCTTTTGCATTTCGGGATCGTATTTTTCCTTGGCCTTTTGGTAGAAATACCGGACGAGGGAATTGCCGTGGTGCTGTTCGATGATGTCCCGGATCCGCTGGGGCAGCTTTTCTTTTTTGGCGATTTCGACGCCTTCTTTGACGTGGTTGATGATGACCAGCGTGCTCATGCTCGGCGTGAGGTCCTTGTGGGCGTCGATCTTTTTTTCCTTATTCTCGATGAAATATTCGGGCATTTTGATCTTGCCGATGTCATGGTAAAGGGCTCCGGCGCGGACAAGCAGGGGATCGACCTTGATCTCTTCGGCGGCTTTTTCCGCAAGCGAAGCGACGATCAACGAATGATGATAGGAGCCGGGAGCTTCCAGGGCCATTTGACGGAAAAGCGGGGAATCCGAGTTGGTCAGCTCGAGGAGCTTGGTCTGAGTCAAGAAGCGGAAGAGGCTTTCATAGAGCGGGAGAAGCACAAACGCCAGGGCCGCGCTCAAAAAACCTCCGATGAGGCTCATGAGGACTTCCGCGGCCAGGAGATCGACGGCCGCCCATCGTTCTTTGACGAGATAGAGCGTGACGGCGATAAAGATATTCAACGGCGCCACGACGAATAAACCCGTTCGCAAGGCCGAAGTCCGTTTTTGCCTCCGGTAGTACTTGATTCCGTAAATGGCTCCCAGCCCGCCGATCAAGCTGAAAATCATGAAGTAGAAATTCGCATTGATCAGGTAGCCGACGAGCAGGCTGTTGAGGATGGCGTAGATCAGGGCGACCGCATTGGTTGTCAGGAAGGCGAATAAAATGACACCGAACTGGAAGGGCAGGGCATATTTATAGCTGTCCACATCCTGGAACAAAAAGAAACGGGCGCTTTGACCCGACGTCTCGGCCAGGAAAAGGCCGAGCTTGTAGAAAAAAAGGCTCAGCGCCAGGGTCAAGCCCATCATCAGGAAGTATTTAAAGGCGGTCGGCGGTTTGAGCAGTGATTTCAAGTAATACCAGAGCGTGACAAAAATCAGGCAAAACAGGAGAAACCCTCCCAGGAAATTTCTCTGCCAGGCTTTTTTCCCTCGCAGGTTGCGGTTGATATTGCGGATCTGCTTGACCGTCTCCGGCGAGGCCTCATCGCCCTTGCGGATGATGACCTTTCCTTTTTTGATCGTGTAAAAAACCGTTTCCACGGAAGCCCGGGCTTTTTCCCGCCGGGCTTCAGTTTCAACCTTGTTAAAGGTGATATTGGGCTCGAGGGAACCGAACGAGAGGCTGATCAGAAGGCCCTTTTTCCGGGCTGCCAGCTCCAGTTTATTGATGTCGATGACGAGCTTGTCTTTGACTTCCTTGATTTCTAAAATATCCTGGACGCGGATGACTTTTTCGCCCTCCTGATTTCTGAGGAGGGTGAAGCCCCCTTCAGGTCCTTGATTCATAAAAAGGCTTTTGGATAGAATGATGCCCGGCGTCGAATATTTTTCCAGGAGTTTGATCAGCGCCTCTTCGAGCTCAGCCGCGAAGACGTATTTTTCCAGGGCGGCGAGCTCGTTCGCCATCAATTCCAAGCCGAATTTTTCATAGACATCTTTCTGGAATTTGGCATAGTCTTTTTTGCCCGCTGGCGGTGCGCTCAGCCATTCTCTCCCGAAGAGGAAAAATTGGCGGATCTTTTCCCCGGTGTTCAGAATCACATTTGGATCATAAACATAGATGGGCAGGACAGCTTCCGCTGCGTCCCGGCGCCGGTTTTCCGTCGTCTCGGCGTCTTCGATCAGCATGTCCGCGGGCGCGACGATGTCGGAGGCCGCGATCTCGCCTTCTTTCATTTGCGGCAGGGATTTTGAGGGTAGGTAGGAGATGAAATAGGCTAGGGCGAGCGCGAAAATGAAAATGTAGGGAAAAGGGCTCCGCAAAATTCTTTGAATCCAGCTCAGATTTTCTTCCTCCGGCGCATGCGCCGACCCGTGATTTTTTGGGGCGGTGGCCGCAGAGCTTTTAAAGAGCTTAAAGTTCTTGAACGAGATCAGGCCCATGGCTGTTTATTCCCGCGCCTTGGCTTCGGCCTTCTGGTAAGCTTTGATGATTTTCTGGACGAGAGGATGCCGAACGACATCCTTCTCGTTGAAATAGCAGAAAGCGATTTCTTTGATGGGCGACAGAATTTTGATGGCGTGGAGCACGCCGGATTTCGCGGGCTGGGGAAGGTCGATCTGGGTAATGTCGGCGGTGATGAGGACCTTGGAGTCGAAGCCGGCCCGGGTGAGCAACATTTTCATCTGCTCCCGCGTCGTATTCTGGGCTTCATCAAGGATAATGAATGAGCCGTTGAGCGTCCGTCCCCGCATGAAGGCCAGGGGCGCGATTTCGATGATCCCTTTTTCAATCAGACGGTTGGCTTGATCGGCCTGGACGAGATCGAAGAGCGCGTCGTAGAGCGGGCGAAGGTAGGGGTTGATTTTCTGGGATATATCGCCCGGCAGAAAGCCGAGTTTTTCGCCGGCCTCAACCGCTGGGCGCGTGAGGATGATGCGGCCGACAATCTTGTTTTGGAGAAACGAGAGGGCCATGGCCATGGCCAGATAGGTCTTGCCGGTTCCGGCCGGCCCGATGCCGAAAACGACGTCGTAATTCTTGATCGCCTGGATATAGTCCTGCTGGTTGAGGCTCTTGGGTGTGACGGATTTGCGCGATAAATTCAGGGCTTCGGAGGGAAAATAATTCTCCAGGGATTTTGTCTGGTCACCCTCGAGAAGATCGAGAGCGATATGAAAATCCTCTTCCTTCAGGTCGTAGCCCTTTTCCTCGAGTTCATGGATTTTTTCAAAGTAAAATTTGGCGTATTCGACTTTTTTGGGATCGCCGTCGACGATGAGGTTGTCTCCCCGGATAGAGAGGCTGACGTCGAGGCGGTTTTCGAGCTTTTTTAGGTTGCGGTCGAGAACGCCGAAAAAGACATTCTTACGGATAAAGGGGTGGGCGATTTTTTCCATATCAAGATGAGAGAAACGCTTCGTCGGACATTTTCAAACATTATAAACACTTATAATCAATATTTGTCAAGCCAAGCTCATATTGAAAAAAAATGCTGGTTGGTATATAAATTCCTTTAATTTTCAGCTTTTTAGCGTATTTTACGCCAAGGAGAAGCAGATGGACAAAGAATTTACAACGGTATCCATCCCTACATCCCTGTACAAAAAGATTGAAGACGCGATCAAGGGGACGGAAGTTTCCTCGGTTTCCAGCTACATCGCCAAGGTCCTCAGGGAAACCCTGTCCAAAGAGGAGGCCAAACAAGACGTTTTCAGCAAGGAAGATGAGGAAAAAGTCAAAGAGCGGCTGAAGGCGCTGGGATATATTGATTAAAAAATCCCGTCATTGCGAGGAGCGAAGCGACGTGGCAATCTCAAAATATATACGGCGGTGAGATTACCACGCCAAGAGGCTCGAAATGACAGGAGGATCATAGGAGACTTTTTATGATACAGCCCCACGGCGGCAAACTGATCGAGCGGATTCTCAAAGGAGACGAGAAAAAGGCTATTCAAGAAAAGACCAAGAGCCTTCCCCGGATCGTTTTAGATACGGAATCGATCAGCGACGTCGAGAATATCGCGACGGGGGTTTACAGCCCTCTTGAAGGATTTATGAGCAGGGACGATTTCCGCCATGTCCTCAACCAGATGCGGCTTTCGAACGACCTGCCGTGGACTGTTCCCATCGTGCTCGATGTCGATAAAGACCTGGCGGACGAGCTCAAAATCGGCCAGGATGTTCTGCTCGTGAGCGGAGCGGGCGAACAGGCCGCGGTCCTGCACCTTGAAGATAAATATGCCTACGACAGAGAAGAAATGGCCGAGAAGGTCTTTCAGACGACCGACGCGGCCCATCCGGGTGTGGCCAAGGTCAAGAATATGAAAGACATCCTGCTGGCCGGAAAGATCGACCTCATCCGGGAGTCGCCGACTCCCTACGTCCGCTACAAGCTGAGCCCCAAGGAAACGCGGATTTTATTTAAGGAAAAAGGCTGGCGGACGGTCGTCGGTTTCCAGACGCGGAACACGCCGCACATCGGACATGAGTATGTCCAGAAGTCAGCCCTGACCTTTGTCGACGGGATTTTTATTAATCCGGTCATCGGCCGCAAGAAAAAAGGTGATTTTAAGGACGAAGTCATCCTGGCGTCCTACGAGGAGCTCATCAAGAATTACTACCTCAAGGAACGGGCGGTGATGGCCATCCTTCAGATGGAGATGCGGTATGCCGGCCCTCGCGAGGCCATCCATCATGCCATTATTCGCAAAAATTTCGGGTGCACGCATTTTATTATCGGCCGCGACCACGCCGGCGTCGGCACCTATTATCATCCCTACGCAGCCCAGGATATCTTCGAGGAATTTCCGGACTTGGGTATTGTCCCTTTGTTCTTCCGCTCGTTCTATTACTGCAAAAAGTGCCTGTCCGTCGTGAATGAAAAAATCTGCCCGCATCCGCCGTCCGATCAGATCCAGTTCAGCGGGACGAAAATCCGCGACCTGCTGC
>Ga0315281_10014370_pt1 | contig 10680 bp, 7 predicted proteins | sample YL17G07_0_MG_FD_204540 | JGI IMG/M metagenome (GOLD analysis project Ga0315281, IMG submission 204540) | Sediment microbial communities from Yellowstone Lake, YNP, Wyoming, USA - YL17G07_0 | ecosystem: Environmental > Aquatic > Freshwater > Lake > Sediment | place: USA: Wyoming | collected... | reverse complement strand
GAGATGCCGGCCTTCATGGCCGGCATCAGCGGTTTCGGCCATTCTGAAATGGCCTCTAAGGCAGCGTGAAAAAGAAGCTCGCGCCTTTATCCGGTTCGGCCTGCGCCCATACCCGGCCGCCGTGGCGCTCGATGATGCGCTTGACGATGGCGAGCCCGACACCCGTGCCCTCGAATTCCTCCTGGCGATGCAGGCGCTGGAAGACGCCGAACAGGTTGGCTGTGTGCGCCATGTCGAAGCCGACGCCGTTGTCGCGCACGAAATAGGCACCATCGGCATGGCCGATTTCGACCGTGGGGGAGGCCGCCTTGCGGCTGTATTTCACCGCGTTGGAGATCAGGTTGACCAGCACCACCCGCAGCAGCGCAGGATCCGCCCGGCACGGCGGCAGGGTTTCAATTCTTGTCACGATAGCGCTGTCGGCGGGAATCTCCTCGGCGACCACCCCGCGGACCAGCGATGCGATGTCCACCGGCGCTGTTTTCAGCGGCTCACGCGCATAGCGCGAGAACTCGAGCAAATCGTCGATCAGGTTTCCCATTCTCCGGGCATTCCCGGCCACCCGGTCCAGATAGTCGCGCCCTTCCTCCGGGATCGTGGAGCGATAGTTCTCGATCAGAATGTTCGAGAAGGCGTTCATCGCTCGTAACGGCGCGCGCAGGTCGTGCGCCACGGTGTAGGTAAATGCCTCCATTTCGTGGACGGCAAGCTTGAGTTCTCCGACCGTGGCCTCCAGTTGGGAGGTGCGTTCGACAACCCGCTGCTCCAGTTCCACATTCAGGCGCCGGACTTCCTCCTCGTCCCGCTTGCGCCGCAAAAACTGGCCGATCTGGCTGCCTATGACGTTGACGGCCTGCAACAGCCGTTCACCGGGTTTGTGAACCTGACGACTGTTGAAAACGAGAACGCCGATGGTTGCTCCCTCCGACATGACCGGAAAGGCGAATACGCCGTGCATGCCGAACTCGCTATTGAGCTTCCGCTGGGACAAGCGGGGGTCCTTGGCGATGTCGAGGGACCACTGTGGCTGACCCGTCTGCCATGCCCGTCCCACCAGGCCGACACCCGGAGCATAGGCGAGGTCGCGCGACCCGGCGATGTAGCGCGCGATGGCCTCGCTCGGCACGCCCCAGGCCTCGCCAAAACGCAGCGCACTTGCTTTTTCATCCAGCAGAAAGTATCGGCCGCAATCCCAGCTCTCCGCCTCGCATATGGCGCGAATGACGCCTTGCAACCCCGCCGCTGCGCTGTCCACGTCGGCAAGGCGGCGGGTCACGGCATGCTCCAGCGCCAGCAATTGCTCGGCGCGCCGGGGCTCGGTGATGTCCTGCGCGATGCCCACGTAGTACGGCACCTTTCCGTCCGTGTCCCTGACCGGATAGCCATGAGCCACGATCAGCCGTAGGCTGCCGTCGGGCCAGACGATCCGGTATTCGAGCTCGAAAGGCGTTCCGGTTTTCTGGGCTTCGAGGTTGGCCAGCACGCGCTCCCTGTCCTCCGGGTGGATCGCGTCGATGAAGGAAGCGGGGTTCTCCCGCAGACTCTGGCGCGTTCGTTTCCAGACGCGCTCGTAGCCCGGGCTGATGTAGAGCATCGTTGCGTGTGGTACGGCGGTGACCCAGAAGACCGCGTCGGGCATCATGCTTTCGGTAATCAGCGTGAATCTTTGCTCGCTCTGGCGCAGTTTGTCCTCGGTTGCGCTGCGCTCGGCCACCAGCCGGTTGAAGTGGCCCAGCAGTTGTCCGATTTCGTCTTCCCGCGTTACCGGCAGCGGCGCGAATGATTGCTTGCCCTCGCTCATGCGCCGCATTGCCGCTCCCGCTGCCTCGAGCGGCGCCAACTGCCGCACCAGCACCAGACGCAGCACCCACGCAACCGCCAGCGACAACAGCAGCGCGGCCAGATAGATCTGCTGTTTGAGCGCGGCCACCGGCGCGTAGGCCTCGCTGGTCGGGACGCCGGCGATGACGATCCAGCCGGTGGTTTTCATGTTGCGGTTCACGGTGAGCACATGCGCACCCTGTGACGAGGTCAGGACGGCCGTCCCCTCGAAGCCCTGTTCCATTCGCCGGTCGAACACGGGATTCAAACCCCTGGCGGGCACCGGCTGCATGATGCGGTTTTTGTCGGTGGCCGACACCCACAACCGGTCCCGGGGCGAGGCCACCAGGATGTAGCCGGCCTTGCCGATCTGGGTCTGCTCGAGCTGGCCGAACAGGTACGAATCCGATGGGTCGATGGGGCCGAGCAGTGCCGCTGCCGGGGAGCCGGCAGCGTCGCGTATCGGCACCACCAGCGGGACCAGGGGCTGTTTCGTGAAACGCCCGATCACCGGCGGCCCGATGGCCAGCTTGTGGCCGGCCATGATCTCCTGAAAATAGCCGCGGTCGCCCAGGTAGCCGCCGGTCCGCCCCGGAATCTTCGGATAATCGGCGATATTGGTCCCCGTCCTGCCGGTGACGGTAAGCCCGGTGGGAAAAATCGCGCTGGAGGCCTTGCGCTGTTCGAGCAGGCGCTGGACCCTGGCCGGATCGGCCAGCATGTCAGGCGTGATCGCGGCAGCGATCTCGTTCAGCAACTGGAAGCGCAACGCGATCTTGCGGTCGATGTCGGTGGCGATATAGCCGGCCGTCGCAGCCAGTTGCTCCGACAGCATTTTCTCTATGTCCGCCTGCAACATCGCAGACACCCGCAGCGCCAGCCCCCAGATGCCGGCGACGACGAGTCCCGCGACGATGAGGGAGACCCGCGTCTTGAGGCTTATGGAGGGAAAGAGACTGGTCACGGAGGGATCGTCGGCGCCTTGCCGTCGGCTTGCACAATCGATCATTTTGGCAGGCGGCACAGGTGCGGGTAAGTGAAACAGAGCCGGATTTGCCCTCCTATTGGAGCCGAAACAGGAGCGCACTCATCGAGTAGCGGCCTTTCGTGGCAGAGCCAAACCCGAAAGTAATCCAGTTCTATGCCCCTTAATGAGACATAAGCACGGTCGGTAGTACGCGACAATTTGGTGAGATGGCCATGGCCGCATCGCGGCAAGCGCCATGAAACGGGGGAAATGCGTCTGTAATAGTTCAGGCGCGGGCTGCTCCATGCGCAGCCGGCGCGGGGCGATATAGGGTTGCAATGATGCAACGGAATGAAACTTTGCCTGGAAATCAATCGGGGATGACACCATGAATATCAGCACCAGTCTGCAGAACAAACTGTTGGCGGCGACCGTCGGCGCGCTCGGCGTGGTGATACTCGCCGCGCTGGGCGGATTCGCGGCTTTGTGGGGCAGCGTCAAGACCTTCGATGAGACCAGCCAGGTGAGCGTCGGTCAGGAGCGCCTGGTGCGTGACATGACGGTGGAATTCAAGCGGCAGGTGCAGGAATGGAAGGACGTGCTGCTGCGCGGCAAGGACCCCGCGCTGCTCGACAAGCACTGGGCGGCGTTCATCCAGCGGGAAGCGGCCATCGAGAAGTCCGGCGGGAAGCTGGCGCAGGAGATCGCCGATGCGAAAGCCCGGGATATCGTGGCGCAGTTTCTCAAAGCGCACAAGGAAATGGGCGAGGCGTACCGCCGCGGCCTGCAGGCCTACAAGAGCGCAGGGGCCGACTACGCCGCCGGCGATGCCGCAGTCAAAGGCATGGACCGGGCACCCACGGAACTGCTGGAGAAAGCGGCGCATGAAATCCAGAACAACGCCGAACTCGCCATGCAGGACGGTTTTTCCACGGCACGACGGGCGATAACCATCAGCATCGCCACGATGCTGATCGCGCTGGCGCTCGCTTGGGCCGGGGTGATGTGGCTGGTTCGCACCATCACCGATCCCATCAAGGAGTTGGTCGGTGCTCTGGAGGCCACCAGTTCGGGCGATTTTTCGCGGCGCCTGAGTACAGATCGGCATGACGAACTGGGCCTGCTGGTGAAAGGCTACAACCGGATGGCCGACGAGTTGGCTGCGATCGTGGGGCAAATACAGAAGTCAGCGGTGCAATTCGGTTCTGCGATTACCGAAATTGCCGCAGGAACCAAGGAACAGGAAGCCACGGCCGTCGAGGTCACCGCGACCGCAACGGAAATCAGCGCGACGTCGAAGCAGATTGCCACCACTTCGAAAGAACTGCTCAAGACCATGAACGAGGTTTCAACGATGGCCGAGAAGTCGGCGGGCTTGACCAGCGACGGGCAGGCAGGTCTGTCCAAGATGGAAGGGACCATGGGCCGCGTGATGGAGGCGACCGACGCCATCAACGCCAAACTGGGCGTGCTCAACGAAAAGGCCGGCAACATCAGCAAGGTCACCACGACTATCACCAAAGTCGCCGATCAGACCAACTTGCTGTCGCTGAATGCGGCGATCGAAGCGGAAAAAGCCGGGGAATACGGGCGCGGGTTCGCCGTCGTCGCAACCGAGATCCGCCGGCTGGCCGATCAGACTGCGGTGGCGAGTTACGACATCGAGGTGATCGTGAAGGAAATCCAGTCCGCGGTTTCCGCCAGCGTGATGGGCATGAACAAATTCTCGGAAGAAACCCGCCGCGGCCTGGAGGAAATCCAGCAGGTCGGGGGGCAGTTGTCGCAAGTCATCGAACAGGTGCAGACCCTGGCGCCGCGTTTTGAAGCCGTCAACGAAGGTATGCGTTCGCAGACCACCGGCGGGGAGCAGATCACCGACGCCTTCGGGCAGTTGACCGAGGCGATGCAGCAGGCGGCCGATGCGATCCGCCAATCCAATGTGGCCATCGATGACGTCAGACAAGTCGCCAACGGCCTGAGCAGCGGCGTTTCGCGGTTCAAGCTGGCATAGCCATGATCGGGCAAGGCTGCGCCACAGGAAAGCGCCGGCGCGGCTGCGACTGACAGGACCATGCTGTTTCTCCAGTTCCAATTAGGCAAGGACCGCTACGCCCTGGATACCCACCAGGTCGTCGAGGTGCTGCCGTTGCTCGGCATCAAACAGATTCCGCAAGCCCCCGCCGGGGTGGCCGGGGCGTTCAATTACCGCGGCGAACCGGTGCCGGTGATCGACCTGAGCCAATTGGCGCTGGGCCATCCGGCGCGGCGGCGCATGAGTACGCGCGTCATCATCGTGCGCCATCCCGGCGACGATGGCACCGAGCATCTGCTGGGACTGATCGCGGAGAAGACCACCCGAACCCTGCGCCGCGATCCTGCGGACTTCACCGACTCGGGCGTCGGCAACGGCGCTGCGCCTTATCTGGGCCCGGTGGCCACCGATCCCGATGGACTGATTCAGTGGATAGAAGTGACCAAGCTGTTGCCGGCCTCGGTGCGTGAGGTCCTGTTCAAACAGCCGCCGGAACAGTCATGACGACCATCACTGAATTCGCGGACCTGCTCAGAACGACCATGGGGATGTGCGTGGACACGGTCGGCCAGTCGGTGATCGAATCCGCGGTGAAAACACGCCTGTCGGCCTGCAAGTCGAAAGACCTGGAGGACTATTGGAAACATGTCCATGCCAGCGATACCGAACTGCAGCAACTGATCGATGCAGTCATCGTGCCGGAAACCTGGTTTTTCCGCACCCGGGAGGCATTCGACGCCCTGGCCCGCGGGGCTTGCGGCCAATGGCTGCCGGCGCATCCTGAAGGGGAATTGCGATTGCTGAGTCTGCCGTGCTCATCCGGCGAAGAGCCGTATTCGATGGCGATGGCCTTGCTGGCCGCCGGTTTTCCCGAAAGCCGGTTTCAAATCGACGCCATCGACATCAGCGAGCCTTTGCTGAAACGGGCGCGCAAAGCGGTGTACGGCAGGAATTCGTTCCGCGGCAAAGACCTGGGCTTCCGTGACCGGTTTTTCGAACCGGCGGGAGGGCAATTCCGCCTCGCGGAAGCGGTGCGTAAACAGGTGCGCTTCCATCACGGCAATCTGCTCGATCCGCACTTCGAGCAGTACACGGCGGCCTACGATTTCATTTTCTGCCGCAATGTGCTGATCTATTTCGACCGCGCGACACAGGATCGCGTTGTGCAGGGACTGACGCGTTTGCTGAAGGAGGACGGTTTTCTGTTTGTAGGGCCGTCGGAAAGCGGCTTGATGTTGAATCATGATCTGGTATCGGCCAAGGTGCCTCAGGCGTTTGGCTTCCGCCATAAGGGGCATGTCGCACCCAAGCCGGCCGTAAGCCCGGATGTGAACATCATTCAGTTGCCCAAACCGAAGCGCGCGTCGGTGAAGAGGGTCGCCGGGTCTCCCGCAAGACCCATACCCATGGTCAAACCGGCGCTTCCCGCGGTAACGCCTGCGCAGCGGGTGGGAAAGGAGACGGGGCTCGATGAGATTTCCAGGCTGGCCGACCAGGGGCGCCTGAGCGAAGCGATACAGCGCTGCGAAGAATTTCTGCAAACCTCCGGTCCTTCGGCACGGGCCTATCACCTCATGGGTCTGGCGCACGACGCGACCGGCATGCCGACGGAAGCCGAACAGTATTACCGCAAGGCGCTTTATCTCGACCCGGGCCATCACGAGACGCTGGTCCACCTCGCTTTCCTGCTCGAAAAGCTGGGTGACGCGGCCGGCGCCGAGCGATTGCACCGGCGCGCCGAGCGAGTAAACGCCGCAGGGGGCGCTTGATCTATGACTGAACCAGTCCAGACGGCGACAAACTCCGCCAGTGCAATCGTCGACGATTGCTGGAATACAATCGGCGTGCACGGCGACAGCGCCTGCCGGGAGCTGAAAAGACATATTCATTGTCGCAATTGCCCCACTTACACGGCGGCCGCTTCGGTACTGCTCGACCGCGATATTCCACCGGCCTACCTGGACGAGTGGACGCAGCATTTTTCCCAGGAACGCCGGGCCGGGGAACTCGATACCGGGGCTATCGTCGTTTTTCGCATCGGCGACGAATGGCTGGGACTGCCGGCGGCAGTGTTCTCCGAATTCGTCGATACGCGCACCGTTCATTCCCTGCCGCACCGGCGCAATGGAACCCTGCTCGGTCTGACGAATGTCCGCGGCGAACTGCTGGTTTGCGTATCGCTTGCAAAAGTGCTGGGCATCGCAAAGGAAACGCAGAAAAAGCGGCAGCACGCCGTCTACGGACGGCTGGTGGTGATACACGACCAGGACAGCCGTATCGTTTTTCCGGTGGATGAGGTCCACGGCATCCACAGGTTTCACCCCGGCGAATTGACGGAAGTCCCCGCCACCGTGGCCAAGGCCACCGCCACCCATACCAAGGCGATGCTGCCGTGGGAAAACCGCGCCATCGGCTGTCTCGACGAGCAGTTGCTGTTTTACACGCTCAACCGGAGCCTCGCGTGAGTACGCCCGACCTGAGCCAGATGTCGATGCTCGACATGTTCCGCATGGAGGCGGAATCGCAGACGCAGACGCTGACCGAGGGACTGCTGGCGCTCGAGCGCGATCCGGATGCGGCCGACCAGACCGAGGCCTGTATGCGCGCTGCGCATTCGCTCAAGGGCGCGGCGCGGATGGTCGGTCTTTCCGTCGGCGTCAGCGTGGCGCATGCCATGGAAGATTGTTTTGTCGCCGTGCAAAAAGGCCGGGTCAAGCTGCGCCAGAAGCAAACCGACCTGCTGCTGCAGGGCGTGGATTTGCTGGTGCGCATCGCCAAGACGCCGGAGGCGGAAGTCCCGCGATGGGACGCCGAAGGCAAGGCGGAAATCGACGCATTTCTTGCGGCATTGGCCGGGATGCTCGCGGGCGATTCCGGCACGGCTGAACCCGAAACGGTCACCGTGAAAGAGGTCGCCGGACCTGCCGGATCTGCCGGGCCGGCGGAAAACACGCCGTCGGCCGGGAGCGACGCCATCGATCGCGTGCTGCGCGTAACGCCGGAACATCTCAATCGCCTGCTGGGACTCGCGGGCGAGTCGCTGGTGGAGTCGCGCTGGCTCACCCCTTTCGGGACCTCGCTGCTGCGGCTCAAGCGCATGCACAACGAGACCGGCAGGTCACTCGACGTGCTGCGGGATGCGTTATCGGGACAGACGCTGACGGAGCAGGTGCAGTCCGCGCTGGCCGAGTCCCAGCGGCGCGTCATGGAGTGCCAGCAGTTCCTGCTGCAGCGGCTGGTCGAACTGGAGCTTTACGATCGCCATAGCGTCGATCTGGCGCACCGGATGTACGAGGGCGCTCTGGCCTGCCGCATGCGACCCTTTGCGGACGGCGCACAGGCGTGGCCGCGCATGGTGCGCGATCTGGGCCGCTCGCTCGGCAAGAAAGTGCAGCTGAAAATCAGCGGCGAGACAACGCAGGTGGACCGCGACATTCTGCAGCAGCTCGACGCGCCGCTGGGGCATCTGTTGCGCAATGCCGTCGACCACGGCATTGAATCGGCAGATGAACGCCGCGCCGCCGGCAAACCGGAAGAAGGCCTCGTGCATATTGAGGCGCGGCACAACTCCGGCATGTTGCAAATCCTGGTCTCCGACGATGGCCGCGGCGTCGACAGCGAGAGCTTGCGCTCGGCTGTCGTCCAGCGCGGCCTGACCAATGCGGAAACGGCGGCGCAGCTCAGCGACGCCGAGCTGCTGGAATTCCTGTTTCTTCCCGGATTCACCATGAAGGAGGCCGTGACCGAGATTTCGGGCCGCGGCGTGGGGCTGGATGTGGTGCAGGAAATGGTGAAGCAGGTGCGCGGCACGGTGCACGTGTCATCCGAACCGGGAAAAGGCACCCGCTTCCAGATGCAGCTTCCGCTAACCCTGTCGGTGCTGCGCACGATGCTGGTGAATATCGGCGGCGAACCCTACGCTTTCCCGCTGGCCCACCTCGAGCGCACGCTCAAGATCGCCAGGGACCGCATCGAACTGCTCGAGGGCCGGCAGTATTTCCAACTCGACGGGCGCCAGATCGGCCTGGCCAGCGCGGCCCAGATACTGGAAGTCGATGAACCCGAATTATCGGGAGACATCTGCGTCATCGTGGTGCGGCGCGACGAGACCATCTACGGCCTGGTCGTGGACCGCTTTCTCGGCGAACGCGAACTGGTGGTGCAGCCGCTCGATGCGCGGCTGGGCAAGGTCAAGAACATCACCGCCGGCGCGCTGATGGAAAACGGCGCCCCGGTGCTGATTGTCGATGTCGAGGACATGTTCCTCACGCTGGAAAAGCTGGTATCCGTCGGCGACCTGAACAACGTGCGGGAAGAGACATCGGCGGGCGAAAAGCTGCGGGGCAAGCGCGTGCTGGTGGTGGATGACTCGCTCACCGTGCGCGAACTCGAACGCAAGCTGCTCACCAATAAAGGCTACGAGGTCGAAATCGCGGTGGACGGCATGGACGGATGGAACGCCGTTCGCACCGGCGAGTTCGATCTGGTCATCACGGATATCGACATGCCGCGCATGGACGGCATCGAATTGGTGACCCTGATCAAAGGGCACGCCAGCCTGAAGTCGCTGCCGGTCATGGTGGTTTCCTACAAGGATCGCGAGGAAGATCGTCAACGCGGACTCAGCGCCGGCGCCGACTACTATCTGACCAAAGGCAGCTTCCACGACGAGACCCTGCTGCAGTCCGTGGTCGATCTGATAGGGGAGGCGCAGGCGTGAAGATCGGTATCGTCAACGACATGCCGATGGCGATGGAAGTCCTGCGCCGCGCCGTGTCGCTGGAACCCCGACACCAGGTCATCTGGACCGCGAAGGACGGCGCCGAAGCCCTGGCGCTCTCCGCCAGACAGAGGCCCGATCTGGTGCTGATGGATCTGCTGATGCCGAACATGGACGGTGTGGAGGCGACGCGTCAGATCATGTCCAGCCGGCCGTGCCCGATTCTGGTGGTGACTTCCAATGTCGGCGCCAACGCCGGACTGGTCTTCGAGGCCATGGCTTGCGGTGCGCTGGACGCCATCGACACGCCCAATCTCGGCACCGGGGATTTGCGCAAGAACGCGGCGCCGCTGTTCAAGAAAATCGACGACATCGAAAAGCGCATACGCCAGGATACGGCGGTCAGCCTCGATGACGAGGTCAGCGTCGCATCGCTGTCGGCGCACCCGGTCGGATTGGTGGCGATCGGCGCCTCCGCGGGCGGGCCGGGTGCGCTGGCCATCGTGCTGGGCAGTCTGCCAAAGAATTTCAAGGCGGCGCTGGTCATCATTCAGCACATCGACGAGATGTTCGTGAACGGCATGGCGGACTGGCTGAATCAGCATTCCGTGCTCCCGGTGCGGCTGGCCAGAGAGGGCGATCGTCTGGAAGCGGGCGTGGCGCTGCTCGCCGGCGCCGGGGGCCATCTGGTGCTGAAAGACGCGAATCGGCTCGGTTATGTATCGGAGCCGCGCGCGAGCCCCTTCAAGCCGTCGATAGACGTCTTCTTCGCGAGCGTCTGCAAATATGCCGAGAAAAACGCGGTCGGCATCATATTGACCGGCATGGGCACGGACGGTGCGCGCGGGCTGAAAACCTTGCGCGACCAGGGTCGCTACACGATAGCGCAGGACCAGGCGACCAGCACCGTCTACGGCATGCCCAAAGCCGCAGCCACGCTGGGTGCCGCGGTGGCCGTTCTACCGATTCAGGGCATCGCGCCGAAACTGGCGGGGCTTTTCCCCGTCTCGAATTAAGCAGGAGAGTCTGATGGCACAGGAAAGAAAAGCTTCGCAGATCGTGGCGGGATGCCAGCAGGACTTCGATTCGGTCGTTGCGGCGCTATCGAACCGGTATCCGATTTCGGTGCTGCTCGTGGAC
>Ga0315281_10014369_pt1 | contig 10680 bp, 9 predicted proteins | sample YL17G07_0_MG_FD_204540 | JGI IMG/M metagenome (GOLD analysis project Ga0315281, IMG submission 204540) | Sediment microbial communities from Yellowstone Lake, YNP, Wyoming, USA - YL17G07_0 | ecosystem: Environmental > Aquatic > Freshwater > Lake > Sediment | place: USA: Wyoming | collected... | reverse complement strand
AGAGATGGGAAACGCTCAGTAAGCTCGATCTGAAGGCGGAAATCTTCGAGCTTTGGGAAGAATGCAGACAGAAAAGGGTTCGCGAAAAGGGGAAAGTGGACGGGGAGAAGGTCAAGCAAGTGGTGACTGATTATGTGGCTACGAGGATTGATGCTTCGAAGAAAGCGAGGGAACAAGAGTACATCGGAATCTACACCGAGATACTGTGCGACGAAAGGCTGTACCTGTCGATTGACAAGATGCTCCGAAAGTGTGCTGGATTCCTCAGGCTGGATGATTCAGATGTTGCCAAGCTGCAGAAGCTGTGGCACGAGCTATCGAGATACCAGCACTTTTCCTATCCCTATCTAAAGGCGGTGATTGATGATTCAGAATTGGTCCTCGTCGAGAAGCTAAACGATGACCTTCTCAAGCACTCGCTGTCCTTCTATTTCGACACACTGGATTTCTTCTATGCGGTTCTCGCTTGGAGATTCGAATACCTAAGAAAAGCAATTAGAGAAATGTGCGAATGGTGGCGAACGAATTTCCACAAGACCTTCGCGATGACAGAGAAGACTCTGCAATTTGGCTGAGTGAATCACGGCATGAACTCGGTGGACATCGTGATATCAAGCCTTGAACGGCACGATAATTTCGACTGTTCATGCCGAACGGCCAGCAAGAGAACGAACTAGAATCATTTGATGAACAAGACAATGATGGTGAGGAGAACGAACAAAACGGATTGTTCCGTTAAATGAAGGTACCTGATTTCACTGGGGTAGAGGATCGGAATCTTCAATCAATCCTGCGCTTTGTGGCGTAATCAGGACCTAACAGTGTTTTTGTATGCCGATTCGAGAGCCGACTCGATAGTTGAGATGTCAAACGATGGCACATCAACTTCTACGTACCAATGTTCCCAGGTCTTGTTCCATTGCCACGCTAATTTTGCGCTTGATGATGGCATGACGTTATGATCTCTTAGGTTAACACATATTGCAACTCTGCCTCTGTGGTAGAAGTCAAGCCAAAACGGATTGTTATTTCCATATTTGAACGCGATGTACCACTTGTTAAACTTCGGTGTAATATTCCAATTTTTGTCGTGGCACTCCTTCAAGATCTCGTCATGAAGGTACTTGGCAATCTTGAGTTGATCTTCATCGCAGACTTCATTTTCAAACCAATTCCAATCATAAACATCTTGTGTCGTAACAGCTGCTACTCTCGTCCGCACCGGTTCCAGCTCGTCCACGACAACGAAAGTCGAATCGCCGTGCTCGTATCTTGCCATTTCAACAAATCGAATATCGAGCTTTTCCTGTGTCGCAATCTGAATGAGTTCCTCCTCAAATGAGGGTCCCACTATGACTATCTTCGGGTCGTAATTGTCCCAGTCGGGTTCTATTCCCTCAGGTTTTTCTTTGCATTGTATCCAAAGACTTCTTGCTGAATCTGGATGAGTCTTCCAATACGTCTTGTACTGCAATATTTTCGTAATTATATCAGTGACAACGGGGTCTTTCTTCAGCTCAATTATCAGAAATTCGCCGTCTCTGTTCACGGCAAGCAGGTCGTTTCTCTTATCCCTTCCAGACGATGTCGTTTGTTCTCCAAAGATGAAAATATCCCCAAGGACCCTCGCGTTCTTCTTGATGAAAGCTTCCATTTCATTAACTTCGTCGGAGAAGGGCTTCTCTTCTGCTTTGACTAGCTCCTGATTCTCCAATCGAAACAAGCGTGCCATATTCTTTCTAAAGATATGTTGGTCGATCAGCTCATAAATAGATAGCATTCTGAAGGATATCGGTCGTACTGGCATAGCTCCGCATCCGTGAACTGCATAGTCGCACAGCTACTTTCTTAATTCATGAACTGGGATTTTCCAAAGCCGCACGAGGACCCTCTGTATCAGAAACACTACGATCAGAAGTATGGAAAGGGAGCTTACGAGAGAGATTTTCTCAGCAAAAAAGGTACAGAACAAACGCACAGTGAAACGAAGACCCCATCAGATTTCTATGAAGTGAAATCTCCGTTCAAGCACCACTGGAACTCTGAGCACAATGTCGGCATCTTGGAAAGGAACGGCAAGTACATCGGAGTAGGCGTGCTGGCAGCGAAGGAAATCACCGAGGGAGTAAGTTATGTCAGAAAATTCGGGCTGGAACTTCGGAAAGACATTCAGTGGAACGCGGCGTCTGCCCTGATAGACCACCTGCCCCGCTCGCCATTGTTCAAAGTGATTCTGATAACTACAAAGAAGACTCCTTTCCAGCTGAAGCCCGACATACCTGAAGAGCTTGAAGGGCGGAAGAACTGGGCCGAGAGGAACTACAACTACCACAAGGACGTCCTGGACACTCTCAACACGGACGTGAAGGCGGCGAGGGACGGTGCATTGTATCCTGTCTCCGATGATCTGCTCAAGAGGCAGAAGGACGAAGCCCTCCACGCAGGAAGATTCCTGGACCAGCAGAACAACATCGAGTCGTAGATCGCAAGCCATCTCAAATCTTACAGGATGATAAGGGACAATGTCTTCGCAGCAGCCCTCTTCTTCTACATCTACACGAGCATACACGACACTTTTCAGAAAGCAGTCGAGGAAATCATATCAAGAAAAGAATCGGCAAAGAAGGAAGCCGCACTAACCTATTTCGTGAAATGCTCCGACGTGACAGACCCAGTCATAGTCTTCAGCCCGTCGTTTCCCCCGTTCTGGGAAGAGGTGAACAAGTACTACAATCTCGTACTGGCGAAGGATGTCGCTGGGTTCGAGGCGGACAAAGGAGTTGCACTCGTCCTAAGGAAAATGTTCACGACTGCCTTGGAAGTTCCGAAGGATGAAGTGACAATAGAAGAAAAGATACACATTCCAACCGAAGGAGTGAGCATTGAAGGACCGAGGAAGGCGTTCATTGGATATGTTTTGAATTCGGTCGTCAAGAATCAGGTCACAAAGAGAAGAGTGTACTTCCCGCTGGATTTTCTCACTAGACACGGAATCGCTTACGGAGTAACTAGGTCCGGAAAGAGTATGCTCTCATTAATCCTGATTCGTGAAGCTCTGGCAAACGGAATCAAAGTCGTGGTGTTCGACCCGCACGGAAGCATCGCCAACCGGCTCAGACCAAATGACAATCTGAAAGTCTTCAAAGTGAGCGGGGAGATAACAGACAAGCTAAAGGAAATCTATGATACTGCCAGCGCATGGAGCGAGACATCGAAGCTGAGGTTGCTTGTTGTCCTTGATGAAACAAAGCTGCTGAGAGCGAGGAATCTTGTCAACTGCCTGAACGAATTGGGTGAACGAGGCGTGGGATTCATGCTAGTCACGCAATATTCTACCAGCCTTCCTCCCGAAGCCAGGAACGTGGGAACCTACTTCATACTTAGTTCGATGACCGAGGTTGAGATGGAGAGATTCAGGGAAGTGACCCTTCATCCGAGTTCGAGTTTGATTTCAAGATTGCCAAGAGCAACCAGTTTCTTGTTCAGTCCGTACTTTTATCCTGAGCCGTTTTTCGTGAGACACAGGAACGCTCACGTGCCGTCTGAAATGGCAGAATGGCAGGCATGGTTCCCATATAGTTTAGAGAGGTGGCAAAATGGCACTGACGACGATGATAGACGGCAGCGGAAGGATTGTCATACCGAAAGAAATCAGGGAAGAGATGAAACTCGGTTACGGGACATTCTTGGTTGTTGAGAAAGAGGGCGAGAACACGATTAGGCTCAAGATTGTGAGAACAGCCGACACTGGAGATTCTTCAGCTTCCAGGCCCAACAGCAACGCCATAAGCGACCAGAATTCCGAGCGTGAAAAAATGAAGAGATTTCTCGAAGGCTGAGGCGAGTGGTTGGGCTTCCTTTGCTTCCCATGAAGAAACCGCCACATCGTTGATTTGGGTTTTGGACGGCTTATTGCTATCATCAATCTGGAAAACGGACGGTGCGATCTGGCTGGGAAGATGGCTAGGATATTCTAATGTCTCCATATAGCAAGATGTGGAAAAGATGGGAGAGATTGTTGAGGTCGACAGCCAGGGGAGAATCGTCATTCCGAGTTCAATTAGGAATAAGTTCGGTCTCAAAGAAGGAACGCAACTTGCCGTAGAGACCAAAAGCGATGGAATTGCAGTACACAAGATCTCAGAGATAGGCGTCAATCGAACGAAGTCTGATAACCCGAAGGATTTCCTTTCTCGATAAATCGCCTCTTACACCTGCTCTGAGGATAAATACTCTCTTGCACAAATATGGAATTGGTGAGCCTTTTGGATATAGCGGAGCTTTCTAAGTTTGGTATCAGTCAGAGCCTAATCAGCAAACTGGAGCAACTCGGCTATCATAAGCTCACAACGATACAACAGCGTGCAGTCGAAAGCGGGCTTTTCGAACGAAAGAATCTGCTCGTCATTGCTCCGACCAATACTGGAAAGACATTCGTAGGAGAGTTGGCAGCACTAGCTACCTCAACTTCCAAAGAAGCTGCGCACACATTCTTCTTGGTTCCGTTGAAAGCTCTGGCAGAGGAGAAATTTCAAGACTTTACTAACAAGTATGCAAAGTGGGGCTTGAAAGTAGCAATCAGCACTAGCGACAAGACGGAGTTTGATGAGGATCTTCTTTCCTATCAAGTAATCATCGCGACTTATGAGAAAATGAGCGCGCTCCTTGTGAGAAACCCCGACCAGATCGACCACGTAGGTCTCGTGGTCGTTGATGAGTTGCAGAACATTGGAGACCCTAGCAGGGGAGTTAGCCTTGAAATCCTGCTCACGACTCTTGTGACTTCCCCAAAGAGACCACAGCTCATTGGACTGTCAGCAACCATCTCAAATGCGAAGCAAGTGGCGCAATGGTTGGACGCTGCACTCATCGAAACCGACAAGAGAGATGTTGAACTCAGAGAAGGGATTCTCTATACGGGCGCAGATGCCATAAAATTCAGCGGCCATACATTAGAAAAAGGTGATTTCATTTACAGGGAGTTTAACTCAGGAACAATAGGCTGCGAAAAGGGCCTTCAATACGAAACTCTGGAGGCAATAAGCAAGGCCTCAGCAGACGAACAGATTCTGGTTTTTGTACAGACTCAAAGAGATGCGGAAACATATGCCCATCGGCTAGCAGGTGTTCTCCCGTCCGCAACCAACGTTGCGGAGACTTTAGAACTGCTTGACAGCGCCGTGGAATCTACACCGTCCACACGGCGACTCAAAGAGTCATTGCAGAACGGAGTCGCGTTCCATCATGCAGGACTGTTTCCTGATGAACGGTTGATAGTTGAGGACTCGTTCGATAAGGGACTCGCGAGGATAATCTTCGCAACAACTACGCTCAGTGCCGGAGTAAACACACCTGCGAAGACCGTCATAGTATTGTCACACCAGACTTACGAGAAGAAAAACATCAGGACGCGAGATTACAAGAACATGGCTGGGAGAGCTGGACGAATCAGAGCTGCGGATAATTTCGGACGGTCCGTTTTGTTCGCAGAAAATGAACGAGAGATGGAGATGCTTTGGAAAGAATATGTTGCGGCGAAAACAGAACCGCTAGAGTCCCAGATAATCAAATCAGAGAGACTCGATAGCTCAATCTTGGGCCTGCTTTGCGCTGGTGTTTGCACCGACACAAGTGAACTTCTCACCTTCATGAAAGCGACATTCTTCGGACAGGTGTACTACATGCAGACTTCCGAACCGCTCAGGAATGCCTTTGATGAATCTCTAGTTATGCGTGTAAAGACTCTCGAAAAAGACGGTTTCCTTTCGATTGAAGATGACAAGACGGTCGTCACAGAGTTGGGGAGAAGGTGCGCAGAGGAAATGCTATCCCCGTCTACAGTCAAGTTGTTCCACGATATCCTCAAGAAACATGAGACGACGCTTAGCAAAACCCACGATTATAGCAAGCTCGTTGAGCCGATTATACATTTAGCTTGTTGTTCCGTTGACGCAGTTTACAATGGGGCACTTAATTTCTATCCGAGGTATGCGCCAGAACTTAAAGAGCTGTCCGATTATTGGGAATACAACAAGAATTCATTCCTTCATCATGCTGTCGACAAGGTTCTGCACATTAGGACTCTCAAGACTACGAGAATGCTGATGCGCTGGATCGACGGTGTACCATATGCTGAACTGTCATCGTATGCAGCACACGGTATCGTGAAGAGAAACGCGCAGACAATAGGCTGGATTCTGAAAGGACTCTCTAGGATTGCCGAAAAACCTCTCTTCAATTTCGAGTATGAATTTGTTAGATTCTTGCGCATACTTGCTGAGAGGCTTTTCTACGGCGTTCCTGAAGAGGCACTCCCAGTCATGAGAATGGATATACCGCAAGTACATCGACATCGCGCTATTGCACTTGCAGAAGCTGGGTATACCACGATAGACAAAATCATCGAAGCAAAGCCGGAGGATCTGATGAAGGCTAAAGGGATTAGCGAGAAACTGGCACTTGAAATCAAGAAGAGCGTTGAAGACTACATCGACGACAAGAACCTCGCTGCATATCACCGACAGAGAAGGATTGCGCAGTCACTCGGCAAGAACCCTGTCATCATCGATAGACTCTACAAAGAGAAAGGAGATAATTTCTCCAGAGCCTTTAACGAAATCTTCAAGGATTACGTGGGATTGAAATCCGCTTTCGTTGGCGATGCTTCTCCACACGAAGTTGACGTTATAATCGAAACCAAGGACGGTAACATCGTGATCGAAGGAAAGAGGTGCGAGCGTCGAAATGTTTCAGCAATAGAAGCCGAGGAAGTTATCGGGAAGGGAGCGAAGCACAAACCGATAGCCAATGTGACTATCGGGTATCCAGATTTCGCCGATGAAGCCAAGAAAAACGCTCCAGAAAGCAAAGTTACATTAATCTCTGGGTCCTTGGTGGGAGACATACTTTTGGGATTCTGGCAGCACAAACTCGGTCAAGAGGATGTACTAAGGATTCTCACGAGCGGACGGTACATCGAGGACATTTTCCAGCAGAGCAGAGACTTGGATCTAATAAGATAAGACCAATGTTACAACTAGATGAAACCGTATTTCTTGAGGACTCGTTTCCTCCCATTCGGAGTGAGCGCTATCTTGCCACGCATCAGTATCTTGCTTTTTCTTAATTGACTAACTTGAACATCTAGTTGGTCGACCGTGTGGCCACTGTAATGCAGGACCTTGTTCAATTCATCCATGCTCGGCGAACGACCTAGTTTTCTTACCAAACCATGGGTACCAAGCTGGATAGCTTCAGTGTTTCTCAGAGGTATATTTGTCTCAATCCTAACAAGCCCGTCATCCGTGTCGGAGAAGGCCACAAGGCGGACCGCTTCTTTCTTAAGGATGGCATTTTTCACATTCTGGACTCTAATTTTCCATTCTTTTTCGTCAAGACTCACCACAAATAGGTCGGAGAGTAATTGCTTGGCTACCCCAAGATAGTCACCGAATTGTTTCGGTTCAACAGATAGGGGAGACGATTGATGATATAGAGCATTCCTAGAATTGTGGTAAGGATTAACACTACTCGCAGTGACCTTTGTATTGACATTGGGGAGAACCCAGTCCAAGAGCAACGAGAAATTTCTCCTATCCTTAACCTCGGTCCACTTGATCATACCGAGCGGTTTGTCCACAAGGCCCGTCTCAGGACATGCCTTCAGAACCTGACCTACAAGTTTGGTATCTCCATATGCTTTCATCATGTACTCTATCGCGTTATCAACAATTATCATGCCAAGGCGATTTCCTAAGACAACTTTACTTTCGGCCAACATTTGGGCGATACACAGCTGTTCAATGATGTCCTCAACCCATGGGTCCATTTCATCCACTCTTTTTCTCAGGAGACGCTGCTTTCGGAACGAGTTTCGAGATGATTTCAGACTCTACCCATTGTCTTCCCGCTTGCGTCAGGACGTGCCTGTCGTCTGGTGTTTTGTCAAAGTATTTCTTGTAATCAGTCTGTGAGACGTAGTTTCCTGCTGTTATTCCCCTGAACAAAAACTCCTCAGATGACATAGGCTCGGGATCAGATGCATAGAGAAGAAGTCCGATAGTCATGGGGGCCGAAGACGGGGTCTTTAGTAGCTCAACCTTTCCGTCAGGAGTGAATCGGTAAAGACCTTCCAGTCCAGGTTTCGGTTTTCGCGGTTCCTTCACGATAATGGACCCGAACTTCTTCAAGACAATAATCGACACGGTGTCAAGATTCAATGATTCAATGTTCTTCGCCAAATCATCAGTCGAATCAAAATTGACTACAATCTCTCCAAAATTCGTCTTAACTCTTGCTTCGTATTTTCCCATCCGTAATCACTTTGTTTTCTTCTCGCCTCTCAGAGAAGGAATGATCTTGTTTGCCACTTTCGCCCTTGCATCAGGGTCGATCGAGTATGTGCCGTCCGCATTCGCTACGAAACCTTTGGTCATGTAAGCAATAGGATTGTCTACGCCCGTTGCCTGCTTAAGTTGAGCAGGTATCAGAGGTTTGGGAGACAAGAATAGGGCCAGCCTCAGTGAGTCCACATCTTTCTTGGGATACTTCAGTAGCTTGATTATCCCATCAGGGCCCATCGTGTACAGGTCTGCGAACTCTTCCATTACTTTCTCGGGCTCTTTCACGAGTATTGTTCCAAGTTTGCTTTCAATGATAGAGGCAAATTCAGGAATCTGTGCGAGTTTGGTTTCAAGGTCCGACTTATCACTGAAGTGAACGGTAAACTCACCGACCTTTGTCTTTATCCTAGCGTCATAATCTGGCATAGAAATCAATATGGACGACTAAGGATAAATGTCTGAGAGACTGCCCCACAGCAACTCGTCAAGTTCTCGACTATTCCCAAATCCAATGTGCGCCCTATTTGTGAGCCTATGACAACATGTCAGTATGACCGAGTTCGGCAGGCAGCACGAAGTCCGGGACTGCCCCTTCTGCGGACGGAATAAAATCAGCATTATAATCTATCGAACACCTATTGTAATGTGAGGAAAATGTTCAATCCATTTGGAAAGGACTTTAGAGATGTCAAACAAGCCGACTTGGAAAAACTCAGATCCGTTGCCGAAGGGTGGTATGTTGAATACAAGAAAGAGAAGCCAGATGGGAAAAAGATTGCAAAATCAGTTTCATCTTTTGCCAATTCCCATGGCGGCACATACTTCATAGGAATCGAGTCAGATCCAAAAAGCAATTGTGCAGTGAATTTCGGCGGTGTTGTCGATTCGCCGGACGTGATAAGAGATTCTGTACGAGGAAACCTTCAACCTTTTCCGTATTTTGAGACATTCGCAATTGATATCGGAAACGGCAAAAGGGTCTTGATGGTAGCCATTCATGAAGGGAAAGATCCTCCCTATATTCACTCAGACGGGCGAATCTATCGAAGACAAGAGGCGGCATCAGACCCAATTGCGGAAAATAACAGGTATGCTATTGACGAGCTCTATGGCAAGGCTCAAGAATTCAAACAGGAACTGGAGGAGTTCCGGCAGTTTGATCTGACATTTTGTAAGGGTGAGGGAGAGATCCCCTACTTGGAGATGTTTGTGAACACTGCACCATTCAATCATTTTTTCATAGAAGATTTCTTCAGTAAAGACAACCTAGAAAAAGTGATGAATCAGTTCAACGCTAGTTTCATTGTCGAAGAGGAAATCTCCAGCAACAAGATCTCTTTCTCAGGCAATCTCAAATTCGATTCAGTGAACACATATCACAATAGCATTTCCCTAAGGTATCTAGAAGGACAGAACTTGGCCTACAATGGAACGACTCTGGTAGTTGATGTATTCGGCAATCTCAAGCTGCTCATCCCGCTTGTTGCGAAATACTATTCGCTGGAAAATGTGCTCGAAAATCTGCCCGAACGTTATCTGAACGTATTGGGACGTTCTCAGGAACAGTCAATCTCCAGCATAGGTCTCCTTGGTGCTAGGCAGATAGCAGGAGCGATATTCGGCGTAATGAGTAACTACGTGAAGTATCTTGACGAGAGACACTACAAGGAGGGATTCGAAGTAAAATTGAGGCTCACAAATTGCTGGAGAAAGACGCTTTACATTGACAGCGAGACATTCATGGCACATGTAGAGAATTTCGGGATACCCATATGCATGAAGTCTGAGCAGTATTTCCCAATCCGTCCAACTACCTTCAAAATCGACGAATTGAAAACGAATCCCATCACTGGATATCTAATCATATTTGCGCATGTTGCGAATGCTTTGGGCGTTCCTTTCGAGGTTGCGTCTGCTTCGGTCATCGATGAAATCCGCAGCAATCCCCAAGCTCCCAGCTCATAGTGGCTATGATCTAGAGTCGTATGAAGTCTTGCTCTGTTGCTCTCATGCGCACTGTACTTGTAGAGGTACAGTAAGACTTCCTTGATTCAAGCTTAATCTCGTATTGAGGCAAATCATGGTTAATGGAACCTCACGCCAAGATCAAACTAGAATGCCCCTTCTGCCATGAGCAAACATTGGAAGCCCTTACCTGGCCAGCACACACCGAATTGAGGAGGAGCAGGAGCGCAGTGGCAAAGAGCACGACCGCTGTCAGAAAGTCGGAAGGATTTGAGCTGATGAGCGAGAAGTGTTCCAACTGTGGAAAATCTGCCAGCGAAATAAGGAGAGCCTGGGAAGAGGGCAGCGCCATAGATGCTGAAAAGAGAAGAAG
>Ga0315281_10014368_pt1 | contig 10680 bp, 10 predicted proteins | sample YL17G07_0_MG_FD_204540 | JGI IMG/M metagenome (GOLD analysis project Ga0315281, IMG submission 204540) | Sediment microbial communities from Yellowstone Lake, YNP, Wyoming, USA - YL17G07_0 | ecosystem: Environmental > Aquatic > Freshwater > Lake > Sediment | place: USA: Wyoming | collected... | reverse complement strand
ACCCAGTACAGGCTCAGCCCATTTTCGCTCATGCGGCTGCAATCCTTGACTGGAACTCCGTTCACTTATCCGAGAACAGGAGTGACGTATAGCAACTTGAGTATGGGATTCGGCAACTTTCTGTTCATGCCTTATACCACAGCAATCAATTACTCGATAGCAGCGCGATTGCTTGGGACGAACAATACATATGGGTTCCAACTCTCGATAACACCAATCGTAACGGTTTCGGTTAAAGAAACGCATGCTGCAAATCCATTGACACTCACCATCAACGTAAGAGGCACTGGGTTTCCACTCTCGAATGCAAATGTAAGCTACTGCTTCTTGAAAGCCAATGAAAAAGGTGGACAAAACAATCCATCTTACGCAACCCTTTTTGGGACCACTTATACGGATGGTGAAGGCTCAGCAGTCGTAAATATTCAAAATGTCGATGCAACCACTGCCTACGCGTTTATTGCTTATGCATACATGAGTGGGCTTGTCGGAACAGGTTATCATGAACGCGTGAATGGTGATAAACAGTACGTACTTCCCCTCATTGACAGTCTTGAAGATAAACGGGTTCTGCTTGTACACAGCTACAATGTGCATGATTTTGGGCCGCCAGAGTCGACAGTCTTCTTCAATGCAACTTTTGTGCTGTTGACCGAGGATTTTACATTACGTGAGATGCCCATGGAGAATTCTACAGGGAAACTCGGCAAGGTTGTCTATGGACAAGGAACGGACAAGCAATGGTCTAATGTCACTATTCCAACCTATAACCCAGGAATCTTGATAGTCACATATCAAAGTAACAACGAGTATGGCGTGGTTTTGATGCCTTGGGGAATAAGCTCTATGGCTTTCCCAATATCGTTTGGATCGAATCCGTTTGAAGCAGAGTGGGTTGCCACGGACGTTCGTCAGGTTATAGTAAACGGCATCGCATATCAGGCGAAACTGGCACTGTGGAGCTTACAGGGTTATCAGGTGATCGGACAATGATGCGAACAATCGAAATATTGCTTGTAATAATGATAATCACTGGAGCCTTTCTGATAGCCTCTTTCTTCGCCGTTTTGCCTCAACCACGACAGGTTTCGCCATTGAATCTCAGAAGACTGGCCCTGACGACACTCCAGACACTGGACGTTGACAACGACTTGAGCGAAACAACGTTCAAACCGCAAAACGACACATCTTGGGGGCAGCTTCAAATTGCGCTTTCCGCTTGTTTGCCCCCGAACATCGTCTACAATCTGACCGTTTATGAAGTTCTGAGCGGAAATGAGCTTTACCTTCCGATAATGTCTGTTTCAAACGCCGAAAGCCTAGGTGTAGGATCTGATGTTGCCAACTATCTGGTCGCTTCATCCAACGTGACTTTTAGAGTGGTTCCAGAGAGAATTGGAGAGCGTGGAAACGGAGGAACACTATACATACTGAATTGTAGCGATGCTAACGGGTGGTGGATTACTGGCTACACTGCACAGAGCCTAGCCGCAGACCTGTACAATCTGCTCTCACCATACTTCTACACAACGATAATGGTGCAGAACACAACGCAGTTAAGCCAAATACTGGACGGCACTTCGATTCGAGGAGAGACTGTTCAAAACGCCGTGGTAATAAATACTGTTGGAGAAGCAGTGCCAATACCCTCAGGATACTATGCAAGCACAGGAGTTGGATACGATTCTTCCCATTCCTCTTATGCCCGATATTGCTACGTTTTGGGGACGAAAGTGCGAGCCTTCAACTGGACTTGGGCCAGCATTGTCGGATACCCACTTTATTACGTGAGCAATGTGGATCTGTTCCCGAACGACCAGAATACGTGGGGCATTTACGGAATGAAGCTTGTTGATGCAGCGGGACTTAACGCGTTCCTGCAAGGCATTGACGGACAAAGCTACTCGTACAACAATAATTGGATTACTGGAGAACCTGGAATTGTCTATCTTTCATCTGACGCTTCATACTACTGCAATTACTACGGCATCTACCCATCCCCATATCAGACGGCAACAAGAGCCCTGCCAGACTCCATACTCACAACTTATCATCTAAGCGTCACTTCATATATTTTTAACAAGGTTAACAACTGGATAGCAGGCGCTGTATACACCAACAGAATTCAGGGTTCATTTCTGGCTTTAGGATTGACAAGAACCTCTGACATCAGGCTTACCGGGCTTGGTTTGTTATGCGCTTACAAGCCTAGACTATACAGATCTGAGTACACGGCAAATGGCACTTCTAGGCTTGTTGTTTTGCAGCTGGGGCAGGCTGGAGGTGCATAAAATGAACCGGCGTGGTCAGTTTTCCATCATCGCCGCCTTATTTGTTGCAGTTATTCTCATAGCTACTGTGATAGTCACCTACTCCACTATCCGCAATAACCTCATTCAGAATCAACCGCAAGTGTTAAGCGCAATAGATGAAACAAATCTGGCGATAAAACAAATTCTAGGCTTTACAGTCGGCTATTACGGCTCAATACTACAAGTCACTGGAAACTCCTCATACGCAAAAGCTCTTGCACTGAACTATCTGCAAAGCGGTCTGGTGAACATAGCAGAAATGCACCCAGAATGGGGTCCCTCTTTCTCCGTGAACGCTTCGAACTTGTATACATACTGGTTCACGAACAGAAGCTACAGCACTGGGGATCTAGGAATAACATACAACTTAACGGGCTTGGGGATTTCAGGAATAACTTATCGGACTTCAAGCAAATTAACTGTGCAAACATTGAACACAACTTCAATCTCACAAGCATGCCTAAACATAACAAAGGATGAAGATGAGCCGCTCATAAACCTTGGCAAAAGAAACTTCAAATTCTATAACTACACCTATTCAAATTCGAGCTGGACACTTGTAAACCCAACCATTGAACCGACAGCTTTCGCAAACGGCACGTACCTGATTGATGTCCCATCTGGAGTGGATCCATACTCGTACCTTATTCAAGTGGAGGATCCAAGGGGCATAATTGTCATGGCTTCCTCATTCAGCCTCTACACATGCACTCTCACTTGGAACTCCACAGTGTATTCAAACTTACGCGATGCTACTTTGGTCATGGAAATGTTACAGAATGGTACGATGCGATGGCTTGGCCAGAGCCTCCAGTTGACGACTCAGGCAAAGCCTTTACCGCCAATATCTGTCAAAGCATTACACATCAATCAAACAGCTAACGGCGCGAATCGCGAGGTGCCCTTCCAAGTGGAAGACTGGGCTTCTGACTATCGAATTCCTCTAGGCTTGACCAGTAACGCAAGCGTCTTCAGCAGCAGAACGATGCTCGTCTTCCTAATCGACAGCAACATATCTAAAATAACGATATGGTGGAATGGAAGCGATACGGCCACACAGACCCCTTATGCATACACTAACAGGTACTTCACCGGAGACGATCCTTCCAACGGAAAGCTAACGAACGGCAGACTGGCACTTCAGTTCGGGAGCAGTTTCACAGTGACGTCTACAAATGGAAGCTCAAACTGTACAGCAAACTTCATGCGAATAAATGGTGAAGCGAGCGTTTATGGATCAAGTGTAGCTTATGTAATTACAGGCGGAGTTGTAAGGGACATAATTCATCAGGAGGCTGAATGGAACGACGGTGCTGACAATTGTCCGAATATTTATGCTCATATTGTGTTAACCTTGCCAGCAAATGCAACATACTACACGTACCAGTTGCGGTTGATGTTTGTGCAATCGCAAAAAACCAGAACAATCACAAACCTGTGTCCAATCTACGTAAAGGCTTCAAGTGGCCAATCAATGACTGAAAATGGAACAGCAAGCGGCTATCCAATCGTTTCAGGCAACACAGGCTTGTTCTACAATGTATCAACCTCTTACTGTGCACATCATTGGAGCCAGTTTAACTCAACGACAACGAGAGGATTCGGAATAATGTTTCGAGATAGCCCTAATGAGAAGCTCTACTACTTCGATTCCATTGCAGGCAGCAAGACAGGTGGGCTTAATGTTTCGAGCTCAAGTGGAGAAAGAAGAATCGAGCTTTTACCAATAACGCTGACCCAAGTTTCAAATTTCATGTCTGCCTTAGACATAATATGGGATGGCGCGGTAGTGACATACGATAGCGCGACACCAATCTACAAGTCAGACAGCGGCAATGCAACGGGCTTGTGGATAACTGTTGAGTATCCTCCGACGATTGGTGTGTCTACAGAGAGCTAAGCTTGTATTTGCAGCTTCTGAGTTATTTTGAATGTGGATTTCATGTTCATACATGTTAAATAAGAATGTGGGTGATTCCTATGCATAAAAGGGTGAAGCGACTTGACTAGAAAATCGTTAAGATCAAAGAAAGCCATATCGCCAATACTTGCCACACTGCTTCTAATCGTCATAGCAGTCGCAGCCATAGTCGTCACATACGCTTGGATAATGACATATATGAGCGGAACAACCCAACAAGCAGGAGTCATTTTGTTTAAAGAAAATGTAAGATTTTTCGGAACTCCCTCAGATGCAGCCAAAAATAGAACAGAATTCACTGTTGGGAACAGTGGAAGAGCAAATACTCAAATCCTAAGAATATACGTCGGAAACTCCAGCGGGAATATGATTGAACTGACCAGCTACTCAGACATTGGATCAGGAAAAACGCTCAACGGTAACGACAAGACAACAATAGCTGTAACTTGGCCAAATTCGCTCGCAAACAACTGGGAAGCAGGAAAGACCTACTACTTCAAGATCGTACCTGCACAAGGACAATATTTGGAGACCATAGAGCAGGCACCAGTGCAATAGCACCAGAACAACAGGAATTTTCTCTGATCCTCCTCCAACAAAAGCTTTTAACTTCATTTTGCGAAACTGCAATCCCACGACTAAACATAAAAACGAAAACTGCTAACACCTTAGCTAAGGTTGTTTAAGAATGCAAATTCCACTCGACGCAGCAAGATCAGCACTAGCTTTATCCTTTCTGTTTTATGCTTCTTGGAGCGACTACAAAACTCGAGAAGTCAGCAACAGAGTTTGGCTATTCTTTGCACCTCCAGCCTTTGCGTTAACGCTTGCAGAGCTGCTTCTTTACGAGTCTTCACAGTTGCTCTACTATGGAATATGCTTCGGTCTAACAGCAGCCTTCGCGGTGATACTCTTCTACGCCGGAGGCTTCGGTGGAGCTGACGCAAAAGCTTTGATGTGCCTGGGGCTTGCCTTACCATTCTACCCAACGAAACTGCTCACGCCACTTTTCGGAGAGGTCTCACCGATTTCACGAACGTTTTTCCCGATAACAGTTTTCAGCAACTCAGCGCTATTCGCAGCTTCAACAGCAATCATCATGCTTTTTTACAACGTGTTCTGGCGACTCACGACAGGACGGAAACTCTTCGAGGGAGAACAGAGAAAAGAATCCGTGGGAAAGAAGATTCTGGTCATGATAACAGGTTACAAAGCCTCCATAAGCAAAATGAAGGAAAAATGGCACGTATACCCCTTGGAAGACATAGAATATAACGACGAAAAAGAGCCAAGAAGAAAACTGGTTGTACTGCCAAAAGATGAAGGAAGAAGCGAAATAGTTGAAAGACTTCACAAAGCGGTCGCATCTGGGAAAATCCAAGACAGGGTGTGGGCAACCCCCGGATTGCCCATGCTTATCTTCGTGACAGCCGGCCTAGTTGTGGCATTGATTTTCGGCGATATTATCTGGAGCTGCATCCGACTTATCCTAACCTGAAACTAAGAAACACGTCCTGTTCTAGATTTGAGCTGTCTTCGTTTTGAATAAAGAAACGCGGCAACGACCAACAACACAGAAGCCAAAACGGCTAGAGGATACGTGTAGATTCTGTATGGATCGTTCAGGGTTTGCGCTACCATTCCTTGCGTTGGAGTTTCGTATGAGTAGCAGAAGGCACTCACAACGTACAGCACGATAGCCGATAAGAGCAAGGCAATTTCGGTCTTAAAGTTCAACATCATACCTCATGGAAACAAGTTTCAACAATAAACCTAACCTATTGCTTTCGACCCACTAAAATACTTTATGAAAAAAGGTTATCTTGGCCTTAACAAATAGCTGTTTCGCGGTGACTGGACACAGTGCCACTTAATTGTCGCAAGGAGCTTGTCGAATTCTTAAAGAATGAACTCAGCGAGTTCAAAGTCGTTGTTATGCCCGACTTCTTCTTTGATCGCCTGATAAGTCTGGACTGGAACGTCGATATTCTTTCCAAGAATCTTGAGACAGTGACAAGAAATAAGGGCGGCAGCATAGACGACGTACTCCAAACAGACCTCAGAGGAGGAAACGCTATCAACACAGCTTCCGCTATGGCCGCACTGGGCGTGAAAGTCATTCCCATTGTCTGCACAAACAAGCTTGGACTGCAAATGATCAAATTCCACCTTAAACCTCACAGCGTTGACCTTTCTCACATCAAGATATTTGGTGAAGCCTCAATGACGACGGCAATAGAGCTGGAGACTGAAAACGGAAAAGTCAACGTTATGCTCAGGAACGTCGGTTCGCTCGCAGAATTTGGACCACAACACTTGGACAGTGATGACTTTGAAGCAATAGAGAAAGCGGATTATGTCTGCGTGTTCAACTGGGCTGGAACGAAACGTTTTGGAACCAAACTGGCTAGAACCGTTTTTCATCATGCAAAAACTAGGGGAACAGGCAAAACCTACTGCGACACAGCTGATCCCACCCCGAACAAAGATGAGATTCCAGAACTGATAAAACATGTCTTGAGAGGGAAAGACGTAGACGTTCTCAGCGTAAACGAGAATGAAGCAATCTGCTACGCAACACAGTTGAGTGGCAAAACAAAGGTACTTAAAAGACGCTTGCCTCTTGAAGAAGCGGCAAAAGAATCGGCAAGGATTCTGGCTTCACACCTTTCAGCGAGGATCGATCTGCACACAACGAGCTTTTCCGCGACATTCACAAAGAAAAGCGAGACTGTTGTTCCAACCTTTGAAGTTCCAGTTCTCAGGGCGACTGGGGCAGGAGACGCATGGAATGCTGGGAACATTCTGGGAAACGCTTCCGGACTTTCAGATGACTGCAGATTAACGCTAGCCAACGCAGTCGCAGCCTATTATGTTTCAGATAAAAATGGGAAGCACCCCACACGACAACAGCTTGGAAAATTCTGCCGAAAGTTTGCAAAATGGCATCAATAAGAATCTACCGATCAGGTAAGAAACAACAAAGTTCGTTGACGACAAAGGTGAATCGTTAAAAGCTACAAAGGGAATAATGAAGGAAACATATGACGAACTGAGGATTCGTTGAGGGAAAACAAGAATGAAAGCCGTGATCTTGGCCGCTGGTGAAGGAGTGAGACTTCAACCAGTGACGTCAACCAGACCCAAGCACATGATAAAGATCGGCGGAAAACCAATCCTCGAACACTGTTTGAACGCCTTGAAATCTTCAGGAATAGATGAGGCATTAATAATTGTCAATTATCGAGCTGACCAGATCAGACAGTATTTCGGTAACGGCGAAAAGTTTGGGTTAAAGATCGAGTACGTGGAACAGAAAGTGATTGCTGGAACTGGCAACGCCGTGAGCGTTGCTGAGCCTTACGTGAAAGACGCGTTTCTGCTGGTTTATGGCGACTTGTTATTTTCAGCGGAAGCTGTAAAGAAAGTTATCGCTGTGCATCAGATGAAGCCAGTTGCAACCATGGCTGTTGTTCCGGTTGAAAAACCTGAAAACTATGGAATAGTTGAGCTTGAGAACGAATCACACATCAAACGCATCACTGAGAAGCCAAAACGAGAAGAAACCCCATCAAACCTAGCAAATGCTGGTATCTACATCTTCTCGACGGAAATATTCGCGAAGATAGGGGAAACGGCGGCATCGATTAGAGGTGAATGGGAAATCACAGACGCGATCTCACTCTTGCTGAACGAGAAGAAGACGCTCTTGGCTGCGAGACTTTCACGTGACGAATGGTTGGACATCGGCAGACCTTGGGATTTGCTCGAAGCGAACCGTTGGGCACTGACACGAACTAACCACAAGGTGGTAGGGTGGGTGGAGAACGACGCGCATCTGATTGGCCCTGTGACTGTTGCAGAATCTGCTCGAGTGCGTTCTGGATCGTACGTCGAAGGACCTGCGTTCATAGACGAGGGAAGCGACATCGGACCCAACTGTTACATTCGACCTTACACCAGCATCGGCAAAAACGTTCGAGTTGGCAATGCTTGCGAGGTTAAGAACAGCATAATAATGGATAACACGCATGTCGGTCACTTGTCATACGTCGGCGACAGCGTACTGGGCGAACATTGCAATCTGGGTGCAGGTACCGTGACTGCTAATTACAGGCTCGATGCTGGAACGATAAAGATGATGGTTAAGGATAAAGTCGTGGACAGTGAGAGAACTAAGCTTGGAGCGGTCCTGGGTGACAACGTTAAAGCTGGGATACACTCTCTTTTCATGCCGGGCGTGAAAGTTGGAGCCAACAGTTGGGTGGGCCCGAACCTTGTTGTTGAGCGAGATCTACCACCAAACACCATTGCTTTGCTGAAGCAGAGCGTGGAAAAAAGAGAGCTAAAACTCTAGTTTACTGCATGCTTCCGAAAATGTTAAAAGGTCTCACCAGCTTTTTCTGTTCGAAGGTATATGAAAGAAGAAAAGTTGTTAAGCCTTCTGAGGGCGCTGTTGAAGAATTCGAAGAGAAGCGACAGGGAGCTTGCGAAGGCCATTAAAGCGTCTCAGCCTACCGTGACTAGAAACAGGAAAATTCTGGGCAAATACATCAGAAGCTACACGATAGTGCCCGAGTTCGCCAAAGTTGGCTACGAGATTGTGGCCTTCACTTTTGCGAAGGCGAGAACTTACCACAAGAAGGAAATTGAACAGAAACTGGATGTGGCGAAAAAATGGGTTATGGATCATCCTAACGTTATTTTCGCGTCAGACGGAGAGGGCTTGGGAAAAGATACTGTAATGATCTCGTTGCACAAGAATTACTCAACGTATGCGGATTTTATGCGGGAGTTTTCCGTCGATTTCGCGGACTTTGTGAGCGACAGCCAGTCTTTTATCGTGAGCTTGAAAACTGGGTTGATTTTTAAACCTTTTGACCTCACGTATTTGGCAGATGACATTTGTGGACCTCTGTAACCATTGATCAGGCTGTGTCTCGTTAAAATCCTAAAATAGTTGTTTTGCAATCTCGTTAGGTAGAATGGAGGTTTAGGATGTCGGTAGCGCAAAGGAAGTTTTTCAGTGAGGTTTCGGCACTGGCGGATAGACACGTGATGGTTGCTACAGTATCTGGGAAGACGTTTAGCGGAACGCTGATCGGAATTAATCCTGATACATTGAGCCTGTGCTTGGCAGAAGCGAAAGATAATGAAGGAAAAGTATCGCACAGAGTTTTCTTGAATGGTAGTGTTGTAGCCCAGATATTGAGCGCGGAGAAACCCTTCGACTTGAAAGCCCTTGCAGACCGCTTAGAAAAAGTGTTCCCAACTATGGTCAAGCTTTATGAAGACAAGGGCTTCATCTGGATCATGGATAAGGTTAAACTGACCGAGAAAGGCGTCGTTGAGGGTTCAGGACCGGCGGCTGAACGTGTTCAGAAAGTCTACGAACAGTTCATGGGCGAAGCCAAGAGCAAACCGAGCTAGATAAACCAGCGGAACTGCTGTTCCTCTTTCTTCTTTTCTTCTGTGACACTCCTGAGCAAACCGAAAGACTCCAGTATCTTTTTGGTTTCTTCAGCCGCAACATCAAGTTTTGACAAATCAACACGGAGATTCAAGAACTTGTTCAAAACGGTCAGAACATGACGTGCAGCGTTAGCGTCTGGAAAAGTGCCCTGCGTCTCAACCAGAAGAGAAAAACCTTTAATCCCCCTGAGCTTGCTAAGTCCAACAAGCAACCCTGCAACACCGAATATTTGACCGACCATTATTTTTGCACCTAAACTTAGCGTCTCGTTCAGTGTATCGATGTCTGTGGCAGCTGAGTAGATTTGTGGAATTGGCTTCACTTCGTCTTGCTTGAACCCGCCCAGGGTTATGATTTGGCGACAACCAAATTCCTGTGCCATGTCGAGTATTTTTTCGCAGAGTTCGTACTGTCCGAAGGTTGTTAGGGCTTGTGTGTTGCCGTACCACAGGATTAGGTCACGCCCTCCAGTGTCGCTTTTGAAGTAGTATAGTTCATTTATGGGAGAGCGTGTGCCTCCCGTTTCAGTGGTCACTGCCAAATCCTGAAAGGCAGAAGAGTGTATCTCGGCGAAGCGAGTGACTTTCAATTCATGTATCAAGTGTAAAGTGACAATGTTAGCCACGAACCCTATGCCAGGCAAGCCTTCAATCAAAACTGGGTTATCCAGCTTGGGTTTTTCGTAGATCTCAATGGCACAAACCATGCTCAAAGCCTTCCTTCATGGTAGACACGTAGTTAACATGAAAGTAACCATATAAGCATATTCAGTTTGGCAGTAGCCGCCTTTCATAAGCGATCCATATTCTCCTTAGGTTCATCGTTGAAAAATGGCAAGTGTTTGTGTTTTCAGTCAATACCAAGAGTGACAGTAGTTGGAGGAAAACACGAATGGAATTAGCTAAGGCGTGTTCCAAAAAATCTGGAATAAGTCAAAATGAAGGGCGTCAAAGTCGACGAAAGGCGTTCTCATC
>Ga0315281_10014367_pt1 | contig 10681 bp, 11 predicted proteins | sample YL17G07_0_MG_FD_204540 | JGI IMG/M metagenome (GOLD analysis project Ga0315281, IMG submission 204540) | Sediment microbial communities from Yellowstone Lake, YNP, Wyoming, USA - YL17G07_0 | ecosystem: Environmental > Aquatic > Freshwater > Lake > Sediment | place: USA: Wyoming | collected... | reverse complement strand
CCTAAAGGCGACTGGATTTCCGCCCCTTCCCTCTTGCAGGGGGAAGGCTGGGATGGGGGTAGAAATTTGGATCGTGCTCATGCATGGCTTCTACCCCCTCCCTAACCCTGGGTGAAACAACTAGCCATTATTCGACTAGGCTGCAAAAGACCGCAGCCAAGTCGCTGGTTATCCCACTGCATGGGAGAGGGAATGATGTTGCTCATTTTTAACGTTTCCCTTTATGCCCCCCGTAACGGTCAAACCTGACGGAGTCCCCCAGCATAGCCGGGAGTTTACCTCACCCAATTAGCCACATAACCAGCGACTTGGCTGGCATCTTTTGCCAGTTTAGTCGAAAGACTAGTTGTTATATTAGAGAACGCGGAGATCACAAAAAAAAATAAACGGTTGCAAGGTAAAAATTATTCACCTTTCCGGTAAAACCTCAAAATATGGGAAAATCGTGTCTCTCTTTGTGTCCTCTATGCTCTCTATGGCTTAAACTGCGATTTTAAGGTTAAGGGAAATCTACTTCAGACAAGGCCTATCTCACTACCTGCAATCACTTCCTGTTCCAATTCGCTATCTCGCAACCACTCCTGCACCAGCGGGTCATGCGCCACCGTCCGCATATATTCATCCACGACACCCGGTTCGCCCACGCCGTAGGTAAAAAACCTGAAAACAACCGGAGCAAACATCGCATCCGCAATACTGAACGATCCAAATAGCCAGGGCCCTGCACCGGCGTGCCGGGTACGCAATTCGCGCCAGATATCCTTGACACGCGCAAGATCGTCATCGAGCCCCGGATACGTTGCCGCTTTGCGGCCGCGCGCGCGAATATTCATCGGCATCGTTTTACGAATCGGGATAAACCCCGAATGCATTTCCGCGCTGATCGAACGGGCATGAGCGCGCATTTCCCTTTGGGTGGGCCACAGCGACAGATAAGACTCGTAAAGATATTCGCCTATGGCCATCGTGTCCCATACCAGCAAATCGCCGTCTCGATACGCGGGTACTTTTCCTGCAGGCGAACAGGAAAAAAGTTTTTCCTTATAGCCTTCCGAATGCAGCGGAATGCGCAACTCGTCAAAATCCACGCCCGCATGTTTTAGCATCAACCAAGCGCGCAATGACCATGATGAATAATTCTTATTGCCGATAACCAACAGTGGCCTGCTCATATTTTCCTCGAATTTACCCTGAAAATTTATTCGATTTTGGCGAACGCGGCTTTGCGGGTTGACGCCCGTCACGTTGTTGCGGATTGCGTTGCTCCGTGTTGCGTGTTTTTTGGCCTTGCCCATCACGTGACGATGGGTTGCGTTTTCCCGCAACCGCTGAATGCGGAGCATTATTACGGCGCGGGCCATTATGTTGGCGCGATGGGCGAGGCGCTTCGGCGGGAATGTTCAGCGGTGGCACAAAACTTTCCACCGTTATTTTTGGAATCTCGCGTTTGATCAATCGCTCGATGCTTTTGAGATATGCCAATTCTTCAGTATCCACCAGCGAGATTGCAGAGCCGCTACTGCCTGCACGGCCCGTACGGCCAATACGGTGCACATAATCTTCCGGCACATTGGGCAATTCAAAATTAACGACATGCGGCAACTGGTCAATGTCCAAGCCACGCGCCGCAATGTCGGTAGCGACGAGTACCGGCAAAGAACCCTCTTTGAATTGTGCCAGCGCTTTTGTCCGTGCCGGTTGGCTCTTGTTGCCGTGAATGGCGGCGGCAGGAATATCGTTCGCATTCAATTTTTCCGCCAGACGGTTCGCTCCATGTTTGGTTCGGGTAAACACCAACACTTGTTTCCAATCATTGTGCTTGATCAAGTGGGCGAGCAGGTAACTCTTCAGTTTTTGCGGAACAAGATGGGCGCTTTGCTCGATCAGTTCCACAGTGGAATTGCGCCGGGCCACTTCTACATAACCGGGATTATTCAGCAACCCATCTGCAAGCATCTTGATCTCATCGGAAAAAGTCGCCGAAAACAAAAGGTTTTGCCGTTGCCTCGGCAGCAAGGCAAGAATTTTTTTAATGTCCCGAATAAACCCCATATCCAGCATTCGATCCGCTTCATCGAGCACCAGAATTTCAATACCGGACAAATCAAGTGTTTTCTGCCCAACATGATCAAGAAGCCGGCCGGGTGTCGCAACGAGAATATCCATCGGCCCGCGCAACAATTTAATCTGCGGGTTGATATTTACGCCGCCAAACATCACCATAGACTTCAGAGAAAGATATTTTCCGTAGGTTTGCACCGATTCCTCAACTTGTGCCGCAAGCTCTCTGGTCGGCACAAGAATCAAACAACGCGGGCGGCCGGAACGCTGGTTGAGAACGGGTTTTACGGCAAGCAAATGCAGAATGGGCAGCGTAAAACCGGCGGTCTTCCCGGTGCCGGTTTGCGCTCCGGCAAGCAAATCCCCCCCGGCCAGCACCATCGGGATGGCCTGTGCCTGAACCGGGGTAGGCCGAGTGTAGCCCGCATCCTCAACCGCACGCATCAGAGGTTGCGCCAGATTCAGATCGGAAAATAAAATTTCATTGGACAACGGAATAACGGTATTTGACAAAGTTTGGCTCCTGCGACGGCCTGTCACTCAAAAAAGCGACACCAATCGAGGCAGACGAATAATAGATCGAAAAGATCGTGGGTGAGTTAAAGGGTGCTGCACTGATTGGTTTGGTACAGGACTGCGCGCATTATACCAGTGGCAATGGCATAGGCTTTCGCAATATCAATAGCGAGCGAATAACCCTCTCGATGATTTTCGCAAGGTCGAACGCTTGCGGGGTTTTCACCCTACGGCTGTTTGCGCAGGGCAGTCAGACGTGCGAGTCCAAAATGAATAAAAGCTAATGCCGTCACTACCGGAGCCAGCAAATTCAAAAACGGCACAAATTGAAGCAACCCTGTCAACAGACCCAATCCCCACCAGGATAGTCGATGCGATGAAAACAAAGCTTGCATCTCTTCACCGCTTGCATGTTCCGCCAGCGCGTCATAGCGAAACAGCCGCTGATTCAGATAGGCCGCCGAAATGAATGGGATCAAAACCCCCACGCCGATCAACCACAAAGGCAGAGTCACCCCCCAGATAAAAACAAAAACAACGATGGCAAGCAACGCATTGAGCAGGTTTCCAACAATGTTTCCACCATTTTTTCGCTCAATCTCCGGATAATCCCGATCCTCCACGATGCGAATCAACGCGGGCATTGCAAACAATGCGGTGATCAACAGCGCCGTAACAAAAACGAGCGGAACAAACAGTATCAAATGCAACATAGCCTGAATCCCGTTTGCTATCCAACGCGGCTCAACTCCTTCGAGCCAAGACTGAACACCGAGAGTGCGGAGACCGCTTGCGATTACCTCTGAAAAACTATCCCAGAATATCATGCCCAAAAATAGCCACATCAAACCCGCCACCAGCATTGGCCAAATCGCAATCCACAACACCCTAAAGTGCAACAAATCGCGAAAAGCACAGAAAAGCGCTCCGACTATTTTGGTCATAATTATGAGGGTCTCTATAAATTTACTTTTGCGAGATGAAACGCAAGGAGCCGCGCAGCGAATAACGAGACAACACGCCGCATAACGGCTTGCTGCGGCGTAAATTAATCTTCAGGCTATGTTGGAGCCACCTATCAAATTGATAGGCGAGGAACGAGCGACAACGAAGTTGCGGTGAAGGCTCATATCGGCGCAGCCGATGTGAAACTGCGAAGCGGTGGCCGGAACCAACACACGACGCGGCGGTTCGCCCGCAAAATAAATTTATAGAGGCTCCCTTATGAGTTTTCCCGGCTTATCCGTACATGTTCACAATATTCAAATCCGCAGCCACCAGACGTTTTGTCATGGAACGCAACAGGGATTTCACAAAACGCAATTCACAATCCGTGCTCAATTTTTCCAATCTGTCAAATTCAAACTCGACAATGATTGAATCCGATGTGGCTTCCAACGTGGCCTGGCGGTTTGTTTCCCTCAAGATATAAGCCATTTCACCAAAAAATTCACCGTCCCTGATGACATTGAGCAAACGTCCCTGCTTTGTAACTCTCATCGTTCCTGTTGCCAGGATATACATGCTTTGGCCCGGCTCGTCCTCCCGCAACACCACAGTGCATGTCGGCAACCTGTGCCATTTACCGGCATGCACGAGCTCCCATATTTCCGGATCCGGAAATTCACACAAGGCGTGCATTGCCCGCAGCATGCCAAATTTCTCACTGTCGGATACCTCTTCTCCTGACAGGCCAAACCGCCCAAGTTTGGCAATTTCCGCTTCAAGTGCGCCCCAGGTAGGATAACGGTCATCCGGGTTTCTGGCGATCATTTTGAGAATGATCTTATCCAGCTCGTCAGGTATTCCGCTCCGGTGCTTGCTTGGAGGCTCAACCATTTTGGTCGAAATATCGTAAAGCAGTGCTATCAACGTATCGGCCTCAAAAGGCCGCCTTCCGGTAAGCAATTCATACGCGACGATACCGAGCGAATACATGTCGCTTAAATAATTCACCGCGTCGCCCTTGATATGTTCCAGCGACATATAGGAAGGTGTTCCCGATGTCACCGCTTGCTTGATTTGTTCCTCGTAAAACACAGAAGAGCCAAAATCGGTAATTTTCACGTTGGTTCCTGAAACGACCATTATGTTACCGGGTTTAATATCCCGATGAACAATACCCTGGCTGAAGGCATAATCGAGAGCGTTACAGCACTTGTAAATAATTTGAAGGACATCCACAACAGGCAGCAGATTGTCATGGTAGGTATATCGCACCAGGCTACCCCCCGACAGATATTCCATCACAATATAACCGGAATCTTCTGTTATCGATGCTTCCAGAATCGGCACAATATGGGGGTGATTTAGCCGCCCGGCGAGGGAGGCTTCGTTGAGAAATTGCTTGCGTGACGTTTCGCTGAACTGGCGGTCATGGAGTACCGCTTTATCAATCAGTTTCAGCGCCACTTCACAGCCGAAAAAGGTATCCAAGGCATGATAAACCCGCCCCGTCTCACCTATGCTGATCCGTTTATCAATTTCGTACTTGCCCAACCTATATGGCAGATCCATATACAGCAACTCCAAAAGTGTCATTGGTCATTTTCGACAATCGCATGTCGGCGCACACAAATCCAGGCTTTCATGCATCGCGCGTTCATCGAACAATATACTGGAAAGCATGGCCGCGCCTTGTCCGGTAAAGGCGTAAGGCAGCACCCCGTTCGGGATGGCACGTGACAATTTCAAACTATCCAATTCTTCCCGGATTAACCGGAACAAAGATTTTTCAGGGAAACGTTCAATATTATTTTCAATAGATTGATGCAACACATCCAGCTCAATTGCGTATGCTTCGGCGAACAATATACTAAGTACAACTTTCTGCCCACGAATGGAAAACACATTCGATTCGATTTTTTCTTCAGGAACGGCAGTTTGATTATTGGTCATTGTTCAGTTTCCTCATTTAACTCAAACTCAATAAAGGGAGCCTCTATAAGTTCAAATCTACAACACCACGGGGCTATCCGAAATTTCATTGGGTTTACCGCTGCGTGGCGGAAAATGCTGTGCCAAGCGTTCGCTCACGGCGCGTATCCCGGCGAGTACACCTGCCTCAAACTGTCCGTTGCGAAACGCCGCTTCCATCTCGCGACAAATCGTTTCCCATATTTCTGGGTCGAGTTTTTTGTTAATACCCCTATCGGCGACGATCTCCACATCGCGGTCTGCCAGCAGCAAATAGATCAGCACGCCGTTGTTGTGTTCGGTATCCCATACGCACAATTCGGAAAACACCTCAAGCGCCCGCTCGCGCGCAATTTGTCCAGCCAGCAGCGGTGTCCAGTCTAATGCAGCCTCGACCGCAAAACGAATTTGCCCGTCATGTTGCGCTTCGGTTTCGCGGATGGCGCGCTCGATCACATCCAGCGCGCGCAACGGAAAAACGCGCCTCACTGTCGCACGACCACTGGATAGATGTTGTATCACCCTCTTCAAATTCATGGAGGCCTCGAAAAATTCAAAATCCTAAACCGGACAAGGCGCGAGAAAAATTTTAACGCGCCGCATATGCGTTATATGTAAGCGATAAAATTTCTTGAGCAACGCCGTATTGCGACGGAGTTTGGATTCTTAATCACCATCGCCCCGAAGCACCGCCCCCGCCAAACCCGCCGCCTCCGCCGCTGAAACCCCCTCCGCCGCTGAAACCCCCTCCGCCGCCGAAGCTCCCGCCGCCGAAGCCGCCTCCTCTGGTTCCGCCCATCCCACCGCCGCCATAGCCGCGAGCCGATCCACCCAGCAGCACGAACAGGAACGCCATGATTCCGGCCAGCAACGCGGCAAACAGCGACGCGACCATCAGCCAGGCCAGCACGCCCAGCCCTCCGCCCATCAACAATGCAGCGGGGAAGCGTCCGAGCAACGCGCGCAACATGCCGCCCACGACGACCACCAGCCCGAAGGCAATGAGCAGAAGCGACTCGATATCGTATTTTCCGCTTGCTGCGGCACGCTTCGGCGGCGACAACGGCTCGCCATCGACTACCCGCATCATCGCCGCCGTGCCAGACTCGATACCCGAATAAAAGTCGCCGCGCTTAAAATGCGGCACAATGATCTCATCGACAATGCGTTTCGCCGTGGCATCGTTCAATACACCTTCCAAACCATATCCCACCTCAATGCGCAAAGCGCGGTCATTCTTGACGACAAGCAGCAATGCGCCATCATCTACGCCCTTGCGCCCGAGTTTCCACGCCTCGACGACACGGATGCCGAACTGCTCGATGCTTTCCGGCTGCGTGGACGGCACGATCAACACCGCAAGCTGCACACCTTTCTTTTCCTCAAATGCGGCGAGACGGGATTCCAGTGTCCGGGTTTGCTGTGCATCCAGCGTGGCGGTAAGATCGGTGACGCGCTGCACGAGCGGCGGCACGGCCACATCAGCTTGTGCCGCGCCAATCAGCTGCAGCGCAAGCATAAGAGCTAGAACACGTACTTTTTTCATTTGTTTACGAGCAGCTTGATAAAAACCCACCGGGCTTGACCGTTTATGTATTTCTGGATGCGTACTGCCGCAACTCATCAGCAGAAATTGAGCTTGCAGAAACCAGTTGATAGTGTTTTTCATCAACCACTTTCACTTCGTCGTCTTGCACAGTCAGCTCGAACATGACGATACAATCATTACTCATGAACTGCGCCGATACTGGCCTACAAATAAGGTTAGGGAATTTCTCAGCGCAGCATTCGATGTCTTGTTCGGTTTGCACCACTCCGTGTTTATCAGAGCCGCCCTTGGCTTGAACAGGAATAACAAACTGCCGACCGTGTCGGTCGATACCGACATAAATTTCATCGATTTCGATCTGTCCTATTTCTTTGACGGTTGTTCGTAAATGATTCTGTAATGGAAAGGCCGTGATGCCCAAAAACACGTCAACAAGCCTGTTGTAGCGGACTTTTGCGAGCAGTGCTTGTTCGTCGTTAAGAGCATATGCTCCGATTATTTCTGGCGTCGCATCAGGAATCTTTATGGTAAGCAATTCTTCACGAGGAATTATCCGGTTCAACCGCACCTGCTTGAAACGGTATTGGGCACGGCCTGCACCCTTGATAATCCATTCCCGTCCAACTTCGGCCGTGGACAGAATGCTTTCGGGCAATTCATTACGGTAGCGAAATGAATACATCACATCGCCAAGGTTTTTCGGCAAGTCGATGCCAAGTGATGTCGCAATAGCAACGAATTCGTCACGGCTGAATTCAAACTCGGTTGCACCTTTGGTGTAGTGATGTTCGAAGACGCGAGCGATAATTGCCCGATAGCGATTGGGTTGCCTCGTTTTTTTCTCACTCGGTTCAGACATAAACTTGCTCCTTGGTAGATTCCATATTCGTGCGAATAACTGTTTTTCTTGATCGTTGCGCGATGGTGTCGTGTGGCACGTCGAAATGTTGAGCGGCATCGCCCATGTCATACGTCAACAAGTCGCTTTCCCCTAGCTGTAATAGCTTCTTTGGCTTGGTCGGTTGGATACCCAACGCTTTGAGGATTTCCCCGGCGACGGCGCGTGCCAGCAAAGGTGGTACGCTATTGCCTATCTGGCGAAAACCATGCCACTTGGTCGAGTGGAAACGGAACCAATCCGGGTAAGAATGCAAACGCGCTGCTTCTCGAACGGTGATGACACGGGGCAAAAACGGATGAATAGGCCGTGGCGAGGTAAATGCGCCACGAGCACTGTCTGTGCCAGCGCGCAGTGTGTTGCAAAGCCCATCCGGTGCAAGCTTTCTGAACCGGCTAATCGGTTCTGTCTTGCCTTGTTCAGTTGCCAGAAAACGGCTCTGCGAAAGCTCTGTATGCTCGGTGCGAAGACTTGATGAGAGCAAGTTTGGATCAAACTCGCGTGTGTAACCATAGTTGCTGGGGTCTGTGGCAAGCCCGCGCAGCCGTTGCGCGTAAATCGGTTTTGTTTCCCACCTAGCGCGCACTGAGTCTATATCGCTCAACTCATTAAAATCGTCTGCATTCGGCAAATCCCCGATAGCGTCCCAAACAGTAGCTCTATGTGCAGACGGTTCGGGATAGTGCGGTACTGGCAAGCCGCGCCGAGTTCCGATGAGGAACAAGCGGCGGCGGTCTTGAGGGACAGCATAATCAGCAGCATTCAACACACAATATGGTAGCAATACGTCGTAGCCAGCAGCATCGAGCGCCATAATGAGCTCTTTCAAGAACTCGGCGTGTTTGCCAAGCGTAAGACCTTTTACGTTTTCGAATACGCAATACTTGGGCCGTAATTCCTGGACAATGCGGACGTAGTGAAATACCAATTGATTGCGCGGATCATCGAATGCGCGCTTGCCAATCATGGAAAAACCCTGGCACGGGGCGCCACCAAATACCACGTCGATGTCGGCATGACCCAAGTTGGCACGGAGTCGGATTTCGTCACCAGTCAGGTCGACGACACTAGCGCAAATCGTCTTGGAATAGGGAAAGTTGTATTCGTGAGTAGCGCAATGTATGGGGTCGATTTCAACGGCTGCTGTGATGTCGAAACCTGCTTGCTCAAAGCCGAGTGATAACCCGCCAGCTCCCGCAAAAAGATCAATTGCTATAGGTCTCATTATCTTTTTACTTCCAATGAAAATCGTAATACCCAATATTGAAGAAACTGCACCACTTGCGGCGTGTGAATTTGACTGGATGAAGCGAACACAACCATGATATTAGGTTTTATTTTTCTGTTGCATCTCAATGACAGCAACGTCTTTTGCTACATCAAGCAAACGTTCCACCTCGGCAACTGACATACCTTCGGCGTGAAAAATGTCATTATTTTTCGAGGTAATAATGATCTTACGACTGCTCTTTGTTTTGAGCCAGGTAACGAGCACAAGTGCCAGTGCACCCCATGGCGTGATGTCTTTGATGGCAGACCAGATTTCAATGATTGCGCCAGCGGCCATGGGAGCCTCGGAAAGTTGGATGTGCCTACTAAATTGAATCCGCCTTTCGTTTTGCTGCAACAAATCAACGAAAGAGGAGGCGCTATCTCTAAATACATGAATTTGCAGTGATGGCATGATTATATAAGCAGCAATAAATATATTGTGAACTGCACTCGTATTGCCAATTTTTGAGGAAAACTCATTTTACAGATGCAGCTGGTTTTGGCGCGGCAAAGTCCACTGTCGGCGGGCGGGAAATCTCTTTCTCGTTTTCCACCGTAAATGACGGTTTCACGCTGTAACCGAACAGCATGGCGGTGAGGTTGCTCGGAAAGGAGCGTACCGTGATGTTGTATTCCTGAACCGCCTTGATGTAGCGGTTGCGCGCCACGGTGATGCGGTTTTCGGTGCCTTCCAGTTGCGCCTGCAAGTCGCGGAAGTTCGCGTCAGATTTCAATTGCGGGTAATTTTCCGACACCAGCAGCAAGCGGCTCAATGCCGAAGATAACTGCCCCTGCGCGGCCTGAAATTTGGAAAACGCCTGCGCATCGTTGATCAGTTCGGGCGTGGCCTGAATACTGCCGACCCGGGCGCGTGCCTCGGTGACACCTAGCAACACGGCTTGCTCCTGGGCGGCAAAGCCTTTGACGGTGTTGACCAGATTAGGGATCAGGTCGGCACGCCGTTGATACTGGTTCAGGACTTCCGCCCAGCTCGCTTTGATCTGTTCGTCGGTAGTTTGAAAGGTATTGTAGCCGCAGCCGCTGAGCAATAATGCCAGACATATTGCCCAAAAATAATTACGCATGGTTTCTCTCCTTGGAAATCGTTTATGGGAAGATAATTGAAATGTGCGAGAATGGAAATATACGCCAAACTCATCTCATTTGGGGAAATGGCCGGAAAGAAATATTCCCGTAAACTTGAGAAACACAGCCGATAGTTTAGTACCCATTATTTGGAGTGCCGCCAGTTTTAACCATGCTCCCACATTCGCTGACATCGCACATTGAACTCAATGTATCCGCCGCGCTGGATGAAGATCTTCGCGACGGTGACCTGACCGCGCAATTGATTCCCCCCATGCAAACCGCGTCGGCCAGCATCATCGCGCGTCAGGAGGCGGTGCTATGCGGCACGCTGTGGTTCGAAGAATGTTTTTTCAGGCTTGATCCCAACTGCAAAATCCACT